>Ga0209371_1000298_pt1 | contig 55597 bp, 47 predicted proteins | sample AgamicAtAmrz_FD_187165 | JGI IMG/M metagenome (GOLD analysis project Ga0209371, IMG submission 187165) | Agave microbial communities from Guanajuato, Mexico - At.Am.rz (SPAdes) (version 2) | ecosystem: Host-associated > Plants > Roots > Rhizosphere | place: Guanajato, Mexico | collected 2012-06-07
CTGCGGCGGATCGCTGGACGCGGCACGGCCTCGCTGCCCGGACGTATGCTGGCGCTGAAAGAGGGCGGATCGACCAGCGGCCTGGCATTTCGTCTGCCGGAGGCGCGCCTGCATGAAGAGCTTGAGCTGCTATGGAAGCGTGAAATGATTACCGGCTGCTATCTGCCAACCTGGTGTGGGCTGACGCTGGAAGATGGCCGCAGCGTGACTGCGCTGGCGTTTATCATGGACCCGCGCCATCCACTCTACGAATCCGATTCTTGCCCGGATGCGATTGCGCCACTGATCGCTGCGGCGAGCGGCCCGCTGGGCAGCAACGCGCAGTATCTTTTTTCGCTGGAGCAGGAGCTGGCGAAGCGCGGCATGGAAGAGGAGAGTTTAAGCCGTCTGGCACATCAGGTGCGCGCGCTACAGGCGGGCGTGCGCTGCGCGCAGGGTTAACAACAGGGCTTGCGGCGTGCCGGGCCACGCCGCAAAAGCGCATCAGTTGCCCGGATTCAGCAGCCAGGTGCCCGGCTTGTCAATCACCAGCGACTGCGCGTGCGTGCTGGTACCTGAATGAACCTCGATACGATACTGACCTGCCGCCAGATTGAGCGCGGCAAACCCGTTGTTACCGGTTTTCACGTCGACCGGCTGGCCGTTCAGCACCACATTGGCCCCGCGCTCCAGCTTAAGGTAAACCGTTGCCAGCGCAGCGGGCGTCGTCACCGGCGGTGATGAGGCGTTCGCAGGCGTATTGGCCGCGGTGGCGGGCGCGGCGTTTTCCGGCGTTGCGGCATGTCTGTTTGCCAGCCAGGTCACGGTCACAACCGCCAGCAACGCCACGGCTGCCAGCGCGACCAGGCCAGGAGAAAGGCGGCGCACGTTGCGCGGGGTTACCGGCTCAACGCTGGCCGATGCGTGGTTCACCGCCATCACTACCGGCGCGGGCGTCACAATCTCTTCTTCTTCAACCGGCGCAGGCAACGGCTCCGGCAACGTTTGCAGACGATTGACGACCGCTTCCACATCGTTGACCGGCAGATCGATCAGCGCGGCAAAAGCGTCAATCGACTGTGGGCGGTCGGCAGGTTTCATCGCCAGCGCACAGTCCACCGCATGCAGCAGCGGCAGCGAGAAGCCCTCTGGCTTGCGCTCCACCAGCGGCTGGTAGTTATCCTCAATGCAGCGCACCACGCTGACCGGCGGCGGATTACGGGTGATCAGGCTGTGCAGCACGGCGCCAAGCGCGTAAATATCGGTCCACGGACCCTGTTCGTTCTCACCCTCTTCGCTGTACTGCTCAATCGGCGCGAAGCCCGGCTTCAGCATGATCTCGGTTTCGTCTGACAGATTGCCGATCTCTTTGCGCGCTGAACCAAAGTCGAGCAGCACCGGCAGCTGGTTCTCCTGAATCTGGATATTATCCAGGGAGATATCACGATGCAGATAGCCTGCCTGATGGATGGTATTGATCGCGCCAAACAGCGGCGGCAGCAGGCGACGGATCCAGGCTTCACTCACCGAATCGGGGCTGGTGAGCTGCCACTCTTTCAGCGTCATGCCGCTATAGTAAAGCGTGCCCATATAGGCGGTGCCGTTCTGTTCCCAGAAGCGTAAAACGTGCAGCAAACCGGGATGGTTGAAGCGCGCCAGCAGGCGCGCCTCCTGAATAAAGCTGGTTAAGCCCGCATTAAACAGCTTCTGGTAGCGTTCGCCGCGCAGTTCCAGCGACAGATCCTCCGCGCGTACCGCCAGCGAAACCGGCATATATTCTTTAATGGCGATGGTGCGCTCGAGCTGATGATCCCAGGCACGGTAAACGATGCCGAAGCCGCCGCCGCCTATCACTTCCTTGATTTCAAACTCGTTAAAACGGTATCCCGCAGGGAGCGCGTTGGGCACCGCTTTTTGATTATCATTTGCCGACATAGTGAACTCTCTGAACACCGCCTGGTGACCAGGCTGCGCGGTAATTAATTGATGTTACGCCACGCACCAATCGCCGGATCAACCAAATCGGCGTGCAGGGTGTCGATCAGTAACACATTCACTTTTTGCTGTGGCATAAACTGCGGCCCCCAAAGGCCGCGCAACGTTTCCACTCGCGATTTCACGGCGTCAGGATCCTGCTGCGCCCCGTTTTTATCCATTTTCACCAGCAGCGCGCCGTTAAAGCGCCAGACGTGGCTGGCCTCGTCAAACGGCAGTACCAGCCAGCTGTCCGCTGCATCGGCACGCGCCAGGATCATGCGCTCTTTGCTGACGGAGACCACTTCCAGCGAGTTGCCGGAAATGGCCAGATTTGCCACCGGGTAGCCCTGGTAGAACGTCACTGCTAAAGGCGTATTTTTGCCCTTATCCGCCAGCACTATCTGGCTTTTGCCTTCCAGCCAGCCGTCGTGCGGGCACTGCGTCTTCGCGCTATCCGGGATAAAAAGTGACTGGCCGTCGGCATCCCATGACGTACGGAAGCGACAGCCGCTGGGCAGGTCAAAGTGCTGCAACGGCGTGGTGCTGGTCGGGCGCGACAGATCCAGCGGCGCGGCGTTAGTCGCGCTGGCGCTGGCAGTGGCATCAGCCATTACAATCGGCCGCCAGTTTTGCAGTTTACTGGCACTGCCGCTGGCCAGCACGCCGCCATCTTTATTGGTCATCTGCCAGGGCAGCACGTCCAGCGTACCGCACTGGTTCGCCAGCAGCGTGCCGACGCGTGGTAAAAAGGTGGTCAATACTCTGGAGTCGGTGCTTTTGCCCGATACGATGCGCAACGGCAGCGTCTCTTTGCACCAGTCGTCGGGCGCTTTGCTTTTAACGCCGTCAATAAAGACTTCCAGCGCCAGGCTGGGTGAATAAACCACGCGATAATCTTCAGCCTGCGCGCCGAAGGCGATAAGCAAGGTCGCAATGCCAGACAACCACAATTTCATAATGATCCTTGGTATCAATAGCGGGGCGGCAAAAAGCGTGCCGAATCCGCCGCAGAATAAAGCAAAGTGGCGTCCTGAGGTTCGCCGACCCAGACGGAAAGCGCGCTGAGATTATCCTTTTTCACATTGCTGCTGACCGCTTTTTCCATCAGCGCGAGCCACTCTTCGCAGGCGTTGACCATGCGCAGCGCCTGCTCCATCTCTTTAGTGGTCAGATTGAGCCAAAAGCCGTCGGTGCAGACCAGAAATGCATCGCCATCTTCCAGCGCCAGTTCGGCAGAGAAGGTCACCGGGCGAGCCGGATCTGCGCCGAGCGCATTATAGAGTAAATTACTGTTAATGCCGGTATTTTCATAGCCTGCATCTTTCAACTGCTGCGCCAGGCTGTGATCGCGGGTGACCTCGAACAGCGTGCCGTGCCTGAAGTGGTAGACCCGACTGTCGCCTGCATGTGCCCACCAGGCGCGCTGCTGCTGGCGGTCAATAAACAGCGCGGCCAGCGTGGTGCTCATCCGCGCGTAAGCGGGATTCCTGTCCTGTTCCTGGTGCAGCACCGCGCGGCAGCGCTCAATCGCCGCGTGGGTATTCTCCGGCGTCAGCTGGGTTTGCTCATGCAACTCAGCCAGCAGGGTATCGCGCACCAGCTGCGCCGCACGATCGCCGCCGGGCAAACCCGCCACGCCGTCGCAGACCAGGAAGCAGGCCTTATTCTCATTAATTTCCGCACCGGTGCGGTCCTGATTTTCATCGCGTAGCCCCTGCTGGCAGCGGCTGGCAAACACAATCTTCATGCTTCGTCCGCCCGGGTCTGCGAATCTTTGTACTGGTTAACTTCTACGTCGTAGGCGTGCAGAAAAGCTTCGCCAAACAGGGTATGGAAATCGTCTTCGATCTCGCCAGCGGTGCGCTGATAGTTACGCATAAAGTAGTCCCAGAGTGCGGCTTTCCGGGCGACAGAGAAGGGGAGTTTCGGCAGCGCACCTTCGCTGCGCGCCTGCTCTTCCAGACGCTGCGGATTAAATGACTGCAGCATAGCGGCGATGATGGCACGAATACCGGCAATCATGCCGAGCTGGTGCGCCTGCAAATCGACCAGCGCATCGCGTACCGCCTGCTCCGGCGGCATAAAGCCCGGCATCTGGCTCTGGTACATCTGCATCAGCACGGTTTTACCGGAAGGCAGGATTTTAAACGGGTTATTGGCCTCGTTCAGGATCATGGTCATATCCGCTTTGACGCCGCGCTTGAGGATCTGCCGCGATGACAGCAGCGCCACCGTGCCCTGCGAAAACAGGCTCAGCATCCGGCCCGTGACGCGCATCTGCTCTTCGTCGATCGGCGTGGCGTGCCCGTTATTCAGCCCCATGCCTTCCAGCAGCGCGGCAATGAGCTTCTCTTGATCTGCCAGGGTTGTGCCTGCCAGACGCGGTGACTCGCTTTTTTGCGGATCGATAGCCAACCGCGCGTCGCTGTGGCGCGGCGATGGCGGCGCGGCAGACACCACACTTTCCGCCGGTTCGATCGCCAGCAGGCCGAGCGGGTCGTGCTCTTCCGCTGTCTCATCAACGAACAGCGCCAGCGGATCGTCTTTCGCCGCCGCCGCGCGCGCGGGATCTTCCACTGCAAGCTGATAGTCGCCAATTTGCAGCGCATCGCCATGCTGGAGTTGAACCTGCATTCCCCGCGCCAGCGCGGTGCCGTTGTGCACCACCGAGGTCACGCTGCCCTGATTGGTCAGGCGGCAATCGCCGTCAGCGGAAAGGTGCACCAGCGCCTGCAAACGCGAAATAGCGCGCGATTCATCCGGCAATACCAGATCGTTATCCTGGCTGCGACCAATGGTGCCGCCGGGCGGCTGAAACGCCACGGTTTTTACCGGAACATCCGTATTGCACTGCACAATGGTAAATTGCATGAGTCATCCCGTGTCTGAGGGCAAACGCAAGGCCGTTATTCGAACATTGGCGGATAGAGGCCATTACGTCCCGGCTGAGTACCTGCCGCCGGGTTAAAAAGTAGAGAAAACAGTTGCGCCGTCAGGTTGCCGCTGTGCTTGTGGGTCGCATGGGCGAACCCGTCACAGCGATTAGTCCACCAGTAGCTGATGTGCTGCTGGGGATCGAAACGGTCTGCCACTTCACGCCAGCTCAATGTGCAGGGCAGATCGCTGAAACCAATAACGTCCATGATATCGGATGGCTGCTTCTCTGGCACCAGCAGCGGCGGCAGCATCTGTAGCTGCTGCTCCAGCTGCGCGGCAGTAATCTGCACCTGCACCGCCTGCCAGAGCGTGGCGCCTAAATCCTGAAACCAGTCGCCAGAGATAGCCAGCTGGGCCGGATGCCACTGGCTGAGCGGGAAGGTACGCAGCGCCAGCAGCGGCCAGGCGCGGCCAACGCGATCGCACGACGGCATCAGGCAGCCCATCTGCACCTGCTGTACGCCGGGCGTCACGGGCAGGACAAAGTTCCATACCGGCGCCTGTAAAAACCAGCTGGTGGCCGCCTGCTCCTGATTGTGCCAGTGCATCAGCCCCTGCTGAAACCAGTGCGTCCAGGGCGCGATATGTTTCTCACTCAACCGGTGGCGCAGGAAATCGCCGGTTGAGGGCAGCTTCCCGTACCAGCCGGGCGCAACGATCGCAGCCATACTTACCTCATCATTACTCGCTATGCGCGGTCAATCGCGGTGCATCGGCGGCAGGCGTGACGGCCAGCGCACGGCTTTCGCGACCTGCATTTTTCAGATTTTCCGCAAGCTTGCGCATCATCAGCGCGTTATCGCGCGCATAGGGCGAAGACTGAATTTGCTGATCCAGCAGCTGGCTGAGATGCCAGTCAAGCTGCTGCAGATCGCGCGCGCTCACGTTTTCCGGCAGCGACCGCTGTAAGTTTTGCAGCAGCCAGGCGCGCAAAAATTCGCCGTCATAGTTGCGCGGCTGGTAAAGCATCTGATAAGCGCGCAGCGCGTTACGGCTGTATTCATTATCATCGCCCTTGTCGTTACGCAGCAGATTGGTGATCTGCTGTGCGACGCGCGGTAATAGCAAAGACTTTAGCGCATTTTGATAAAGCGCCCAGGCTGCATCGCTGACCTGGCTGCCGCGATAGAGCCCGGCCCGCATAGTAACCGGCGGATTATCCAGCGAAAAATGGTCAGAGAGCGGCAGCTTTACCAGATTGTTCAAAAAGGGAAGCAGGTCAAAAATATTATCGGCCGGCTGATGAATCACCTGCTGGCTCTGCCTGACAATGGCCGGAACGCGCTCTGCCACCTGGCTGAGATAGCGCTGGTTCTGGAAAAAGCTGATCAGCCATAGCCCGGACGCAATCGCCAGCGCGCCCGCCAGCACGCCGTAGCCAATCCAGTGGAACAGCTGGTTACGGTACTCCCAGCGGCGGTTACTGCCCGCCAGCCCGCTTTCGCGAAACACTAAATCGCTAAGCAGATCGCGGATAAAAAAGCTCTGGCCTTTATTACCGGGGATCGGGCTGTTGCGGTTAACGCTGTCCCAGGCGGCAATGGTCTGGCCGCTTGCCTGCGGCAACTGTAGCTTGCGGCTCAGCTCGCCCATTATGCGGTCGAACGGCAATCCTTCCTGGGTGCCGCTGGTAAAGAACAGCCCGCGCGCGCTCCACGCCACCGGTTCCTGCTGGCTCGAGAAGACTACGTCAAGATACTCATTCAGCAGTGGGCGCAGCGAGGCGAACTCTTGCGGAAAGAGGAAACAGTCGGCGCGCTGGTTGAGATCGCGCTCCTGCGCCATTTTATGGCCGAGCTGCTGCTGAAGCTGCCGCTCCAGACGGTGGAACTGCTGGTTGAAGCTGCGATGCCACTCATCTTTATGCGACTTGCTGGGTTCCCAGGGGAAGGTAAAGCCCCAGACGGCGTCACGCTGGCGTTTATCCAGTGCACCGAAATAGTCCATAAACCCTTTCAGCAAATCGGTCTTGGTTACCATCACATAGACCGGAAAGTGGATGCCGGTTTGCTGATGCAGCTCGCTCATGCGGTTGCGCATGGCATTTGCCTGGGCGTAACGCGTTTCGGCGGATTCGCTCAGCAGATCGGCGACGCTGAGCGTCATGATCACGCCGTTAATGGGCTGGCGCGTGCGGTAACGCTTCAGCAAATTAATAAAGCTGTGCCACTCTCCGGCATCGCGCGTGCGCTGGCTCTCTTGCAGGGTGTAGCGGCCGGCGGTGTCGATCAGCACCGCCTGATCGGTAAACCACCAGTCACAGTGGCGCGTGCCGCCTACGCCGCGAATGGCGGTTTTGCCCACGCTGTCAGTCAGAGGGAAATCGAGCCCGGCGTTGAGCAGTGCAGTGGTTTTGCCCGCGCCCGGCGCGCCCATCACCAGATACCACGGCAGCTGATAGAGATAGTTAGACTGGAAGCGCGCCAGCCAGCGGCTATTGCCCTTACGGCTAAACGGGGTGCGTTTCAGCTGCATCACCGCTTCGCTGAAGCGCTGGGTCAGAAGCTCATCGGTTGCCTGTCGATCAGAAAGATCTTCCGCGTTGCTCTGCTGCAAATTATTCAGCAGCTTACTGTTAAACCAGGCGCGATAGAGCGACGGAATAAACTGGAACAGAACCCAGACGAAAAACAGCAGCCCGACCGTCAGCTGGCGCGGCAGCTCAGGCTCCAGCGGGCGCGTTTCTCCCCAGCTCCACAGCGGGCCGAGGAGCCAGATCAAACAGCTCAACGCCGTGACGCCGATAAAGCTCCACAGCAGGCGATGAGTCAAAATATGGCGTAAGGACGCGCGCATTACTGGGCTCCCTGGTGGTTACTGAGCGTTTCCGGCGCGGCGAACAGCGTAATTTCAACGCGGCGATTGCGGGTCCGGTTTTCACTGCTGTCGTTGGGCAGCAGCGGATCGCTGTCACCGCGTCCTTCGGAGCGGATAACATGGCCGTCGGCGAACTGGGTCTGTAGCAGCTGTGTTACCGCGCGGGCGCGGGCAAAAGAGAATTCATAGCTGGAGGCAAAGCGGCTGTTGTCGACGGGCCGATCGTCGGTAAACACCGATACCAGCACCGAGCCTTTAACGTTTTTCATGGCCGTCGCCACGCGCGCCAGCAGAGCACGGCCGACCGGATTAATGGCGGTGCCCTGTTCAGCGAACAATTTATCCGCCGGAATAATTACCTTGCTGCCAAACGCGCCGTCGCTGACCTCAAGCTGGCCGGCGGCGATAACGTCGTTCAGGCGCTGGCGCAGGTCGAGCAACGCCTGAGGCGAAGAGGGGCGGCGGCCGACGGTGATCTGCGGCAGCGGCGTCTGATAGATAGCGCGCAGCAGCGGTTCGGCATCGTTGCCCAGCCGCCAGTTCAGCGCGCTGTAAAGCAGGCAGGCGATCAGCGCGGCAACGGTAGCGCAGGCCCATAGCGGGATCATTGGGCGAGAGACGCTGCTGACCAGCGGATGCACCTCGACCAGCGGTTTCGCGCTCTCGCCGTGTGGCACACGCGTGTCGTCAATCAGTTTCGCCAGGCGCTTGCGGATAGCGTCGCACTGCACGCGTCCGCTGTCGCTGCCGCGGTAGCGCCCTTCATAGCCGAGCAGCAAGCAGTAGTGCACCACTTCCAGCAGCCAGAGGTGCTGGGCCGGACTTTGGGAGATACGCGACAGCAGCTGGAAAAATTTTTCGCCGCCCCAGCTCTCATTATGAAAAGTGACCAGCATACCGTTGCCGGACCAGACGCCGCGCGTGCCCCAGGGCGTTTGCGCAGCGGCCTCATCCAGCGCGCTGCACAGACAGTAGCGCGCGCCGATGATCATCTCGAACGGCAGTCCGGCCTGCTTGCAGCGCTGTTCAAACTGGCGGATTTCATCAATCAGCGACTGGCGCAGGCCAGCCGGATCGTCATGCGTGACCGCCTGACGCAGCTGCACCACCGCGTTAAGCAGCGGGGCCGCAGCCTGCAATAAAAGATTATCGTTGCCCGAGGCGTTAACCTCAGAGGCCTGCGATTCTTGAGTCATTAACGGGGATTCTTCCAGACAAGAATAAATCCCTGAGTGGCGAGCTCAGGGATTACATACAGGCAATATGCGCCGGATTTCATTATCAGTCTAAGATCCAGGTCGCGGTATCGTTGGTGCGGCACGCCTTGCTGGCTCCGCCGACATCGACACAGACCTGCTTGTTTTTGCCGCGCGGGCGCGGGCGATCGCTGCGTAACGTGGCGTCGTAGCGACTGCTTTCGACGCCTGCTTTCAGCGGGACATAACCAATCAGCGGGCCGTCGGCCTGGTCGGCGATCGCCAGCCAGTGATTTTCGACGCTTCCCAGCACTTCAAACGGCTTACCGTTTTCCAGATAACGCACAACTTTGCCGCCATAATCCGGCATGGTCATAACCGATGCCGCATAGAGCGCACGCCAGGTCTCATTGATCGGCGTGAACTCGGCAGGCGCGGCGACCGCATGACGATGAACTAACTTAACGCCATTGACTTCGCTGGTGACCAGCGTGTCATCGGTGACAGATGGCGGCGGGGCTTTACAGCCTGCCAGGGTCAATGTCGCCAGCAGCATTAACGTAAGACTCTTTTTCACCATGTTCCTCGATTTCATCAGAGTAACTGCATAATACGCCGCCAGCGTCATTCCTGTGACGATCTGCGCGCAACATCATGCCTTCACAGCATCAGCTAAAAAACAGAAAAATTACATCAGCATAGTACGGCGTTAAGTCTACCTAAGACTTTTGAGAATTCAAACCATTGCGCCACTGCCAAAGCCATGCTAGCCGTTCCAGAACACAGCGCACTAAAAAGCCTAAAAACGTCGCTGTTTAGGACAGTTAAAGCAAATTTACTAATGGGCAACGTAACTCGATGAATTAAGAAGCAGGCTATTCTGTCACGCGTCATTACGAATAGGAAATTATTAAATTTTTTTAATCGCTTTTGTTCCAGAAGCACTTTCGCCGGGTTTAGTTCACGCTGTATTTTTCAGAATATCCGCGTGATAGCAATCGCAATTCATCCTTAAAACGGCACGGCTTTTGCTTATTTTGCTCAAAGATGACGAATTTACGCAAAAGGTGACCCTTATGACCGACGCGCTGGCATACCTCAAGGCATCGCGCGACAGTGACATCGCCAGCCTGCAACGGCTGCTGCACACCGGCCAGCTGATTGCGGCGCTTAGCGAACTCATCCACCAGCTTCAGCGCGAGCGCGGTGCCAGCAATATCTGGATCTGCTCGCAGGGACGGCTGTTTGCGCAGGAGCGGCAGGCGCGCGAACAGGACGTCAGCGCCGCGACGCAGGTTTTTACCCAGGCGCTGCCGCCCGCCGCGGCGCACGCGGGCGACAGCCGCTTCTGCAATCTGATCGCCGCCGCGCTCCAGGCGCTGGCGGCGCTGCCGGTGCTGCGCCGCCAGATTCTCTCCGGCGAACGCGATCAGGCGCAGGCGATGCAGGTGTTTAATCAGGTGATCCGTACCTTGCTGAACCTGGTGTTTGAGGCGGCTGACACTGCCAGCCATCCCGATATTTCCCGCGCCCTGATCGCACTCTTTAGCTTTATGCAGGGCAAAGAGCTGGCGGGGCAGGAGCGCGCCACCGGTTCGGCAGGCTTCGCCGCCGGACGCTTCAGCGAAGCGCAGCGCCAGCGCATGGTGGCGCTGATCGCGGCGCAGGAGCAGAGCTTTGCCACCTTCAACCAGTTCGCCGACGCCGACGCGCAGGTTCGCTGGCACGCTTTTGCGCCCGCCAGCCGGGAAGTGGAGCGGCTGCGGCGTATCGCCTGCACCCATGATGAGGCAGAAGAGTCCGGCACGCTGCGCTGGTTTTCCCTGCTCAGCGCCCGCATCGACCAGATGAAAACGCTGGAGGATCGCCTGACCGCCACACTGATGGCCCGCTGCCAGCAGGCGATACGTGAGGCGCAAAGCCAGGCCGCGCAGCCGGTGCCGGCGGTTGACAATAGCTTCAGCCTCTATATCGCCGGTGCCGACTGGCTGCCTGGCGAATCGGCGGCGCTGCACAGCGACGGGCTGGCGCATCAGCTGGGCCGTTCGGTGCTGTCGCTGGTGCGCGAGCAGGCGCAGCGGCTGCAACGGCAGGCGGATGAGCTGGCAACGATGCGTGCCAGCCTGGATGAGCGGCGCGTGATTGAACAGGCGAAAGCCTGGCTGATGCAGCAGCACAAATATGACGAGCAGGGCGCGTGGCAGGCGCTGCGCAAAAGCGCCATGAACCAGAACAAACGCATCATAGAGATTGCCCAGGCGGTGCTGGCGGTCGCGGCGATACCGCAGCCGCCTGCGCAGACCTGAAGCTGGCTCACGCTGCACCCTCATAAGCGACTAACTCATCAGAGGTAGATGCACAACGCCTGTGCGTAACATGCGTTAGCAAAGTGCAGCGGGCTGGCTTAATCACGCGACATTCCCCGCTGTCGCGGCATTTCTGACCTGGCACGCTCCTTGCTGTACTTAACAGGAATTCGCACTTCTTTCGCCAACGGCGGTGAAACAGTGCTTTGGATAAAGGCGTCCATCCGCATGCGCAGGCATGTCGGTCGGACGCCTTTTTTTATTCTCTTTTTTCAGGAAGCCAGCGATGAGCCAGACCTCGTTTTCCGCCTCACGGCGCAAACTGTTACTCGCCAGCGCCGCCGTCGGCGGCGCCTGGCTGCTGCCGGGCTTACGCAATGCCGTCTGGGCCGCCGGTTCCGACGCGCCAGAGAAGGCCAGCCTGCGCGTGGGCTTTATCCCGCTCACCGACTGCGCGCCGGTGGTCATGGCAGCGGTAAAAGGCTTCGACAAAAAATATGGCCTGACAATCCAGCCGAGCAAAGAGGCGAGCTGGGCGGCGGTGCGCGACAAACTGACCTCCGGCGAGCTGGACGCCGCGCACGCGCTCTACGGCATGATCTACGGCCTGCAGCTGGGCGTGGCGGGGCCGCAGCACGACATGGCTAATCTGATGACGCTCAACAACAATGGCCAGGCGATAACGCTCTCCAGCCAGCTGAAAGCGCAGGGCGTCACCGACGCCGCCAGCCTGAAGCAGGCGGTAGCGGCGCAGCCGAAAGGCACCTTTACCTTTGCGCACACTTTTCCCACCAGCACCCACGCCATGTGGCTCTACTACTGGCTGGCCGAGGCGGGCATCCATCCGTTTGACGACGTGCGTACCGTTGTGGTGCCGCCGCCGCAGATGGTGATGAACATGAAGATCGGCAACATGAGTGGCTTCTGTGTCGGCGAGCCGTGGAACCAGCGCGCCATCAGCGACAACATCGGTTTCACCGCCACCACCTCGCAGCAGATCTGGCCGGATCACCCGGAGAAAATCCTCGCCACCCGCGCCGAGTGGGTAACGAGCAATCCCAACAGCGCGCGCGCGCTGACCGCGGCGGTGCTGGAGGCGGCCCGCTGGATCGACGCCTCGGATGATAACCGCCGTGAAACCGCCACGGTGCTGGCGCAGCGCGCCTGGATCAACACCCGAGTCGAGACGCTGGAGGGCCGCATGCTCGGCCAGTACCAGAACGGGCTTGGCCAAAGCTGGCAGGACGCGCACCCGATGCGCTTCTTCCGCGACGGCGAGGTGAGTTTCCCCTGGCTCTCCGACGGCATGTGGTTCCTGACGCAGATGAAGCGCTGGGGCATGCTCAGCGCCGATCCTGACTACCTGGCGGTGGCGCGCCAGATCAACCGCATCGACATCTACAAGCAGGCGGCCAGCGCCGTCGGTGACGTCGCGCTGCCGCAAAGCGAACTGCGCAGCAGCACCCTGGCTGACGGCAAAATCTGGGACGGCAGCGATCCCGCCGCCTATGCCGCCAGCTTCGCCCTGAAACGCTAAGAGAGGCAGAGATGAAAAAAGCAGCCCAGGTTATTGCGCCCGCGGCCACCGAGCCCGGCACCGTCGTCCCCCTTAACATCACCCCTAAAAGCGCGGCCCGCCCGGCGCGCCTGCGTCCGCTGATGCAGCGGCTGATCCCGGCGCTGTGCGGCGGGCTGCTGATGCTGCTGGTGTGGCAAATTGCCGCGCTGTGGAGCAGCGGCTTCCCGACGCCGTACGCCACCTGGCAGGCGGCACTGACGCTGTTCGCCGATCCCTTCTATAACGCCGGGCCGAACGATCAGGGTATCGGCTGGAACGTGCTCGCCTCGCTACAGCGCGTCGCCATCGGGTTCGGGCTGGCGGCGCTGGTGGGCATCCCTGCCGGATTTCTGTTAGGGCGCTTTACCTTTGTGTCGCGCATGTTCAGCCCGATTATTGCGCTGCTGCGCCCGGTCAGCCCGCTCGCCTGGCTGCCGATTGGGCTGCTGCTGTTCCAGCGCGCTGAGCCCGCCTCCAGCTGGACCATCTTTATCTGCTCAATCTGGCCGATGGTGATCAACACCGCCGAAGGGGTGCAGCGCATCCCACAGGACTACCTCAACGTGGCGCGCGTGCTGCAGCTGTCAGAGTGGACGGTGATGCGCCGCATCCTGTTTCCCGCCGTGCTGCCCGCGGTGCTGACCGGCGTGCGGCTCTCTATTGGCATCGCCTGGCTGGTGATCGTCGCCGCTGAAATGCTCACCGGCGGGCTCGGCATCGGCTTCTGGATCTGGAACGAGTGGAACAACCTCAACGTGGAAAACATCCTCATCGCCATTCTGATCATCGGCGTGGTGGGGCTGTTGCTGGAGCAGGGCCTGATGCTGCTGGCCCGCCGTTTTGCCTGGGATAAATAAGGAGCCGCTATGTCACCGATTATTCGCGTTCAGCAGGTCAGCCAGCGTTTCACCACCGCAGGCGGCGACTTTCTCGCCCTGGACAACGTGTCGTTTGATATCCATCAGGGGGAAACCCTGAGCCTGATCGGCCACTCCGGCTGCGGCAAATCGACGCTGCTCAACCTGATCGCCGGGCTGACCGCGCCGAGCAGCGGCGTGTTGCTGTGCGACAACCGCGAAATCGCCGGGCCTGGCCCGGAGCGCGCGGTGGTGTTTCAGAACCACTCGCTGCTGCCCTGGCTTACCGCCTGGCAGAACGTCGAGCTGGCGGTACAGCAGGTATTTAAAGGCCAGATGAGCAAAGCGGAAATGGGCGAGTGGATAGAGCACAACCTCAACCGCGTGCAGATGAGCCATGCGATGCACAAGCGCCCCGGCGAGATCTCCGGTGGCATGAAGCAGCGCGTGGGCATTGCGCGCGCGCTGGCGATGAAGCCGCGCGTGCTGCTGCTCGACGAGCCGTTTGGCGCACTGGATGCCCTGACGCGCGCCCATTTGCAGGACAGCGTAATGCGCATCCAGCAGGAGCTGAACACCACCATCGTGCTGATCACCCATGACGTGGATGAGGCGGTGCTGCTCTCCGACCGCGTGCTGATGATGACCAACGGCCCGGCGGCAAAAATTGGCGACATTCTCGACATCGATCTCGCCAGGCCGCGCTCACGCGTCGCGCTGGCGGACGATGCGCGCTACCACCACCTGCGCCAGCAGATCCTGCACTTCCTTTATGAAAAACAGACCGCAGCCTGAGGAGCGGCATATGAAACAACGGCTGCTGGTGGTGGGCAACGGCATGGCGGGAATGCGTATGGTGGAGCGCCTGCTGCGCCTCGCGCCGGAACGCTACGCCATTACGGTGATTGGGCGCGAGCCGGAAGGTAACTACAACCGCGTGCTGCTGTCGCCGGTGCTGGCGGGCGAGAAAAGCTTTGAGGAGACGCTCATCCACCCGCGCGACTGGTACGCGCGGCACGGCGTCACGCTGCTGGCGGGCGAAACCGCGCTGCGCGTGGAGCTTGCGGCGCGCCAGCTGCACACCGACCGGCGCACGCTGGCGTGGGATCGGCTGGTGTTCGCCAGCGGGTCGCGCCCGCGCCTGCCCGCCGTCCCCGGCATCGGGCGGCCGCAGGTGACGGGCTTCCGCACAAAGCAGGACGTCGACGCGCTGCTGGCGGGCGCGGGGCCAGTGGTCGTGCTGGGCGGCGGTTTTCTCGGCATTGAGGCCGCCGCCGCGCTGCGCGCGCAGGGGCGCGAGGTGACGCTGCTGCACCACAAACCCTGGCTGCTGGATCGCCAGCTGGACGCCCATGCCGGGGCGCTGCTGGGCGCAGAGCTGGAGGCGCGTGGCCTGCGCATTGAACTTAACAGCGGGCTGGCGGCCATCACCGCCGACAGCGTGCAGCTGGTTGATGGCCGTACGCTGCCTGCCGCGCAGGTGGTGATCGCCATCGGCGTCGAGCCGGAGATCGCCGTCGCGGCCGGGGCGGGCGTGCCCTGTGGGCGCGGCATTCTGGTGGACCGCCAGCTGCGCAGCGCGCTGCCCGACATCTATGCGCTGGGCGAGTGCTGCGAAATCAGCGGCGAAACCTGGGGTTTGGTTGCGCCCTGCCTGGCGCAGGCCGAGGTGCTGGCGGCGCAGCTGGCCGATTGCCCGCAAGATGATTTCTACCCCGAGAAAGGCGGCACGCGCCTCAAGGTCAGCGGCATCTCGCTGTTCAGCGCGGGCGACATCCGCGAGGCCGACAGCTGCACCAGCTTCGACCCCCTTTCCGGCGACTATCGCCGCCTGTTTCTGCGCAACGGCCGCCTGTGCGGCGTGCTGCTCTACGGCGATTGCCAGCAGGCCGCGCCGCTGCTGGCGCGCTTACAGGCGGGCGAACACGCCGGTTTGCATACCCTTTTTAACCATCAACCCGAATCGCAGCCGCAGGCTGCAGGAAGCTTAATGATGAGTAAACCAGTATTAGCCGTGATCGGTCACGGCATGGTCAGCCACCACTTCCTTGAGCAGCTGGTGGCGCGCGAGCTGCACCGGCACTACCACATTGTGGTGTACGGCGAGGAGCGGCTGCCGGCCTACGACCGCGTGCATCTGTCCGCTTACTTCGACGGCAAAAGCGCCGCCGACCTGTCGCTGGTCAGCGAAGGCTTTTTTGCGGCGCACGGTATTGAACTGCGCAGCGGCTGCCGGGTGGTGAGCATCGATCGCCAGCAGCGCAGCCTGCGCGACAGCCACGGCAGCGAGCTGGCGTGGGACAAGCTGGTGCTGGCTACCGGCTCACGCGCCTTTGTGCCGCCTATTCCCGGCCACGATGACGCCCACTGTTTCGTCTACCGCACGCTCGACGATCTCGACGCCCTCTCTGCCCGCGCGCGCCACAGCCGTCGCGGCGTGGTGATTGGCGGCGGCCTGCTTGGGCTGGAGGCGGCCAACGCGCTGCGCCAGCTGGGGCTGGAAACCCATGTGGTGGAGTTTGCGCCGCGCCTGATGGCGGTGCAGCTTGACGACGACGGTGCGCAGATGCTGCGCCGTAAGATCGACGCGCTCGGCGTGCAGGTGCACACCGCAAAACAGACGCAAACCATCGCCCGCGAGGAGGACGGCAGCCTGACGCTGCATTTCGCCGACGGTGCGGCGCTGGCTACCGACCTGGTGCTGTTCTCGGCGGGCATCCGTCCGCGCGACGAGCTGGCCCAGCAGGCGGGCTTAATCCTCGGCCCGCGCGGCGGCATTGAAATCAACGATGTTTGTCAGACCAGCGACAGCGACGTTTACGCCATCGGCGAATGCGCGTTGTGGAACGGGCAGATCTTTGGTCTGGTCGCGCCGGGCTACCAGATGGCGCGCGTGCTGGCCGGGCATCTTGCCGCTGACGCCAGCACTTTCAGCGGCGCGGATATGAGTACCAAACTCAAGCTGCTCGGCGTCGAGGTTGCCTCTTTTGGCGACGCGCACGGGCGTACCCCGGGCAGCCAGAGCCTCTACTGGACCGACGAACCCAAAGGCATCTACAAGAAAATTGTGGTGTGCGGCGAGGGCAAAACCCTGCTTGGCGGCGTGCTGGTGGGCGACAGCAGCGACTACAGCACGCTGCTGCAAATGATGCTCAATCAGATGGCGCTGCCTGATGCGCCGGAAAGCCTGATCCTGCCCGCGCTGGCGGGCGCACCGGCGAAGGCGCTGGGCGTAGCGGCTCTGCCGGAAAGCGCGCAGGTCTGCTCCTGCCATAACGTCAGCAAGGGCGATATCTGCGCGGCGGTGCAGGGCGGCTGCGGCGACATGGCAGCGGTGAAGCAGTGCACCCGGGCGGCCACGGGCTGCGGCGGCTGCTCGGCGCTGGTGAAGCAGGTGATGGAGTTCCAGCTGGCGGATCTGGGCGTTGAGGTGAAAAAAGATATTTGCGAGCACTTCGCCTGTTCACGCCAGGAGCTGTACCACCTGATCCGCGTCGGCGAGTTCAAAAGCTGGGAGGCGCTGCTGGCGGCGCACGGGCGCGGCCACGGTTGCGAAGTCTGTAAGCCGCTGGTGGCATCGCTGCTCGCCTCCTGCTGGAACGACTACCTGCTTGAACCGGCGCACCTGCCGCTACAGGACACCAACGATCGCTACTTCGCCAACATCCAGAAAGATGGCACCTACTCCGTGGTGCCGCGCGTGCCGGGCGGCGAGATCACGCCGCAGGGGCTGATCGCCATCGGCGAGGTGGCAGCGCGCTACGATCTCTATACCAAAATCACCGGCGGCCAGCGTATCGATCTCTTTGGCGCGCGCCTTGAGCAGCTGCCCGACATCTGGGAAACCCTGCTGGCGGCGGGCTTTGAGACCGGCCACGCCTACGGAAAATCGCTGCGCACGGTGAAATCGTGCGTCGGCTCCAGCTGGTGCCGCTACGGCGTGCAGGATTCCACCGCTTTCGCCATTGCGCTGGAGCATCGCTACAAGGGGCTGCGCGCGCCGCACAAAATTAAAATGGCGGTCTCGGGCTGTACCCGCGAGTGCGCCGAAGCGCAGAGCAAAGATATCGGCGTGATCGCCACCGAGAAGGGCTGGAACCTCTACGTGTGCGGCAACGGCGGGATGAAGCCGCGCCACGCCGACCTCTTCGCCAGCGACCTCGACGACGAGACGCTGATCCGCTACGTCGACCGCATTTTAATGTTCTACGTGCGCACCGCTGACCGGCTACAGCGCACCAGCGTCTGGATGGATAACCTTGAGGGCGGCCTCGACTATCTGCGCCAGGTGGTCATTGGGGACAGCCTCGGCCTGGCGGCGACGCTGGAAGCGGAGATGCAGCTTGTGGTGGACCGCTACCAGTGCGAATGGCAAACCACGCTGGCGGATCCATCGCGCCGCGCGCTGTTTACCGCCGCGCTTAACAGCGAACAGCCGGATGAAACCCTGCATTACGAGCGGGTGCGCGAGCAGCGCCAGCCTGCCGCGCGCGCGCGCATTCCGCTGTTGCAGCTGCCCGCGGAGCCCTGGAGCGCGCTGTGCGAGCTGGACGCGATACCGCCGCAGGCGGGCATTGGCGCACGTCTTGGCAGCGAGCGCATCGCGCTGTTCCGCTTCGGTGATGAACTCTACGCGCTGGAGGATCGCGAGCCGGGCAGCGAGGTCAGCGTGCTGTCGCGCGGCATCCTCGGCGACGTCGCGGGCGAGCCGGTGGTGATTTCACCGCTCTATAAACAGCGCGTGCGGCTGCGCGACGGGCAGAGCCTGGATAACCCGCAGCATCAGCTGCGCTGCTGGCCGGTGAAACAGGAAGCGGGGCGCATCTGGGTGGCGAACCGGCCGCTCAACCTGATGGCAGAAGCCTCATGAAGACCACCTGTCCCTACTGCGGCGTCGGCTGTGGCGTGAGCGTGCAGCCCGACGGCGGCGTGATCGGCGACGTCACGCATCCGGCGAACCTTGGGCGGCTGTGCGTGAAGGGCGCGGCGCTGGGTGAAACCCTGCACGCTGGCGGACGGCTGCTGGCGGCGCAGGTGGACGGTGAGCGCGTGGCGCTCAGCGCCGCGCTGGACAGCGTCGCCGCCCGGCTGCGCGCCGTTATCGACCAGCACGGTCCCGAGGCGGTGGCGATCTACGCCTCGGGCCAGCTGCTCACCGAGGATTACTACGTCGCCAACAAACTGATGAAAGGCTATCTCGGCGTGGCCAATATCGACACCAATTCGCGGCTCTGCATGGCCTCGGCGGTGGTGGGCTACAAGCGCGCCTTCGGCGCAGATGCGGTGCCCTGCTGCTATGAGGATTTCGCCGAGGCGGATCTGGTGGTGCTGGTGGGCTCCAACGCCGCCTGGACGCACCCGGTGGCGTATCAGCGACTGGTGCAGGCGAAGCAGCAGCGTCCGGCGATGCGCGTGGTGGTGATCGATCCGCGCCGCACCGCCAGCGCGGATCTGGCCGATCTGCACCTGCCGCTGCGGCCGGGCAGCGACGGCGCGCTGTTTGGCGGCCTGCTGAACTGGCTGGCAACGCATGACGGCATCGACAACAGCATGCTGCCGCACCTGAGCGGGGTGGCGGAAACCCTTGAGGCTGCGCAGCCCTGGACGCTGGCGCATGCGGCGGACGCCTGCGAACTGGATCGCGGCCAGCTTGAGCAGTTTTACCGGCTGTTTAGCCAGCGGGATCGCGTGCTGACGCTGTGGTGTATGGGCATTAACCAGTCGGCAACCGGCAGCGATAACAATAACGCCATCCTGAATGCGCACCTGCTGAGCGGCAAGCTGGGCCGCGCGGGCTGCGGGCCGTTTTCACTGACCGGCCAGCCCAACGCGATGGGCGGACGCGAAGTGGGCGGGCTGGCAAACCAGCTGGCAGCGCATATGGGCTTCAGTGATGATGAGTGCGACCGGCTACAGCGTTTCTGGCGCAGCCCGACGGTGGCGCGTCAGCCCCGCCTGACCGCAGTAAAGCTCTTTGAGGCGGTGGCGCGCGGCGAGGTGAAGGCGGTGTGGATACTCGGAACCAATCCGGCGGTGTCGATGCCGGAGGGCAATCGCGTAGCGCAGGCGCTGGCCGCCTGTCCGCTGGTAATTGTCTCCGACGTGATGGCGAGCACCGACACCACGGCATTCGCCGACATTCTGCTGCCCGCGCTTGGCTGGGGCGAAAAGAATGGCACCGTCACCAACTCGGAACGGCGGATTTCGCGCCAGCGCGCCTTTGTGCCGCCGCCTGGCGAGGCGAAGCCGGACTGGTGGCTGCTGGCGCAGGTGGCGCAGCGGCTCGGCTTCGGCGACGCTTTTGGCTGGCAGCACCCGGCAGAGATTTTCCGCGAGCATGCCGCGCTTTCCGGCTTTGAGAACGATGGTCAGCGCGCCTTTGATATTAGCGGGCTGGCGCAGCTCAGCAACAGCGACTGGGATCGGCTGAAGCCGGTGCAGTGGCCGGTTAACGCGCGCTTTCCCCACGGCTGTGCCCGGCTGTTCGGCGACCGCCGCTTTTTCCACGCCGACGGCAAAGCGCGGCTGCTGCCCAGCGCCGCGCCTGACGCCACACGGCTCAGCGCGGCGTACCCGCTGCTGATGAACAGCGGGCGCATCCGCGACCAGTGGCACACCATGACGCGCACCGGCGCGGTGCCGCGCCTGATGCAGCATATCGACGAGCCTTTTGTGGCGCTGCATCCCGCCACGGCGCAGGGGCTGGGGCTGATCGGCGGCGATCTGGCGCGGCTGCAGTCGACGCACGGCTGGATGGTGGCGCGTGTGCGCCTCGACAGCGGGATGCGCCTCAACGAGGTTTTTACGCCGATGCACTGGAACCGCCAGTTTGCGCTGCGGAGTCAGGTTGATGCGCTGGTGGCGGCGCGCGGCTGCCCGGTCTCCGGCCAGCCCGCGTTCAAACAGACCGCGGTACGTCTCCAGCCGCTACGTACCGCGTGGCAGGGCTGGCTGTGGCAGCGCGGGACAGACGCGCCGCAAGGCGTGAAATACTGGGCGCGCGCACCGCAAACGGGCGCGCAGCGGCTGGCGCTGGCAGGCGACGGCAGCGCGCGCGGCTGGGCGGAAAACCAGCTGGACAGGCAGGGGATGCAGTGCCAGCTGGCGCAGGGCGCTGACGGCGAGTACCGGCTGCTGGCGTGGCGCGACGGCGAGCTTCAGCTGGCATTTTACGCCGCGCCGCGCTGGCCCGACCTCGACCATGCGTTTATCGCCGCCGCGTTTTGCCAGCCGCCCGCCGATACCGCCGCGCGCTTCGCGCTGCTGGCGGGCCGCGCCGCGCAGGGCAACAGCGCGGGGCGCATTATCTGTAGCTGCTACGGCGTCGGCGAAACGGCAATCAGGCAGGCGATTGCGCAGGGCTGCGACTCGCCTGCGGCGCTGGGGCGCGTGCTGAAGTGTGGCACCAACTGCGGCTCCTGCATTCCTGAACTGAAACAACTGATACTCGCGCCGGCGACGGCGTAACGGAGATCCCTATGACCTTTGCTATCGATTCACTGGATAAGCTGCTGTCAACGGGCAGCGGAGAGGGGCGCGTCTGGCTGGTTGGCGCAGGGCCGGGCGACGTTGAGCTGCTGACGGTAAAAGCGTTGAGGCTGCTGCATCAGGCGGACGTGGTGGTCTATGACCGGCTGGTGAGCGAGGCGGTGATGGCGGAGGTGCCGACGTCGGCGCTGTGCATCGACGTCGGTAAACAGCCCGGCCAGCACGGGCTGAAGCAGGGTGAAATCAACCAGCTGCTGGTGGATCTGGCCAGAGGCGGGCGCGCGGTGGTGCGTCTGAAGGGCGGCGACCCCTTTATCTTCGGGCGCGGCGGTGAAGAGCTGGCTTTCCTGCAACAGGCGCAGGTGCGCTGCGAGGTGGTGCCGGGCATCACGGCCGCGGTGGGCTGCGCAGCGGCCAGCGGCATTCCGCTCACCCACCGCGACTGCGCGCAGTCGCTGCGGCTGATCACCGGCCACGGCAAACTTGGCGAGCCGCAGCTGGCGGACCGGGCCTACGCGGACGCGAGCCAGACGCTGGTATTTTATATGGGGCTGCGCTGGAGCGCCTCGATTGCCAGCCAGCTGCAACAGCAGGGCCGCGCGGCGGATACGCCGGTGGCAATTATCGAGAACGGCACGCGGCCGGATCAGCGCGTGTTGATCACCTCGCTGGCCGGGCTGGCACGGACGGTCGCACAGCAGCAGCCGGTCTCGCCGTCGCTGCTGATTGTCGGTGAGGTGGTGCGCTACGCCGCTGCCGCGCAGCAGGCAGCAGCGGCTGAGCAGGCCTAGACCGCCCGGCGCTGCGCCTGCGGCAGCGACGCTACCAGCACGTTCACGCCCAGCGCTTCAAAGGCGGCGATCTGCGCGGTGCTGATGCCATCGTCGGTAATCAGGTAGTGGATATGGCTCCAGTCGCAGGGCAGCGCAAACATCGATACCTTGTCGATTTTGCTCGAGTCCGCCACCACGTAAACCGTGCTGGCGGAGTTAATCATCGCCATTTTCACTTTAATGTCGGTTTCGCTGGGGAAGCTCAGCCCCAGGCGCGGTGAGATACAGGCGGTGGCGAGAAACAGCTTCTCCGCCAGCACGTTTTCAAAGAAATTCGCCGCTTTTTCACCGGAGGTGGAGAGCGTCGGGAATTTAAAGGTGCCGCCGGTCAGCAGGATATTAATGCCCGGCTCGCCGCCCAGCTTCAGCGCGATATTGACCGCCGTGGTCACCACCGACAGGCGGCGAATATGGCCAATCGCTTCGGCAATCGCGGTGGTGGTGGTACCCGAATCGAAAATCACCGTGTCGCCATTTTCGATATGCTGCGCCGCCAGTCGGCCAATTGCCTCTTTCTCCTCCAGGTGCGTCTGGCGCTCCAGCAGCAGCGCGCCGGTATTTTGCTTGCCGGTCATCAGCGTTGCGCCGCCGTGATAGCGCTGCACAAACCCTTGCTTTTGCAGCATTCTCAGGTCGGTGCGGATAGTGGCTTCCGTCAGGCCAAAGGCCTCGGTCAGCGCTTTGACCGTCACCGTACCGTCCTCGCGGATCATCTCCAGAATTTTTTCGCGGCGCTGCTGCATATCGGCAAGCTGCTCAATTTTGCTTTTCAATCGAAATGCTCCCTCTTTTCATCCACGGTCGGTTCCGGCGAAGTGATGCCTGTCGCTGAGTTTACCCCGCACTTTTGGCGAATGCGAGGTGACGGAACAGGGTTTTAATTTTCGAACGAAAATGATAATCGCGCATGTTATTGAATGTGCAGGGTTCAGCCAGCCGCTTTGTCCATGTGCCTTAACAGCAATACAGGCGATTTCACGCGAAAACAAGGGGATAAAAATTATTTTTGCGAGGTGTATGAAATTTGATCTCACCCACATACCATTGCGTTTCGATAGCTTATATTTTTGTTCGAAAATGAAGATTGCCGCTGCAGCCGGTAAAAATCCGCTTTTAACTGGACCGGCCGCCAGTCACTACACAGGAGAAGAAGAATGAGCAGTGAATATGACGTAAACCTGCGCTACGGCGTCGACAGCAGCCTGGATCTCGGCGGCAGAGTGGCGGTCGTGACCGGTGGGCTCGGCGGCATCGCCATGGCGAGCAACGAGATGCTGCTGGCGAAAGGCGCGCGTCTGGCGCTGCTCTTTCCTCCTTTCGAGGCGGAGAAGGTGGCCAGCCTGCGCGAAACCTTCGACGCCGACAAGGTGCAGTTTGTGCAGTGCGACGTCACCGATCCCGGCTCGGTGGAGCAGGCGTTTGACGAGGTGGTGCGCCACTACGGCCAGATCGACATTCTGGTCAACTGCGCCGGTTACGTAATGCTCCAGCCGGTACTGGAAACCGATTTTGCTGAATGGCAGAAGCAGATAGCCGTCAACCTCACCGGGCCGTTTCTCTGCTCGCAGGCGGCGGGCAAACATATGGTCGCGGCAGGCAAAGGCGGCAAAATTATCAATATCGCCTCACAGGCTGCTTCTATCGCCATCGACAACCACGTCGCCTATACCTCTGCCAAAGCGGGCCTGCTGGGCATGACCAAAGTGATGGCGAAAGAGTTTGCGCCGCACCGCATCAACGTCAATACCCTGTCGCCCACTGTGGTGCTGACGCCGATGGGCGAAAAAGCCTGGCGCGGTGAGAAGGGCGAACAGATGAAAAAGCTGATCCCGTTAGGACGCTTCGCCTATACCGACGAAATCGCCGCCGCCGTGCTGTTTTTTGCCAGCAACGGCAGCGACATGATTACCGGCGCCGATCTGATGATCGATGGCGGTTTCACCATCTGGTAATGCAACACCACACCCGTAAAGCGTCACGACCCTACAAATAAAAGAGAGAACATCACCATGAAAATTCGCTCCCTGTTGTGCACTGCGATCGCCGCCAGCCTCTTCTCCAGCGCGGCTTTCGCTGCGGAGAAAGGCACCATCATGATCCTCGTGAATTCGCTGGATAACCCCTATTACGCCTCGGAAGCCAAAGGTGCCAACCTCAAGGCACAGGAGCTGGGCTACAAAACCTCGGTGCTGTCGCACGGCGAGGACGTGAAGAAACAGAGCGAGCTGATCGACGCCGCCATCGGTAAAAAAGTGCAGGGCATTATTCTCGATAACGCCGACTCCACCGCCAGCGTCGCGGCGATCAAAAAGGCCAAAGATGCCGGTATTCCCGTGGTGCTGATCAACCGTGAAATCCCGGTCGATGACGTGGCGCTGGCGCAGATCACCCACAACAACTTCCAGGCGGGTTCCGACGTCGCCACCGTCTTCGTCGAGAAGATGGGCGAAAAGGGCAAATACGCCGAGCTGACCTGTAACCTGGCCGACAACAACTGCGTGACGCGCTCCAAATCGTTCCACCAGGTGCTGGATCAGTACCCGGATATGCAGAGCGTGGCGCGCCAGGATGCGAAGGGCACCCTGATCGACGGCAAACGCATCATGGACAGTATTTTGCAGGCGCACCCGGATGTGAAAGGGGTGATCTGCGGCAACGGCCCGGTGGCGCTGGGCGCCATTGCCGCGCTGAAAGCAGCAGGGCGCGATGACGTGACCGTGGTGGGCATCGACGGCAGCAACGACGAGCGCGATGCGGTGAAGGCCGGCACGCTGAAAGCCACCGTGATGCTACAGGCGCAGGCCATCGCGGCGCAGGGCGTGACCGACCTGGATAACTTTATCCAGAAAGGCACTAAACCAGCGAAACAGCGCGTGATGTTCCGCGGCATTTTGATCACGCCGGACAACGCCAGCGGCGTGCAGGACTTCAACTTTAAGTCGTAATTAATCGCAGCGACGCCCGCGTAAGACGGGCGTCAGGAGAAACGAATGGACAGACGACTCTGGCTTCTGCTTCCCATGATTGTGCTCAGCGGTTGCCGCATTGTGTCGCAGCAGGAACTGGCCGACCTGAAAAATCCGCCAAACCCTAAAATGGCCAATATCGCCCAGACCTGGCAGCAACAGCTGGTGCCGCAGGTGCAGCACGACGCGAAACCCGCGGCCGAGCTGCTGAAGGCGCTCCAGTCGGCGAAGGATTTCGACAGCGCCTGCAGCACGCTGGGCTACCGTAGCCAGGCGGAAAACCCCTGCATCTTTAGCGTCAGCATCAGCGGGGAAGTGACGGCGGTGAACAGCACCTCGCGCAACGGCCGCATGACGGTGAAAGAGGCCTCTGGCGACGATGTGACGGTGCAGATCGGCCCAATCATTCCCGGCACCGCGCTGCGCGACGCCTTCAAGGGCGCGAGCTATCAGGACTTCAACGATCAGGTGCTGTTTGGCGACTACGGCCGCGCCATCAACCAGCAGGCTTCGGAGATGATGACGGCGTTCAAGCCGAAAGTAGGCGACAAGGTGCAGCTGTCCGGCGTCTTCAGCAGCTGGGATGTGCCGCAGAAGATCCCGAACGTGACGCCTGTCGCCATCGCGCGGCAGTAAGGAGCGGCTATGCACAATCCTCAACCGGACACGACCAGCGAAGTCATTATCGAAACGCGCAACCTGTCGCGCATCTATCCCGGCGTTACCGCGCTGGATCAGGTCAACTACCGCGTCTACCGCAACAAGGTCAACGTGCTGATCGGCGAGAACGGCGCGGGCAAATCCACCATGATGAAGATGCTGGCTGGCGTAGAAACGCCCTCCAGCGGCGAGATCCTGCTTGACGGCCAGCCGGTATCCATCTCATCCACCCATCAGGCGGAAAAACAGGGCATCAGCATCATTTTCCAGGAGCTGAACCTGTTTCCCAACATGAACGTGATGGACAACATCTTTATCGCCAACGAGTTCTTCCAGCGCGGGGTGATCAACGAGAAATATCAGTACGCACTGGCGAAATCGCTGCTTGAGCGGCTGGAGCTGGATGTCGATCCCTATGCGCAGCTCGGCGAACTGGGCATCGGCCACCAGCAGCTGGTGGAGATCGCGCGGGCGCTCTCCAAAGATACGCGCGTGCTGATTATGGATGAGCCGACCAGCGCCCTCAGCCAGTCGGAGGTGAAAGTGCTGTTCAACGTTATCGACCAGCTGAAGCGGCGCGGCGTCACCATTATCTATATCTCGCACCGGCTGGAGGAGCTGATGGAGATTGGCGACCACATCACGATTTTCCGCGACGGCCGCTTTATCAGCGAGCGCGAAGTACGCGACGCCAGCGTGCCCTGGATTATTGAGCAGATGGTCGGCGACAAGAAAAAGCATTTCGACTATCAGCCCGCGCGGCAGGGCGAAACGGTACTGGAAGTCGACGGCCTGACGGCGCTGCACCAGAACGGCGGCTACCGGCTCAACGACGTGAGCTTCTCCCTGCGCAAAGGCGAGGTAATTGGTATCTACGGCCTGCTGGGCGCCGGGCGTACCGAGCTGTTCAAGGGGCTGATTGGCCTGATGCACTGCCAGTCGGGCAAGGTGCGGCTGGCGGGCAGCGCGCTGGAGCGCTGCAGCTTTCAGCAGCGGCTGAAGCGCGGCATCACGCTGGTTCCTGAAGACCGGCAGGGCGAAGGCGTGGTGCAGCTGATGTCGATCACCGCCAACATGACGCTGACCGATCTCAGCCTGCGCGGGTTTCGCCGCGCGCTGCGGCGGCTGCATCCGGTAAAAGAGAAGCAGCGCGTGGACGAGATGATCCAGCATCTGGCGATAAAAGTCAGCGACGCGGAGCTGCCGATCACCTCGCTGAGCGGTGGCAACCAGCAGAAAGTGGTGCTGGGCAAGGCGCTGATGACCGGGCCGCAGGTGGTGCTGCTGGACGAGCCGACGCGCGGCATCGATGTGGGTGCGAAAACCGACGTCTATCACCTGATTGGCAGTCTGGCGCAGCAGGGGCTGGCGGTGATGTTCTCCTCTTCCGAACTGGATGAGGTGATGGCGCTGGCGGACCGCGTGCTGGTGATGGCCGACGGGCGCATTACCGCTGATTTAACCCGCGCCGAGGCAACGCGCGAGAAACTGATTACGGCCTCGACGCCGCATGACTAAGCCGCCGGTTTCACTGGCATGACGGGCATGTGTCATCGCCCGCAGGAGAGATGATGAACCAAAAATACCTGCTCTATATGTACCTGCTGAAGGCGCGCACCTTTATCGCGCTGCTGATCGTTATCGGCTTTTTCAGCGTCATGGTGCCGAACTTTCTTACGCCGTCCAACCTGTTGATTATGACGCAGCACGTGGCGATTACCGGGCTGCTGGCCATTGGCATGACGCTGGTGATCCTCACCGGCGGCATCGACCTGTCGGTGGGGGCGGTGGCGGGCATCTGCGGCATGGTAGCGGGCGCGCTGCTCACCAGCGGCGTGCCGCTGTGGAACGGCAATACCCTGTTCCTCAACGTGCCGGAAGTGATCCTCGCGGTGGCGCTGTTCGGCGTGGTGATCGGGCTGATCAACGGCACGGTGATCACCCGGCTCGGCGTGGCGCCCTTTATCTGTACGCTCGGCATGATGTACGTGGCGCGCGGCGCGGCGCTGCTGTTTAACGACGGCAGCACCTACGCCAACCTGGTTGGCCTGCCTGCGCTGGGTAATACCGGCTTCGCCTTTCTCGGTTCCGGCACGCTGCTTGGCGTCTATCTGCCCATCTGGCTGATGGTTGGTTTTCTGCTGCTCGGCCTCTATCTGACGCGTAAAACTCCGCTGGGCCGCTATATCTACGCCGCGGGCGGCAACGAGTCGGCCGCACGGCTGGCGGGCGTGCCGATCGTGAAGGTGAAGATTTTCGTCTACGCCTTCTCTGGGCTGTGCGCCGGGCTGGTCGGGCTGATCGTGGCGTCGCAGCTGCAAACCGCGCATCCGATGACCGGCAATATGTTCGAGATGGACGCGATCGGTGCCACGGTGCTGGGCGGTACGGCGCTGGCGGGCGGTCGCGGCCGCGTCTCCGGCTCGATTATCGGCGCCTTTGTCATCGTCTTCCTTGCCGATGGCATGGTGATGATGGGCGTCAGCGATTTCTGGCAGATGGTGATCAAAGGGTTGGTGATTGTCACCGCCGTGGTGATCGACCAGTTCCAGCAACGGTTGCAAAGCAAAGTGGTGCTGCTGCGTCGCCATGAAAAAAAGCAGCAGTCGACATCGGTATCTGAAGTCAGTCATGGATAAGCGGAGGACAACATGACGCGTAATTTTCAAGGACAAACCGTAGTGATTACCGGCGCCTGTCGCGGCATCGGCGCCGGGATTGCGGAGCGCTTCGCACGGGACGGTGCGAACCTGGTGATGGTCTCTAACGCCGAGCGGGTGTTCGACACCGCCGAGGCGCTGAAGACGAAGTATGGCAGCGATATCCTGGCGTTGCAGGCAGACGTCACCGATGAAGAGGCGGTGCAAAAACTTTACCAGCAGGCGTTTGACCGCTTTGGCCGCATCGATGTCTCGATCCAGAACGCCGGCGTTATCACCATCGATCGCTTCGATGCCATGCCGAAGGCGGATTTTGAGAAGGTGCTGGCGGTGAATACCACCGGCGTCTGGCTCTGCTGCCGCGAGGCGGCGAAATATATGGTGAAGCAGAACCGCGGCAGCCTGATTAATACCTCGTCGGGACAGGGGCGCCAGGGCTTTATCTACACGCCGCACTATGCGGCGAGCAAAATGGGCGTTATCGGCATCACCCAGAGCCTGGCGCTGGAGCTGGCACCGGCGCACATCACCGTTAACGCCTTCTGTCCCGGCATTATCGAAAGTGAAATGTGGGATTACAACGATCGTGTCTGGGGCGAAATCCTCAGCACCGATGAGAAAAAATATGGCAAGGGTGAGCTGATGGCCGAATGGGTGGAGAATATCCCGCTGAAGCGCGCCGGTCAGCCAGAGGATGTTGCCGGTCTGGTGGCGTTTCTTGCCTCTGAAGATGCACGCTATATCACCGGGCAGACTATCAATGTTGATGGCGGCCTGATCTTCTCCTGAACCTCTTCAGGCTGGATAAGCAGGCGGCTTATCCAGCTTTTCCCCTCACGGTTTCCTGCCGGTTTATTCACCTTTTTCTGCAAATTAATCACCATGTGTTAAAGTTACCCAATTGCGTTTTGTGATACAGGTCTCGTTAATCAGCCGAAAAAACCGTTAAGTCGCTATGCTTTTTCTCCGTTTTGCTCGTTCGATATCTCTTTCCTGGCTGGTCGTTGCGGCGATCCTTACCGCTGTGCCTGCGGCACAGGCTTTCACAGGTACGGCTTCGGTGGCGGATGCGCCTTTTGACGATCCTGCCCGCTTTCAGCAGCAGCTGGAGATGCTGCCGTCGCTGGGCAACCCGAACGATAGCGATGAGTGGAATAAACGCCTGGCGAGTATTGCCAAAAGCATTGGCGAAGCCAGCCAGAATGCAGACAGCTCCACCACTTTTGGGCAGCAGGCGGGCGTGTGGGCGTTTAACCATTTCCGTGATGAGGTGGCGAGCCGCGTTCAGAGTGAAGGGCAGTCGCTGCTGTCGCCATACGGTAACGCGCAGCTCGATTTGATGGTCGATATGCAGGGCAATTTTACCGGCACCGGTGGCGATCTGTTTAGCACGCTGGCGGATGAGCAAAGCCATCTGACATTTAGTCAGCTTGGGGTGCGCGACACCAGTGACGGGCTGGTGGGCAACGTCGGGCTGGGGCAGCGCTGGGTGACACCAGACTGGCTGCTCGGCTACAACGCCTTTCTCGACCGCAGCTTTGCTATTGGCCAGCAGCGCGCCTCACTGGGCACCGAAGCCTGGAATGAGAACCTGCGCTTTTCCGCCAACTACTATCACCCGCTAGGCGGCTGGAAGAACAGTGGCGATACGCAGCAGCAGCGCATGGCGCGTGGATATGACATCACCACGCAGAGCTATTTGCCGTTCTACCGGCAGCTGGGCGTCTCGCTGAGCTGGGAGCAGTATCTTGGCGACAACGTCGATCTGTTCCACAGCGGCAACCGCTACCATAACCCCTCTGCGCTGTCGCTCGGCGTCTCCTATACGCCGGTGCCGCTGGTCACGCTCTCTGCCACACATAAAACCAGCAGCGCCGGAGAAACCCAGGATCAGCTCGGCCTGAAGCTCAACTACCGCTTCGGCGTGGCGCTGAGCAAGCAGCTGGAGGCGAGCAATGTGGCCGAGGCGCGTTCGCTACGCGGCAGCCGCTACGACCGCGTAACGCGCTCCGATACGCCGGTGCTCAATTTCCGCCAGCGTAAAACCCTGTCGGTGTTTCTCGCCACGCCGCCGTGGCAGCTGACGCCGGGCGAAAGCCTGCCGCTGAAGCTGCAAATTCGCCACAGCAACCCTGTTAAGGCGGTGAGCTGGCAGGGCGATACCCAGGCGTTGAGCCTGACGCCGCCCGCCGACAACAACCAGCCGCAGGGCTGGAGCGTGATTGTGCCGGCCTGGGATGATTCACCGGGCGCCAGCAACGAGTACCACCTGTCGGTGACGCTGGAGGATGAGAAGCAGCAGCGCGTGACCTCAAACTGGATCACCCTGAAGGTGCAGCCGCCGATGCGTTTTGAAGAACCGCAACCCGATGAACGCTTCGACATTATGTCGCCCTCTCCTGGCGAGGGCAGTGCGGGATAAATTGTGACAATTGTCACAATTTTCCGCTGGTAAGCGGCCAAAGAAAGCCGCAGAATCGCCGCAAAATCCCTTGTCACCTGCACATCATGATCGTTCGTCCCCATCGCCATTGGTTCGTTCGTTTGTTCGCCTGGCACGGCTCAGTGCTGCCTGTTATTTCGTTTCGTTTGTTTCTCAATTTGCTGATGTCGCTGCTCGCGCTTTTGCTGCTCAACTGGTACGAGACGCTCGGTATTAAGCTGACGCTGGCACCTTTTAGCCTGCTGGGCGTATCAATCGCCGTGTTTCTTGGCTTTCGCAACAGCGTCTGCTTTGCGCGGTTCAGCGAGGCGCGCCACTTTTTCGGCGCGCTGCTGATCGCCTGCCGCACGTTGCAGCGCCAGGTGCTGGCGCTGTTTCCCGAGGATGCCCCGCGCATTCAGGCGCTGCTGCTGGCGTTTTGCTATAGCCTGAAGCATCAGCTGCGCCGCAGCGATGCGCGTGCCGATCTCCAGCGCCTGCTGGGGGACGATGCCGAATGGGTGCTGTCGCGCCGCTCGCCAACCAATATGCTGCATTTACAGCTGTCGCACTGGCTGGCGGATCAGCGCCGCCAGGGCAAAATCAGCGATCTGGTGTGGAGCAACATTGACGAGAGCCTGAACCAGCTGGCGGCAGTGCTGGGCGGCTGCGAGCGGCTGGCCAGCATGCCGGTGCCGTTCGCCTACGGCCTGCTGCTGCACCGCACCGTCTACCTGTTTTGTACGCTGCTGCCGTTCGCGCTGGCCCCCGATCTGCACTACATGACGCCGCTGGTATCGATGTTTATCTCCTACACCTTTTTGTCGCTCGACACGCTGGCGGAAGAGCTGGAGATGCCCTTTGGCTATCAGAACAACCATCTGCCGATGGACGCCATTTGCACCAATATTGAGATCAGCCTGCGCGAGATGGCGGGTGAAGAGGAGACGTTGCCCACGCCGCTGCGTCCGGACGCCTTTTATCGTCTGACCTGAAGCAGAGTGTTCGCATAAAAAAGGCCGCTTGCGCGGCCTTTGCTCGCCCGGTTGACACGGACCGGGCGGATGAGGGTAAAGCCTTATCAGAACTGGTAGATCAGGCCGACGGCGGTGATGTCGTCGGTTTTCAGGCCCAGCGGGTTGTTGTCGTCAAGCAGGTTGATCTTGTACTCCACGTAGGTCGACATGTTTTTGTTGAAGTAGTAAGTCACGCCCGCTGAGACATATTTCACGATGTCGGCGTCACCGATATTTTCAATCTCTTTGCCCTTTGATGAGACGTAGCCCACCGACGGACGAAAACCGTTCAGGAACTGATACTGCGCCACCGCTTCAAAGTTTTGTGCTTTGTTAGCGAATCCGCCGCTGACTGGCGTGGCGTTCAGCGTTTCGCCATACATCGCCGCCAGGTAGATCTGGTTGGCGTCATACTTCACCGCCGTCGCCCAGTGCTGCGCTTTATCGCCTTCGCCGCGTGCGGCGGCGTTCTGCGTCTCGGTGCGATCCAGGCTGGCGAAGGCGCCGGTAAAGCTCAGGCCAAAATCAAAATCATAGCTGGCGGAAAGCGCATAGCCATCGCCGTTGGAGCGGCGCACGGCGTCGGTGTTACCGGTGCGATCGTTTTTACCTTCATACTGCGCGGCCAGGTTCAGGCCTTTTAGCAGGCCAAAGAAATCTTTGTTGCGCCAGGTCAGCACGCCCGTAGAGCGGCCAGCGAGGAAAGCGTCGGTATAACCTGAATCGCCGCCAAAGAAGGGCAGCATGTCGGTGTAGGCCAGCGCATCGTAAACCAGGCCGTAGTTACGGCCGTAATCGAGCGATCCGGCGTTGCCAAATTTGAGGCCCGCATAGCCAAGGCGGGTGCGGTTGCCGGTCTGCGCATCGCTGCCTTCGGAGTTACGCAGGCTGTACTGGTACTGCCAGAATCCATAGCCGGTCAGCTGATCGGTGATTTTTGTCTCGCCTTTGAAACCAAAGCGGGCATAGGAAGAGGTGTCACCATCGTTATTACTGTCATCTGAAAACAGGTGCGAAACGTTAATTTTACCGACCAGGTCGAGCTTGTTTCCATCTTTATTATAAATTTCTGCTGCCTGAGCGGCAGACATTCCGATAAGGGACGACATAACTGCCGCCAGCCAAGAGCGCTTCATCATTTATATTTACCCTGTATTTGTAAGTTATTATTCCCCCTGGAAAGGGGGTGAAAGAAAAATGACACAAAAGGATAAGTTGACCTAGTGCAATAACTGTAACTAAATATTTCTATGGTGCCTTGCCATCCCCTTTTGCGCATTTATTGATCTTATGCGCAAAAGAGATTTATATTTTAACGCAATGAATTAGGTTTTATTATTTCATTTAACTGTTGATATACATGAATTTTTATTTAAATGGTTGAGCTTCTTCTTAGCGGGTTTTTGCAGCGGTTCACTGCTAGTCAATCCCGGATGGAAATCAAGCTTAACTGAAAATGTTCAATGAGCAGCAAGAAAGTCGAGCTCTAATAATTAGCCTGCTTACAGATATTTCCGCTGTAAAACATTTTCATTTCCGCATTGATAATAACGTCAGAAATAATTATGGAAATGCTCATCCTTATTTACTTATTATGGTTAATTAATCGCCAGTTAATTTCCTGTTGCTCTCATCGCCTGGCTCTCAATTGTTGCAATTCTGGTTTTCCAGACCGGTAGACTTATTTGTTCGAAATAAGCTTTTGCCTGATGACGGGGCAAGATGCACTTTGCTGGTGCGCCCGCTGCCCAAACCTGGAGATAAAAATCAGGGGCGATCACAAAAGCAACATTTACTCTGGCAACTGCATAAATTTTCTGTGGATCCTGCGGCGCAAGCGCGGCGTGCTCAAAATTATTCACTATGTATGCACTTTAAGTGAATATCACCTTTCTGTAACTCATTGATATTTCGTCAACCCTTCGATTTTATGCATTTTATCGCTTGGCTGGCATGCAAGCTGCAATCTAGAGTAGGGCTGCGTTTACCCGGATTTCACAAATTCAAAACATTCGCTTTACTCACCGGCGCGCCGGGCGGGAAGGCAGGAGAAACAGTTATGTCACTGCAGGTTTCACGTCACGATTTCGATCAATGGATGGTGCCGGTTTATGCGCCAGCGAGTTTTGTACCGGTACGCGCGGCGGGATCGACGCTGTGGGATCAGAGCGGGAAAGAGTACATCGACTTTGCCGGTGGCATTGCGGTTAACGCGCTGGGGCACGCGCATCCCGACCTGCAACAGGCGCTGACCGAGCAGGCCGCGCGTCTCTGGCATACCGGAAATGGCTATACCAACGAGCCGATTTTGCGGCTGGCGAAACAGCTGATTGATGCGACCTTCGCCGACCGGGTGTTCTTCTGTAACTCCGGTGCCGAAGCCAATGAGGCCGCATTGAAGCTGGCGCGTAAAACGGCGCACGACCGTTTCGGCACCCATAAAAGCGGCATCGTGGCGTTTAATAACGCCTTCCACGGCCGCACGCTGTTTACCGTGTCGGCAGGCGGACAGCCCGCCTACTCTAAAGACTTTGCGCCGCTGCCGCCCGATATTCGCCATACGCCGTTTAACGATCTTGAGGCAGCCGCGCAGCTGATTGACGACAACACCTGTGCGGTCATCGTTGAGCCGATCCAGGGTGAGGGCGGCGTGCTGCCCGCCGATCCCGCCTTTTTACGTGGGCTGCGCGAGCTGTGCGACAGGCACCAGGCGCTGCTGATTTTTGATGAGGTGCAGAGCGGCGTGGGGCGTACTGGTTCGCTTTATGCCTATATGCACTACGGCGTCACGCCGGACGTGCTGACCACTGCGAAAGCGCTGGGCGGCGGTTTCCCGATTGGCGCCATGCTGACGCGTGAGGATCTGGCGCAGGTAATGAACGTCGGCACGCACGGCACCACCTACGGCGGCAACCCGCTGGCGGGCGCGGTGGCAGGCAAAGTGCTGGAGCTGATCAACCAGCCTGCGACGCTGACCGGCGTTACGGAACGCCACCAGTGGATCGTTGAGGCGCTGGAGGAGATTAACCAGCGGCTACACCTGTTTAAAGAGGTGCGCGGCCTGGGCTTGCTGATTGGTGCGGTGCTGAATGAGGACTACGCCGGTAAAGCGAAGCAGTTCAATCTGGCGGCGGCCGAGCAGGGCGTGATGGTGCTGATTGCGGGCGCGAACGTGGTGCGCTTCGCCCCGGCGCTCAATATCAGCGAGCAGGAAGTGAAAACCGGCATGGCGCGCTTTGCCGTGGCCTGTGAGCATCTGGCGCGAGGATCGACAGCATGATGGTGATCCGCCCCGTTGAGCATGACGATCTGGCGCAGCTGCTGACGCTGGCGGGCAAAACCGGCGGTGGCCTGACGTCGCTGCCGGTAGACAGCCCGACCTTACAGGCGCGCATTGAACGTTCGCTGCAAACCTGGCAAGGTACACTGCCGCGCGCCGAGCAGGGCTACGTGTTTGTGCTGGCGGACAGCCGCGACAACCGCGCCGTGGGCATTTGCGCGATTGAGGTGGCCGTGGGATTACAGGAGCCCTGGTACAACTTCCGCGTCGGCACCCAGGTGCACGCCTCAAAAGAGCTGAACGTCTATGCGGCGCTGCCGACGCTGTCGCTCAGCAATGACCACACCGGCAGCAGCGAGCTCTGCACGCTGTTTCTCGATCCCGACTACCGCGACGGTAAAAACGGCTACCTGCTGTCAAAATCGCGCTTCCTGTTTATGGCGAACTTTCGCCATTTGTTTATGGATCGCGTGGTGGCCGAGATGCGCGGCGTCAGCGATGACCAGGGCCATTCTCCCTTCTGGGACAGCGTCGGCAGCCGCTTTTTCTCTATGGAGTTCCGTAAGGCGGATTTTCTTAGCGGCACCGGGCAAAAAGCCTTTATCGCCGAACTGATGCCCAAGCATCCGCTCTATATCGACTACCTGTCGCCTGAGGCGAAGGCGGTGATCGGCCAGGTGCATGAGAAAACTGCGCCCGCGCGCGCAGTGCTGGAGGCTGAAGGTTTCCGCTACCGCAACTATATCGACATCTTTGACGGCGGCCCGACGCTGGAGTGCGAGATCGACGACATCCGCGCGATCCGTAAAAGCCATGTGCGCAGCGCCGTGCTCGGCGAGCCGGATGAGCACGCGCCGCTCTGTCTGGTGGCCAATCTGGACTATCACCATTTTCGCGTCGCGCTGCTGCCGGCGCGTATCGAGCAGCATGACGTGGTACTCAACGAGGCGCAGCTCAGCGCCTTGCAGATTCAGCCAGGCGACAGCCTGCGCATCGTAACGCTGGGCGGCGAGGAGAAAAAAGCATGACGCAGATGATTAACGGCGAGTGGCTGGCAGGTCGCGGCGAGGCGCTGAGCAAAACCGATCCGGTTTCGGCTGACACACTGTGGCAGGGCCAGGCCGCCACCGCCGATCAAATCGCGGACGCGGCCACGGCGGCACGCGCGGCCTTTCCCGCATGGGCGCGTCGTCCGTTTGCCGAGCGTCAGGCGCTGGCCGAACGCTTCGCCGCGCTGCTGGAGAGCCATAAAACGGATCTGGCGGAAACCATCGCCGCCGAAACCGGCAAGCCGCGCTGGGAGGCGCTGACCGAAGTGCAGGCGATGATCAACAAGATTGCTATTTCGGTAAAGGCCTATCATACGCGCACTGGCGAACAGCACGAGGGTGAAAGCTCGCTGCGCCACCGCCCGCACGGCGTGCTGGCGGTTTTTGGTCCCTATAACTTTCCCGGCCATCTGCCCAACGGCCATATTGTCCCTGCGCTGCTGGCGGGCAACTGCGTGCTGTTCAAGCCCAGCGAGTTGACGCCGCTCACCGCTGAGAAAACCGTGCGGCTGTGGCTGGAGGCGGGGCTGCCGTGCGGCGTGCTGGCGCTGCTCCAGGGCGCGCGCGAAACCGGCCAGGCGCTGGCGGCCGACGCGCAAATCGACGGCGTGCTGTTTACCGGCAGCGCAGGCACAGGCTACCAGCTGCACCGCCAGTTTGCCGGGCAGCCAGAAAAAATGCTGGCGCTGGAGATGGGCGGCAACAACGCGCTGATTGTTGAGGACCCGGCGGATATCGACGCGGCGGTGCATATCGCGGTGCAGTCGGCTTTTATCACCGCCGGGCAACGCTGCACCTGCGCGCGCCGGTTACTGGTGAAGCGCGGCGCGGCGGGCGACGCTTTCTTACGGCGGCTGGTGGAGGTGAGCGCGCGGCTCCAGCCCGGCGCGTGGAACGCGGAACCGCAGCCCTTTATGGGCAGCGTCATCTCGGTTGGCGCGGCGGAAAAAATCTATCAGGCGTGGCAACAGCGCGTCGCGCTCGGCGGCGAGGTGCTGCTGGAGATGCGCTGGCCGCAGCGCAGCAGTGCACTGCTGACGCCGGGCATTATTGAGGTAACGCAGGTCAGCGGGCTGCTGGATGAAGAGGTATTCGGCCCGCTGCTGAACGTTATGCGCTACGACAGCTTTGATGAGGCGATTCGCATGGCCAATGACACGCGCTATGGCCTGTCGTGTGGTCTGATTTCACCGTCGCGCGCGCAGTTCGACCAGCTGCTGCTGGAGGCGCGCGCCGGTATCGTCAACTGGAATAAACCGCTGACCGGTGCGGCGAGCAGTGCACCCTTCGGCGGCATCGGCGCGTCCGGTAACCATCGCGCCAGCGCCTGGTACGCAGCGGATTACTGCGCCTGGCCGATGGCGTCGCTGGAGACGCCAGACCTGACATTGCCTGCTGCCCTGTCACCTGGCCTCGATTTCTCACCGCGCGAGGGGCAGGCATGAAAGCCATTGAAGCGAACTTCGACGGGCTGGTCGGCCTGACGCACCACTATGCCGGACTCTCATTCGGCAACGAGGCCTCGACGCGCAACCAGCATCAGCCTTCTAATCCGCGCCTGGCGGCAAAGCAGGGGCTGCTGAAGATGAAGGCGCTGGCGGACAGGGGTTTTGTGCAGGGCGTGATCCCTCCGCACGAGCGGCCGAACCTGCCGCTGCTGCGCCAGCTGGGCTACAGCGGCAGCGATGAGCAGGTACTGGCGCAGGCGGCGAACTCCTCGCCTGGGCTGTTGTCGGCAGTCAGCTCGGCGTCAGCGATGTGGGTCGCCAATGCGGCGACGGTGTCGCCTTCGGCCGACAGCGGTGACGGCCGGGTGCACTTCACCGTGGCAAACCTGAATAATAAATTCCATCGCGCAGCGGAAGCGCCGCAAACCGCCCGGCTGCTGCGCGCCATCTTCCGCGATCCGCAGCACTTTGCGGTGCACGACGCGCTGCCGCAGGTGGCGCTGTTTGGCGACGAAGGCGCGGCGAACCATAACCGGCTGGGCGCGCAATATGGTGAGCGCAGCCTGCAACTGTTTGTTTATGGCCGTGACGACAACGGCGGCGTTGCACCGGGACGCTATCCGGCACGCCAGACGCTACAGGCCAGCCAGGCGGTGGCGCGCTTACATCAGCTCGACAGCAGCCAGACGCTGTTCGCCCAGCAGAATCCGCAGGTGATCGATCAGGGCGTGTTCCATAACGACGTCATTGCGGTCAGTAACCGCGAGGTACTGTTCTGCCACCAGCAGGCGTTTGTCGGGCAGCCCGAGCTGCTGGCGGCGCTGCACAAGCGGGTGCCTGGTTTTACCGCCATAGAAGTACCGGATAGCCGTGTGTCGGTTGCAGATGCCGTTAATACCTATCTGTTCAACAGCCAGCTGCTGAGCCGCGACGACGGCACCATGCTGCTGGTGCTGCCCGAGGAGTCGCGCCAGCATGCTGGCGTCTGGCGCTATCTGAGCGAGCTGGTGGAGCAGGATGGGCCGATACGCGAGCTGGTGAGCTTTGACCTGCGTGAAAGTATGCATAACGGCGGCGGCCCGGCCTGCCTGCGTCTGCGCGTGGTGCTGACGTCGCAGGAGCAGCAGGCGCTCAATCCGGCGGTCATTATGAACGATCGCCTGTTTGCCACGCTGAATGGCTGGGTGGATCGCCACTACCGCGACCGTTTGACCCAGGCGGACCTGGCCGATCCGCAGCTGTTAAGAGAAGGGCGCGACGCGCTGGACGAGCTGACGCGGCTGCTAGACTTAGGCAGCGTATACGCGTTCCAGCTGTAGCGGGAACGGCCCTTTTCATCGCAGACAGGAGTAATAATGCAGGATTTCCTTCAGCAAACGCTGTCAGGCGACGCGCCGCGTATCCAGCGTGGCGAAACCCCTTTTTTACGCTGGCAGTGGCTCGACCACGGTATTTTACAGCTCGACCCCAAAACCGAACCGCAGCAGGCGCTGGTGCTGTCGGCAGGTATTCATGGCAATGAAACCGCGCCGGTTGAGATGATGGATGCGCTGATCAATGCGTTGCTGCGCGGTGAGAAAGCGCTGCACCATCGCGTGCTGGCAATCCTCGGCAACCCGGCCGCACTGCGTGCCGGAAAGCGTTACCTGCGCCACGACGTTAACCGGCTCTTTGGGGGCCGCTGGCAGCAGATCGATGACTGCGACGAGGCACGGCGCGCGCTACGTCTGGAGCAGGCGATAGAAGCCTTCTGGCTTCAGTCCTGTAAAGAGGAGCAGCCGCGCTGGCATCTTGATTTGCATACCGCGATCCGTGGCTCCTGGCATACGCGCTTTGGCGTACTGCCGCTTAACCCGCTGCCCTGGCCAAAGGATTTCATCGACTGGCTGGCAGCGGCGGGGCTGGAGGCGCTGGTGTTCCATACCGCGCCTGGCGGTACCTTTACCCACTTCAGCTGCGCCCACTTTAATGCGGCAAGCTGTACGCTGGAGCTGGGCAAAGCGCTGCCGTTTGGCAGCAACGATCTGACGCAATTTGCCGCCGCGCAGCAGGCGCTGTCGGCACTGCTGAGCGGAGAACCGCTGCCGCAGGCACAGGGAGCCCCGCGCCGCTATCGGGTGGTGCAGCAGATTACCCGCCTCAGCGAGCAGTTCCAGCTGCATATGGATGCAGAAACGCGCAACTTCACTGCGTTCCCGCAGGGCACGCTGCTGGCTGAGGATGGCGAGGCGCGTTACTTTGTGCAGCAGGCGCGGGAATATGTCTTGTTCCCGAATCCTGGCGTCGCGCCTGGGCTGCGCGCCGGATTAATGCTGGTGGAAGAGGGCGTGCAGACGGAAGCGCTGCCGCGCTGATGAAAAGCGGCAGCGAGGCGCAGGATTTTCCTTCCGCTTTGCTGCCGTAACCCTTACACTCCTCCATAATTCCTGCCAAATCCGCTTTGAATTCATACTCCTTTGCAATTCCTCACGCAATTCTTCTCATTCTCTTCATGATTGCCCGATTTTTGTCTTTTATGCTTTCACGGCTTTACTCACTCTCTGAGTGATTGACATTCAGCAGCGTAATCTTGTTTTCGAAGACACGACAGGCTGCTGTCGTCATTAACTGAATGATAAGGACACTATTATGCGTAAACTGACTTCACTTCTTCTGGCTTCTACTCTGGCATTCGGTGCGGCAAGCGCGGTCCATGCAGCGGCTGACAACCTGACGCCTCCACCGGCCGGTAGCGAAAAAGCGATGCATAAGCCGCCGATGCACCACGGTATGAACATGATGTTCAAAGGTCTGAATCTGACCGATGCGCAAAAAACCCAGATTCGCGACATCATGAAAGAGAGCCACAAAGACTTTAAACGTCCGTCGCTGGAAGAGCGTCGCGCTGACCATGCAATTGTTGCCGCCGACAGCTTCGACCGTGCCAAAGCCGAAGCGCAGGCAGAGAAAATGACCGCCAACGCAAAAGAGCGCGCGGTTGCAATGATGGAAACTCAGAACAAAATTTATAACGTGCTGACGCCAGAGCAGAAAAAGCAGTACAACGCTAATTTTGAAAAGCATCTGACCGAGAAAGGCCCGCGCGACGGCAAAATGGCACCGCCGCCGGCTGAATAATCACGCTGAATTAAAGCTGTAAGACCGCCGACGTTGTCCAGACGATTAAGCTCTGGGCAGCGCCGGCGGTTTTTTTTATAGCGGTTCGATGGGATAGTGGCCGGAGATGAGCGGCCGACAGAGGATTTTGTAGCCGTCGTGATCGAAGCCGCTCGGCGCACGCTTCAGCTGGCGCGCCTCTTCCAGCGTGTTGACCGACCCCAGATAGAACCAGTGATCGATGACGTGGATCTGCGTCATCAGTTTCCCTTCCTCAATCAGCGCCACCGGGCCTTGCCACGGCCAGCACACCACGCGCACGCTCTCCAGCGCCTCCAGCAGGCGCGCCTGATGGTCATCGACCGTCTCACGGCCGCAGCAGGCACCGGCGCAGCGGCGCAGCGCGGCACGAAAACAGGGGCGGTTGGCGCTTAGCTTCTCCAGCCCGAGCAGGCCGTGACACAGCTGGTGCTCGTCGGCGAGATATTTCAGCGTCTCCAGCGCCTTGTGGCGGCTGCGGTAGAGGCCGAACAGGTCAGGCGAGTGCGAAAAGTCGACGTCGCGCGCGTAAACCACATCGGGCTTGCCGTCGGCGAACTGGATCGAGCAGAGCTGGCGATTTTTACGCAGGCGCTTATTGAACAGCGGCTGCTGCGTTTTGATCATCTGCGCTTCCAGCAGCAGCGCGCCGAGATCGCCCGCGGTCGGGATCCAGCTGACGCGACGCGCCTGGCGCAGCATGCGCGCCTCTTCCGGCGTGCGGAAGTGGGACATCACCCGCGAGCGCAGATTAATGCTTTTCCCGATATAGAGCGGCAGCGTCTCGCTGTCACCGTGAAAGGTGTAGACGCCGGGCTGATTCGGCAAGCCTTCCAGCCATTCGCGCAGATGTTCGGGATATTCGTAGATGGCAGCCGCATCAAACTCGAGGCGGTGCGTGGCGGCACGTCGAACCAAGACAGACTCCTGTAACTGTTTATTCATACAGCATATCAGTCTGTTCAGGCTTTCGCCAGCGGGTTAATGATTGAACATCGCAGTGGAGAAGTTTCCCCTGCCGGAAGAGCAGGGGAAAAAGAACATTATTTCCAGAAATCGTCGAATACGGTAATCGGCGGGCGACGCTTGTGCTCGGTCTTCTGATACCAGTTTTCGATAATCTTCGCGGTTTCCGACGCGACGCTTTTGCCTTCCAGATAGTCGTCGATCATCTCATAGGTCACACCCAGCGCCACTTCATCCTCCAGGCCGGGACGGTCATCTTCCAGATCCGCCGTTGGGCGCTTCAGGTAGAGGTGCTCCGGGCAGCCCAGGGTTTTCAACAGCAGTTTGCCCTGGCGCTTGTTGAGACGGAACAGCGGGTTAATGTCGGTGCCGCCGTCGCCATATTTGGTGAAGAAGCCCGTTACCGCTTCTGCCGCGTGATCGGTGCCGACCACCACGCCCTGCGTCATACCGGCAATGCTGTACTGCGCCTTCATGCGCTCGCGCGCTTTCTCATTGCCGCGCACAAAATCTGACAGCTCAATGCCTGCCTCTCGCAGCGCGCGTTCGCTGGCCAGCACGGATTCTTTGATATTGACGGCCAGCGAGCGATCCGGCTGGATAAAGGCCAGCGCGTCCTGGCAATCCTGCTCGTCAGACTGCACGCCATAGGGCAGGCGCACGGCAATAAAGGCGTAGTCTTTATTGCCGGTCTCTTCGCGCAGTTCGCTGATGGCCAGCTGCGCCAGTTTGCCTGCCAGCGTGGAATCCTGGCCGCCGCTGATGCCAAGCACCAGCGTCTTCAGGAATGGATGACGCTTCAGGTAGCTTTTAAGGAAATCAACGCTGCGGCGAATTTCCTGCTGCGCGTCGATAACCGGGTTAACGCCAAGTGCGGTAATGATTTCCTGTTGCAGTGACATGAATCTCTCCCCAAGTCAGTGGCCTGTTGGCCCATGCGAACCATTCACTAAAGCTAACGTGCATCCGCGAAAACAACAAGCCAAAGCGCCAGTTGTTTCCGGTTAACTGCTGCGATATCAGTCGGTTTATCCGCGAGGCGCGGGCTTCTGCGCGAGGAAGATAAACATCAGAATCGCCAGCATAAAGCAGCCGAAGATGGTGCCGGTCATGCTGAGCAGCGAGGTGCCACCCATGCCGGTAATCGGCACTGAGATGGCGCCAAACGAAAACATGCAGACCCCGATCACCGCCGACGCGCTACCGGCGCGGTGGCCCTGGCTTTGCATCGCCAGCGATGAGGCAGTGGTGGCGATGACGCCATTGCTGGCGATGGTGAAGAACAGCGCCACCAGTACTAGCGGCAGCGGTGCGGCGGTGAGCCCCGCCAGCAGCAGCAGGCTGGAGGCGACAAAGGCCAGCGTCAGGCCGCCTTTCAGCACGCGATATTCACCCCAAAGCGGGCAGAGGCGCGCGCTGGTTTGTGAGGCGATCACCAGGCCGATGCCGTTCGCGGCAAAGCAGAAGCTGAACGCCTGCGGCGACAGGCCATAGATCTGCTGTAACACGAACGGTGATGCGCCGATATAGGCGAACATGCCCGACATCATAAACGCCTGCGTCAGGCAGAAACCCATAAAGGGGCGATGGGTGATGACCTGGCCCAGCGCGGCCCAGGCGGAGAACACTGAACCCTGGCTGCGGCGTTCAGGCGGCAGGGTTTCGTGCAGCTTCCAGCGCGCCAGCAGGATCAGCAGCAGCGCCGTTGCGCCCAGCACGACAAAAATACCGCGCCAGTTAAGCACCGTCATTAGCACGCCACCGAGAACCGGCGCACCAATCGGTGCCAGTCCGTTAACCAGCATCAGCAGGGCGAAGAAACGCGTCAGCTCATGGCCGCTATACATGTCGCGCGCCACCGCGCGCGACAGCACCGCACCGCCTGCGCCAGCCAGTCCTTCGAACAGGCGTGCCAGCAGCAGCTGGTTGATGTCCTGCGCCAGGGCGCAGCCAATCGAGGCGATAAACAGCAGCACCAGCGAGAGCGTCAGCGGGCGCAGGCGGCCAAATTTGTCGCTCATCGGGCCGAACAGCAGCTGGCCAGCACCCAGCCCGAGCAGGCCAGCGGTGAGGCTGAGCTGCGCGGTGGCGGTTGAGGTGTTGAGATCCTGCGCCAGTTCAGGCAGCGCAGGTAAATAGAGATCGATGCAGAGCGGGCCAAGCGCCGCCAGCAGGCCCAGCGTGATGGCGTAGACCAGTCGGTTATTTGATGCAGGTGTCATTTGTCCTCTGAGGGCATTACTAAGTCGTGGATCATCTGTTTGTAAAGGGTATAGAGCAGGTCCGCTGATGCTTTCTGCGTCGTCAGGCGGCGAAAAGCCGTGCCTTCTACCAGCACCGCCAGCACTTCGACGCAGGCGGCGCGCTGCATCTCGCTAAGGTGCGGATAGTCTGCGCGCATTTTTTCGCAGGCATTGTGGAACAGCCGCGTTTCGGCACTTTGCAGGATCTCCCTGACGCGCGGGTTACGGCTCGCCTCGGCTGCCACCTCCAGCATCAGCATTTCATCCTCTTCGTTCAGCGTTTCACGGCGGGCGATCATATCGGCGATATGGCTCGCGTCGGTCTGTTTACTTATCGCCGCCACGCGACCGTCGACGATGCGTTTGACCATCTCTTCAATCAGCGCGTCCTTACTGGGAAAATAGCGATAAATCTGCCCGACGCTCAGGCTGGCGGCACTGGCGAGCTGCGCCATACTGGCAGCATGAAAACCAGACTGACGAAAACAGCGCCGCGCTGCCGCGATGATTTCATCCTGGCGCGTACGGTGACGGGCGTCGCGCGCTTCACGCTGTTTATTCATCTCGCCTCCGGAAACTAGTTTTGAGAGTGCTTATTCTCGCGCAGGATTATACGGGCCGATCGCCATAAGGACAGCTTTTTTACGCTAGCCTGACGTTTAAGACTCGGCTTAAAGTGCGCCATAAAGTTGATAAATCTGCATTTCTGTTCCAGGCTTAAGCTTACATGGACAAAAAATGAGGAACAACAAGATGAATAAGGCAATGGGATGTATCGCTGCGGCGCTGACTCTGGTCGCACTGTCTGGTTGTACGGCTTACGATCGTGCTGAGAGCTACGTCAGCAAGCCGGTTGTTAAGGATGTGAAAAAAGGCATGACGCGTGACCAGGTGCGCCAGATCGCCGGCCCCGCTTCAACCGAGATTACCATGGTTCACGCACGCGGAACCTGCCAGACCTATGTGCTGGGCGAGCGTGACGGTAAACCACAGACCTATTTCGTTAGCTATAGCGATACAGGCCGCGTGATGAACTACGGCTTCCAGAGCTGTAAAGAGTACGACACCGATCCGCAGGCTGCGCAGTAAGCCTTCGCGACACTGAATAAAAAAACGGCCCGTCATTGACGGGCCGTTTTCTTTTGGACGTTATGGCCAGCCTGGTGAGTTACAGCCCGGCCGGACGCGGCACCTCAATGTACTCGCCGTTAATATCGCGCTGGTAGTAGTGACCTTCCTGCACGTAAAAGCGTCGGCCGTTAAAGTCGAGTACGCGCATTTCTCTGGCCGGTTCGGCTGGCGGCTGCACCACCACGTAGTTTTCGCCCTCACGCTGATAGTATGCGCCGTTAAGCATGTAATAGGTGAGGCCGCCGATCAGCACGGCGGTAGCGGCTTCCGGCAGAAAACGCAGCGGGCCAGGGCCGCCCCAGCCGTGACCGTGGCCGTCCCAGTGTGGCCCGGGGCCTGGACCCCAACCGCCGGGATGCGCTGAGACAATGGCTGGCGACAACAGCGTTAGCGCCAGCAGTGAGGCGGTAACTTTTTTCATCGATTTTCTCCTGCGGTAACTGCCCGCAGCATTCGCCTTTTCAGGACCAAAAACAAGCATAAGTACGCGACTTTTTCCTCTCTTTACCACGCTTAACGCTTTCTTAACGGCGTCGCCATAATGGTGGCGGATTATGAAGCGCGGGCATAAAAAAACCGGACGCAATGGTCCGGTTTCAGAAGGGAAAAGAGGACGCTTAGCGGTGTGCCAGCTCCGCGTGCTCGTCGCTCTCCAGCACCGTTTTGTCGGTCATGCCGAGCCAGCGGCTGGTCAGGGAACCGGCGGTCATTGAGCCGTTGACGTTCAGCGCGGTACGGCCCATATCGATCAGGGGTTCAATGGAGATCAGCAGGGCAACCAGCGTCACCGGCAGGCCCATCGCAGGCAGCACAATCAGGGCAGCGAAAGTTGCGCCGCCGCCTACGCCGGCCACACCGGCCGAGCTGAGCGTGACGATACCTACCAGCGTCGCGATCCACACCGGGTCGAACGGGTTAATGCCCACAGTCGGTGCCACCATCACGGCCAGCATGGTCGGATAGAGGCCCGCACAGCCGTTCTGGCCAATGGTCGCGCCGAAAGAGGCAGAGAAGCTGGCGATCGATTCCGGTACACCGAGGCGACGCGTCTGGGTTTCGACGTTCAGTGGAATACTGGCGGCGCTGGAGCGGCTGGTAAAGGCGAAGGTGATCACCGGCCAGACCTTACGGAAGAAGCGTAGCGGATTGATGCCGTTAACCGACAGCAGCAGCGCGTGCACGCCAAACATAATCGCCAGGCCCAGATAGGAAGCAACGACAAAGCCGCCCAGCTTGATGATGTCCTGCAGGTTGGAACCTGCAACGACTTTAGTCATCAGCGCCAGTACGCCGTACGGCGTCAGCTTCATGATCAGGCGCACCAGCTTCATTACCCAGGATTGCAGCGTGTCGATAGCCACCAGCACGCGCTGGCCTTTGGCTTCGTCATCTTTCAGCAACTGGAGCGCAGCCACGCCAAGGAAGGCAGCAAAGATAACCACGCTGATAATCGACGTAGGATTCGCCCCGGTCAGATCGGCAAACGGGTTTTTCGGCACAAAAGAGAGCAGCAGCTGCGGCACGGTCAGGTCAGCAACTTTGCCCGCGTAATTGCTCTGGATGGCGGCCAGACGCGCGCTCTCCTGCGCACCCTGCACCAGACCTTCGGCGCTGAGGTGGAACAGGCCGGTAACGAATACGCCGACCAGCGCAGAGATCGCCGTGGTAAACAGCAGTACACCAATGGTCAGCAGGCTGATTTTCCCCAGCGACGACGCATTGTGCAGGCGTGCGACGGCGCTGAGAATCGAGGCGAATACCAGCGGCATCACGATCATTTGCAGCAGCTGCACATAGCCGTTGCCGACGATGTTGAACCAGCTAATAGAAGTTTTCAGCACTTCGCTCTGCGCACCGTAAATGGTTTGCAGCACCAGGCCGAACAGCACGCCGATCACCAGACCGACCAGCACCTTTTTCGACAGGCTCCAGCTTTGACGACCGAGGCGCGACAGAAGCAGCAGTAGCGCGACGAAGGCCACGAGATTAAGAATCAGAGGTAGATCCATATTGGCTCCAGAGAGCGCGCCCGGCAGTTTATCTGTGCCGGGGCGCGAGATATTGTGACGCACGAATTAAGTGTCCGTATGGTAACAGTTACACTTCGCGTCGACTTATATCCAAATGGAATGGCTTATAACCAGACAGCGTTTTCTGCTGGTTTAATGCGCTTTCTGCGCAGATATCAGGCGGGAAACACCATTTTGCAGCGTATCAAACAGCTGAGAAGTCCAGCCTTGCGCACCAAATGAGGGCGCGCCTGCGGGAAACCACAGCGAACAGCCGACTAGGACCAGGCAGAGCGTGCGCTCCAGCTGGTTGCCTTTTTGGCTTCTCAGGACAGGCAGACGAAAGCGCCAGCGGCAGGGCCACAATAAGGGTACGCCAGCGGGCGTCAGCATATCCGCCACAATATGGCTGAGATAACCCAGCGTCATACCCTGCAACACATCAGCAGGGAGCAGCCAGTCATTCGGCACGTTAATCTGAAACAGCCACAGGCTGGCCGCCACCGCCAGCAGGCTATGGGTAAAGCCACGGTGACCAAACGCACGCGCAATCGGATAGGAAAGCCACTTCAACCTCTGGCCGAGTAAAGATTTTGGGTGGTCGATATCGGGTAACAGGCAGGTCAGCAGCGTGGCAGGAATAAGATGCCACCAGTCGGCCTGCGCCAGTACAGGCGTGAGTTCGGCCCGTTTGGCAAAAATAGCGGTGGCAATAGCAAAAATTACGTGGCCTTCGCCGGTCATGATAAAACCTGGGTGCAAACTGTCGATGCATCCAGTATAGGGATTTATCCAGTAAATGAGAAGTTGTGACGCTGTAACGAAGCGTGAATTTTTATAAGCGAAACGGCGGCATTGCGCCGCCGTTTTACCTTATCGCGCCAGCCAGCCGCCGTCTACGGCCAGCGTATAGCCATTCACATAGTCGGACGCTGACGAGGCCAGGAACACGACAGGCCCCATCATATCTTCCGGTACGCCCCAGCGTGCAGCGGGGATACGTCCCAATATTTCTGCGCTACGGCCTTCATCACTGCGCAGCTGTTCGGTGTTATTGGTCGCCATATAACCCGGCGCGATCGCGTTTACATTGATGCCGTGCTTCGCCCATTCGTTTGCCATCAGGCGCGTCAGGCCCATAACGGCGCTCTTTGATGCAGTATAGGAGGGCACGCGGATACCGCCCTGGAATGAGAGCATCGAGGCGATATTGATAATTTTGCCGCCGTGACCCTGCGCAATAAACTGGCGGGCAACATGCTGCGACAGAAAGAACACGCTTTTGCTGTTGATGTTCATCACATCGTCCCAGTCCTGCTCGCTGAAGTTAAGCGCGTCTTCACGGCGGATAATCCCGGCATTATTCACCAGAATGTCGATTTTACCCGCAGCGGCGACAGCCTGTTCTACCACGCCGGGTACTTCTTCCGTACGGATTAAATCCGCCTGCAGAGACCAGAAGCGACGGCCCAGCGCTTCAACCCGCTGTTGCGTTTCCTTTGGGTCGTCGCGATTAACGCCGACGATATCGCAACCGGCCTGCGCCAGTCCCAGCGCCATACCCTGGCCAAGCCCGGTATTACAGCCAGTGACCAGCGCGATTTTACCTTCCAGATTAAATGCGTTGAGTATCATGAGAGCGCCTCCTTTGTTAGCGCAGATCGCGGATTTTGACATGATCCATGTCGTCGAATACCTGATTCTCGCCGACCATGCCCCAGATAAAGGTGTAGCGTTCAGTGCCGACACCGGCATGGATTGACCAGCTGGGCGAGATAACCGCCTGTTCGTTATGCACCAGCAAATGGCGCGTCTCCTGCGGCTGGCCCATCATATGGAACACTGCGCTTTCGGGGTTCATATCGAAGTAGAAGTAAACTTCCATACGGCGTTCGTGGGTGTGGCACGGCATGGTGTTCCACAGATTGCCATCGTCCAGACGCGTCAGCCCCATCGTGAGCTGGCAGGTTGGCAGCACATCGGGCACCAGATATTTGTTAATGGTGCGGCGATTAGAGGTGGCTGCGTCACCCAGCGTGGTGCGTACCGCATCCTCTTTGCCGACCTTTTTGTCGGGGAAGCGGTTATGGGCAGGTGCGCTGTTGAAATAGAACTTTGCCGGGCGAGAGGCATCATTGCTGCGGAAAACGAGGTTCTGCGCGCCTTTACCGACGTACAGTGCCTCTTCTGAACCGATTTCCCACACTTTGCCGTCAACTTCAATAGTGCCAGGCCCACCGATATTGATGACACCCAACTCGCGGCGCTCGAGAAAATAGCTTACGCCCAGCTGTTTGCCCATCTCGTTGCCGAAGGTGACACTGGTGGCAACCGGCATCACGCCGCCAATAATGATGCGGTCGATATGGCTGTAGGTCAGGGTGTATTGGTCAGCTTCAAAAATTTTTTCGATCAGAAACTCGCGGCGCAGCGCGTCGGTGTCGAGCTGTTTAGCATGGTCACTGTGAATGCTTTGACGAACGTCCATCTTAATCCTCTCTGGCGAAGTCAGGTACGCGTGCCCCGCAGGGCGGCTGAGGGGCATCTTAGGAGGAGTGGGCGATCAATTCAATAAAAATGAAACGATGTTTTAATTTTTTGAGAGAGCGATCAACAGATAATAAAAAACCCGCCAGCGGCGGGTTCGTAGTCAACCCAGCAGATGGGCAGCTGTCAGCTGCGTGAGATCGTTCAGCTTTACATTGGCCAGCGACCAGCGCGCGTCATCGCGCAGTTCGGCAGGCGGCACCACAATAGAGCGCATGCGCGCTGCTTTAGTGGCGATCATGCCATTAACAGAATCTTCCAGCGTCACGCAGTTGAGCGGATCGATGGCCAGCCGTGCGGCGGCATCAAGGTAAACCTGCGGATGTGGTTTGCTGTAGGGCAGCGCCTCTGCGGAAACCAGTACATCAAACTCGCTGCGCAGATCGAACAGCGCCAGCACGCGCTCCAGCATCATCAGCGGCGAAGCGGATACCAGCCCGGTTTTTAACCCTTGCTGGCGGCAAAGCTGTAACGCCTGTCTGACGCCGGGCAGCAGTGGTCGTTGCTCCTCAATCAGCGCGAGCGCGCGGGCAATAATGCGCGCGGTGACTTCCTGTTGTGACGGGCCGGACCAGGGCAAGGTTTCATACCACATGCGCACCACCTGATCGATCCGCAGGCCCAGCGTATCCGGCAACTCACTGCGGCGCGACAGATCGACGCCCAGCGTGGAGAAAATATCCATCTCAGCCTGATCCCAAAGCGGCTCAGAATCAATTATCAGTCCATCCATATCAAACAGGGCGGCGTAAACAGGGCGGGTATAACTCATCGGCTGGCTCCTCGTTGAATTTGCGCTACCTTATCATGGGCCGACGCGCGTCGCGAAAAGGCGCGGGCTACGCTTTTTTCAGGAAATATATGCTGCGGGCAGGTAGACTGGCTGCAAACTGGATTCAGGTACAGGAGATACCATGACATATCAACAGGCTGGCCGCATCGCCATCCTTAAGCGAGTGGCTGGCTGGGCGATTTTTTTGCTCGCGCTGCTGTCGACGGTGATTTCAGTGCTGAGCTTTATGTTCAGACACAGCGAAAAACAACCGGGCATTGATGCCGTAATGCTCGATTTTGTGCACGTTATTGTCGAGATGCTCCGCTTCAATACGCCATTCCTCAACTTTTTCTGGCATAACTCACCGGTTCCGGCGTTTAACGGCCAGATGAATATCGGCTTCTGGATTATCTATATTCTGATCTTTGTTGGCCTGGCGCTGGAGTCATCAGGCTCGCGAATGGCACGGCAGGTGCGCCACGTCAAAGAGGGCATTGAGGATCAGCTGATTCTGGAGCAAGCCAAAGGTAGCGAAGGGCGTACGCGCCAGCAGCTGGAAGAGAAAATCCGTGTGCCGCACCACACTATCTTCCTGCAAATTTTCCCGCTCTATATCCTGCCGGTGGTGATTGCCATTGCAGGTTACTTCGTATTGTCGCTGCTCGGTTTCATCTGACAGGTCAGGCCGGTCTGGCCTGACGCTGTACCAGCGCATCTTCATCCATCAGCCGTCCAACGGCAAACTGTGCCTCGCTTAACCAGCTGCCACCGAATACGTTGGCGCGGTTAAGCAGGTAGTAGAGCTGATAGACCGGCTGGCGCTGTGAAAAGCCATCCGGCAGCGGCCACACTGACTGATAACCCTCATAAATCTGGCGTGGCAGATCAGGAAACCAGCTCAGCATCGCCAGATCGCATTCGCGGTCGCCCCAGTAGCAGGCCGGATCGAAAATCCACGGGCCGCTGGCGCTTCCGGCGCAGTTAGCGGGCCAGAGATCGCCATGCAGCAGCGAGGGTTGAGGATGGTGCGAAGCCAGCACGCGCTGGACGCAGTTTACAATCTCTTCTGTGTTGCCGTAGGTGATGCCTTTCTCTTCCGCCAGCTGGAGCTGCCAGCCGATACGCTGCTCAGCGAAGAAGATTGACCAGCGACGCAGCCAGCTGTTGGGCTGCGGTGTGGTGGTAATATTATTGTCGAAGTCGAGGCCGAACTGCGCCTGCTCGCTCCACTGGTGCAGGTGCGCCAGCTGCTGTCCCAGTTGAAAAGCATTATCTGCATCAAGCGGCTGTGGCTCGATATACTCCAGCAACAGAAAGCTTTGATCGCGGTGATGGCCGACGCCATAGACCTCAGGCACGCGGACACTCTGGGTTCGTGCCAGCAGCGCCAGCTGGTCAGCTTCCCAGGTAAAGAGGGTGAGCATCTCGCGGCTGTTGCACTTCACAAAGACATCGTGCTCACCATAGCGAATACGCCAGGCGGGGTGCACATCACCGCCAGGAAGTTCATGGCGTTGGGTTATCTCAGCGTTGCCTAACTGCTCGCTTAACAGACGACTAATGGCGGTCCACATTGGGCTATCCTCTCTTTACCTGTCAGGCTGCGGTGTCAATCCGGGCTTTACACGGTACGGAGCCGATTATATCGCTTAGCAACTACGGAAAACCCGCGCTCGCGCACAGCTTACCGGAACGGATGGCAAGAGCCATTACTGAGAGGCGTCGTGTAGAAACGCCTCCAGCGTTGTCACACTGACCTCAGGTTTTTGGTGTAACACGCTTTCGCCTGCGGCTGTCGCCTGCTGTTGCAAATCTTCCGGCGACAGCGCGCTGACCAGACCAAAACTGTTGGTCCCCAGCTCGTGCGCTTTGCCTTCATCATCTTTTAACGTGGTACTAAAACCGGCTGCCACCATAGCGCTGTTCAGCGTCTGAATATCGCTGAGGCCGGATTCCTGATAGTGGAACGTGACAATGTAACGCTTGAGATCGTCGCTCATCTTTTCACCTCTGCGCGGCATGACTGAGCACAGCGTAGACTATGGTGAAAAAATGCGCGAATAATGAACAGGATAATGCAGTCGTTCATCCCATGCATAAATGTAAATCCGGGTAAAGCCCAAAAAATTGCGGCAGAAAAATCTTGTAGTAACTGCGCTGCTTTTTTGGCAAGTCCCCACTATAATGCGCGCCGTTAATAAGAAAATTCCCAATAATCAAGCGGGACAGGGCTGGAAAGGGCGTTTTCAGGCGGGTTAATAATTATTTACAATACTTACCGTAAATTGCATTGATTGGCCGGTAAAAGTCTTCACACTCTCCTTTTTTTTAAACTGTCGTACGGGTCACAATTAATGAAAGTGCTTAACAAGCTCTCTGCTGTTCTTTTGCTTTCCGCCGGCGCGTTTTGCCATCAGGCATTGGCGGACAACACTGTCTTTACCGCGATGGACGATCCTTCAACGGCGAAAAAACCGTTTGAGGGCAGCGCATCTGCTGGTTACCTGGCGCAAACCGGTAACACCAAAAGCTCATCGCTGACTGCACAAACCAATATGACGTGGTTCCAGACCTCAATGGCTTACAGCCTGTGGGGCAACGCGGCGAACACGTCTTCTAACGACGAACGTTCGGCGGAAACCTACAACATTGGTGGCCGTACGCGTTACAACCTCAATAGCTTTGACTACCTGTTTGGTCAGGCAAGCTGGCTGAGCGACCGCTTCAACGGCTACGATTCGCGCGACGTACTGACTGCCGGTTACGGTCGTCAGATCCTGAGTGGCCCAATCCACTCGCTGCGTGCTGAATTTGGTCCGGGCGTACGCTATGACGATTTCCACGACGGCGGCAGCGAGACCCGTGCGCTGGGCTACGGTGCGCTGAGCTATCAGTGGCAGCTGACTGACAATACTAAATTTATTCAGGGCGTGTCGGTACTGAGCAGCTTCGGCGAAGATACTACTATCAACTCCGAAACCGGTTTGCAGGTGGGGATTAACGACCACTTTGCGCTGAAACTGGCCTATAACGTGACCTGGAATAATAATCCGCCAGAGTCTGCGCCGGATCGCACCGACACGCGCACCAGCATTATGCTGACTTACGCGATGTAAACCGATCTGTTCGTTGTAGGCAAACCGCGGCTCTGCTGCGGTTTTTTTTCGCCTGTTCCTCGACTTAGCAAAACAGCGGCGGGTTTTGCTAACCGTCTAAAGCTGTTATCATCTGCGGCGCACTACATTCCTGGCGTCATTCCGACAACGTGGGTCTGACATTACGCCGGGCAATCACTTTTACTCAATGTTGTATGTAAGCTTTCGTGTGGCTTACCACTGCAATTAAGGATATGAAATGCCTGTAATTACTCTTCCTGATGGCAGCCAGCGCGTTTACGATCGCGCGGTCAGCGTGATGGATATTGCGCTGGACATCGGTCCGGGTCTGGCGAAAGCCTGTATCGCTGGACGCGTCAATGGTCAGCTGGTCGATGCGGTTGATCCCATCACCGAAGATGCTTCTGTTGCCATCATTACTGCCAAAGATGAAGCGGGTCTGGAGATCATTCGCCACTCCTGTGCACATCTGCTGGGACACGCGATTAAACAGCTGTGGCCTAATACCAAAATGGCGATCGGTCCGGTTATCGATAACGGCTTCTACTATGACGTCGATCTTGACCACACCCTGACGCAGGAAGATATTGACGCGCTGGAAAAACGTATGCACCAGCTGGCCGAAACCAACTACGACGTAGTGAAAAAAGTCGTTAGCTGGCAGCAGGCGCGTGACGTGTTCGCCGAGCGCGGCGAGAACTACAAAATTACCATTCTGGATGAGAACATCAGCCATGACGATCGTCCTGGCCTGTATCATCATGAAGAATATGTCGACATGTGCCGCGGTCCGCACGTGCCGAATATGCGTTTCTGCCACCACTTCAAGCTGCAAAAAATTGCAGGCGCCTACTGGCGCGGCGACAGCAACAATAAAATGCTGCAGCGTATCTACGGCACCGCATGGGCTGACAAAAAGCAGCTCAGCGCCTATTTACAGCGCCTGGAAGAAGCGGCGAAGCGCGATCACCGTAAAATTGGTAAGCAGCTCGACCTGTATCATATGCAGGAAGAAGCGCCGGGCATGGTTTTCTGGCATAATGACGGCTGGACTATCTTCCGCGAACTGGAAGTGTTCGTGCGCAGCAAGCTGAAAGAGTACCAGTACCAGGAAGTGAAAGGTCCGTTTATGATGGACCGCGTGCTGTGGGAAAAAACCGGGCACTGGGAAAACTATAAAGAAGCGATGTTCACCACCTCGTCCGAGAACCGTGAATACTGCATCAAGCCAATGAACTGTCCAGGCCACGTTCAGATCTTTAATCAGGGTCTGAAGTCCTACCGCGATTTACCGCTGCGTATGGCCGAGTTCGGCAGTTGCCATCGTAACGAGCCGTCTGGTGCACTGCACGGTCTGATGCGCGTGCGTGGCTTTACTCAGGATGATGCCCACGTCTTCTGTACCGAAGATCAGGTGCGCGACGAAGTAAACAGCTGTATCCGCATGGTTTATGACATGTACAGCACCTTCGGCTTTGAAAAGATCGTGGTGAAGCTCTCCACGCGTCCGGAAAAGCGCATCGGCACCGATGAAATGTGGGATCGTGCTGAAGAAGATTTAGCCGCTGCGCTGAATGAAAACGAAATTCCGTTTGAATTCCAGCCCGGAGAAGGGGCATTCTATGGCCCGAAAATTGAATTTACCCTGTATGACTGTCTTGACCGAGCCTGGCAGTGCGGCACAGTTCAGCTAGACTTTTCCCTGCCAAAACGTCTGGATGCCACTTACGTCGGTGAAAATAACGACCGTCAGACGCCGGTGATGATTCACCGCGCAATTCTTGGTTCCATGGAGCGCTTCATCGGCATCCTGACCGAAGAGTTCGCCGGTTTCTTCCCGACGTGGCTGGCGCCGATGCAGGCGGTGGTAATGAATATTACCGATGCGCAGGCAGAATATGTCGACATGTTGACACGCAAATTGCAGAATGCTGGCATTCGTGTGAAAGCAGACTTGAGAAACGAGAAGATAGGCTTTAAAATCCGCGAGCACACATTACGTCGCGTCCCTTATATGCTGGTCTGCGGTGACAAAGAGGTGGAAGCTGGCAAAGTTGCCGTTCGCACCCGCCGTGGTAAAGACCTCGGGACGATGGATGTCGATGTGTTTGTTGAGAAGCTGCAACAAGAGATTCGCAGCCGCAATCTTCACCAATTAGAGGAATAAGGTTATTAAAGGCGGAAAACGAGTACAACCGACGCGTCCGAATCGAATCAACGGTGAAA
>Ga0209371_1000301_pt1 | contig 55150 bp, 49 predicted proteins | sample AgamicAtAmrz_FD_187165 | JGI IMG/M metagenome (GOLD analysis project Ga0209371, IMG submission 187165) | Agave microbial communities from Guanajuato, Mexico - At.Am.rz (SPAdes) (version 2) | ecosystem: Host-associated > Plants > Roots > Rhizosphere | place: Guanajato, Mexico | collected 2012-06-07
GATATCTTCCTGTTTACATATAGTTAACGTCGGGGCTAGTGTATGCCATCAGCGGATAACACGGCAAACCAAATTTTTCGCCTTTCCGGGCCGCAAGGAGTCAGTGATGAGAAGCGTTAAGGTCTATGAAGAAGCCTGGCCATTGCATACCCCGTTTGTGATCTCCCGCGGCAGTCGAAGTGAAGCCAGCGTGGTCGTGGTTGAAATTGAAGAAGAGGGGGTTAAAGGCGTTGGGGAATGTACGCCTTACCCGCGCTATGGAGAAAGTCCTGCGTCGGTGATGGCGCATATCATGACCCTGGTGCCTGACCTGCAAAAAGGGCTCACGCGCGAGGCGTTACAGCAGCGTTTACCCGCCGGGGCTGCGCGCAACGCCATCGACTGTGCGCTCTGGAGCCTTGAGGCCGCCAGGCAGCAACAATCGCTGACGTCCTTGCTGGGGGTGGCGCTGCCGGAGTCCGTCGTGACGGCGCAAACGGTCGTGATTGGTGAGCCGGAGCAGATGGCTGCCAGCGCAAAAGCGCTCTATGACGCAGGGGCCACGCTGTTAAAAGTGAAGCTCGACGATCGCCTGATCAGCGAGCGGATGGTCGCCATTCGCTCGGCGGTTCCCTCGGCCACGCTGATTGTTGACGCCAACGAGTCGTGGCATCCCGAGGGGCTTGCCGCGCGATGCCAGCTGCTGGCTGACCTGGGCGTGGCGATGCTGGAACAGCCTCTGCCAGCGAAGGATGATGCGGCGCTGAAGAATTTTATCCATCCGCTGCCCGTCTGTGCGGATGAAAGCTGTCATACCCGCGAGAATTTGAGCGCGCTTAAGGGCAGCTATGAGATGGTCAATATCAAGCTCGACAAGACCGGCGGGCTGACAGAAGCGCTGGCCCTGGCGGCGGAAGCGCAGGCGCAGGGCTTTTCCCTGATGCTGGGATGCATGCTCTGCACATCCCGGGCGATCGGCGCTGCGCTACCGCTGGTCAATCAGGTCCGTTTCGCCGATCTGGATGGCCCGACGTGGCTGGCGGTTGACGTTTCACCGGCGCTTAATTTTACCAGCGGCGTGCTTCATCTTTGAGGCTGCCAGCGCAGTAGCTCCATCATCGCGTTTAAGTATTTTTCGCTGGCTTCGTCGGAGGAAATTGGCGGAAATTCAGCGGTGATGCAGGGCAGGCTCAAATCGGCGCACCAGCTACCGAACGATCCGGGTGTTTCATAGCCGACGCTGGTGACGAGCGGCAGGGCGAAAGCCTGCGCCAGCCACGCGCCCAGTTCGGAGTGACGCGGATCTTCAATGCAGGCCAGCGGATCGTGGAAGGAGACAACCCAGGCGGGGTGGATCTTATGGATAAGCTGGCACAGCGCCTGCGTTTCCGGCTCCGAGCCAGGCTTGTCTCCCGTCAGCAGCACCACGTCCCGCTCTTCGGCGGAGCTGTTCCAGCGATAAACCGTTTCTCCGGCGCGCCAGTTTGCCGCCGGGAAATTACGGTTCAGGTCAACGCCCCTCGCATTCGCCCGTAATCCAAGCTGACAGCCGTCCGGATTGACGGCAAGAATCACGTGGTGACGGCGCAATGAAGGCGTCAGCGTCCGCAGCGCGCAGGAAAGCGTGACGATGGACGAGTTCTCGTCTCCGTGCGTGCCGGCAATGATCAAACCGCTGCTGCGATCGGCATCGAGCGCCGGGAACCAGATCAGCGATGCGCCTAAAAATGAGCGGCCATATTGCTCAGCGCCCGGCGGAAAGGCCCCGCGTTCCGCTCGTGGTCGGGTGATTGCCATACGAAATCCTGATAAAGAAGTCTCTACTGGCAGTGTTGTGCAAAACCCGCTGTTAATCAAATAGTTTCCGTAACGCTTGAGAATTGCCTTAAATCACTATTCAGGCGTAAGGTATTTGCATTTCTCTGTTTCGAAACAAATAATTACGCATCTGCTTGTTACCTGAATTTATTAAAGGGGATCTTATGAAGCATCCTGTTTCGCGTCTTTGCGCTGCACTGTACCTGTGCGGACTCTCTACACTCTCGTACGCTGCTGATGTGCCTCAGGGCATGGTACTGGCGCAAAAACAGGAGCTGGTCAGGCATATTAAAGACGAGCCGGCTTCGCTCGATCCGGCAAAAGCGGTGGGATTACCCGAGATTCAGGTGATTCGCGATCTTTTCGAAGGGCTGGTGAATCAGAACGAGAAAGGGGAGCTGACCCCCGGCGTGGCGACGCGCTGGCAGAGCAACGATAACCGTATCTGGACGTTCACCCTGCGCGATAACGCCAAATGGTCTGACGGTACGCCCGTCACCGCGCAGGATTTTGTCTACAGCTGGCAGCGTCTGGTTGACCCGAAAACCACGTCTCCGTTTGCCTGGTTTGCGGCGCTGGCAGGCATCAACAACGCGCAGGCCATTATCGATGGCAAAGCGGCGCCAGATACCCTGGGCGTGACGGCGGTGGATGCCAGAACCTTACGCGTCCAGCTGGACAAACCGCTTCCCTGGTTTAGCAACCTGACGGCGAACTTTGCCTTCTATCCGGTGCAAAAAGCGAACGTTGAAAGCGGGAAAGAGTGGACGCGTCCGGGCGCCCTGGTGGGTAACGGCGCGTACGTCCTGAACGACCGGGTGGTGAATGAAAAACTGGTTGTCGTGCCGAATACGCACTACTGGGACAACGCGAAAACTGTCCTGCAAAAAGTGACCTTCATTCCGATTAATCAGGAATCGTCCGCCACTAAGCGCTATCTGGCGGGGGATATTGATATCACCGAATCGTTCCCGAAAAACATGTATCAGAAGCTCCTGAAGGACATTCCGGGACAGGTGTATACGCCGCCTCAGCTCGGGACATATTACTATGCGTTTAACACGCAAAAGGGCCCGACGGCCGATGCCCGGGTGCGTCTTGCGCTGAGCATGACTATCGATCGCCGCATTATGGCGGAAAAGGTATTAGGTACAGGCGAGAAGCCGGCCTGGCATTTCACCCCTGACGTGACGGCGGGCTTCACCCCTGAGCCTTCACCGTTCGAGCAGATGTCCCAGCAGGAGCTGAACGCTCAGGCGAAAACCTTGCTCCAGGCCGCAGGTTACGGCCCGCAGCGTCCGCTGAAGTTGACCCTGCTGTACAACACCTCGGAAAACCACCAGAAAATCGCCATTGCGGTGGCGTCCATGTGGAAGAAAAATCTCGGTGTGGACGTCAAACTGCAAAACCAGGAGTGGAAAACCTATATCGACAGCCGTAATACCGGCAATTTTGACGTGATCCGCGCGTCATGGGTAGGCGATTACAATGAGCCGTCGACCTTCCTGTCCCTGCTGACCTCCACCCACAGCGGCAATATCTCGCGTTTCAACGACCCGGCCTACGATAAAATTATCCACCAGGCGACGCTGGAAACCACGGCGAAAGCGCGTAATACGGACTACAACATGGCGGAGAAAATCCTCCTGGAGAAAGCGCCTATCGCGCCCATTTACCAGTACACCAATGGTCGCCTGATTAAGCCCTGGGTGAAAGGCTACCCCATCAATAACCCGGAAGACGTGGCGTATAGCCGGACGATGTTTATCGAGAAGCACTGATGTTTTATGAGGCCTGGCGCATTCTCGCGCCTGGTCTGCAAAACGCGGTACCGCTTCATTCGCTATGCGTGGCCCGATGCCGGGTCTCTGTTATTCTAACAGCGCATTAAACTTCGCCAGCCACTGCGGATGCGCGGGCCATGCGGGAGCCGTCACCAGGTTACCGTCTACATGGGCCTGATCGATGCCGATAGCGGCGTAGTGTCCGCCGCTGAGACGGACTTCAGGCGCGCAGGCCGGGTAGGCGCTACAGGTTCGTCCTTTCAGAATGCCCGCGGCAGCAAGCAGCTGTGGTCCGTGGCACACCGCGGCAATCGGCTTACGCGCGGCGTCAAATGCCTGTACCAGCTTTAAGACGTCCTCATTTAATCGCAGATACTCGGGCGCTCTCCCGCCGGGGATGAGCAGCGCGTCGTAGTCCTGCTCCTTTACGGCTGAAAAATCGGCGTTGAGGGTAAAGCGGTGACCGGGCTTTTCGCTGTAGGTCTGGGCGCCGTCAAAGTCATGGATTGCCGTCATGATGTAATCGCCCTTCGGTTTGTCGGGGCAGACCGCATCCACCTGATGACCAATCATCTGCAACGCCTGAAAAGGCACCATGGTTTCGTAATCTTCGGCGTAATCGCCAACCAGCATCAGGATCTTCTTGCTCATCTTTCCTCACCTCTATCAATAAAGATGATTAAGATATAGCCTGGCGTGGCTGAATTGCCGGAAATAAAAAAGCCCGTCAGAGCACGGGCAACATAAGCAAATGAATAATTGATTCGTTATCAACGTTGTTGGAGGATAACGCCGCGTATTTTACGCGGCTGTAAGGGAAGCAGATACCTGACATATTCGGTAGGTGAAACAAGCGATTAAACGTGCGTTACGGTGCGTCGAAGGTCGGGTAAAGGCTATTTTCCAGAAACTCGACGAGATACCAGATCTCACCGCTAAAAATAAACCAGAAGCCAAATATAATAAGGAGTAAAATAATTAAGGTGAGTATTATTTCTGTTTTTCCCATTGCGGCTTTTACCCACCTGACGCTAATTGTTTCGAGGTGGGCATTGTAGCGGGGCTTTTCCGGATACTCCAGTTTCATGCCGCAAGGACTTTATTGCGTCCGTCATTTTTAGCGCGATACAGCGCATCGTCCACACGCTTAAACAGCTCGTCAATACTCTCTCCCTGATTGTGCCGCGCTACGCCGATGCTGACGGTAAACTGCGGCAAGCCTGGAATCGTAATGCGGGCAACGGCTGCACGGACTGACTCGGCAATCTGCATCGCAGTGTCGAGAGAGGTGCGCGGCAGCAGGATAACGAACTCTTCGCCACCCCAGCGGAACACCATATCGCCCTCCCGACTACAGTCTTCCAGCGTCCGGGAAAGGGCGATAAGCACCTCATCGCCTTTCAGATGGCCGAACAGGTCATTAATGTTTTTGAAATGGTCGGTATCCACCAGCAGCAGGCTAAATTGCTGCTGCGCGGGAAGTTTATTCAGATTGCTTTGATCGGTAATCGCGTAGAACTGCCGCCGGTTGAGTAACCCCGTCATGGAGTCACGTAACGCCGCATGTTCCAGCTCCTGCTCCAGCCTTTTTTGCTCGGTGATATCGTGGATGATGCACAGCATCAGCTTGTCACCGTAAATCTCAATGGGCCCGGCATATGTCTGAACGTGGCGGGTGGATCCATCGGCAAGGCGGTGAACAAAATTGAGCGGCTTGTGACCACCGGGCAGCGCGGCAATTGCAGTCATAATGGGCATCACATCTCGCCCCAGCGTATTGATTTCCCAGGTATGCTTACTGCACATGTCATCATGTGAATAACCATAAAAATTGAGCGCGGCCAGATTTGCATCGACGATTTGGCCGTCGCGGGCCGGATCGATTAGCAGCATCGGGGCGCTGTTGGTCAGAAAAAAGCGCGCATAAAAACCCTGTTTTTTCCGACGGTAGGTAGCGGAACGGCTGGCCTTCAATCCTGAGAGTATTTGTTGGGAGATGCCCTCGAAAACAATCACATCGCCCCAGGACGCGTAGTGGGCAAGCGAGAGGCGACAGCTTAACGGCGTATCCTGTCCATCCCGGCTCGTTGTCCAGATTTCGACGATCTCCTGCTCTGTTTTCAGTTCAGAGACATACATCGACAGGACGGTTTGCGCACTGGCTGAATAGATCCCTTTGCGCAGGTCATCGAGCGTTTTATCCCCCATGATCTGCGTTGCGGCCACATTCGCAAAAATGATCTTTTCCGACACGGGTGAAACGAGCCACACGGGTGTTTTAATTACATTCAACGCATCAAAACAAGGTTGCGACATAGGCGTTTCCTGTTCATCGACAACATGTGCCTGACAATCATGACAGAATTGACTCGCGTGTACTCCCTTGAAACATACTCCACTTAACCCCGTCAGGCATGATTTTTTTGAGAAATAAATGCGGGGTCCGTTTGAATTTTATTAATGGGTATAATCTGTTTGTCTGAGTTTATCTGCAGCAGTAGCCACGGTACCTGTTCGGCAGGTAAGGGGCGGGAGAAAAGATATCCCTGCAGGTAATCGCAGCCGAGTCGGGTGAGAACCGCCTGCTGTTCTTCCGTCTCGATCCCTTCTGCCACCACATTCATCTCCATGGTCCGGGCGATACTGATAATGGTTTCAACCAGCTTGTAGCTTTTTTCATTTTCCAGCATCGACGTGACAAAGCTTCTGTCGATCTTGAGTTCTTTTGCTGGCAGCACGCTCAGCATCAAAAGGTTGGAATAGCCCGTCCCAAAATCATCAATCGAGACAACGATCCCCTCGTGATTAAACGCATTGAGCAACTCAATGCTGCGGTCCAGATTTTTAAGCGCGGTGCTTTCCGTTACCTCCAGAATCAGCCGGGACGGAGACAAGTTATATTTTTCCAGCATCGACGAGACGATCTGGAAAATATCAGGCTGTTCAAACTGGATGGGGGATAGGTTGAGAGACAGCGTCCACTGGCTGAAGCCTTGCTCAGTCCAGAAATGAAGCTGTCGGCATGCCGCTTCAATGGCCCAGTTACCTACCGGAATAATTAAGCCCGTTTGTTCCAGGGAAGGGATAAACAGATTAGGCAGCACAACCCCTTGCTCAGGATGCCGCCAGCGCAGAAGGGCTTCAAAACCGTGAATGGTTTTCTCTCCCGCATGCCAGGTTGGCTGGTACCACAGTTCAAACTGATCGCGCTCAAGCGCCTGAGAAAGCTCCTGCAGGAAACCGGGTTTCGCCGGGATCGCTGTTGACATCTCGGTCCGGTAAATCGCCCAGCCGTTGCGGCCATCTTCCTTGACGCGATGTAATGCTGCATCCGCCTTGAGCTTCAGCTCGTGCAGCGTTTCGCCGTCCTGAGGATAGAGGCTGACGCCCGCGCTGATCGTCGTGCTTAACGTATGTCCGCAGACGGACAGAGGGCGTCGCACGTCTTCAAGCAGCGCGGTGACCAGGGCGTTGAGTCTGTCGTCGTCACATTCCGGCACCAGCAGGATAAAGGCGTCGCCTCCCAGCCTTGCCAGGGTCATCTCGCGCGTGAGCCGGGCCGTGATGCGCTGCGCGACCGTGATCAATACCTCATCACCGACGCTGTGACCCCACGTATCGTTAACGCGTTTGAAGTGATCGACGTTCAGGAAAATAACCGCAAATGGCTTTTTGCTCAGCAGCGCGCTGCGCAGACAATCCTGCATGCGGAGATCCATCTGGTGGCGGTTTGCGAGCCCGGTGAGCGCGTCAAACCGCGCCTGTAGCTCAAGCTGGCGGTTGAGCTGATGCAGATTATCCGTCAGCCGGCTGGTGCGCCGGTGGGAATCGATCAGTGAAATGATTAACATCACGCCGAGCAGGCAGAGCGTGGTGACCGACACCCAGATGGATAACCCCAGCTCGCCAATCCCGCCCGGGCGGGTATGCGCCATTTCCTGAAACCGCGCGGCACTCATGCCGGTATAGTGCATCGCACAAATGGCGGCACCCATGATGAAGGCCGCGAGAATGCGATTGATAAAGACGCCTTTGTGTTTATCCCGCAGGCGGAAAGCCAGCCACAGCGCCGTGCCGGAGGCAACAACCGCAATAACCACGGACAACCCCACGAGGCGGCGATCCCAGATGATGCTGCCATCCAGCATGAGGGCCGCCATACCGATGTAGTGCATCGACACCACGCCAGCGCTCAGGATTGTCGTGGCAAAGATCAGTCGAAAGGGAGAAAGTTTTTTGCCCGCGACGGCAATATTAAGTGCCGTGGCCGATGCAACCACCGCGACGCCCAGTGACGCAAGGGTTAACCAGAGGTCGTAGCTCATCATCATGGGCATTTGCATCGACAGCATGCCGATAAAGTGCATCGACCAAATGCCAATGCCCAGCGTGACCCCACCGGCAATCCGCCAGAACAGGGCAGCCTTTCGGCTAGAGAGGGGGATCTTTCCGGCGCTGTCCAGCGCCACAAAGGAGGCGATAAACGCCACCAGATAAGAGATAGCGATTAACACAGGGTCCCACGATATATTGAGCATTATGCAATCCCACGCCTGAGAGGGTTACCGATTTCGCCTGCCGGATACATCTTTATCGGGCAACGAACATGCGCATTCAAACCATATTAGTTATTTATCGTGAAAAATGACCAGTCATATTAATACTCTAAAACTTATTAAGAATATAAAATATATTCTCTCGTTAATATATTAAGCATTGCTAAACAAGAACGAATAACAGTAGCAAAGCTCCTTAAATATGAAGGCGATCGTATCGTCTCTCCGCGGGCGATACTATCGCTTAACATGGCTGGAGACCAGTATCACAGCATGCTGAGCAAAACATTTTCACTAATACGCTCTTTTTATCTGACTTAACGTAAATCTCAGGATGCTAACGGCGAAACAAAAAACAAGCGTTGTTTGCGATGAAAAACTTCCGGGCCAATGCTATAAGTCTAAGTGCCGAACAAAATATAAAACGTGGGTATTATCATGCTAAAAAATATTAGTGTAAGGACCTTTATTATCGGGTTCCTTTTCTCTCTTTTTTTGGTAAGTGCAGGTGTCGTTGTTCTATTTTCCAGCAATACGTCTCTCTTTATTTCGCTTAATGTCATCAATTTCGTTGCGCTATTTTTGCTCTGGGTCTATATGACGAAGTATCTTGTGACGCCGATCAATACGGTGAAGAGAAGTATTGAGGAGGTGACCGCAGGTAACCTTGGCGTCTCTATCCCAGAATTTGGCAATAACTGCGCGGGCCGGCTCATTCCCGGCATTAATAGCCTTTCCGGCAATATTGCGACGCTGGTGCGTGAGATCAGGGCGTCATCGCAAACCGCCATGACCTTATCGGACCAACTTTCGGCACGCAGCGCTCAGCTATCGGTGAAAACCGAGCAGCAGTCAGCGTCTTTGGTGCAAACCGCAGCCAGCATGGAGCAAATGGCCGCGAGCACCAAAAACAATGCCGATAACACCCGCCTGGCGAGCGAGCAGGCAAATGTGGCGACGTTACAGGCGCGCAAGGGCGGCGAGCTCATGGGGCAGGTCGCCAGCAATATGCAGTCCATTACCGAATGCGCGCAGCAGATGACGGAGATTATTTCGCTCATTGACGGCATTGCGTTCCAGACGAATATCCTGGCGCTCAACGCGGCCGTGGAGGCGGCAAGGGCGGGCGATCATGGCAAGGGTTTTTCTGTCGTCGCGGAAGAGGTAAGAAACCTGGCACACCGCAGCGCGGAGGCCGCGAAGAATATCAAAACGCTGATTGAAGTCACCAGCAGTAACGTCACGCAGGGAGCCAGCGTTGTGTCACAGGCAGAGAAAAACATGCATGAAATCGTGACCGGCTCGGGAAATGTAAGCCGCTTAATGGACGACATTTCCGCGTCAACCTCAGAGCAGGAGAAAGGCATTTCTCAGATTACCCTGGCGCTATCGGAGCTGGAGCGGGTTACGCAAAGTAACGTGGCAATGGCAGAGGAACTCAACGGTTCGTCTGATGTACTGCGTAATCAGGTGATTGAGCTGCAGACCCGAACGCGTAATTTCAGGCTCGATCAGTCATCCTTGTCCTCATCATCTGGCGGCTCGCCATCCTTCCTGCAGCGGCCAGAGCACTCTCTCTGACAGCACCTCAAAGCCTGGCATGCCAGGCTTTTTTCACGCCTCCGCCTGGTATGTACAATTCCTGAGCGATTTCAGCGCGATGGAATACATAGTTGTTGCTTAACCCCTGATGAAAGCTAGACTGACACCGAAGAGCTAAAAAGGTGGAGGCGCTGTGGAAAGCATTAAAGGATCTGAACTAAACGTTCCAGACGCAGTTTTTGCGTGGGTGCTGGATGGTCGCGGCGGTGCGCGACCGCTGGAAGATAATGATGTGATCGATAGTGCGCATCCCTGCTGGCTACATCTGAACTACACCCATCCGGACAGCGCTGACTGGCTGGCCTCGACGCCGCTCTTGCCCAATAACGTGCGCGATGCGCTGGCGGGTGAAAGCCTGCGGCCCCGCGTGAGCCGAATGGGTGACGGGACGCTGATCACCCTGCGCTGCATTAACGGCAGCACGGATGAACGCCCGGATCAGCTGGTTGCGATGCGTGTCTACATGGACGACGGGCTCATTGTGTCGACCCGCCAGCGAAAAGTTCTGGCGCTGGATGACATCGTCAACGATCTGAAAGAGGGCACCGGGCCGGTCGACTGCGGCAGCTGGCTGGTGGACGTCTGCGACGCCCTTACCGATCATGCGAGTGAATTTATTGAAGAGCTGCACGACAAAATCATCGACCTGGAAGATAACCTGCTCGATCAGCAGATCCCGCCCCGCGGTTTTCTGGCCTTATTGCGTAAGCAGTTGATTGTGATGCGCCGCTACATGACGCCGCAGCGCGACGTGTATGCGCGTCTTGCCAGCGAAAGGCTCACCTGGATGAATGACGATCAGCGACGCAGAATGCAGGATATTGCCGACAGGCTGGGGCGCGGGCTGGACGAGATTGATTCCTGTATTGCCAGAACGGCGGTGATGGCGGACGAAATCGCGCAGGTGATGCAGGAGTCGCTGTCGAGAAGAACCTATACGATGTCCCTGATGGCGATGGTGTTTTTACCCAGCACGTTTCTTACCGGGCTGTTTGGCGTGAATCTGGGTGGAATTCCGGGTGGCGCTTATCGCTACGGCTTTACCGCGTTTTGCGTGATGTTAGTTGTTTTGATTGGTGGTGTTGCATGGTGGTTGCATCGTAGTAAATGGCTGTAAATTTACGCTTTTTTCAGCTTTTAACGGGATCAAAACGCTCTTTTAATTGAGCGAAGTCAATAAACATCTACCCCGTAAGGTGCAATATTACTCCCGCAGGTGAATGCAACGTCAAGCGATGGGCGTTGCGCTCCATATTGTCTTACTTCCTTTTTTGAATTACTGCATAGCACAATTGATTCGTACGACGCCGACTTCATAGTCGGCTTTTTTTTGCCTCCTGATTCTCAGCGTCTACCCTAAAAGGGACGACAGCAAATTCTGGAGGGAATGATGAGCATCCTGAACGCTCTGCTACTGCAACAATCGCGTCAATCCGATCCCGTCCCCACCGATCCGGTGCCAATGCCCGATCCCATCCCGCGTCCGCAGCCGATGCCCGACCCGCCGCCAGATCAAGAACCGATTAAATTGTCGCATCGAATCGCGAGATCTGCGAGGATACGCGCCATCTGACCGCAAAGATGACCACGAGAGACTACTGTGACCGCTTTTTCTACCCTGAATGTTCTGCCCGCCGCCCAACTCGATAACCTCAACGAGTTGGGTTACCTCACGATGACGCCTGTTCAGGCGGCCGCGTTGCCCGCCATCCTCGAGGGCCGTGACGTGCGCGTGCAGGCGAAAACGGGCAGCGGGAAAACGGCGGCATTTGGCCTTGGCCTGTTGCAGCACATCGATGCGGCGCTTTTTCAGACCCAGTCTCTGGTGCTGTGCCCGACACGCGAACTGGCAGACCAGGTCGCGGGTGAACTGCGTCGCCTGGCGCGTTTCCTGCCCAACACCAAGATTTTAACCCTCTGCGGCGGACAGCCGTTCGGCGCGCAGCGTGATTCACTTCAGCATGCGCCGCACATTATTGTCGCAACGCCCGGCCGCCTGCTGGATCACCTGCAAAAAGGCACCGTCTCGCTGGATGCGTTACAAACGCTGGTGATGGATGAGGCAGACAGGATGCTGGATATGGGCTTCAGCGATGCAATTGACGAGGTGATCCGTTTCGCCCCGGCCGATCGTCAGACGCTGCTGTTCTCCGCGACCTGGCCGGAGGCCATCGCCGCCATCAGCGGGCGCGTGCAGAAAAATCCGCTTACCATTGAAATCGACAGCGTAGATGCGCTGCCCGCTATCGAGCAGCAGTTCTTTGAAACCTCGCAGCAGGGGAAAATTTCGCTCCTGCAGAAATTGCTTAGCCAGCATCAGCCTGCGTCCTGCGTGGTGTTCTGTAATACCAAAAAAGACTGTCAGTCGGTCTGTGATGCCCTGAATGCCGCCGGCCAGAGCGCATTGTCGCTGCATGGCGATCTGGAACAGCGCGATCGCGATCAGACGCTGGTCCGCTTCGCTAACGGCAGCGCCCGCGTTCTTGTCGCAACCGACGTCGCTGCGCGCGGTCTGGATATTAAATCCCTGGAGCTGGTGGTGAACTTTGAGCTGGCGTGGGACCCTGAAGTGCACGTGCACCGTATTGGCCGTACCGCGCGCGCGGGAAACAGCGGTCTGGCGATCAGCTTCTGCGCGCCGGAAGAGGCGCAGCGCGCCAACATTCTCTCTGAGATGCTGCAGATTAAGCTGAACTGGATGAATGCACCGGCCAGCGCCAGCATTGTGCCGCTGGAGGCTGAAATGGCGACGCTTTGCATTGATGGCGGTAAAAAAGCCAAGATGCGTCCAGGTGACGTATTAGGGGCGCTGACCGGGGATGTGGGTCTGGACGGGGCGGATATCGGCAAGATTGCGGTCCATCCGGCGCATGTCTACGTAGCGGTTCGCCAGGCGGTTGCCCATAAGGCATGGAAGCAGCTGCAAAACGGGAAAATTAAGGGTAAAACCTGTCGCGTACGTCTGCTGAAATGAAGAATGAAGCGTCTCAGAAGGTGTTTCTGAGACGCTAATCGCTTACTTCACTTCAAGCACGTTGAGACGCAGCTCTTCAAACTGATTGTCATCTTCTTCCGGCTGCCAGCCCGCTGGCTGCATGGGAATATCTTCCCGATCAAACGCCAGGTCTCCGCCGTTCACAACTTCTGACTCGTGGTTGATGCCTTTAAAGTCGAACAGCTCCACATCCGCGAGATGGGAAGGGACAACGTTTTGCATCGCGCTGAACATGGTTTCGATACGCCCTGGATAACGCTTATCCCAGTCGCGCAGCATGTCGCCAATTACCTGACGCTGCAGGTTCGGCTGAGAGCCGCACAGGTTACATGGAATGATCGGGAAACCTTTAGCCTGAGAAAAACGCTCAATGTCTTTTTCGCGGCAGTAGGCGAGAGGGCGGATCACAATGTGCTTGCCGTCATCGCTCATCAGCTTAGGCGGCATGCCTTTCATCTTGCCGCCGTAGAACATATTGAGGAACAGCGTTTGCAGGATATCGTCGCGGTGATGGCCCAGCGCAATTTTGGTCGCGCCCAGCTCCGTCGCGGTACGATACAGAATGCCGCGGCGCAGACGAGAGCAGAGTGAGCAGGTGGTTTTCCCCTCCGGGATTTTCTCTTTCACAATGCCGTAGGTGTTTTCTTCGACGATTTTGTACTCAACGCCCAGCTTCTCGAGGTATTCCGGCAGAATGTGCTCCGGGAAGCCCGGCTGTTTCTGATCAAGGTTGACCGCCACCAGGGAAAATTTCACAGGTGCGCTTTGCTGAAGATTACGCAGGATCTCCAGCATGGTATAGCTGTCTTTACCCCCTGACAGGCAAACCATGATGCGGTCACCTTCTTCAATCATGTTGAAGTCTGCAATGGCTTCGCCCACGTTACGGCGCAGTCGCTTTTGCAGTTTATTCAGGTTGTATTGCTCTTTTTTGTTAATTTCTTGATTCTGTTGCATTTAGTACTACCTTCGGAGCCAGCAGGGGCAAACATTGTATGCCGCGTATGGTACGGATTCCGGCGACGAATACCAGCACGTTTTACAGCGGGGTTATAACTGGCGCAGCAACGCCGTCAGCGTGCGGTGTGATTTAAGGACCTCATATAGCATTTTACTCGTGTTAGTTTTCCATATTTGTTATATGACCGAGGGGAACTTATATGGCATAAGAGCGTTAAATGAACATAAAAAGGAATGACTTTATGTCGCTTTATGACCTAAAAACCGAAGCACTTGCCTTACCGGAGACCTGGCACTCTCGTGTATTGGGCCGCATTGGAACTGCAAATCTTAAAGTTTTACGAATGGATGAACGCTCAGTGATTGAAGAGGTTCATGAGTATGACGAGGGGTTACTTGTCATTGATGGACGTCTGGAGTTGAGCGTGGAAGGTAAAAAAATCTCTGTAACGCCTGGACAGCTCTATATCGCTAAAGCTGGCACTCCCCATACTGTAGAAACAGGCAGTTTTGGTACACTGGTTATCATTGATTTACCAGAAACGGAAGTGGCCTCGCTTTAAGCGGCTTGCGATAAGGTCACAGATTGTCAGGATTGTTCGACGTGCTGATCCAAACTTTAATCAGACTCAACGTTATCAACCCCATAACAACGGCAACAGTGGTTACTACAATATAAGATGTCATAAAATAATCTTTTCTGGTAAGAGTCTTCATTTGACTCATTTCTTTTGCATTAGTTCCTGCAAAGTGCAAAATTTTAATGAAAAGAAGTGTCGAGTTTTAGTCAGTGTTATTTAAATAAAAGACGCCTGCATTTAGCAGGCTTTAAAAGTGAGGCATTTTTATTATTTTAATTCAAAAGATAAAGCCTAAAAACACTCACTGAAAATACTGGTGATTTTACTGAGGTTTTATCTTTCCTTTTGTGAAGTACTGAGATTTAGCCGGAAATGCTGCTCACAAATGGATTTTTGCGGCATCAAGTATCTTCTGAGAGGTGAGTTCTGTATCAGAGGCAACATAAAGAAAGCTGCGATCTCCGGTTAAAGATGGGAAACCAGCAGACATAATCTGAAGGTGTATTTCTTCACCGTCCGGATATTCTTGTCTTACGGACGTAGTTGCTTGTTGCACTGTGACAACTTTACCTGGTTTCCCATTGAAAAAAACGATCACATTCTTCATAAACCACCCTGTGTTTTTGAGATCTTTCCAAAACTAAAGCAAGCATTTTTTAGCTTTAACGTGTATTGTGGCAGTCCGTAAAATCAGGAGATGCCTATGTCTGGACGTAAAAACACACAATCACGTCGAAATCATTTAGTCAAATGTCCATGCCCAAATTGCTCTAAAGATTCAGAGCATAGCTTTAATCGCGTACAAAAGGGCGCTCAACTTGTCTGCCCGTACTGCCACGCTTTGTTTAAAACCACTCAACGATTATAAATCAAAGTAGTGGAAAAATGAGTTAGCTTTGAGTTTAGATTACTTGTGCACCAGTTCTGTACTTCATCACATTAGTTAGCGCACTCGTTAAGAAAATATGTCGGCTGTTGATATGAATAACAGTCATATAATCCAGGGCCCGTTTACTCAGGAAACCTTGTTGGTAATCACGGGCCATTGATAAATTTATCTATCTAAAAGAATTACATTTGCAGCAGCAGGACCTTTATCGCCGCTGAGAATCGCAAATTCGACTTTCTGACCTTCAAATAGTGTATTAAAGCTTTCTCCCTGCAGGGCAGAGAAACGAACAAGAACATCTTTACTGCCATCAAGGGGGGAGATAAAGCCAAAGCCTTTATCTTCATTAAACCACTTAACCAGACCTTGAATTCGTGAAGACATAAATACTCCTTTAAAGACTCTTTAAATGATAAGAAATGACTAAAACGTATGGACTCAAAAGGAGGGGATATCAGCGATAGCGCCTGGTTATGAGGACTGCGTGGTAAAATATTGTATTCGGTATTGCATCGAACCAACTAAATCATTAAGGCACGGACTAAGTTGATAAGCAAACGTTATTTTAGCCATCTGGATGGCTTCCGTGGCGCGTTTCCGATCACGTTGAATCTGGTGTCAATTCTCGATAAAAAGTCGTCGGCTTGATGTTCGCCTTTGCGAGTCCGGGGCAGGAAAAAGGGGTGCGCGCATTGACCTTGTGAATATATTTTGATTAGGCTATATATGTTCAGCACCACGCTTTTTCTTTAAATATTATCCCATTGGAAGGGTTTAACGTGTTTAAGCTTAGTTCATCTCTACTGGCCATTTTCCTGCTGTCAGGCTGTAGCTCCGATCTGGTTCTCAGTCCACCTAAACAACCCGAATACAAGTCAATGCCTGAAATAACTCAGTCTGTGACGCCAACGCAACAGCGTGCCATCATGGCCGGCGAGCGGCCAGACTGGTCAGAAAGAACCCCGATCAATACAATAAAGCGATATTAATAGACACTTATCCGCCAGGGCTGCCGTTCGGCGGCCTTTTGTTTCCCCTGAATCTGGTTTACGAGAACTTTTCTGACGCCTGGCATTTATTACGTTATCGACCATGCTTAAGACAATGACAATTCAATCACTTCAGCATCGTTGAAGCGGCTACTTCACTTAAATCGAGAACCCTAAATGCGCCATGCATCTATCCCCGTAGCTGCAGCCACGACAATGTTTTTGCTAGGCGTTTTTATCATTAATTTACAGGTTTGGTATTCTGCACGGGCCGATAGCCTGGCAGAGGCGCATTACGTCGTGCGGAACATGAATGTTATTCTTAAAGAAGCTCGTCATGCGACTGAGATGGCAATGCAACTTGCCGAGAATGAGTGTGATGCTGAAGGGCAATATCGGCTGGGCACCGAGGCGGCATTACAGCCTCACCTGAGAACGATCGTTATTCTGAAAAATGATGCGGTCTGGTGCTCCTCGTTACCGGGAAACCGCGTATTGTTGGTCAACAGCTCAGTGCTGCCTGAGTCATCATTGCTCCTCGTCCCTTCGGCCAGTACCGTCAACGGTCTTCCGGTTCTCTTATATCAGACAATTCATGCCGGAAGCCGAATCATCGTTAGCATCAGCGATAGCCATATCCGTGATGCACTGGATATGCCATTAAATGGCGTTGAATATTCCCTGAGAGTAGGCAATACGCTTTTAGGTCTGACAGGCGATGTGACGACGGCAGACCCTACGAATAAAGAGGTATTAACGGTAAAAGCCTCTACTTATCCTTTCTCGGTACAATTCACCTCTCCACCTCTTTTTAGCCTTAAGAGATTATTCAATCGAGCCGGAGGCGTGGTGTTATTCCTGCTGATAATATCGTCTCTCTCTGCTTATATTCTTCAACGCTATATTTCTAAGGATGTTTCACCCGAAGAGTCGCTGCGCATCGCCATTTACAAAAATGAAATTATTCCGTATTACCAACCCGTTGTGAGCGGCAAAGAGGGAACCTTACGGGGTGTGGAGGTGCTGGCCAGATGGAAGCATCCTCAATCAGGATTTATTTCCCCCGCGTCCTTCATTCCTCTTGCGGAGAAATCCGGTTTAATTATTCCTTTGACTCAGAGCTTAATGAGGCAGGTTGCAATACACATGAATGCTATTGCGACATTGCTGCCGGAAGGGTTTCACGTAGGGATTAACTTCAGCGCTTCTCATATCGTTGTGTCCACCTTTGTTGAAGAGTGTCTCCACTATAAGCGCAGCTTTACTCAACAGGATCTTAACCTCGTCGTTGAAGTGACGGAGCGTGAACCGCTCGACATTGATGAACATCTTGTTAATACATTGAATGAGCTACATAACAACGGATTTGCCATTGCGCTGGATGACTTTGGTACGGGTTATTCCGGTCTGTCCTATCTGCAGGATCTGCATATTGACTACATTAAAATCGACCAGAGCTTTGTTGCCAGGGTTAACGCGAATGAGGACTCAACGCTAATCCTTGATTCGGTACTGGAGTTGGCCAAAAAACTCTCAATTAGCATCGTGGCGGAAGGCGTTGAAACAGAAGAGCAGCTCGATTACCTCACTCGCAATCATATCCGGTTTTTACAGGGTTTTTTCTTTTACAAACCTCTTCCTTTCAAGGAACTGGTCAAAGTTCTCTTGTCGAAGCCAAAAGTTAAGGTCAGGGTGGAATAATGTTTATTCGGTTGTTTCTGAGAAAATAAAAAGGGGGGACATCATCCCCCAAAAATGCAGACCATTATTGCTTTAACCACGGTAATATTTTGTTATGTATTGACCGGATGGTCAAATTAATTGTTTTCAACATTCTCTTTAGAATTTTTAAGGTAATGGGTGATTTGGAATATTAGCTGCCTAACGGTTAATTTGACTTTAATCAACATTGTCGCACCCTCTTTAGATTGATGGATGTAATGATTATTGTTTTGTTAAAACAATGCGCTTACGCTGTGTTTTCGACGTAAGATGTTTCAGGTTAATTTTTTAAGAAAAAAATGCTAGCGGTCAACGCATAATGAAATAATGCTTACTTATTACCGCAGTTTAAATGTTAACCAGTAAAGGCCCGGGGCGCAGTTTGCATTTTAGAATAGCCGTCTCACTCTGAGATTTTCGTCAGTTAACGTATAATGCGTCATCCAAAACTGCTAAACACCCCGTGGCTCGTGCTATGACCCTTAATCGCTTTTGTTATTTACTCCTGATTATCGCTGCGATCGGCAGCCTTCTTGCTACCCATTCTCTGGTCATGTGGTTTCTGGCGATCAACGTGATGACGTTGTTCATGTATGGCGCCGATAAAATGGCGGCGCGGAAGGGGATGCGCAGGGTTCCGGAAGCGACATTGCTGGTATTTGGCGTGACAGGTGGCTGGCCTGGCGCCATTGTCGGCCAACAACTCTTTCGCCATAAAACCCAAAAGCAGCCCTTCAAAAGCTACTTTTTCATCAGCGTCGTCGTCAGCATCGCCATGATGGCGGCCGTTTATCATTTTTCTTCTTATTCTCTTTTATGAGCGTTGGCAGGGACTGCTGACGGTAAGGCATATCTTTAATTTACTCCTCCGTCACTGCCAATAGTAGTAGGACTATTCTTAAGTGGTTGCTGTTTTTTGCACAATCTGAATAATACGTGCAACAACACGGACGACAACAACCCATGAAAATAGAATCTCTTATTCTGGCAGTGCTGGTGCTCTTTTCTGCGCCTTCCTGGTCTGCTTTTCAGGAGCGGGAATATAATACCTGGTATATAAAAAATGCGGTTCTTTATGATATGACACAGACATCGGAAGGTTTCCCTGTCATGGTGAGCGTCTCCCAGCCTGGGAGAAAATCCGCTAATTTACTGGTGTCATATATTACTGAAGGCCGTTGCGGTGAGAATAACCTGCCGCTAAATGTGAATGGCAAAGTACTGCCCGCCAAATATTATTGCGTTCAGGTAGGACAGAACAGAATTGAACATTTTTCAGTGGTTGATGCGGACAGCGTCAATGGCATGGTGACGCATTTAAAATCCGATTTCACGATCCTCCTGCAAAACGATATCAAGATTTGGGCTGCAAACATCAAAACGCCAAAATACGGTTTGACGCCGCGTTTTTAAAAATCCTGCTAAGCTTGTTGGTTGGATCAGGAGCGTAAGCATGATGAACAAAGATGAACAAACCGGATTAGTGGGGCTGGCGATTGGGGCCGCCGTTATTGGGCTGGTTTCAGCGCAAAAACCGATCCATCGCAACAGCATTGTCGATGAACTGGTCAGGCTCGGCAGGCAAAAAGGCGATGGCGTAGAAGATGAGGTTTTCGTGAAGGCCGCCGAGCTGGTGAGAAAAGGGGTATAGCTCATGGCTGAAAGACGTAATGCGAAGTGCCATTGCGGCGCGGTGTCGTTCACCGTTGAGCTTACCGATGGCCTGAACACCGCGCGGCGCTGCAGCTGTTCCTTTTGTCGTATGCGGGGCGCGGTCGTCGTTTCTGCGCCGTTGTCAGGCATTAAGGTGACCAAAGGTGAAGATAAGCTCACCGAGTACCGATTTAACACGGGAACGGCACGGCATTTCTTCTGCTCGGTATGCGGGATCTACACGTTCCATCAGCGGCGTTCTAACCCAAACGAATATGGCGTTAATGTCGCCTGTTTTGAAAACGTTTCACCTTTTGATTTTCCAGAGGTGAAGGTGATGGACGGCGTTAACCATCCCATGGATGGGGATAGTGGGGTATTAGGTTATCTCTCTTTTCACGAGAAAGGGGAAGATCAGGCATGATTGCCGCCTGGCCACTCTTTTACTCCTCCGGCTATAGTAGGCAGTGGGTAACTGAAACAGGAGAAACTATGCTCTGTGTTGAAAAAGACGATCCGCGTGAGGCCCCTGAATCAGGTGATAAAAAGCCTCAACCTGTGAAAAAATAACGCGACATAAGCGTTTACCCGCCACCGGCACTGCTGGTGGCTTTTTATTTCCAGGGACAATAGTTAACTGCCATCCAGATGGTTTAATAGCGCGCCGAGATGCCCGACGATATCACCAAAATCAAAAATTAACGCCATCCACAGCAATGCTAAAAGGGTAAGTAAGGCAAGGGATACACGACCAAACAACGCTGTTATCCTTAGTGAAGAAAGGGCTATCACCGCAGTTTAACCAGCTTACTTTCAACTTTCCCTCAACCAACCCCTTTCTTAAACTGTCTTATGTGACGAACTTCAAAAAACAAGCGAGCCCGCATGATTATGCGGGCTCTGACAATCAGAACTGGTAAACCAGGCCTAACGCTACAACATCATCGGTGCTGATGCCGTTGTCTTTGTAGAAGCTGTCATCTTCATCCAGCAGGTTGATTTTGTAATCAACGTAGGTGGACATGTTTTTGTTGAAGTAATAGGTGACCCCTACGTCAGCGTATTTAACCAGATCCTGATCGCCCTGGCCGTTGCCCAGATCCTTACCTTTCGACTGCAGGTAGGAAAGGGACGGACGCAGGCCGAAGTCGAACTGGTACTGCGCGGTCACTTCGAAGTTCTGGGTTTTGTTAGCCACGGCGTCGGTGTTATCACCATACGGTGTCATATTGCGGGTTTCAGAATACATCGCCGCCAGATAGATGTTATTGGCGTCATACTTCAGGCCCGCCGTCCATGCATCCGCTTTGTCACCACCCGCAGTGGTATTCATGACCTGCTCGTTGGTGCGGTCAGAAGAGGTATACGCGGCACCCGCAGTAATCCCCATGCCGAAGTCATAGGTTGTGGAGATACCGAAGCCGTCACCGTTCTCGTGACGCGTGTCGCGACCGTTGTTGGTACCTTCCTGGTTGTTGCTGGCGTCTTCATTTTTGCCCTGATACTGCAGCGCAAAGTTCAGGCCCTGCACCAGACCGTAGAAGTCGGTGTTCCGGTAGGTTGCCACGCCGTTTGCGCGGCCGGTCATGAAGTTGTCGGCTTTGGTGTAGGAGTCGCCACCGAACTCAGGCAGCATATCGGTCCAGCCTTCCACGTCGTACAGGACACCGTAGTTACGACCGTAATCGAAGGAGCCGTAGTCACCCACTTTTACACCGGCGAAGGCCAGACGCGTCCAGGACTGATTATCAGACCCTTCCGTGTTATTGGCCTGAATGTTGTATTCCCACTGCGCATAGCCGGTCATCGTGTTGTTAATCTGGGTTTCACCTTTGAAACCCAGACGCATATAGGTTTGATCGCCGTCAGCACCTTTGTTATCGGAAAAATAGTGCAGACCATCTACTTTTCCGTACAGATCTAATTTGTTACCGTCTTTATTATAAATTTCTGCTGCTTGAGCAGAACCAGCTATTAACAGAGCCGGAATCATCAGAGCCAGTACTTTTCTTTGCATTGTGATATTCCTTTGCAGTTGTTTTTATTTAATTACCTGTTGAACTTTCAGAATGAGAAAGTTGTCTCATGCTAAATCACTCCCGTGTAAGAGTAATAAAATATAATTGTTACGAACTAAGTAAAATCTAAACCGAATAAATCGGCGGAAATGATCATTGGTTTGATGAATGATTTAAAAGTAACTATATTAAATTGAAATTATTAATCAGGCGTTAATTAAGGTAATCTGCCCGGCGTTATATGCCTGTAAGATGATTCATCCATAATTAACGTGAATGCTATTAAGGAAACTAAATAGATATTCAATGATTATCTGGATTCGCCCGGTGTGAATACGCCGGGCTTTTTTTATGGCAAAAAAATGCCCGGGCAAGCCGGGCAGGGGAACTAGTCGCTGGTCGGTTTTTCGGCTTTACCCGCCATCTGCGCCAGGAAGTCATAGCGTTTTTGCAGGTCGGCAGCGGCATCTTTCCAGAGCTGCTCGGCCACTTCCGGCTGCTGGGCGTTAAGGCGACGGAAGCGCTGTTCCTGCATTAACGTCTCGGCCAGGGCATCTGACGGCGGACGCGAATCCAGCGCCAGCGGTAATTTACCCTCGTCTGCACGACGCGGGTCGAACCGGTACAGCGGCCAGAAGCCGGTCGCGGTCAGCTGGCGCATCTGGTCATGGCTGAGGGCCAGATCGTAGCCATGCTCTTCGCAAGGGCTGTAGGCAATGATCAGCGACGGGCCAGGATACGCTTCCGCTTCCTGAATCGCTTTCACCGTCTGGTTAAGCTGGGCACCCAGGGAGATTTGCGCGACGTAAACGTGACCGTACATCATCATGCTCACGCCGAGATCTTTGCGCGCCTTGCGTTTACCATGTTCGCCGAATTTCGTTACCGCGCCTAACGGCGTCGCTTTCGACGCCTGGCCGCCGGTATTGGAATAACACTGCGTATCCAGAACCAGGATGTTGACGTTCTCGGTCAGGCTCAACACGTGATCCAGCCCGCCAAAGCCGATATCGTAAGCCCAGCCGTCACCGCCAATCAGCCAGATTGATTTTTCGACCAGAGCGTCAGCGTCGGTCAGCAGCTGTTCAGCCCCCGCAACGCCCTGTAGCGCGCGGCGCAGCTCAGCAACCTGCTCACGACGTTCTTCTGGCGTCGCGTCCGCATGAAGCGCGTCATTGAGCTCAGCGGGGATCTGCCCGGCAAACTGCTCCAGCAGGCGCATCACGCGCGCGCGGTGCTGGTCGACGGTCAGGCGGAAGCCCAGGCCGAATTCGGCGTTGTCCTCGAATAGCGAGTTTGCCCACGCCGGACCGCGCCCATTCGCGTCGGTGGTGTACGGCGTAGAAGGCAAATTGCCCCCGTAGATGGATGAACAGCCGGTTGCGTTGGCAATCAACATCCGGTCACCGTACAGCTGGGTAAGCAGCTTGATATACGGCGTCTCACCGCAGCCGGAGCAGGCGCCAGAGTACTCAAACAGCGGCGTAATCAGCTGTGAGGTACGAATATCAATACGTTCCAGTTTGCTGCGATCGATTTCCGGCAGATTCAGGAAGAAGTCATAGTTGACCTTCTCCTCTTCGACGTGCTCCAGACGCGACATCATATTGATGGCTTTGATCTCCGGATCCTGCCTGTCTTTCGCCGGACAGACCTCGACGCACAGGTTACAGCCGGTGCAATCTTCCGGCGCGACCTGCAGAACGTATTTCTGTCCGCGCATATCGCGAGATTTCACATCCAGCGAATGCAGGCTGGCAGGCGCGGCTTCCATCTCTTCCGGTGAAACCACTTTGGCACGAATGGCAGAGTGCGGGCAGGCCGCAACGCAGTGGTTGCACTGGGTACACAGCTCTTCTTTCCAGATGGGGATCGCTTCGGCAATGTTACGTTTTTCCCAGCGCGTGGTGCCCATCGGCCAGGTGCCATCCGGCGGTAGCGCGGAGACGGGCAGGGCATCGCCCAGGCCGGCCAGCATCGCCGCCGTCACGGTCTTAACGAAATCGGGCGCCGCATCGGACACCACCGGAGGGCGGTTCGGACTTGCGGCATTCACCGGCTGCAGCGGTACCTCAAACAGCGATTCGCGTGCCAGCGCCAGCGCCTGCCAGTTTCGTTCGACCAGCTCCTGGCCCTTGCTGCTGTAGCTTTTGGCAATCGCACCCTGCAGTTCCACCAGCGCGCTGTCGCCCGGCAGAATATTGGTCAGGTGGAAGAAGGCCATTTGCATTACAGTATTAATACGCGCAGCAAGGCCACATTCGCGGGCAATTTTCGCGGCGTTGACCACATAGAAACGGGCTTTTTTCTGGTTCAGCACCGCCTGAACTTCCTGCGGCAGCCGCGCCCAGACTTCGTCCGCGCTGTACGGCGTATTGAGGAGGAAAATGCCGCCGGGCTTGAGGCGCTCGGCCATCTGGTATTTATCGATAAACTGCAGCTGGTGGCAGCCAACAAAATCGGCCTGAGAAATAAGATACGCGGAGCGGATGGGCTGTTCGCTCACGCGCAGGTGGGATACGGTCAGGCCGCCTGCTTTTTTGGAGTCGTAAACGAAGTATCCCTGGGCGTACCACGGCGTTGAGTTGCCGATAATTTTGATGTTGTTTTTGGTCGCGGAGACGCTGCCGTCGCTGCCCAGACCGTAGAACAGCGCCTCAAGTTTGGCGGTCGAGAGCAGGGTGTTTTCCGGCAGAGACAGGGAAAGATTCGTCACATCATCATAAATGCCGACGGTAAAGCGCGGTTTGGGTTTCGCTTCGCTTAACTCGTTGAATACCGCCAGCACGCAGTCCGGCCCAAATTCCTTGGAGGACAAGCCATAGCGACCCCCGATTACGCGCGGCAGCGTTTCACGTTCGCCGTGATTAAAGGCTTCTGCCAGGGCGGTCATCACATCCAGATAGAGGGGTTCCGCCTGAGCGCCCGGCTCTTTGGTACGGTCGAGCACCGCCACAGCGCGCGCGCTTTCAGGCAGAGCCGAAAGCAGATGTTTGGCCGAGAACGGACGATAGAGACGCACCTTAAGCACGCCAACTTTTTCACCGCGCGTCAGCAGCTCGTCTACTACCTCTTCACAGGTCCCAATGGCTGACCCCATCAGCACAATTACCCGTTCCGCCTGCGGATGGCCGTAGTACTCAAACGGTTTGTACTGCCGGCCGGTTGCGGCGGCAAAGTCATCCATTGCCTGTTCAACATGGTCGTAAACCGCGTTGTACCAGGGATTAGTGGCCTCGCGGGACTGGAAATAGGTATCCGGGTTCGCCGATGTCCCGCGAATAACCGGGTGTTCAGGATTCAGAGCCCGGGCGCGATGCGCGTCGATTTCCGCCTGCGGCAGCAGATTCAGGATAGTATCGTCGGCCAGCGGGACGATTTTGTTGATTTCGTGAGAGGTGCGGAAACCATCAAAGAAGTGAATAAACGGCACGCGGCTTTTAAGCGTGGCGATATGCGAAATTAAGGCAAAGTCCTGCGCTTCCTGAACGCTGCTGGCACATAGCATCGCGCAACCGGTCTGGCGCACGGCCATCACGTCGGAGTGGTCACCAAAGATAGAGAGCGCGTGGGTAGCAACGGTGCGCGCGGCAACGTGCAGAACGAAGGGCGTCAGCTGACCGGCGAGTTTGTAAAGCGTAGGGATCATTAACAGCAATCCCTGTGAGGAGGTAAACGACGTGGAAAGCGCGCCGGTCTGAAGCGCACCGTGTACCGTGGCAATCGCACCGGCTTCAGACTGCATCTCAACCACTCTCGGGACATCGCCCCAGACGTTTTTTAACCCGTTACCCGCCCATGCGTCCGCCTGCTCGGCCATGGTAGAACTTGGCGTAATCGGGTAGATGGCGATAACTTCACTGGTGCGAAACGCGACTGAGGCAACTGCACCATTACCGTCAATAGTTTGCATAGGACAACACCCTTACATTGCGCAAAAAATAGGGGTCTGTATTACGGCAACAAACCCTGAATATTATCTGTGTATTCTAGCAAACGGGGGATTTTACGATTTTCGCTTTTGTGTCCTTGGTATTCCTGCCATCAATGAGTAGATCAAACTTTTGGCGAAAAAATTGCGAGAAATTGTTTCTGAAGCGCATAAATACGCACTTCCGCTCTCGACGACACGGGATGTGATGCCTATTATGCATAGGTTTCGCATTATTCATGGGGGAGAGAGCATGCGTTCAGCATTTTGGGTAGGGTGTGCCGCGTTATTGTTGTCGGCATGTAGCAGTGAGCCAGTCCAGCAGGCAACGGCAGCCCACGTGGCGCCGGGAATGAAAGCGGCAATGTCCAGTTCAGGTCAGGCCAACTGCGCGATGATTGGCGGTTCGCTGTCTGTTGCCCGCCAGCTTGATGGTTCTGCTATTGGGATGTGCGCCTTGCCAAACGGCAAACGCTGTAGCGAACAGTCGCTTGCCGTTGGAAGCTGCGGTAACTACTGATTATTCTACACGCTTAAACATCAGCGTTTTATCGGCTGTCGCCAGCGTTAACTGGTCCTCAGTCAGGTCGACCTGCGCCCCTTTGCGCAGCATGTCGCCGATGGTCTGATCCAGCTCATTCAGCTGCGGCTCAGTACAGAGCTTACGGGTTATGGCCAGCGTTTTAACCTTCAGCTCGCCTTCGGACAATTTCCCCTGTCCGTTGAAGCGGTTACACATCTGACCAGAAACGCTGATGTTATTCACCAGGCTGATATCTGGCAGCGCGCTAAAACCGATCTCAGGTTGCGTTGTCGCGGTCTTCACGGCCTTACCGTTGACGTTTTCCAGCACAAAGCGATGGTTTTTAAGTTGCTCCGGCTGTACGGAGGCTTTGCCCGGATTAACGCAGCCGGAAAGGACAAGACTAATAACGCTTAACGCAATGAGCTTTTTCATTTTTCTTCTCAAACTATAAATACTGTGAATCTTTTTCCAGTGTAACGATACTCTGCCGTGCGTTAATGGGGTTTATCTGAAAGTGCTGGGAGGAGCCGGGCAACGCAGCGGTTGCCCGGAATGACGTTAATGCGATTTAAATCCTGCCGCCGTCATCAGCATGCGGAAGAGCATACTGACAGCAGCCAGCGCCAGTACGCTGCCGCCCCAGATAATGGCCAGCCACAGCAATCTTTTCCAGACCGGTTGTTGCATCAGTGATAACCCTCCCCATGCTGAACTTTGCCGCGAAACACGTAGTAGCTCCAGAAGGTGTAGACCAGAATAACGGGAATGATCAACAGCGCGCCCACCAGCATAAAGCCCTGGCTTTGCGTCGGGGCGGCGGCCTGCCACAGGGTGATCGACGGTGGAATAATATGCGGCCAGATGCTGATCCCAAGCCCGCTAAAGCCGAGGAATATCAGCCCCAGCGTCAGAATAAACGGACGGCTATGGCTGGCGGGATTATTCAGGCAGCGCCACTGGTACAGGCTAAAAATCACCACCAGAGCAGGGACCGGCAGCAGATAAAACAGATTCGGCAGCGTAAACCAACGCGCAGCGATGGCCGGTTGCGCCAGCGGCGTCCAGAGGCTGATCGCCGCAATAAACGCCAGCAGCACGATTAACAGCGTTTTCGACACCTCACGCATCCGCTCCTGCAGCGCGTTTTCGCTTTTCATCACCAGCCAGGTAGAGCCTAACAGCGCATAAGCCACCACCAGCCCCGCGCCGCAAAACAGGTTAAACGCGGTAAACCAGTCAAAGGGGCCGCCGGTATAGGCCCGGCCGGTGACGGTAAAGCCGTTAATGACGGCGCCTACCGTCACGCCCTGGGTGAACGTTGCCAGAATTGAACCGCCAATAAACGCCTTATCCCAGAAGGGGCGGTGGGCCGGCGTGGCTTTAAAGCGAAACTCAAATGCCACTCCTCGGAAAATAAGTCCGATCAGCATTAATGTTAGCGGAATGGTCAGGGCATCAACGATCACCGCATAGGCCAGCGGGAATGCGCCGAACAGGGCGGCACCGCCAAGCACCAGCCAGGTTTCATTTCCGTCCCAGACCGGCGCGACGCTGTTGACCATCACGTCGCGATCGTCGGCGTTCTGCGTGGCCGGGAACAGAATGCCAATCCCCAGATCAAAACCGTCCATCACGATATACATCAGCGTGGCGAAGACGATGATCACAAACCAGATAATGGAAAGATCGATACCCATTATGGCTGCTCCTTATGTTCAGTTGTGACGGCAGAAAGCGGGCGCGCCGGACGTCCGTCGGACTCGGTGGCGAAAGTTTCATGCGGCTGCGGGCCTTTTCGGATGAGGCGTACCATATAGCTATACCCCACGCCGAATACCGAGGTATAGACGACGAAGAAGGCCAGCAGGCTTACGCTCATATGCAGGTCACCGTGGGCAGAAACCGCATCCTTCGTTCGCTGGAGTCCGTAGACCACCCACGGCTGGCGGCCCACTTCGGTGGTGATCCACCCGGCCAGGATGGCAATCAGCCCGGTTGGCCCCATCAGCAGCGCAAACCACAGGAAGGGGCGAGACGAATACACGCGTTTTTTGTAGCGCAGCCAGAGAGCCATCACCCCGAGCAGCAGCATCAGCATGCCCAGGCCCGCCATGATGCGGAATGACCAGAACACGATGGTGGAATTCGGACGGTCTTCCTTCGGGAACTCTTTGAGAGCCGGAACCTGTTTATCCAGGCTGTGCGTCAGGATAAGACTCCCCAGCGCTGGGATCTCCAGCCCAAAGCGGGTGCGCTCCTGCTCCATATCCGGCCAGCCAAACAGCAGCAGCGGGGTAGGCTCACCCGGCGGATTTTCCCAGTGGCCTTCAATGGCGGCAATCTTGGCGGGCTGGTGCTTTAAGGTGTTCAGACCGTGCATATCGCCAACCATGGCCTGGATGGGGGCGACAATCAGCGTCATCCACAGCGCCATCGAAAACATTGCCCGTATGGCAGGGGTATTATTGCCGCGCAGCAGATGCCATGCCGCGGATGCGGCCACAAACAGGGCGCTGCTCAGGAATGCGGCTATCGACATATGCAGCAGGCGGTAAGGGAAGGAGGGGTTAAACACCACGGCGAACCAGTCCACCGGCACGACCTGACCGTTGACGATCTCATAGCCCTGCGGGGTCTGCATCCAGCTGTTCGACGAGAGGATCCAGAAGGTAGAAATAATAGTGCCCAACGCCACCATGCAGGTGGAGAAGAAGTGCAGACCCGGCCCGACTTTGTTCCAGCCGAACAGCATCACGCCGAGGAACCCGGCTTCGAGGAAGAAGGCGGTCAGCACTTCATAGGTCAGCAGCGGGCCGGTAATGCTGCCCGCAAACTGTGAAAATCCGCTCCAGTTGGTGCCGAACTGGTAGGCCATCACCAGCCCGGAGACCACGCCCATGCCAAAGTTGACGGCAAAAATCTTCGACCAGAAATGGTACAGCGAGCGCCAGACCGGATTTTTGGTTTTCAGCCACAGCCCTTCGAGTACGGCAAGATAGCTTGCCAGGCCGATGGTGATCGCCGGGAAAATAATGTGAAAGGATACGGTAAAGGCAAACTGTATCCGTGCAAGGTGAAAAGCATCTAAACCAAACATGCACAGCCTCAATGTCAAACGGTGTGCTGTTATGGTATAGGGGCAACGTTCGGACTATCAGACGCAGAAAAGTGATTTTTAACCATAACAGTTGGCTTAAAGCTCATGCTTTAGGCATCTGATATACCTCGCGTGAGGAATAAAAACCATCTTTTTATGAATTTTACGCATAAAACTGCTTGCCTTGTCGTCTGCGCCGTGCGTTAATGGTCCTCTGGTTTTGAGTCCAAATAAATATCTGACGTAGTTTTATAAAGCAGTTCTCATCACGTTGTGCCTCTCCGCAGCCTCTCTTGGGTCTTTATCTACTTTCCGATTCGTTTTGTTTAAAACCATTATTGCCCAATCGGCCCATTAGTAATTTACGTTTTACGTGTCAGGAGAATCCTATGACTTCTTATATTCATTTCCGCTGCCCATGCTGTCATGGCTCGCAGTACCGTACCTCAGTCTTTGATATGTCTGAGAAAAACCCACTCGGCGCGAAATGCATCTTTTGCAAATCGTCGATGATTACGCTCGATCACCTGGCCGCCGCGCGTCAGGCGCAAAGCCACGTTACCGAGTACCGTAAGTAATTCGTTTCACGAACTATAACAGTTAGCTAAATCTTCTCTTTTTCTCCTGCTGATATACACTGTCGGTCACAAGGAGAATTTGATGAAAAAATACCAGCGTCTGGCGCAACAAATTATCTCGCAGATTGAGCTTGGCGTATGGCTGCCGGGCGATAAGCTGCCTTCGCTGCGAGAGCAGGTAGCGAGCAGCGGCATGAGTTTTATGACCGTTGGCCACGCGTATCAGATGCTGGAAAGTCAGGGGCGCATTGTCGCCAGACCGCAGTCGGGCTATTACGTTGCCTCGCGCCCGACCGCCCATCAGCCTGCTCCACCTGCCCAGGTGATGCGTGACGAAGTGGTGGATATCAACACCTACATCTTCGACGTCTTACAGGCCAGCCGCGACCCGTCCGTTGTTCCTTTTGCCTCCGCGTTTCCCGATCCCCGACTTTTCCCGCTGCAGCAGCTCAACCGCTCGCTGGCGAACGTCAGCAAAACCGCGACGGCGATGAGCGTGATTGAGAACCTGCCGCCGGGTAACGTCGATCTCCGCCACGCCATTGCCCGTCGCTACGCGCAGCAGGGGATGAACATCTCCCCGGAAGAGATTGTGATCACCGCAGGCGCGCTTGAAGCGCTCAATCTCAGCCTGCAGGCGGTAACCGAGCCGGGCGACTGGGTGATAGTCGAAAACCCGTGTTTCTACGGCGCGCTGCAGGCACTGGAACGCCTGAAGCTCAAAGCGTTGTCGATTGCGACGGATGTCCGCGAGGGGATTGATCTGAATGCCCTTGAACAGGCGCTGAAGGAGTACCCGGTTAAAGCCTGCTGGATCATGACCAACAGTCAGAACCCGCTTGGCTTCACGCTGAGCGCGGAGAAAAAAGCGCAGCTTGTCGCGCTGTTAACGCAGCACAACGTCCCCCTGATTGAAGACGATGTCTACAGCGAACTCTATTTTGGCCGCGAAAAGCCGCTCCCGGCGAAAGCATGGGATCGCCAGGACATGACGCTGCACTGCTCGTCCTTTTCAAAATGCCTGGTGGCCGGTTTTCGCATCGGCTGGGTTGCGGCAGGAAAACACGCGAGACGCATTCAGCAGCTGCAGCTGATGAGCACGCTCTCCACCAGCTCACCCGTGCAGCTGGCGCTGGTGGATTACCTGGCGACGAAACGCTACGACGCCCATCTGCGCCGCCTGCGGCGTACCCTCGCCGAGCGAAAACAGCAGGCCTGGCAGTCTCTTTTGCGCCATATGCCTGCCGGCGTCAAAATTCACCATAACGACAGCGGCTACTTTTTATGGCTGGAGCTTCCGGCGCAGCTGGATGCGGGTCTGCTGAGCGAAAAAGCCTTAACGCACCACATCAGCATTGCGCCCGGAAAGATGTTTTCCACCTCCGACGCGTGGACACCGTTCTTCCGGTTTAATACCTCCTGGGCCTGGGGAGAGCGAGAAGAGCAGGCGGTCATTCAGTTAGGAAAATTAATTAGCACGATGCTGGAATAAACTTTTCTCCGTTATTTAAATAATCAATTCTTATCCTGATGACGGCGCTGCGAATATTTCGCGGTGCCCTGTCATAGGAAATCTGCATACCGTCTCTCGCGGCTAACTCCTTGTCTATAATCCAGTTAACGGGGAATGCGCCCTCGGTCACACCTTGATGAAATTTCCTGAAGCCGTACGGTGCGGCGCATTTGCGCGGTCTACGTTTAATAAGGGAGATATTTTTACGGCACGGCTGCCGCTAAATTTCATTGCGACAGGAGTAACTCTTATGAGCAAACATTTTGCCCGCAGCAGCCTGTGCGCGCTCGGCATGACTATCATGACAGCGCAAGCCGCAGAACCGCCAAAGGCCATCGGCGACGGGGAAGGTCGGCTGGATATTATCGCCTGGCCGGGATACATCGAACGCGGACAGACGGATAAAAATTATGACTGGGTCACCCAGTTTGAAAAAGAGACCGGGTGTGCGGTCAACGTCAAGACGGCGGCCACGTCGGATGAAATGGTCAGCCTGATGGCGAAAGGGGGCTATGACCTGGTCACCGCCTCGGGTGACGCCTCCCTGCGCCTGATAATGGGTAAACGCGTTCAGCCCATTAACCCGGACCTCATCCCCAACTGGAAAACGCTCGACGCGCGGATTGTAAAAGGGGAATGGTTTAACGTCGGCGGGAAAGTCTACGGCACGCCATATCAGTGGGGGCCAAACCTGCTGATGTACAACACCAAAACCTTCCCGACGCCGCCAGACAGCTGGAGCGTGGTCTTTACCAAACAGGATCTGCCGGACGGTAAAACCAATCAGGGACGCGTGCAGGCGTATGACGGCCCGATTTATATCGCCGATGCCGCGCTGTTCGTCAAAGCCACTCAGCCGCAGCTGGGTATCAAAGACCCGTACCAGCTCACCGAAAAACAGTATGCCGCCGTGCTCAAGGTGCTTCGCGACCAGCACGCGCTGATCCACCGCTACTGGCATGACACCACCGTTCAGATGAGCGACTTTAAAAATGAAGGCGTCGTGGCCTCCAGCGCCTGGCCGTATCAGGCGAATGCCCTGAAGGCTGAGAACCAGCCCATTGCTACCGTCTTCCCGAAAGAGGGGGTGACCGGCTGGGCGGATACCACCATGCTGCATGCGCAGGCAAAACACCCGATGTGCGCCTACAAGTGGATGAACTGGTCGCTGACGCCGAAAGTGCAGGGCGATCTGGCTGCCTGGTTTGGCTCCCTGCCCGTGGTTGCAGAAGGGTGTAAGGCCAGCACGCTGCTGGGTGATAAAGGCTGCGAAACAAACGGTTATAACGAGTTCGACAAAATCATGTTCTGGAAAACCCCCATCGCAGAAGGCGGCAAATTTGTCCCTTACAGCCGCTGGACGCAGGATTACATCGCCATCATGGGCGGTCGTTAATTGCCCGGGAGCAGAACATGACGTACGCGGTAGAGTTTAACAACGTTTCCCGTCTGTACGGCGACGTACGGGCGGTGGATGGGGTCACCATTGCTATTCGTGACGGAGAATTTTTCTCCATGCTGGGGCCTTCGGGCTCCGGCAAAACCACCTGCCTGCGTCTGATCGCGGGTTTTGAACAGCTGTCAGGCGGCACGATTTCTATCTTCGGCAAAGAGGCGAGCGAACTGCCTCCCTGGGAGCGGGATGTGAACACCGTCTTTCAGGACTACGCGCTGTTCCCGCATATGTCGATTCTCGACAATGTTGCCTACGGGCTGATGGTCAAAGGCATCGACAAGAAAAAACGCCATGCGCAGGCCCGTGATGCCCTGGAAAAAGTGGGCCTGAGCTTTGCCGTTGCCCGCAAACCTTCGCAACTTTCCGGCGGCCAGCGACAGCGTGTCGCCATCGCCCGGGCGCTGGTCAATGAGCCGCGCGTCCTGCTGCTGGATGAGCCCTTAGGTGCGCTCGATCTCAAACTGCGTGAACAGATGCAGTTCGAGCTGAAGAAGCTTCAGCAGGAACTCGGCATCACCTTTATTTTTGTCACCCACGATCAGGGCGAGGCCCTTTCCATGTCAGACCGGGTGGCGGTGTTCAATAACGGGCGCATCGAGCAGGTGGATACCCCGCGCGATCTCTACATGCGTCCGCGCACGCCGTTTGTCGCCGGTTTTGTCGGCACGTCCAACGTCTTTGATGCGGGCCTTGCGCAGAAAATTTGCGGTATGGAAGGCAGCTATTCCCTGCGCCCGGAACATATTCGCCTTAATGAGGGCGGAGACGTTCAGGTTAAGGGCATCGTGCAGGCCGTTCAGTATCAGGGAGCGGCCACGCGGCTGGAGCTGAAGCTCGCAGATGGCGCCAAGCTGCTGGTGAGCCAGGCCAATCTCAGTGAAACCTCGTCGCTGAGCGGCATTGCGCCGGGGCAGGCGGTGATGGCGTCGTGGTCACGCGAGGCGATGATTCGCCTGCACGAGGAGAGGTGAAATGTCTATGAGCGTTGCGCATCCTCCCGCCTCGCATGGGCGCTTAAGCCGCATGACGGCGCTGTTCTGGCGTAAACCGTCGCTCGGCCTGTTCCTGCTTCTGCTCGCGCCGCTCATGTGGTTTGGCATCGTCTATTTAGGATCGCTTCTGACCCTGCTGTGGCAAGGGTTTTACACCTTTGACGATTTCACCATGGCCGTCACGCCGGATCTGACCCTGGCGAACATTCGGGCGCTTTTCAACCCGGCAAACTACGACATCATCCTGCGCACGTTAACCATGGCGATTGCGGTGACGATAGCCAGCGCCATCCTGGCATTCCCGATGGCCTGGTACATGGCGCGATACACCCGAGGCAAGTGGAAAGCATTTTTCTATATTGCTGTGATGCTGCCAATGTGGGCGAGCTACATCGTCAAAGCCTACGCCTGGACGCTGCTGCTGGCGAAGGACGGGGTGGCGCAGTGGTTTCTCAACCACATGGGGCTGGAGCCGATCCTGACCTCACTCCTTACGCTCCCGGCGATTGGCGGCAACACCTTGTCCACCTCCGGGCTGGGACGGTTTCTGGTCTTCGTCTACATCTGGCTGCCGTTTATGATCCTGCCCGTCCAGGCGGCGCTGGAACGCCTGCCTGCCTCGCTACTGCAGGCCTCAGCCGACCTCGGCGCGCGCCCTCGCCAGACCTTTCGCTACGTCGTTCTGCCGCTGGCGATCCCGGGTATTGCCGCGGGCTCAATATTCACTTTTTCCCTGACGCTGGGGGATTTCATCGTTCCACAGCTGGTGGGGCCGCCGGGCTACTTCATCGGTAACATGGTCTACTCGCAGCAGGGTGCCATTGGCAATATGCCCATGGCCGCCGCGTTCACGCTGGTGCCCATCGTGCTGATTTCACTCTATCTGGCGTTCGTGAAACGTCTGGGAGCATTCGATGCACTCTGAACGCGCACCGCTGTTCCTGAAAGTGGCAGCGTGGGGCGGCGTCATCTTCCTGCACTTCCCGCTGCTGATTATCGCGACCTATGCCTTTAATACCGAAGACGCGGCCTTCAGCTTTCCGCCGCAGGGGCTGACGCTGAAGTGGTTCAGCGTGGCGGCGGGGCGCGGCGATATTATTGAATCCGTGACGTTGTCACTTCAGATTGCCGCGCTCTCCACCGCGATTGCCCTTGTGCTTGGCACGCTTGCTGCAGCGGCGCTGTGGCGAAGCGAGTTTTTTGGCAAGAATGCGATCTCGCTGTTGCTGCTGTTGCCGATTGCGTTACCGGGGATCATCACCGGTCTGGCGCTGCTGACGGCATTCAAAACGATTGACCTTGAGCCGGGTTTTTTCACCATCGTGGTGGGACACGCCACCTTTTGCGTGGTGGTGGTGTTTAACAACGTGATTGCCCGGTTCAGACGCACCTCCTGGAGCCTGGTGGAAGCGTCGATGGATCTCGGGGCCGACGGATGGCAAACCTTCCGCTATGTGGTGCTGCCCAATCTGGGTTCCGCGCTGCTGGCCGGGGGAATGCTGGCGTTTGCCCTGTCGTTTGACGAGATAATCGTCACAACGTTTACGGCGGGACACGAGCGCACGTTACCGCTGTGGTTGCTCAATCAGCTCGGTCGTCCGCGCGACGTGCCGGTCACCAACGTTGTAGCACTGCTGGTGATGCTGGTGACAACTATCCCCATTCTGGGAGCCTGGTGGCTAACCCGCGACGGCGAGAACATCGCCGGCAGCGGGAAATAACAGTGAATTCAACAGGAAAATGCTATGCAAACACAACTGCTGATAGAGGGAAAACTGGTAACCGGAGAGGGAGAAAAACAGCCGGTCTATAACCCGGCCACTGGAGAACTCCTGCTGGAGATTGCCGAGGCGTCAGCGGCTCAGGTCGACGCGGCGGTTCAGGCGGCCGACCGTGCTTTTGGTGAGTGGGGGCAAACCACGCCGAAAACCCGTGCCGAGTGCCTGCTGAAGCTGGCGGATGCGATTGAAGCGCATGGGGAGGACTTTGCCCGGCTCGAATCCCTCAACTGCGGCAAGCCGCTGCACTGTGCTATGGGAGATGAAATTCCGGCGGTGGTCGACGTTTTCCGTTTCTTTGCCGGGGCCGCCCGCTGTCTGAACGGGCTGGCCGCCGGGGAGTACCTTGACGGTCACACGTCGATGATCCGCCGCGATCCGGTGGGCGTGGTTGCCTCTATTGCCCCCTGGAACTATCCGCTGATGATGGCGGCCTGGAAGCTGGCACCCGCGCTGGCGGCTGGGAACTGCGTGGTGATTAAGCCCTCAGAGATCACGCCCCTGACCGCGCTGAAGCTGGGGGAGCTGGCAAAAGATATCTTCCCGGCAGGCGTTCTGAACGTCCTGTTTGGCCGGGGTAAAACGGTCGGTGACCCGCTTACCGGGCATGAAAAGGTCCGTATGGTTTCGCTGACCGGTTCGATTGCTACCGGGGAACATATCATCGGCCATACCGCGTCATCCATTAAACGCACCCACATGGAGCTGGGCGGTAAAGCGCCGGTTATCGTCTTTGATGATGCCGACCTGGATGCGGTTGTCGAAGGGGTGCGGACGTTTGGTTTCTACAATGCCGGACAGGACTGTACGGCGGCCTGCCGGATTTATGCCCAGAAGGGCATTTATGCCGCGCTGGTGGAAAAGCTGGGCGCAGCGGTCGCCAGCCTTAATATTGGTGCGCCGGAGGATGCCTCGACCGAACTGGGCCCGCTCAGCTCGGCCGCCCATCTTTCACGCGTCTGTCAGGCCGTCGATGAGGCGAAAGCGCTCGGTCATATCCGCGTTGTCACCGGCGGGAGCAAAAAAGAGGGGGCAGGCTACTACTTCCAGCCAACCCTGCTGGCGGGGGCAAAACAGGACGACGCCATCGTTCAGCGGGAGGTGTTTGGCCCGGTGGTGAGCGTCACCGAATTTGACGACGAGGCGCAGGTGCTGGCCTGGGCGAATGATTCGCAGTATGGCCTGGCGTCATCGGTCTGGACCAAAGACGTGGGCCGCGCCCATCGCCTGAGCGCGCGCCTGCAGTACGGCTGCACCTGGGTGAATACCCATTTTATGCTGGTGAGCGAAATGCCGCACGGCGGCATGAAATTATCCGGCTACGGCAAAGATATGTCGGTCTACGGGCTTGAGGATTATACGGTCGTGCGGCATGTGATGATCAAACACTAAGCCCGCCATGCCTGGCCGCATGCGCGGCCAGGCGTTCCCCGCGCCCGCCATGAGTGTTACGCAAGATACTCAGTTGTTATTATCCGTAATCTTTAAGTGGTTATTCTGTAACGAAAAAACTTGATCTGTATCAACATATGACGCATATTGCGTGCGGTTATTTTTTCGGCTCTGGTATACAGAATGACGTTGTATCAAAAGATGTTGGTTTTTTACGCAATCATGGCTTCCATCTGCGCATTAATTACCTGGTTCCTCTCTAAAGACCGCAAACGTATCCGCCTGCTCAGCGCTTTTCTGGTGGGGTCAACCTGGCCAATGAGCTTTCCCGTTGCGCTGCTGGTCTCGCTTTTCTGAAGCACGCTTCCATTTTTAAAAGATGAATATGGCATTCCCGATACGCTAACTGTATAAATACACAGTGCATCGTAAAAGGAGTGCTTATGAACAGTTTTTACTCGCAGCAGGCCGGTTGTACCGTGCGCTGGCATGACCTGCCCGGCACCGGCGATCCCGTGGTGTTCATTCACGGGCTGGGCTGCGCCTCTTCCTATGAATATCCCCATGTCGTTCATGACCCGCTGTTTGGCTCGCGCAGAGCGATTCTCATCGACTTGCCCGGCAGCGGCTACAGCGACAAGCCTGAGCACTACAGCTATAAAACCACCGACCAGGCCCACGTTGTGGCGGAGCTGATTGACCACCTTAAGCTGGATGCCTTCTGGTTATACGGCCACAGCATGGGCGGCAGCATTGCTATCGAAACGGCGGGGCTGCTTGCAACGCGCGTGAAGGGGCTGATGGTGTCAGAGCCCAATTTTCATGCGGGTGGGGGGATGTTCAGCCGGTCTATTGCAGCGCAAACCGAGCAGCAGTTTCTGATGCAGGGCTATGACGCCATGCTCAGCGCAGAAAAAACGGCGTGGGCAGGGTGTCTGCAGAGCAATGCGCCATATGCCGTCTGGCGGGGCGCATCGAGCCTGGTGGCGGGCGTTGAGCCCGAATGGGAAGCGCAGTTCCTGTCACTTCCATGCCCGGTAACGTTGATTTTCGGCGAGCTGTCTCTGCCGGATGACGATGTGGACAATCTGAAGCAAAAGGGCGTTGAGGTAAAAATCATCCCTGCGGCGGGGCATTCGATGTCGTGGGAAAATCCGTCTGCCCTGGCACAGACGTTAGCCGGGTGTATGACGATTTGATTATTGTGCAATTTATCATCGTTGCGAAATGTAGGCCGGGTAAGCGGCAGCGCCACCCGGCAAGAAATGCGGCTACATTGTTAATCAGTGTTCAGCGCAATAACGCGTGCAAGGCCTGACGTGCGTCAGGCTGAACATCATGCGGATGCTGGTAATCAATGTTCTCTATCGCGCGGCTATAGAGGGCGACCAGCCAGTCGTAAACGTACGCGGTGGCCGCATGCACAGGCTGTTCCCCCAGGCGCGTCAATCGAGGCTCCGCGCTGCTGACCACCGGCGTAACGAAGATTGCCTGCCCCTTGCGGATGCGGCTTGCCGGACGTGTTGCCACGGGCGTCTGGTCGTAACCCAGCCAGCCAATGAAATTGCCCATCACGGCATGCAGCTGTGCCGCGCTGCTTTTATCCGCTTCAACAATGCGCTGAAGCTGTTGAGGCAGATTAAGCCGGTAGCTGGTGACCACCAGCACATCCGCGATTTGCTGTAATACCGAAGGCTCCAGCCCGAGGCGCGCGGCCGTGGCCTCATTGCGGCTCCACTGACGCAGATGATTTATCCAGACTCTGTGCGCCAGACGCGCTTTGTCTTTTGTCTGGAACAGGCCGGTGCTTTCCTGCGCATTCTCGGCAAACAGGTCAATAGTGTCCGTAAACAGCCCGTTCACCTGCTCCTCGCGCGGCTGCTGAACGGCGAGCAGCGTTTCAAAGGCTTTCAGCGGCGGCAGCAGGCCTTCAAGCAGTTCGCCGTGGCGGGCGGCGCTGCTTTGCAGCGTGCGCACCATGCTTTCGGCCTGAGCGCGTCTTGTCCCCGGTTCTTCAACCAGCGGCGCCAGATAGCTTTGCATCAGAGATGAGAGCTCCTGTCGCAGCAAGCCTTTCAGCGTGCCGAGACGCTTCTGTCGCTGGGCGGGCAGCGTGGCCTGAGACAGCCATTCGATGACGCGCTGCATGCTGTGGCTGTCCAGTGCCTGCAGCGTGCCCCAGCGTAAACCCGGCTTTCCGAGCAGATGCTGTACGGCTTCATCGAGATTCTGTCGGGTGGTAAAGCGGGCGTCGTGTGGCGTAATCGCCCATACCAGCCCCGGCAGGGCAGATTCTTCAGCAGGCTGCGTCTCCTTGACCCAGTTCATCAGCACTTTTGCTTTTTTGGCCGTCTGCTCGTGCTGCGCCGTCGCATTGCAAATCACCAGCACATCCGGCTGAAGCTGTTGACGGTAATGCTCGAGCAGCCACTGGGACTTCGCCTGGCGTAGCGGGTCGGCACGGTTATCTTCAAAAACAGGGATATCAATAATATCGACGTTATCCAGCGCGCCGTTCTCAACCGGCAGCACCAGTTCGCGGGTCAGGAAGGCCAGCACGTCGACGGGGATGCTGATGGCGTTAAGCATTTCACCGCTATTTAGCGGATGAAGCAGCGTCTCCTGCGCGTCCTGAAGATCTAACGTGCCGTCGTGCGTCAGGAACCCTTCACCCGGCAGGCCAAAGCTGTCCACCAGCAGGCTAAGCGGGGCAGCAAGCTCGCCGGCATGGCTGGTCTGGTGCAGCACATGGGCCAGTTTTAACCACTGCTGGGTCAACTCCTGCTGCTCGCCCCACAGCAGCGACCAGACGCTGGCCCGCGTGCTGAGATCGAGAGAAGGCACCAGCCGGGCGAACTCATGCCACAGGGCATCATCGATTTGCTGCTTAGCGGCGGGTACGGTGCTTTGCCAGAAGCGGGCAATCGCACCCACTTCCTGAGCCGTTATGCCGGGCACGCCCTGCGGCTGGCGCAGCCCGCGCCATTTCTCCAGACGTGTCTCAATGACCGCCTTATCCACCGCGCGCATCTGCGGATGCAGCGTCGTGCGGGCAATAAACAGCTGTACCAGCTCGGCCTCGGTGACCAGGCTCAGACGCAGCGGGAACGCCTCATCCGCCACCTCCGGGCTTTCCGGCGTGAAGCGGACGGCCATGTTGGTCAGGGCATGTCCCGGATTGATATGCGAAAAATAGTCAAAGGTGCGCTGGCCCGGCGTCACGTTCAGGCGTCCATTACCGCTGCCGCACAGGGATAACAGCAGATGGGCTTTCGCGCTCTGTGAATGACCGTAAAGCCCAATGCTGCTCTGGCGGGTCATGGCGCGTTCAATGGCCTGCTCCCGCGCCTGCGCCGCGTTGATGCGAGCAAGCAGGGCGTCGGCATCGTTATCCAGCACAGGGGCGTTCAGGCGCGTCTCATTAATCCACCCGATTAAGGCCTGAGTGGTTGTCGTCGTCGCTGTCATTTCAGGTATACGCTCCCGCTGTCGATCCAGTAGTGGCTACCGCTGTGTCGGCGATCGGCCAAGGTATTCAGTTTGAAGGTTAATGCGTCAGGCGCAACCGGCGTGCCGTCCTGCAGCCAGGCATCGCTCAGCTCGAAGGCCTCAGGGCCTTCCTGCTTGCTGCCGCCGCAGAGCTTCAGCCGCACGTTCAGCACGCCGTCACCGGCAATGGCTTTCGCCAGTTCAGCCGAGTTGATGCTGAGCGTGTAGAGCGGCGTGGCGGGCCAGCGCGCGTTCGCCAGCTGGCGGAAGCCGAGGGTAACGTTACCGCGCAGCGGGAAGTGCAGACGCGCGTCGAGCTTCGCGCCCGGCTTATCGAGGTCGATATCCTGATACCAGACGTTTTCCTCGCGCAGGGTATTAACGGTGTTATCCAGCACGCCGAGATACCGCACGGTTGAATACGCGCCAATGTCCGCGGCTTTAAAGTTGAAGCGCGGCAGACGCAGGTCGAGCGCCAGGCTGCAGAGCATGGCTCCCACCGCGGCTGTCGATTTAGGGTTGCCAATGCGCCCCTGCTGGCTGAACGGATACCACTCGTGCACCTGGTATTTATCCAGCCAGACGATACGGTTGACCGGCACCGGCTGCAGATGACGAATCAGCGCCTGAACGCCAGGCAGGCAGCCGGGGCGTCCGGTGATCAGCAGAATATCGCAGCTGTAATGGGATATCGCCTCACACACCGCGTGGAGCGGTGAGGCCAGCGTAAACTGCCCGGCCAGCATCGCATCCTGCATTTCGCGGAAGTTCACGTGCAGCGGCACGGCGAACAGGTCAAACGCGTCTGAACCCGCAGGCAGGGCATGATCGATCGCCTGCTGCAGGTAATTCATGACGTTGCGGGTCGGTTTCTGCGGCAGGAGATCGCCAAAGGTGGCATGCAGACCGGCCAGCGGATCGTCAACGTCGCTCGATTCCCACGCGGCAAGAATAGCGTGGCCAATCGGCATAAACAGCTGAAGCGCCGTTTGCTGGCGGAGCACGGCCTGGGTATCGATGCGCCCGGAGTCGCCGAACAGCGACGCCATCAGCAGCGAGGCGTCCGCGATACCGGATTTCTGCAGCTGCGTTTGCAGGGCAGGCAACACGTAGCGCTGAATCACGTCCAGAAGCGTATCGTCGCCCGCGACCTTAAAGCCTTCACGGAACAGCAGCTGCGGGGTGATTTTGACGTTATTGCCGGAACCGTCATCCAGCTGATAATGGGTGATCGCCATATCCGTTGTGCCGCCGCCGATGTCGATTGACGCGACGCGCAGCGCGCGGCCCGGCTGGCTACCCGGCTCAGGCTCACGGTCCGGGCGGGCCAGGGAGGCGAAGAAGGCTTCGGTCTGACCGCCAAAGCGGGAGATCGCTTCGTTATACAGCCAGACCAGCTGACCGCAGCTGGCTTCATCCCACTCCATCTGGATTTCAGGAACCGGCACCACGCTTTTATCCTGCTGTTTGCGGGTGACAAAATCCTCATCCTGCGGGTGCCAGCCCATCGCTTTCCAGACGATGGCGATGGCTTCAAACATGCGGCGACGGAAAATCTCGCGCTCCTGCTTTGGCATGGCCGAGGGCAGGGTCAGGATCAGGGTGCGCAGCTGGCGCGGCGATGCCGGGAAGCCCAGACGCAGGCGCGTGGCGACGCTGTTGATCTGCCCCAGCGCCTGCGCCAGCAGCTCGCACAGCATGTGCGTCATCAGCGTGCTGCGGCTGTACTGCGGCGAGAAGACCGGCAGCCGCTCGTCCTGCGGCAGCGTGAAGAGCGGTTCGCCGTCATCGTTCATCAGGTTCATCAGCGGAAACGCGGTGGCAAGCGGCTCACGCTGGGTTTTGCTGTTCATCTGGCTAAAGCGCCAGTCCTGCACGACCGGCGTTTCATCCCACAGGTAGCGACGCGGGCTGGAGATGCCGCTGTTGCCTTCAGTCCCAAGACGCTGCATCGCCAGCTTGCGGGCTTCATCGCCCACGCGAACAATCGACGGCCAGACAAAGGCATCTTCGCGACCGCTTTCAACCGAGAAGTGCTGCTTGCCAAAACGCGCTTCCGAAAACTCAAGACGGCTGGTGAACAGCGGCGCATTCAGGAACTGCGGCTCGCTTAATGAGCGTACCTGCAGCTCGGCGGTCTGGCGCAGGCCATCGTTCGCATCGCCGTGGTCTTCGATAATGACGCCGCAGGTGTGGGTATTGCCCACGTCGAGGATCAGGTCGACCGGAATGGCAGGCGTGCTGAGCGTATGGGTAACAAATTTCACTTCCGGCACGGTGAGCTGTTCACCCAGCATGGTCAGCAGGTTAAGCCAGTGGGCCTGATATTCAAACCCGCGCATCGCCTGCTGGAGATCGCGTTCTGAGCGGTTTTCAACGCCGTCGGCATACTGGGTAAAGGCCTCGCGCAGCCAGCCGTCAATCCAGGTCTGATCGAGGAAACTTTCAACTTCGTTGTCTCGCCAGGCCAGCGCGAATCGGGTCCCGTTCAGAATATCGTTTTCAACCGGGGACAGGGCGGACGTGGCGTGTTCTGCAATCTGGCTGTCAAGGGCGAGCGTGACGCGGTGCGTATTGCCTGCCGTGTCCGGTGTATCCAGCCTGCGCACCTGAACGCGGGCCCAGTTATCCGGCCCCTCAACAAAGGTTCGCGGCGGGTTGAAGCGCAGGAACGGAACCGGAAGCCAGACGCCGTCCAGCACCGCCAGGGACTGATGCAGCGGGATGGTGGTTTCCGGCTTAACCACTTCAGGCTGCCCGCCGTTCGTTCCCGGCACGGTATAGCGCCCGTTAACCAGGTCGAAATCGAGCCGCAGAAGCGGGCCGTTCGCGGTTTTACGTACGAAGCGCCCGTTGCTGGCGGTGTCCTGCGGCGTCAGACCGAAATCAAGGAACTGCACGCCGCTGTTGGCAATAAGCGTGACGCTTTGTTTATAGTCGCAAAGATTAACCAGCATAGGATCAGGCACCTGCTTTCTTGAACGTCAGGGGAACGACGGTATTGGCATCATAACGGGCGCGACATTCTGCGATATCGCTGGCGCCTGCTTTACAGGCAACCTCCGGCATCGGGTAGCGGGAGCCGTCGGTGCAGCGGGCAGTACCGCGACTTTTAATCATCAGCTCGCCGTTGCTGTGCAGGCCGGAGAACACTTCCGCGCGGCAGACAACGTTGTCGCCATGGACAACCCGGGCGAAGCCCTTATTGTTCTGGATCTGATAGCGCATTGACGGCGGCTTGCCGGTGACTGGATCTTTCACGTCCAGAACCGCACGCCAGGTGCCGTTCAGGAAACGCGTCGATCCCGCTTTCACCTGATTCGCTTCCATCACCATGGCATCTTTCGGGATGGCGACAATCACTACCGGGGCAGGCTGTGGCGCAGGAGCGGCCGGAGCCGCTTCTTTTTCTTTGCTGGCCACGACCTCTGCCTGATGCAGCGGTAATTTCAGGGCCAGCGGCTCAACCGCTTTGATCGGCTTTGGTGCTATCTCTACGGGCTGAGGTGCGGGCACCGGGGCGGGCTCAGCGGAAGGCGACTGTTTTGGCCACAGCAGCGGTGCGGCAATGGCGGCAACGATCGCGACGGCAACCGGCAGCGTCCACAGGGGAACGCGGCGCTTTTTCGCGACGATCGGCACAGCCGGTTCCTGAACGGGTTGCGCAACGGCCGGGGCCGGCTCTGGCTCATACAGATCTTCCGGCGTGATGCGCACCACCGTGGAAGGGGCGATCAGCGGCTCGTCGGCGTGTTCAAAGGCCACCACCGGTTCTGGCTCAGGCTCGGGTTCAGGATCTTCAATCACAACGGGGGCGGGCTCAGGGACCAGCGATTCACGCAGGCAGTCGAGAACATCGTCGCGCGCATTCTCGTTCAGGTTGACGAACCCCCAGAAGCTGATGACCGGCTTTCCGTCCACCAGGAAGAGGAAGTTTTCACCCGGGAACTGAAACGCCTTTGACAGCAGAGACCCAAAAAGCTGCTGCGCGGTTTTGGGGGACTGGAGGCATTTCTTGCTTAACGACTCAACGCTGGCTAGCGTGTTTTCCAGGTAGCGCAGGGCGCGATAACGGTCATCTTCATCGGCCGCTTTCCAGCTGGTTACGCTCCCTTCAACGGGGGAATACCAGTCCACGCGGTCACCGCTGTCGTTGACCTGCGGAATAGCCAGACAGTCGACGATGGCCTGTTGTTTGCGCAACCGGAGCGCTTCCCGGATTTGTAACGCTGATTCAAAAACGGCTTGTCCGCCGCCGCCAACGGCCTGAAAGTCATCCAGGTTACCGCTGCGTAAAAGAGTTTTTGCCACGATTTGATCCCATATACTTCTTCACACCGTTACTTTAACGAAACGAGGAAGCAACCAAACGGGGGAAGAGACGCTAAAAGGACCGATTTCTTGCGGCATAGAAAGTGACGGTTGTGCTTGACGAATAATGGCCCTTAAGGCAAATCACCTTTTCGGGCGCTGGCTGTTAAAACAGCAAAAAACGCGGCTTTAGAATAACCTGATAGTGTTTCGTTATTTGCCAGGTCATATCGCCTGTGCTGTTATTACTGTCTTATATAATAAAACTGTCAGGGTTATAACCATGTCTACAGGGAAAACACTGCTCGCTCTTGCGCTGAGCGCGCTGTTACCAGCCGGTGCCGCATGGGCGGCGAACAACGACACCCTTATTTACTGCTCTGAAGCGTCCCCCGAGTCCTTCAACCCGCAAATCGCCAGCTCTGGCCCGTCTTTTGTGGCCAGCTCTCAGGTACTGTACAATCGCCTGATCAATTTTGACCCGGTGAAAAACACCCCGGTCCCGTCGCTGGCGGAGTCCTGGACGATTTCGCCGGACGGCAAGACCTATACCTTTGCCCTGCGCAAAGGGGTGAAGTTCAACAGCAATAAATACTTCAAACCGACGCGCGACTTTAACGCCGATGACGTTATTTTCTCGGTTCTGCGTCAGAAAGACCCTAAACACCCGTATCACAACGTGTCGCAGGGCAACTACGAATATTTTAACGACGTCGGGCTCGATAAGCTGATTCAGGACGTGAAAAAGGTCGACGACTATCACGTTCAGTTCACCCTCAGCGAGCCTAACGCCGCGTTTCTGGCCGACTGGGGGATGGATTTCGCCTCGATTCTCTCCGCCGAATACGCCGACGCGATGCTGAAAAAAGGCACGCCTGAAAACGTAGACACCTGGCCGATTGGTACCGGGCCTTATGTCCTGCAGCAGTACAAGGTGGATTCGCTGATCCGCTATGTTGCTAACCCGAACTACTGGGAAGGCAACGTACCGACGAAACATCTCATCTTCTCCATCACGCCAAACGTGGAAACCCGCCTGGCGAAGCTGCAGACCAACGAGTGCCAGATCATTCCTGCGCCGTCCCCGGTTCAGTTTGACGCGATCAAGAACAACAAAGACCTGACGCTGCACTCGGTCGATGCCCTGAACGTCGGCTATCTGGCGTTTAACACCGAGAAAAAACCGTTTGATAACGTGCTGGTGCGTCAGGCGCTTAACTACGCGACCGACAAGAAGGCTATCGTCAATGCGGTCTTTATGGGTTCCGGTACGGTGGCAAAATCGCCGATCCCGCCAAATATGCTGGGCTTTAATAAAGACCTGAAGGACTACAGCTACGATCCTGAAAAAGCGAAAGCGCTGCTGAAGCAGGCGGGGCTGGAGAAGGGGGCGGAAGTCACGCTGTGGTCAATGCCGGTTCAGCGTCCGTACAACCCGAACTCGCGTCGTATCGCGGAGATGATCCAGAGCGACTGGGCGAAAGTCGGCGTGAAGGCCAAAATTGTCTCTTACGAGTGGGGCGAATATCTCTCCGGAATGCGTAAAGGCGAACATGACTCCGCGCTGTTTGGCTGGATGTCCGATAACGGCGACCCGGACAACTTTGCCGACGTGCTGCTGGGCTGCAACAGCATTAAAACCGGATCAAACGCCGCGCGCTGGTGTGATAAGGGTTATGATGATCTGGTGCAAAAAGCGAAGCTGACCAGCAGCCCGGCCGAGCGCGCGAAACTCTACGGCCAGGCGCAGGAGATTTTCTACCAGCAGGCGCCGTGGATCGCACTGGCAAACGGGAAAACGTTCTATGCGACCCGCAGCAACGTCACCGGATACAGCGTGAGCCTGATGGGCAGCGATTTCTCTAAGGCGAAGCTGAACTAAGCGTTTTATTGCCCGGTAAGGCGTAGCCGCCACCGGGCACATAACAAGGAGTGACAATGTCACATTTAAGCGAAGTTACCGCCCGAGTGGATACCGCCATTGAAGAGGGCGTCATCACCCATATGAATGAACTGCTGATCGAATTAAGCGATGATGCAGAGCTCAGCCGTGAAGAACGTTACACCCAGCAGCAGCGTCTGCGTACCGCGATTTCGCACCACGGTAAGCAGCATAAAGAGGAGTTGGACGCGCGTGAGGAACAGCTGACCAAAGGCGGCACCATACTGTAACGTTCAAAACTGGCGTCGCGCCACCAGCCAGGCCCCGACGACCAGCATCACCGCGCCGCACACCGGGCCAATCAGGGCGCGCAGCGGAATGCCGTTGCTCCTCAGCACGTCCATCACCAGTCCGCCAATCAGCTGGCTTGCTACCAGCACGGCGATAGTCGTCGCCGCGCCAACGTTCTGATACCCGCTGATGCTGGCAAACACGAAAAACGACCCCAGCAGTCCCGGGATAAGCGTCCACCAGCGTACCGTTGCGGCCAGCTCGCTGAATCCGGCGACGCCCTGTTTCAGCAGCAGAATGCTGACAAACAGCACAATGCCGACCAGGGAGTTCAGCAGCATCGCGATAAGGATCGTGGAGGAGGACTGGGTGATACGCACCATTAAGGTATTTTGCACCACCAGACCAATTCCCGCCGCCACCAGAAACGCCAGCGTCAGTGATTGATTCATGGGATGGCGTCCGGATCGCTGCGCTCGTCCAGCTGCAGCTGCATAAATGTTAAGTCTAGCCAGCGGCCAAACTTGGTTCCCACCTGCGGCATCTGCCCCGTGGTGACAAAACCAAGCGTTTCGTGGAGGTGAATCGAGGCATGGTTTTGCGCTTCAATACCGGCCACCATCACGTGTTTGCCTATGGCGCGGGCCTCGTTTATCAGCGCGATCATCAGCGTGCGGCCAATGCCTTTTCCCTGATGGTCCGGGTGGACGTAGACCGAATGCTCAACCGTATGACGGAAACCGTCGAAGGCGCGCCAGTCACCGAAAGAGGCGTAACCGGTGATAACGCCCTCTTCCTCACTCACCAGAACCGGGTAACCCGCGAGCGTGCGCGCCTCAAACCAGGCGATTCGGTTATCGGTATCGACGGTTTTATCGTTCCAGATCGCGGCAGTATGCAGCACCGCGTGGTTGTAGATTTCGCCTATCGCAGCGCAGTCTTCCTTGCAGGCATGACGAACGATCATGATTAACCCTCTGTGTATTGTTTACTATAGTATTACGTTATTCCTACGATATTACACAATCGTATCGCCCGATCGCTACGGCATAAGCCATATTTTTTTGTTATCAAAAGCCCATTGAAATGCCGTTCATACACTATAGTATGACGTCATGAACACCATAACAGACACAATGAATCAACGTATTAGCGCAAGAATTCGCCTTGAACGCGAGTCTCGCGGATGGTCCCTGAGCGAGCTTGCTGACCGGGCCGGGGTATCGCGCGCGATGATCCATAAGATAGAGCGCGGAGACAGTAGCCCGACAGCCACCTTGCTGGCCCGTCTGTCCGGTGCGTTTGGCATCAGCATGTCCACGCTCATTGCCCGGGCCGAAATGCAGGAGGGCAAGCTGCTGCGCCTTGCAAACCAGCCCGTCTGGCGCGACCCACAGACGCACTACCTCCGCCGCCATGTTTCTCCCCGCACCGATCTGCCCATCGACCTTGTTCAGGTTGAACTGCCCGCGGGCAGCGATGTTCCGATGCCTGCATCTTCTTACGCGCTGGCACGTCAGCTTATCTGGCTTCAGTCCGGCGAGCTGGTGTTTCAGGAGGGCGATACGCGCCACGAAATGCACGCCGGAGACTGTCTCGAGCTGGGGCCGCCAAATGATTGCCGGTTCATCAACGAAACGAATGAAACCTGCATCTATCTGGTTGTACGGCTTAACCAGTCTGCCTCGTAATGCTAATGCGATAACGCCGATCGTGAGCCAGGCTGTAATGACATTTGCACCAGAAGGAGATCCCGATGAATCAACCTGTTTCGCAAAATCGCCGCTGGGTACTGGCCTCCCGTCCTCAGGGTGCGCCGGTGGCGGAAAATTTTCGTCTCGAAACGCAGCCTGTTCCCGCCCCGGCTGAGGGACAGCTTTTGCTGCGCACCGTCTGGCTGTCGCTGGACCCTTACATGCGGGGGCGCATGAGCGATGCGCCATCCTATTCACCACCGGTTGAGCTGGGCGCTGTGATGGTGGGGGGAACGGTCAGCCGCGTTGAGCAGTCAAATCATCCCGACTTCAAAGCCGGGGAGTGGGTGCTGGGCTACAGCGGCTGGCAGGAATATGAACTCTCGGACGGCAGCGGCCTGGTGAAGCTGGGCGAAAATCCGTCACATCCTTCCTGGGCGCTGGGTATTCTTGGCATGCCGGGCTTTACCGCCTATATGGGATTGCTGGATATCGGGCAGCCAAAAGCGGGTGAAACGCTGGTGGTCGCCGCGGCGACAGGCCCGGTTGGTGCGACCGTCGGGCAGATCGGTAAAATCAAAGGTTGCCGGGTGGTCGGCGTCGCCGGTGGGGCTGAAAAATGCCGCCATGCCGTTGAGGTCCTCGGGTTTGACCTGTGTCTGGATCACCACGCGGCCGACTTTGCCGAACAGCTGAAACGCGCCTGTCCGCAAGGAATTGACGTCTATTATGAAAACGTCGGCGGGAAAGTATTTGACGCCGTGCTGCCGTTACTGAATACCTCCGCGCGCGTGCCGGTGTGCGGCCTGGTGAGCGGATACAATGCGACGGGCCTGCCCGAGGGGCCGGATCGCCTGCCGCTCCTGATGGCGACCATCCTGAAGAAACGCATTCGTATGCAGGGCTTTATCATCGGCCAGGATTACGGTCACCGCATTAAGGAGTTCCAGGAAGCAATGGGACGCTGGGTGCAGGAGGGCAAAATTCACTATCGTGAACAGATAACGGACGGGCTGGAGAACGCGCCCGAGGCGCTGATTGGCCTGCTCGAAGGGCATAACTTCGGCAAAGTCGTGATTCGCGTCGCGAGTGACAATAAATAAACAGCACTATGGCGGGGTTTCCCGCCATATTTATTTGTGAAGATACGATATATTGTCTTTAATTAATGGACATGGCATTTCGCGCCCGCTTCCCGGACGGGCCCGAAACCAATAAAAAAACAAACTTTGCTTTTTTGATGTTTTTACGTACTTCCCACCACCAGGCATGACGATACAGGATATATCGGACCAGCGTCGTTTTATTAAAACTGGCGTTTAAAAATAGCATTAAGTTTTAGCTACAGGAATTGAACATGCTTGATTTGGACCACTTAGAAAAAGCCCAAAGGGTCAGTCTTACCATGCAAGTTGAACACAGTTTGAAAGGAGCGTTAATTACAGGCTCACTCAAACCTGGGGCACGACTGATTACGAAAGAGATTGCCGATAAATTAGGAACCAGTATTACCCCTGTTCGCGAGGCGCTTTTGCGCCTGGTGTCATCAGGGGCGTTACACGCCACGCCGGCGCAGGCATTTCTGGTTCCGGAGGTCACGCTGGAGCGCTATAACGAGATTAACGCTATCCGCAAGCAGCTTGAGCCGATGGCGGTCGCCGCGGCCTGTCAGAATATGTCTGATAGCAAACTGGAGGCTTTGCGCAAATTGTCGGATGCCTTTCATGAGGCCATGCGCAACGGGAACGTCCAGCAGGCATTGCATGCGAATCGCGTCTTCCGGTTTACGCTTTATCAGTATGCGGAAATGCCTACGCTTAATGCATTAATTGAGCAGCTCTGGGTGCGCATCGGGCCCTGTATGAACTATCTGCATCAGGAGCTTAACGACATCAAAGCCTCGACATATCACTATGACGAACTGCTTTCCGCCCTGGAGCGAAGAGATGTTGTTGCCTGCCAGAAGGCGATTGATAAGGTGATTGATGAAGCGAATTTGCTTTTACAGCGACAATATTTTAACTAAGAGATTATTTAGCAGAGCGACTATATTTCGCCCCTAATTATTTATCTGGTGAATAACTCCTGATGGTTTATTGCCATCAGGAGCGTTATTTCATTAATTAAATAAACTTTTCTTATCGCTTACTCGAAGCGATAAGAGACCGACAGCCCGACCCCGTAGTTACGGCCTGGTGCAGGCTCGTAATAACGACCGTTAGACTCGTTGACAATAACCGAGCCCGCGTACTCTTTATCGAACAGGTTATCGACGCGGCCAAAGACGTCCATGCCCCAGCTGCCGTAGTTGAATTTGTACCCGGTGTTCAGCCCGACTACCGTATACGATGGCGCTTTCGCCGTATTCTCGTCGTCGGCCATGATATCGCTCATGTAGCGCACGTCTGAACCCGCGTACCAGCCTTCCTCCGGCTGCCAGCCAAACGAGGCGTAACCCATGTTGCGGGCAATGCCCGGCATCCGGTTACCGTTACAGTCTGCGTCGCTGCAGACGTTAGTCCGGTAGGTGGCATCCAGGTAAGTCCACGCCATCTTCAGCTTCCAGTTCTCGGCAAACTGCTGGTCGAGGGAGACTTCCACCCCCTGACGACGGGTTTTACCGGCATTTTTATAGCTGGTACGCCCGCCAGAGCTGGCATCCACCACGATCTCATCATCCGTATCGGTGCGGAACAGCGCCGCGGTCAGCAGGCCATTGCCGATGCGGGTTTTGCTGCCCACTTCATACGTGTTGTTGGTAGACGGCTGCAGGCCGATATTCAGGCCGCCCTGGTTATCGGCACGATAGGAGAGCTCGTTGATGGTTGGCGTTTCGAATCCACGCCCTGCGGCAGCGTAGAGGTTCCATGCGTCCGTCACCGCATACTTCACGGAACCGGCCGGGAGCCACTTGTGATAGCTCGCGTCACCGCTGTCATCGCCGTTGCCCGGCGTAACGTAATGGTCGTTGGAATCAAACCAGACCGAGCTGTAGCGCACTCCCGCATCTACCGACAGTTTCTGCGTCAGCTGCCAGCTGGTTTGCAGGTAAGGGTCAACGTTCCACATCAGGTTACGTTCGTTTCGACGCTTGTCACCCTTCACGCCGTAATCCGGCACGCCGTTGTTCATCACGAAGTTCTCGTATCCGCGACGGTCTTCGCTCAGGTTTTCGTAGTTCAGACCGGTGGTAAAGGTTACCGGCACCAGCAGCTCGCCACGGTGTGTCCAGCGGGTATCCACGCCCTGATAGTGTCGCTGCATATCAATCACGCCGCCGGAGTGGGAGGCTTTCAGCTGCGGCTGATACGGAATCGACTGGTACTGCGTCATTTCACGCTCGCCGGCGTACATCATCACGCTGAGATCGTCCTGGGTGCTGAGCTGACGATCGTAGCGCAGGCCGGCCTGGGTCTGCTTGATGGTCTTGCGGGTGTTGTACTGATCGCCGCGCGGAGACTGACGCGGATTGTTCTGCCACTCCTGATAGCTCAGCCCGCCCGGATCGTTGGCCTTCATGTCCACGCTGTTAAAAATCAGCGTCAGCTTGCTGACGTCGTCAATGCGCACGCCCAGTTTGGCGTTAGCGAGGTTTTTGCGCGCGCCGCTGTGGTCGCGGTAGCCTTTGGTGGTGAAGCGGGTGGTGGAAACGGTGTAATCCACATCGCCCGCGTGGGTGCCGTCACCCATCGCGCCGGTGGCTTTCATGCCGTAGCGCCAGGTACCGTAGCTGCCGTAATAGCTGCTGGCTTCAATGGTCGGCGGCTGCTGCCCGGTCTGGGTGTTGATGTTAATCACGCCGCCGGAGGCGTTGCCGTACAGGGCAGAGAAGGGGCCGCGCAGCACTTCAACGCTCTCCACGCTGGAGAGATCGATGTTAGAGGTCTGGCCCTGTCCGTCCGGCATGGTGGCAGGGATACCGTCGACATACATACGGATACCGCGCACGCCAAACGTTGAGCGGGCACCAAACCCACGCATTGAAAGCTGGAGATCCTGGGCATAGTTCTGGCGGTTCTGAATTTGCAGTCCCGGGACGCTGCCAAGAGATTCAGACAGGTTGATGCGCGGCGCGGCGTGGCGCATGTCATCGCCATTGACGACGCTGACCGCGGCCGGGGTATCCAGTTCCGATACGGTTTGCGGCGTGGCGCTGACGATCATGGTCTGTTCCTCCGCGCTCATTGCGGTTAGCGGCGCGAAAATAACGGGAACCAGCAGCAGCGGGAGAGAAGCCTTACGGGCAGAAATGATTTTCATGAATAAAACCGGTTGTGGTGTATAAACGAACCAAATGGAACATGTCCATACATGTTAAAGGTTTTGTAAATGTTTTGAAAACTATAACCGCACATTGCGTTAATGAAAGGCGAGACGCGAAAGAAAAACTCCACATTCAGTTCATTAATGATTACTATTCTCATTATCAAAAGGCAATGCCATGACGTTGCCTGCCGGAAGTGATGTCAGCCCAACCCCTCTTTTCAGAAAAGGAATTGTTATGTCTTTACGTCATCTGTGCTCGCCGCGTCTGAGCCTGTCACTGCTGTCTGCCACTTTACTGCTTGCCGGGACGTTCCAGGTGCATGCCGCCGAAGAGGTGCTGCGTAAAGCGGTGGGCAAAGGGGCGTATGAAATGGCGGTCAGCCAGCAGGAGAATGCGCTGTGGGTGGCGACCTCGCAAAGCCGCAAAACCGATAAGGGCGGAGTGATCTATCGCCTTGATCCGGTCACGCTGGACGTGACGCAGGCGATTCATAGCGATCTCAAACCCTTTGGCGCCACGCTCGACGGCGCGACGCAAACCCTGTGGTTTGGCAACACCATCAACGGCGCGGTGACGGCCATCGATGCGAAAACGGGCGACGTGAAAGGGCGTCTGGTGCTCGATAATCGCCAGCGCAGTGAAACCGTCAAACCGCTGCAGCCGCGCCAGCTGGTGGCGGATGACGCGAGCAACACGATTTACATCACCGGCGTCGGCAAAGAGAGCGTGATTTGGGTGGTGGATGGCGCCACGCTGAAGCTGAAAGAGACCATTGCCAATACCGGTACGTACAGCACCGGTCTGGCGCTGGATGCGCAGGCGAAACGCCTCTATACCACGAATGCGGACGGCGAGCTGGTAACCATTGATACGGCCACCAATAAAATCCTGAGCCGCAAAAAGGTGCAGGATGACGGTAAAGAGCACTTCTACCTGAACCTCAGCCTCGATACCGCCGGCCAGCGCGCGTTCCTGACCGATTCAAAACAGCCGGAAGTGCTGGTGGTGAACCTGAAAGACGGCAGCGTGATCGAGAAAATCGCCGCGCCGGAATCACTGGCGGTCCTGTTTAACCCGGCCCGCAATGAAGCCTATGTGACGCACCGTGAAGCCGGTAAGGTGAGCGTGATTGACGCGAAAACGTATAAGGTCACAAAAACCTTCGACACGCCGGTCTACCCGAACAGCCTGGCGCTCTCTGCGGATGGCAAAACCCTGTACGTGACGGTGAAACAAAAATCGACTCGCCAGCAGGAAGCCACCCAGCCTGACGACGTCATTCGTATCGCGCTGTAAATAAAAAAGGGAAGGCATTTGCCTTCCCTTTTTGATGCTTACGGACGCTTAACGCGAGGTTTCTTCCACCAGCGGTGCGTCGTGTTTTTCATCGTCGTGATGAACCGGCGCGGTGCTGTGAATTTCGTGAACGCGCTTACGCACGCCGAACCAGCCGGCAATCAGCAGTACCGCCAGCAGCGGAATGGTCGCGATGGTGTAAGTACCGTTCGGGTAGTCAAACGCCATCAGCACCAGCACGCTGAACAGGAACAGCAGGGTGAGCCAGGAGGTCACCGGTGCGCCCGGCATCTTGAAGCTCACATCAGCCGCTTTGCCTTCTTTGATCGCTTTGCGCAGACGCATCTGGCAGACCACAATGAAGGCCCAGGAAGCGATAATCCCCAGTGCAGCCACGTTCAGAACGATCTCAAATACGCGGGACGGCACCAGATAGTTCAGGAACACGCCAAAAACGTAAACCACCAGCGTTGCCAGAATCCCCGCATAGGGAACCTGCTGCTTGCTCATCTTTGACATGAACTTCGGCGCAGAACCGCCCATCGACATGGAGCGCAGGATACGACCGGTAGAGTAAAGACCGGAGTTCAGGCTGGAGAGCGCCGCCGTCAGGACCACGATGTTCATGATGCTGCCAACGTAAGGCACGCCGAGCTTAGAGAAGAAGGTCACAAACGGACTCTGACCTGCCTGATAGGCAGTCCACGGGAGCAGCAGAACCAGCAGCACCACGGAACCGACGTAGAACAGACCGATACGCCAGATCACGCTGTTAATGGCTTTTGGCACCATGGTCTGCGGATCTTTACATTCACCTGCTGCGGTGCCCACCAGTTCGATAGAGGCGAAGGCGAACACCACGCCCTGAACCAGAACCAGCGCAGGCAGCAGACCGTGTGGGAAGAATCCGCCGTTATCGGTTATCAGATGGAAGCCGGTGGCATTGCCGTCCAGCGGCTTGCCGCTGCCGAGGAAGACGGTACCCACGACCAGGAACACCACGATGGCCAGCACTTTTACCAGCGCAAACCAGAACTCCATCTCCGCGAACCACTTCACGCCGATCATGTTCATGGTGCCGACAATCGCCAGCGCGCCAAGCGCAAAGACC
>Ga0209371_1000307_pt1 | contig 54334 bp, 37 predicted proteins | sample AgamicAtAmrz_FD_187165 | JGI IMG/M metagenome (GOLD analysis project Ga0209371, IMG submission 187165) | Agave microbial communities from Guanajuato, Mexico - At.Am.rz (SPAdes) (version 2) | ecosystem: Host-associated > Plants > Roots > Rhizosphere | place: Guanajato, Mexico | collected 2012-06-07
CAGGTTCCTGGCCGACGCTGACGCGATCCACGCACAGGGTGCATTTGTAGGCGCGGTTATCCTCTTTATTCAGCCGTGGCACGTTGAACGGGCATCCCGCGATGCAGTAGCCGCAGCCGATGCACTGCTCCGACTGAAAATCGACGATGCCGTTGGCATACTGAATAATGGCGCCTGCCGACGGACAGGCTTTCAGGCAGCCGGGATCGGCGCAGTGCATGCAGCCATCTTTGCGAATCAGCCAGGCCAGCCTGCCGTTCTCTTCGACTTCGGAAAAGCGCATCACCGTCCAGGATTTGGCGGTCAGGTCGGTGGGATTGTCATAAACCCCGATGTTGTGGCCGACTTCATCGCGGATGTCGTTCCACTCTGAGCAGGCAACCTGGCAGCCTTTGCAGCCGATACAGGTGGTGACATCGATAAGTTTCGCCACTTCGCGCTGGTGATCGCGCGCCTGCGGCGGCGGGGTAAAGCCATTGGTCGCAGAGCGACGGATAATATCTTGTGATTGATAAGCCATAGTCATCTGCCGTTACGCTTTTTCCACTTTCACTAAAAATCCCTTGTACTCTGGGGTCTGCGAGTTGGCGTCGCCAACCGAAGGCGTCAGCGTATTGGCGAGGAAGCCTTTACGCGTGGTGCCTTCAAAGCCCCAGTGACAGGGAATGCCCACGGTATCAACCGGCCTGCCGTCAATCATCAGACGCTGGAGGCGGCGTGTGACCACCGCCTTGGCTTTGATATAGCCACGACGTGACGTGACTTTGACGCTGTCTCCGGCCTGTATGCCTTTCTCTTCTGCCAGCTCAGTGCCGATCTCGACAAACTGCTCCGGCTGCGCGATTGCATTCAGCAGGGCATGTTTGGTCCAGTGGCGGAACAGCTCGGTGATGGAGTAGGTGGTGGCGACGCAGGGATAGTCGGCGGCCTCACCCAGCTGCGCGGCGTCGCTGCTGAACAGACGGACCACCGGACTGTGACGCTGCTGCGGATGCAGGGGATTGTCGGCGAGCGGGCTTTCCATCGGTTCGTAATGCTCCGGGAACGGGCCGTCGGCCATTTTATCGAGTGCAAACAGGTGGCCGAGGCCATCGGGCTGCATGATAAACGGACCGGCCTGCTTCTGCGGCGACAGCGTTACCGGATAATCCGGTACGTCGATGCCGTGCCAGCGTGTGCCATCCCACTCAATCAGGCGGCGTTGCGGATCCCAGGCTTTACCCTGTGCATCCGCGGAGGCGCGGTTATAGAGAATGCGGCGATTCGCGGGCCAGGCCCAGGCCCAGCCTGAGACGGCCCCCAGTCCCGACGGATCGGCGTTGTCGCGTCGTGCCATCTGGTTGCCTTCCGGCGTCCAGCTGCCACTGTAGATCCAGCAGGCGCTGGCGGTGGTGCCATCGTTACGCAGCTCAGAGAAGCCGTTGAGCTGCTGGCCTTTTTTCAGCAGCAGTTTGCCGCTGGTGTCATAAATGTCAGCCAGCGCCTGCCCGTTGTTCTCCTTCGCCACCTCTTCCGGCTCAGGATTGAACGGGTCGTGGTAGTCCCAGCGCATCGCCATCAGCGGCTCAGGGGCTGCACCGCCTTCCAGTCGGTAGAGCGCGCGCAGACGCATAAACAGGTTGCCGAGGATTTTGCCGTCGTGCAGTGCTTCCGCTGGCGGCTCGGCGGCTGCCCAGTGCCACTGCAGCCAGCGCGACGAGTTAGCCACCGAACCCGACTCTTCCGCGAAGCAGGAGGAGGGCAGGCGGAACACTTCGGTCTGGATGGTCGACGGATCGACGTCGTTGAACGCGTCATGATGCTGCCAGAAGCTGGCGGTTTCGGTACGCAGCGGATCGATCACCACCATATATTTGAGGCGGGATAGGGCCCGCACCGCTTTGTTTTTGTCCGGGAAGGCGGCCAGCAGGTTGAAGCCCTGAATCAGGCAGCCGTTGAGCGCGCCCTGCTCCATCATCTCCGCCTGCGCCATGCAGTCGTAAGCCTTGTCCCACTTTGGCAGCCAGTCGTAGCCCCACTGATTCTCCGCCGTGGCGTTATCGCCGTAGAAACTTTTCATCAGGCTGACGAAAAATTTGTCGGTGTTCTGCCAGTAGTTGACCTGGTCCGGCAGCGCCGCCACCGGCGTGGCCTGTTGCAGGTAAGTTGCCAGCGTGGTCATCTTCTCGGACGGCAGCGGCAGATAGCCCGGCAGGCTCTGCGCCAGCAGGCCGAGGTCGGTGTAACCCTGCACGTTGGAGTGACCGCGCAGCGCATTGATACCGCCACCTGGCATACCGATGTTGCCCAGCAGCAGCTGGATCATGGCCGCTGTGCGGATAATCTGCGAACCGTTGGTGTGGTGGGTCCAGCCCAGCGCATAGAGGATGGTTGCGGTGCGATTGGGCACGCAGGTAGAGGCGAGCTGCTCGCACACCGTAATAAAGGCATCCTGCGAAGTGCCGCACATCCGCGTCACCATTTCCGGGGTGTAACGGCTGGCGTGGGTTTTCAGCAGGTTCAGTACACAGCGTGGATGGCTGAAGCTCTCATCGCGTCGCGCATGGCCGTTTTCATCCAGCTCATAGTGCCAGCTCTGACGATCGTACTGACGGGTTTCCGCATCGTAGCCGCTGAACAAACCGTCGCTGAAGCTGAAGCCTTCGCTGACAATCAGGGCTGCGTTGGTGAAAGCGCGAACATACTCCTGCTGAATCTGATTGTGTTGCAGCAGATAGTTGATCACCCCCATCAGGAACACAACGTCGCTGCCTGCACGCAGGGGTGCGTAGAAGTCGGCGACCGCTGCAGATCGGTTAAAGCGCGGATCGACCACGATAACCTGCGCATTGTTATGGGTTTTGGCTTCAATCACCCATTTAAAGCCAACCGGATGTGCCTCGGCGGGGTTGCCGCCCATGATCATCACTACGTTGGCGTTTTTGATGTCATTCCAGTTGTTGGTCATCGCTCCGCGACCAAAGCTCGGAGCCAGCGCCGCTACGGTCGGGCCGTGACACAGGCGCGCCTGGTTTTCCAGCGCCAGAATACCCAGCGCCCGGGCAAATTTCTGATCGAGCAGGCCGGTCTCATTACTGGCGGCAGAAGAGCAGAGCATCGACGTGGTCGGCCAGCGGTTTACCGTCACGCCAGCGGCGTTGGTCGTCTGGAAATGAGTATCGCGATCCTGCTTCATCAGGCGGGCAATGCGGTCAAATGCTTCATCCCAGCTGATGCGCTGCCATTTATCGGAACCCGGAGCGCGGTATTCCGGATATTTCAGGCGCTGTTCGCTGTGAATAAAGTCGAGCACGCCTGCGCCTTTCGGGCAGAGCGATCCGCGACTGACCGGATGGTCAGGATCGCCTTCGATATGGTAAATCGAGGCACGGGCATTTTTTGCGCCATCGCCCAGGCTGTAGATCAGCATGCCGCAACCGACTGAACAGTAGGTGCAGTTATTGCGTGTTTCTCTGGCACGAATGAGTTTGAATTCTCTGACGCTGGCTAACGCTGTGGTGGGGGCAAAACCGAGTAATGCCGCGCTGGTGCCCGCCAGCCCGCCAGCACAGATTTTGAAAAAACTCCGTCTGTTAATCTGCATTTTATCGTTCTTCTTTATTGGCTCCATTGCGAAGCCTTGCAAAATAGCAGTCCTGGTTGACTGTAAGTTGACCAGGGTCAACACGTTAGTCATTAGTAATTCTTTTTCTCAATTTTGTTAAAAATCCTCGGTGGTGTATTTGTGCTGCAAGCAGATTTTCAGACGGCGCAGATAATTACTGTTGTTTTATGCTTATTGATGTTAACGCGTAAAAGAGAACTATTCGCATTGTGTCCGCCAGCAGGCGCGGCTACGCCTTTTGGGGGAGAAAACCGCATGAATTGCCCCGCTGTTTATTTGCGCTGAATGGGGCTAAAAGGCAGAATCAGAGCGCGTCAGTGCTCTGCCGACCCGGGCACTGAATTACATAATTTATTAACAACAGGTCATACTTTTTGAAAGCTATCCAGCCTGACTCAGGCGAAGATTTAACAATTCAGGCCGGCGTCAGCAGGACGCAGGTGTGGCAGCGTAAAGACCTGACCGATGCGCAGGATGACTGGCTGGCGGATGAAGTGCCGGTGGCGCTGGTCTATAACGGCATCTCGCACGTGGTGATGATGACTACACCCAAAGATCTGGAGGCGTTTGCGCTGGGCTTCTCGCTGTCAGAGGGCATTATCGATGCGCCGGGCGACATTTTCGGCATGGATATCGTGCCGGGCTGTGACGGCATTGAGGTTCAGATTGAGCTTTCCAGCCGCCGTTTTATGGCGCTGAAAGCGCAGCGTCGCGCGCTGGCAGGCCGGACCGGCTGCGGCGTGTGTGGCGTTGAACAGCTGGATCAGATTGGCAAGCCGCTCTCTCCGCTGCCGTTTACCCAGACCTTCGCGCTGGAGCAACTGGATCGGGCGCTGGGCCAGCTGAAAGATTATCAGCCCGTCGGACAGAAAACCGGCTGCACCCATGCGGCCGCGTGGATCCAGCCCGATGGCCAGCTGGCCGGGGGCTGTGAAGATGTGGGTCGCCATGTGGCGCTGGATAAGCTGCTGGGCTATCGCAGTCAGACAGAGTGGGGACCGGGCGCGGTGCTGGTTTCCAGCCGCGCCAGCTATGAAATGGTGCAGAAGTCCGCCATGTGCGGCGTCGAGATCCTGTTCGCGGTTTCAGCCGCGACCCGCCTGGCAGTTGAGGTGGCTGAGCGCTGCAATCTGACGCTGGTCGGCTTCAGTAAACCTGGCCGCGCCACGGTCTACAGCCATCCTCAGCGACTGCGTTAAACCACCATCACTTCTGGCAGCGTCTGCTGCAATGCTTCAAGGGCGGCACCGTTGTCGCCGCTGCTGTCGGTAATCAGCAGAGAGATTGTCTGCGGCGGCGCGTAAACCGTGCGGCTGACCACGCCCAGTTTGGTGTGATCGGCCAGCAGATAGCAGGCTGCAGATTGCTGCACCATCGCTCTGGCAATGGCCGCTTCGTGCGGATGAAAACTGCTGGCACCGCGATTTGCCTCAATGCCGACCGGCGACAGCAGCGCGACGTCGGCGCGATAGCGGACGATCTCACCTACGGTGATTTCGCCGCGCGTCTGGTGCGCACCCGCTGTCATCATCCCGCCCAGCAAAATAATCTGGTTATTCAGCGGCCGATCTTCTTCTCCGGCGCTCAGCGCCAGCGCGGCCTGAAGGCTATTGGTGACTATCGTCAGGCCGGAAAGGGCGTGGAGTTCCTCTGCCAGCAGGGTAGTAGTGCTGCCCGCATCCAGAAACAGCGTCTGTCCCGGCTGCAGCAACTGCGCAGCGGCGCGGGCGATGGCGCGCTTCTCGCGGGTCTGCGTGCTGCGGCGTTGCGTCAGCGGCGGTTCAGCCGCCGTTTCAATCGCTACCAGGCCACCGTGAACGCGGCGCGCCAGACCCTGCGCTTCCAGCTCAATGATATCGCGGCGCGCGGTTTCGCGAGACACGCCCAGCTCCCTGATGATGCGTTCGGTACTGACCTGATTAAGCCGGGTCAGTAAGGCACGGATGCGATGAAGGCGCGTTTCCTGCAGCATAGAGGTTTCCTTATAAAGCGCGAAGAGCACGGATGATACGCCACTGACGCGAAAGATGCCGTCTGAATCAGAGGGAAGCTTAGCGCGGGGATCGGCCAGCGTCATGTGTATTTTATTGTATTTGTGTATTTGGTTGCATTTTAGATTCAGGCAGGCATGATACAGGGGTCAGCTCTTCCTCCTTCATCCTTGTTACGGGAGTCATTATGGCCACGCGTTCCACCATTATGGATACCAACAGTTTCCGCGCCGAACATGCCGATGCGCTCGACAGCGAAACGCGCAAACTGACCGATAAACGCAGCAAAGTGCTTGGCGAATCCTATCGCCTGTTCTATCGCAAACCGGTTCATCTGGTGCGAGGTGAAGGGCAATATCTGTGGGACGCGGCGGGCGATAAATATCTCGACGTCTACAACAACGTGGCGAGCATCGGCCATTGCCATCCGGCCGTGATTGAGGCGGTGACGCAGCAGATGAAAATGCTGAACACCCACACCCGTTACCTGCATGAAAATATCCTCGACTACAGCGAAGCGCTGCTGGCGACCACGCCTGCGGCGATCGATCGCGCGATGTACATGTGCACCGGGTCGGAAGCCAATGACCTGGCGATCCGCGTGGCGCGCGCTTTCAGCGGCGGTACCGGAATTATCGTCAGTAAAGAGGCCTATCACGGTACCAGTGAGCTGACCTCCGGCGCTTCTCCGGCGCTGGGCAGTGGACAGCCGCTGGCACCCACCACGCGGCTGGTGATGCCACCGGATGCGTATCGTGTGGATGCACCGGACCTGGGCGACTGGTTCGCTGACCAGATTCAGCAGCAGATTGATGATATGGCGGCGAACGGCATTAAATTTGCCGGTTTCCTGGCGGACTCGATCTTCTCCTCCGACGGGGTTCTGCCCAATCCGCGCGGCTTCCTGAAAAAAGCGGTCGAGGTGGTTCATGCCAACGGCGGCATCTTTATTGCCGATGAAGTCCAGCCTGGCTTTGGCCGTACCGGCGACGCGTTCTGGGGCTTTGGCCGCCACGGTGTGGTGCCTGATGTGATTACCACCGGCAAGCCGATGGGCAATGGCATTCCGGTGTCCGGGCTGCTGGCAAAAAGCGATGTACTGGCCGCCTTCAGCGACTCAATTCCCTACTTCAATACCTTTGGTGGCAATCCGGTGGCGATGGCAGCGGCACAGGCAGTGCTGAACGTGATCACCGAAGAGGGATTACAGGAACACAGCCGTGTGGTCGGCGCGAGGCTGCTGGCGGAGTTGCAGACCCTGATGGATCGCTATGAGTGCGTGGGCGACGTGCGCGGTGCCGGACTGTTTATCGGCTTCGAACTGGTCACCGATCGCCACAGCAAAACGCCGGACAAAACGCTGGCGCTGAACCTGATCGAGAAGCTGCGTGAACATCGTGTGCTGACCTCGGTCGCTGGCCCGTATGGGAATGTACTGAAACTGCGTCCACCATTGGCTTTCCAGGAAAGCGACATCGACTGGCTGGTTGGTGCACTCGACAACTCACTGCGCGAGCTGGGTCAGTAAGGCACAGGGCAGGGCAGACGCGGCATCCGGGAAGGCGGCGTGCTTGCTGCTGCCCTGGCTTAAGCGCGACGCGCGCGCTGTCGGATGAGGCAGAAAAGGCAGAGTCTGCAGCAGCACACTGAAAAAACAACGGGTTGCTAATGCCGGGTTTCGCAAATCCTTATGGTTAATAGGGCATTGATTACCCTTTTACGCTACATGAATTTAACTATAATGATTCGACTGCTTACGCGGCACGTCCCGAATTCGTCGTGCTGCTCACACTAAATGGAGAGGAAGAACATGAGTTATTCACTGCCATCCCTGCCTTACGCATACGACGCACTGGAACCGCATTTCGACAAGCAGACGATGGAGATCCATCACACTAAACACCACCAGACCTACGTGAACAACGCGAACGCAGCGCTGGAAGGTACTGAATTTGCTAATCTGCCGGTAGACGAGCTGATCACCAAACTGGATCAGCTGCCAGCAGACAAAAAAGGCCCACTGCGTAACAACGCTGGCGGCCACGCTAACCACAGCCTGTTCTGGAAAGGCCTGAAAACCGGCACCACGCTGCAGGGCGACCTGAAAGCGGCTATCGAGAAAGATTTCGGTAGCGTGGAAAAATTCCAGGAAGAGTTTGAGAAAGCTGCCGCCACCCGTTTCGGTTCTGGCTGGGCATGGCTGGTTAAGAAAGGCGACAAACTGGCTGTGGTTTCAACCGCAAACCAGGACAACCCACTGATGGGTGAAGCGGTTGCCGGCGTTTCTGGCTTCCCGATCATCGGTCTGGATGTGTGGGAACACGCTTACTATCTGAAATATCAGAACAAGCGCCCTGACTACATCAAAGCGTTCTGGAACGTGGTTAACTGGGACGAAGCGGCAGCCCGCTTCGCATCTGCTAAATAAGTTAACCAAACGTAAACGTAACGAAGATAAACCGGTGAAATCTATTTCGCCGGTTTTTTTTGTCCTTATTTTGTGCATTGCCAAATTGAAATGAAAATCGTCAATTATCGGTTTTAATGTTATTCCACATTAACTTTTCGTTGATATTGACTATGTTATGTTCAGTGACATTCCTGCTTAACTCACTGTGTGTCGCTGACTATGTCAATTATAACTACTCACGAAAATACGACCGAATCCTCTGCTTCGCTTTTTTTCCAGTTAATCAGTGGGAAATACATTCCGGATAAACTCTGGAACAGTAAACGTTTTCGACTGAAATTTGTGTTAAGAACCTTAATATCGCCGCTGACCACGCTGCATTATCTGGATGCGCTGTCACATCTGCCGCAACTTCCCTTGCTGATGAGCACCCAGGGGTTGCTGCCAGCCAAGCTGCACCGGCCCTATCTGCGTTCGGGCATGAGCATTGCTGCGCGTGCGCAGGCGATTCTCGACCACTACACGCTGATGAACAATCTCGAAAATCCTGTGCTGCGTCAGCTGCTGCAGAGCGCTTCAGAAAATCCGCTGGCCGCGCTGACCGGAAAAAATGGCGAAGCTTTTTTACTCTCCTGCAGTTCCGGTTATTTTGATCGTGAAGGGGAAGTGACGCTGGTATTACGTTATAACGACGAAATTATTGCTTCACTTTCTTTTTCGATTCTCAACGAGAATAACCAGCGCACCTTATTAATTGGCGGATTACAGGGGCCGCGTAAACATATTAATAATGAGATGATCCGCGAGGCGACCAAAGCGGCTCACGGTCTCTTCCCGAAACGCCTGTTAATGGAAGCGGTATTTATTGTGGCGAAGCAGTGCGGCGTGGAAAGTATTCAGGCAGTAGGCGATGAGACCCATGTATTCCGCAGCCTGCGTTATCGCCACAGCAAAGGGGATAAGTTCTTTGCCAGCTACAGTGAATTCTGGCTGTCGCTGAGTGGTGAAGCGCGCAGGGATGGGATGTTTACGCTGCCGCTGAGCCTGCCGCGTAAAACGCTGGAGGAGATTGCCAGTAAGAAGCGGGCAGAGTATCGCCGACGTTATGAACTGCTGGATGCGCTGGCGGAGCAGGTTTATGCCGCCGCCGGCGAACGCAAAGCCGATGTCGATCAGGCAGCTGCCTGATCGACCCGTCAGAATGCGGTTTTAGCGAAGCCCGTCATCGCTTTAAGACCCATCTCACGTCCCAGCGCGGTCATTGGATGCACCACCACCAGGCCGCGCACGCTTTTCTTCAGCGCACCCAGATTTGCCTGCTCTTTTTTAGTAATTTCGCGGCTGAAGCCCATCTTCTGCAGCTTCTGCGCTTCGGCACTCAGTTTTTCAACCCGCTGACCGCGCAGACGCTCGATCTCAATGACCAGCGCTTCTTTCTCTTTCAGCAACGCGCCAAGTTTCTCGACATCACCTGATTCCAGTAACTGCGGCTCTTTGCGGTTCAGTGCGTCCAGCTTATCGCTGAGAAGTTTAATTTCGTTCTTTTCTTGCTCTTTCATGACAACAACTCGTTGAGGAAAACAGGCCAAGGATACACCAAATCTGACGTATATTCCCGGCCAGGTTAAGACGAAAAAGGCGTCGTGATGACGCCTGACAGGATTAGCTACCGGACTTTTTAAACGCCTGCTTCATACTGATGCGGGCGATCAGCTCGGTGAGCGACAGGACCATGGTGGATCGCACCATCTGCAGATAGCGCTGCTGCTGCATGCTGCGCAGTTCGGCATCGTCGGTGTGAAACACCGGCGCAGGTGGCCAGGCGGTGACGCAGTGCAGCTCACCAAACGGGCCCAGGATCTCGTCGTCGGTAAAACGATAATCGCCGCTGTCGTGATTCAGCTCTTCGCGCAGCGCCAGCAGCAGTTCACCATCTTCATATTCGTGGCGACTGATGACGCCAAGTCCGTAAATCAGCTTCAGGCGAACCGAGAGTTCGCCCAGAGGACCATCGCCCAGCAGCAGCGGCTCTACCGCATATTTCACCGCATAGTCATCTTTACGAAACACCTGCAGCACCAGCAGATTGACGGCTTCAGCCAATAGCTCAACGGCGGCGATCAGAAAGCTTCTCACCGAACGACCGGCGTTCAGGCGCTCAAGCACCCGGTTCTCAAAAGCCTGCTTCTCTTCCATTATTGCCTGCATGGGTTCAATACCGCCGTCGGGCGCAGGCGAACTGCGCCCGGCTTGCATCACTAACACGCGCGCATTATGCCATAGCGTGCCAGGCGCTCACCACAGAAGCTACCACTTCGCTGTCGGCATCCAGCCCTGAAATCTCAGCCAGCGTCGCCTGTGGGCCTTTTTCAGCCAGCAGTGTAGCCAGCTCCTGCGCCTGGGGGTCCTGATCGCTGCGATAGTGCATTGCGGCGGCAATGCCCTGCACCAGGCTGGCGTGCGGCAAACCATACTCCAGCGTGCCCAGCGTCGGCTTAATCAGGCGATCGCCCGCGCTGAGTTTACGCAGCGGCTGACGGCCCACGCGTTCCACATCATCTTTCAGATACGGATTTTCAAAACGACCCAGAATCTTCCGGATGTAGGCCGCATGCTTCTCCGCGTCAAAACCGTAACGCTTGATCAGCACAGCGCCGCTCTCTTCCATTGCGCCTTTCACTACGGCCCGGACTTTTTCGTCGAGGATGGCGTCGCGAATGGTCTGGTGACCGGCCAGCTGGCCGAGGTAGGCGGTAATGGCGTGACCGGTATTCAGGGTAAAGAGTTTACGCTCAACAAACGCCATCAGATTATCAGTCAGCTCCATGCCCGGAATGGTCGGCAGGTCACCTTTAAACTGAGTTTTATCGACGATCCATTCGCTGAAGGTCTCAACGGTCACTTCCAGCGGATCGGTGCTGCCAGCTTCAGACGGGGGCACGATACGATCGACAGCGGAATCCACAAAGCCGACATGCTGCTCCAGCCAGGCGTGATACTGCTCCGGCAAGGCTTTCAGCACGTGCTGTTTCAGCTGGCTGGTACCGCGCACCATGTTTTCACAGGCGATGATATTTAACGGACGGGTGTTGCCGTTGTCGCTGCGTTTTGCCAGCCCTTTAGCCACACTGCCGGCAATACGCTCCAGAATCTGCGGACCCACGGCGGTGGTGACCAGATCGACTTCAGACACCAGGGTGATGATCTCATCGCTGGTGCTGTTGACCGCACTGACGCCTTTAACGGTTTCCACTTTGGCCTGCTCGCCAACCACATGAACGGGATACTCATGACGCGCGTTCAGTGCATCCAGCACCGTCTGATTCACATCAGCAAAAACCAGTTCGATACCTGCATCAGCCAGTAATTTGCCGATAAAGCCGCGACCAATGTTTCCTGCTCCGAAATGTAACGCTTTCATAATTTTTGACCCATATCAAATGACGATGGGGCGGGCAAACCCGCCCCAGGAAATCGGGACGGGCATGACCGCCCCAGGGAAAATAATTGCTATAAATTACGCGATTACAGGCTTACCTGACAGCAAATCCAGCACTTCCTGGACGCTGGTAGTATTCGCCAGCTTCTCAATCACGCTGTCATCATCCAGCGCGTTGGTCAGGCTGGTGATCACCTGGATGTGCTCATTGTTGCGGGCCGCAATACCAATCACCAGGCGCGCCACATCGTCCGGCTCTTCGCCAAACAGAACGCCTGCCGGATACTGACAGAACACCACGCCGGTTTTCAGCACGCGATCTTTCGCTTCAACCGTGCCGTGTGGCACTGCGATCGACTCACCGAGGTAGGTCGGTGTCAGTTTTTCACGCGCCAGCATCGCATCAATATATTCAGGTTCAACGTAACCGCCTTTGACCAGCTGTTCGCCGGCAAAGCGAATCGCCTGCTCTTTGTTGCTGGCGGTCAGACCGAGAAAGACATTATCTGCGCCCAGTTTAAACAGGTGCGCATTGCCTTCATCGTAGCTGTCTGAGAGCGCGGTATTCACCGTCTCACGATGTACGTCGCTGCGGTTAGCCGCCACCAGACGTTCGGTCAGAGTGCTGTAGAGCGCGCTGTCGAGGAAGTTATTCAGCGAGATATGCTGGGCATGCGGTGCCTGACGAATCGCGCGTTCAGTCAGGTCACGATGCGTAATCACCAGATCGACATCACCCGGCAGGGCGTTGATGGCGGTATTGGTTACCGACACATTGCTCAGACCGGCGTCCTGCACTTTCTTGCGCAGCACGCCTGCCCCCATGGCGCTGGAACCCATACCGGCGTCACAGGCCACGATGATTTTACGCACGTGATGCAGCTCGACGCTCATGGCATCGCTGGCGACGGCGCCGCCCGCTGTGCTCTGGCCTTTAGACTGCGCTTTCATCTCATGCATGCGCTGGGTCGCGGCTTCAATATCGTCATCTTCTTTGACTTTGCTGGTTTTCAGCAGGATAGCGGAAACCACGAAGGAGACGGCGAAGGCTGCAGCGATAGCGGCGATGTTGGCGAAGTAGGCACCTTTTGGCGTCATTGCCAGCACGGCCAGGATAGAACCTGGTGAGGCAGGAGAGACCAGGCCACCGTTCAGTACGGTCAGCGTGAAGACGCCGGTCATACCGCCCAGGATAACCGCCAGCAGCAGGCGAGGGGCCATCAGCACATACGGGAAGTAGATCTCATGGATGCCGCCGAGGAAGTGGATAATCGCCGCACCGCCCGCAGACTGTTTAGCACTGCCGCGTCCAAAGAACATGTAGGCCATCAGCACGCCCATACCCGGACCCGGGTTGGCTTCGATCAGGAAGAAGATCGACTTGCCGGCTTCGCTCGCCTGCTGGATGCCCAGCGGTGAGAAAATACCGTGGTTAATGGCGTTGTTCAGGAACAGGATTTTCGCCGGTTCCACGAAGATGGAAGTCAGTGGCAGCAGGTTGTTCTGCACCATCAGATTCACGCCCGCGGCGAGAATGTGTGACAGACCTTCAACCAGCGGACCGATTGCCAGGAACGCCAGCAGTGCCAGGATCATCCCGATAATACCGGCCGAGAAGTTGTTAACCAGCATCTCGAAGCCGCTTTTGATTTTGCCGTCAATCGCCCGGTCAAACGACTTAATCGCCCAGCCGCCCAGCGGACCAGCAATCATCGCACCGAGGAACATCGGCATATCTGCACCAACGATTACACCCATGGTCGTAATCGCGCCAACCACGCCGCCGCGATCGCCGCCCACCAGACGCCCACCGGTAAAACCGATCAGCAGAGGCAGCAGGTAGGTGATCATCGGGCCAACCAGTTTGGCCAGCGTTTCGTTAGGGATCCAGCCAGTTGGAATAAACAGTGCGGTGATGATACCCCAGGCGATAAACGCCCCGATGTTCGGCATCACCATATTACTCAGAAAGCGACCAAAGCTCTGTACTTTGACCTTCACTGATGAGGACATAAACCCACCCCTTATTGAGACGCGCTGCAATAGGAGAGCGCGCTTGTTTTTGTTTAGCCACCCCGACGCGAAGCCGGTGGTATTACTGTATGCACGCGGACTCTATCACGCGAATTTGACGCTGCGTAGCGCATGGAATAAGTGTGATCTGTGTCACTGATTAAGGGTGGTGGCAGGGGTGATTTGTGTGACTTAGGTCACAATTTTATCGGCGTTAAGGCTTGTTTTGCCTGAATTCTGGCCGGACTGGCAGGTTGTCTGTGAGATGAATCACACTTAGCGGCAGGGTATTTGTTATATAAATGTGACTTAGGTCACAAACTATTTTTGGTCGAAAATGAGCCAGATCACACTTCATTATCCAGGTGACAGGAAGAGAGATGAAAAGGGAAATGAGCCGGGCAGACGAATAACGCCTGCCCGTTAAACGGTTTTACTGCAGACCACCCTGGACGGCAGCCTGTGCCTGAGGAAGCGCCTGGGCATTGGCTGATAAGGTGCTCATCAGCGCATTATATTGTGAAGCCTGATCCTGCGTCGGGAACTGCACGCCACCATCATTGAAGCTGACACGATTTCCCTGCGTTTGCAGGAAATCGCCGGCCTGTACGGCACCCTGGCTCAGCGCCTGGAGTTTTGGCAGCAGCGGAATCAGCTGATTGGCAGGCACCGTCACCACTTTGTTGTAGGCGGTGTCATAGACTTTTTTCAGGTCATCCGGCTGCTTCAGGGCCGCTTTGCTGCTGTCCGCCTGCATTTTTGCGCTTTCAATCTGCTGGGTAACGATCACCAGTGCGCTGTTCGCCTGACGCAGGGAATCACGACGGCTAAGATAATCCTGCGGAACGCGAATGGCCGAAAGCTCATCCACCACCGGACGCATACCCTGCTCAACGGCCTTGTTCGCCTGCTGTGAGAAGCCATACATGATGGCGTAATCGCTGGCGAAGTTGCCAAAGCTCTGCTTCTGATTCTCGCTGAGGCTGGGCAGATGTTCACCGCTGCGCATCACGGTGTTCTGGAGGAAATCGATAAATGCTTTGCGCTGCTCGCCTTCTTTATCACCGCACGCGGTGAGTTGCAGCACAATCAGCGCGCCAGCGAGCATCATGCCGCCGCGTGCCATAAGGCGTGTAAGTCCTGAAGCCATGGGTTCAACTCCTGTCGGTGATACTGTCGGATGTCCAGGTAAGAATGGCCTAAAGAATAGAACAAACCCGCATCACGGCACAATGTGAAACCACCTGCGAAACAGACGCTTTCTGAAACACCGGTTAAAGAACGGGATCGTCTGCGCGTCAGGGCAAGCTGCTTTGCCTGCCATTGCGGGCTTCAGCGTGCAGCTGAAAGGCACGCTTAGCGACCTGACGCACGCTGGCGCGGCCTTAAAACACTACCGCCTGACCATCTTTGCGACTCTCACTGGCTGCGATATAGAAGCCCTGCGGATCGCGTACGATTGCCTGTGCGCCACCAAAGTTGTAGTTACTCAGAGGGTCTTCCAGCACCACATTGTGCCCCATACGGCGCAGTGTGCTCAGGGTATTGCGATCGAGAGTGGATTCAAACACCACCTCACGTCCCTGTACCACGCGCCAGCGTGGCGCATCAATCGCGGCCTGCGGATTCTGACGATGCAGCATAATCCGCAGCGCCAGCTGAACGTGTCCCTGCGCCTGCATCGGGCCACCCATCACGCCAAACGCCATCAGCGGCTGGCCCTGCTGATCCAGCGCAAAGGCCGGAATGATGGTATGGAAGGGCCGCTTACCGCCCGCCACAACGTTGGGATGCTCCGGGTCGAGTGAAAAGCCCGCGCCACGGTTCTGCAGGCTGATGCCGGTATCGGGTACGACCACGCCGGAGCCAAAGCCCATGTAATTGGACTGGATGAAAGAGACCATCATGCCGCTGGCATCCGCTGCCGCGACATACACCGTGCCGCTTTGCTGCGGTGATCCAAAGCGGAAATCTCCCGCTTTATCAGGGTCGATTAATGCTGCCCGCTGGCGGATGTAGTCGCTGCTCAGGAGTAATTCAGCGGGAAATTCGAGATGATCCTCGTCAGTGACATAACGGTCCAGATCAACCAGCGCCAGTTTCATCGCCTCAATAGAAAGATGCAGCCACTGCGGTGAATCGGGTGCATAGCGATTGATCTCCCATGCTTCCAGAATGCCGAGCGCAATTAAGGTCGCTATCCCCTGACCATTCGGCGGCAGCTCCTGCACCGATCCCCCGGCAAACGGATGCGAGAGCAGAGTCACCCAGTCGGCGCGATGGTTTTTCAAATCCTCCAGCGTCAGCGCCGCGTTATGTTCATGGGCAAAGGCCGCCATTTTCTGCGCCAGTGCGCCGCGATAAAAACTTTCACCTTCTGTCTCAGCGATCTCCTGCAGGGTGCGGGCCTGCGCCGGGTTGCGGAACAGCTCGCCCGTACGCGGTGGACGGCCCTGCGGCGCAAAGCAGCTGCTGAAGCCAGGCTGATCCCGCAGCTTGTCATAGCCACGCTGCCACAGCTGACCAATCAGCGGAGAGACCGGAAAGCCGTCGCGCGCATAGTCAATTGCCGGCTGCGCCAGGGTAGTCAGCGGTAAGGTGCCGAAGCGCTGCGCCAGCGTCACCCACGCCGAGACGGCGCCCGGCACAGTGACAGACTCCCAGCCGGTTTCAGGCATCGCGCTCAGAGCGGCAAAGCGTTCGGGATGCCAGGCGGCGGGCGCCCGGCCTGAAGCGTTTAAGCCATGCAGTTCGCTGCCGTCCCAGACAATCGCAAACGCATCACTGCCGATGCCGTTTCCGGTCGGCTCCAGCACGGTTAAGGCGATGGCGGTGGCGATAGCCGCATCCACGGCGTTTCCGCCCTGTTGCAGCATCCGTAAACCCGCCTGTGCCGCCAGCGGTTGCGAGGTTGCTACGGCATTGCGGCCCATCATCGGCACGCGATGAGAGGGATAGCCGACGTTAAAATCTGTTTCACGCATCGCTTTTCCTTAAAGAGGTCAGGAGTGGATTTTCCCGTCATCAGCACGTGATTCCACCGCTGCACGTTTAGCGCGCAAAGGGCTCGTTTTCAGCCGCCAGCTGCACCGTTATGAGGCGTCAGCCGTTTCGTTAGGGTGACTGTTGATTTATCTGACGATACCGGGACGTTCAGAATAAAAGGTTTCACCGCACCGCACTGTGAGCCGCCGCGCGGCAGGATTCAGACCCTAACCAGGACTATTCTTAAATTAATCAGAACTGTGAATATAAGTGTTCAGGAAGTAAACCATTGGCGTATATTTTGCACTCACAAAGTGAAGAGGTGTAGTGCTTCACAGAAATGAAAATATGCCCGAGAAAAGCTTGATGGCATCCACATAAATTGCAAACACCATTTGATTTTTTTGCACGCTATGCCAGCACAAAAATCAACTGCCTCAGCAGGTTAGAGGCGCTGGAACATTTCCGGCAAACCATAGTGAAAAAAATAATTATAAATTGCGCGGCAAATAGTCAGGTCTCTATCCATACTTAGTCTCCCGGCATTTGTTGCATTGATCTGACATCTTTAAAGCAGTGCACCGCAGGCTGTGTCCCGTAATGGTTTTTCTCATAACAAAAACAAACCCTTGCGGGATCCAGCCTGAAACAGGCCCGGTTTCAGAGTCCTGACTTCAGGCTCGTACCTCTCTACTTTCACGTGCTTCATAGTGAGTTTTTAAGGAGTTCTCTATGGAATTAAAAGACCCGATGTTTGAATTGCTCAGCAGCCTTGAGCAGATTGTTTTGACACGTGATGATCGCGCCGCCGACTTACTTATTCAGCGTCAGCAACCCGCCCAGCCAGAGCCGCAGCGTCTGCGTGAAATGACCGGCATGCAGGTTGATGAATTTGCAAAAGTAATGGGCGTGAGCGTCTCTTCCGTGAAAAGCTGGGAAGCCCGGCGTACCCGTCCTTCCGCGACGGCGCAGAAATTAATGAAGTTATTGCATGCCAATCCCTATCTGGGACGGCAGTTGCTTGAATAATCAGGCATCACAAGAAGAACCCGCCGTGGCGGGTTTTTTTATGCGCGCATTTCGCTGTATTTAGCGGCCTGTTTCACAAACCAGCTCGCTGGCACGTTGTAGGGTGGCTCACGCAACTGGGCAAGGCCGCTTTCAATGATCGTTGACGCCTGTTGCCATAACTGTGCATCGCCCTGCTTAAGCAGCTCAATCTGTATCTGTTTTTCCACCAGATAGACCCGCGCAAAGTCAGGATCAAAACGCACAATTGCGCGGGTATTGTCGATGATGTCAGCCAGTTTGATCGTCTGCGCCTCAGGACTGGCGCTGGCCGTATGGCGGAAGTGCGCCAGTTTACGGGCCGCCCGATTTTTCGCCGCTGTGGGTGTGCTGTCGGTCAGCATCTCCACCAGGCTGGCCACGCGCGCACCAAACCGGGCTTCAATATCCCCTTGCGTGGCAGAGGTATCTTCTACGGTATCGTGCAGCCAGGCGGCAGCTAACATGGCATCGTCATGAGTGACGCTGCGCACCAGCTCCACTACCGCAGCCGGATGAACAATGTAAGGCTCATCGGTATATTTGCGGCGCTGACCGGCACCGGCATGTGCCTCAGTGGCGAAACGACGCGCCTGTTCTTCCAGTGAATCCTGCATGCTTTTTCTCCTGCCAAAAAAGTTTGCTTGCAATTATCTAGCGCGCTATCTATATTAATCACCATGAACTGTGATCAAGATGACAAAAAAGTGAAAACGATGCCACTGTTGGTCGATCAGCAACTCTGTTTTGCGCTTTATTCTGCCAATCTGGCGATGAATAAAGTCTATCGACAGTTGCTGAGCCAGCTCGACATTACCTATCCGCAGTATCTGGTGATGCTGGTGTTGTGGCAGAAAGATGATGTCACGGTGTCAGAGATTGGCGAGCAGCTTTTTTTAGACTCGGCAACATTAACGCCACTGCTGAAGCGGCTGGAAAGCGCAGGTCTGATTAACCGCCAGCGTACCCGTCAGGATGAACGCCAGGTGGCGGTAACGCTGACGGACGCGGGACGGACGCTGCAACATAAAGCGGAATCCATTCCTGAAGCGGTTAAATGTGCCACAGCCTGTGACGATGACGCCCTGCTGGCGCTGAAATTACAGCTCGATGGGTTGCGTGATAACCTGAATCAATCACGATAATTATTGCCGACGGGTGCGCTGCACCCGTTGAACCTCACCGCCTGATTACGGTTAAATAAGTAGCGGGCGATTAAATAGTGTAACGGAGAAATGTCATGTCTTTAGAACAAGTGGTTTACCGCGCCAAAGCCAAAGCAACCGGTGGTCGTGATGGTCGTGCAACCTCTTCTGACGGTGTACTGGACGTTAAACTGGGCGTGCCAAAAGAGATGGGCGGTGCAGGCGGCGAAGTGACTAACCCTGAGCAGCTGTTTGCTGCAGGCTACTCTGCCTGCTTCCTGGGCGCGATGAAGTTTGTTGCTGGCCGCGACAAAATCGCGATGCCAAAAGATGCATGGATTGAAGGTGAAGTCGGCATCGGTCCTATCCCTGATGGCTTTGGTATCGAAGCAACCCTGAATATTCATCTGCCAGACATGGATGAAGCCGAAGCGCAGAAGCTGGTTGATGCAGCGCATATCGTTTGTCCTTACTCAAACGCTACCCGCAACAACATCGACGTCACGCTGAACATCATTCGCTAAGCGTGCTGCGGGCCTGAAGCCATCAGGCCCGCATTTTTCATTCATCACATCCTCTCTCCTGCTGTTTTCTGCGTCAGTCAGCCAACATCCACTCTCAGCTATGTACAAAAAATGTGCTAATGTGGTCGACAAAGATTATTTTCTGGTCTATCAAACGCGGCCATGTTTTACTGAGCCACCTCGCGTTATAGCCAGTAAATCCGTTCAGAATTTTCCTTCATCTTGTCCGGTCCGCTTATTCAGCGAACTCTGCCGCGTTTCGGCAGTCACATAAAAGATTTGGTCAAGCGCTTCACACCGGAGAAACCCCTTTTTTCATGAATTATATTAAAACCCTGACTCAGCAGAAGTTATCGCTACTGCTGGCGCTCTACCTCGGTATCTTACTGAACTTACCGATTTTCTATCGTCGTTTTGACGGTTTTCTCAGGCAATCCACGGTAACGAACTGGCTCACTGCCGTCACCGAGGTGGTGGCCATTGTGCTGCTGACGTTCTTCCTGATGCGTCTGCTGTCTCTGGGCGGAAAGTGGTTTTATCGCGTGCTGGCCACGATGATTGTTCTGATATCTGTTGCCGCTGCCTATTACATGGCGTTTTTTAACGTCGTGATTGGCTACGGCATTGTGGCGTCGGTGATGACGACCGATACCGATCTTTCTAAAGAAGTGGTTGGCTACCATTTCATCCTGTGGATGGTTCTGGTCAGCGCGCTGCCGCTGCTGATGATCTGGCGCAACAGGCTGAGCATGACGCTGAATGAGCAGCTGCGTACGCCAGGACAGCGCCTGAAACCCACCCTGATTATGCTGCTCTGCGTAGCCCTGGTCTGGCTGCCGATCCGTTATTTCGACAAGCTGCAGAAGCATAATGAAGAGATTACTAACATCGATCTGCCGAGCTACGGCGGTGTGGTCGCCCACTCGTATCTGCCTTCCAACTGGCTGGCAGCTGTAGGTCTGTTTGCCTGGACCCGTGTGGATGAGTCGCTGAATAGCGAGGAGCTGCTGGATCCGGCGAAGAAGTTTACCTACGTTGCGCCTGCCGGGCTGGATGACACCTATGTGGTGTTTGTGATTGGCGAAACCACCCGCTGGGATCACATGGGAATGCTGGGTTATGAGCGTGATACGACGCCTAAGCTGTCGAAAGAAAAGAACCTGGTGGCATTCCGCGGCGAGTCCTGTGATACCGCGACGAAGCTGTCGCTGCGTTGCATGTTCGTGCGCGAAGGCGGCACCATGGATAACCCAGGCCGCACGCTGAAAGAGCAGAATGTGTTTGCGGTGATGAAAGAGCTGGGCTTCACCTCTGAGCTGTTTGCGATGCAGAGCGAAGTCTGGTTCTACGACAACATCAATGCCAACAACTTTGCTTTCCGTGAGCAGATTGGTTCAGAGAAGCGTAATCAGGGCAAAGCGGTAGATGACATGCTGCTGGTTCCGGAGATGAAAGCTTCACTGGATCGTTTCCCGAAAGGTAAGCATCTGGTGGTGCTGCACACCAAAGGTTCGCACTATCTTTACTCACAGCGTTATCCGCGCAGCTTCGCGAAGTATCAGCCGGAGTGTATGGGCGTCGACGAGACCTGCAGTAAAGCGCAGCTGATCAACGCTTATGACAACTCTGTGCTCTATGTCGATAGCATGCTGGACAGCGTGCTGGATCAGCTGCGTGATAAGAAGGCGATTGTCTTCTATGCTGCCGACCACGGCGAGTCGATCAGCGAGAATATGCATCTGCACGGCACGCCGCGTGAGATGGCACCGCCGGAGCAGTTCCGCGTACCGATGATGGTCTGGGCGTCAGATAAGTATCTGGAAGACAGTCAGAACCGCAGTAACTTCGAACGCCTGCAGGCGCAGCAGCGTGTGGGCCGGACTCATCGTCACGTTGAGTTGTTCGATACCATTCTGGGCTGTCTGGGTTATACCTCGCCAGATGGCGGCATTAACCCGGCTAACAACTGGTGTCAGGCACCGGCTAAAAGTCAGGCTAAAGCACTGTAATAGTCGTCTGAAAGGGACATGCAGGCGGTTGATTTTCGGTAACCGCGTGCTTTCCAGGCGATTGACGGCAAAAGCATAAAAAGCGGTTGACGCTGATCGGGGGTAGCAGTAACATGCGCCCCCATCGGCGAGTAGCGCAGCTTGGTAGCGCAACTGGTTTGGGACCAGTGGGTCGGAGGTTCGAATCCTCTCTCGCCGACCATATTTAAGAAAACCTGTCTGAAAAGACAGGTTTTTTTTCGTCTGTCGCAAAGAGGATGAGAACCGACAGAGGAGGTTTGAGCCGAGCGTAGCGAGACAACGTTGCTTCAGCAACGGCCCGTAGGGCGCTGCTCGAAGAGCAGAGTAATCCTCTCTCGCCGACCATATTTAAGAAAAACTGTCTGAAAAGACAGGTTTTTTTCGTCTGTAGAAAAGTCATGGGCAGGCAAAAAAATTAGCGGTGTGCGGGCTTCAGGCGGTTGACAGGTTTAAACCCGAGTGAGTCTGACCGCAACGCATAAACACAAGGCGGAGGGAACACGGGCAGAGGAGGAAAGCGTCCCACGCCATGGACGGCGTGGGCCGAGCGTCCAGGGATGGTTTAAGCGACTTTCCGATCTGCCCGTGTTCCTGAAGCAGATCTCAATCTGACCGCTAAGCATTCACACTCTTACCTGTTGAGCACATCCCTGAGGTGCGCCCGTAGCCGGGCCAATGCTTTGCGTTGTTCAAAAACGCTCCCGGCGTTTTTATCCGGGCGGCGCGATGCTTTGCTGCAGGCGTATGCTCCCTTCGCTTCACGTCTGGCAGACGCATTTGAAACTTACAGAAGCACTTCAGACGGCTGAAAGATTTAAACCCGGGTAAATCTGACCGCAGCGCATAAACTCAAGGCGGAGGGAACACGGGCAGAGGAGGAAAGCGTCCCACGCCAGGGACGGCGTGGGCCGAGCATCCAGGGATGGTTTAAGCGCCTTTCCGATCTGCCCGTGTTCCCAAAGCAGTCTCGATCTGACCACTAAGCATTTACGCTCTTACCAGCTGAGCAGGCTACAGGTGTATGCTCCCTTCGCTTCACGTCTGACAGACCCATCAGGAACTTACATGGGCGCTTCAGGACGCCTGAGAAATCCAAATCATCTTCGTTATCTTCCAGAAAGTTCCAGTAAACCCCATCCGCCGCGCATTTCGCTTACCCGCCGTTATTATCCCCCTTTTCATGCTGGCAGGCCTTGCCCTGTAAGAGATGCGATCATAATTCGCGACACATTCTTCTTATGACCGAAAGCGCCAACATGCTGATTTCTTATGCTTCTTTCCCAGCATATTCCGCTGGTTGAACGTCATAACGCACGGTGAATCGTTCAGTTATTCAACATTTGCCGGTAAAAGTTTTAAGTTTTTTAGCGGTGAGAATCACTAGCGATAGAGCCGCTATCCAGCACAATGCACGGAATTCAGGCCAGCTACGCTGTGCATTGTATGGCTTTCAGACAGAAACGGTTTTTATTACCGTTGCATGCTATTCCTCACACTCTGTGTAAATAAGTAACCGTTGTATTGACGTTCTTTGCAACTGTTGACAAATTGATGCGTCAATAAACGCGCAGTTACGGAATTTTCTGAATGCACAATCTGCGTCAGAAAAAACATAAAAAACGCAGCGCGCGTTAACCACCTGTTCGGTGGTACGCCTGAACCGCATAAAAAAATCAGAGGTCGGGCAATACACACAACATCACATCACAATGGAGCAAAAGCATGATCAACTCCCTGGCTAAATCCGGGATGCTGAAGGTCGGTCTGAGCCTGATTGCTATGACTGTCGCCGCCGGTGTTCAGGCAAAAACCCTCGTTTACTGTTCTGAAGGTTCTCCGGAAGGCTTTAACCCGCAGTTGTTCACCTCGGGCACCACCTACGATGCCAGCTCACGTCAGATCTACAACCGACTGGTTGAGTTCACTATCGGTACCACCGAACTGCACGCTGCGCTGGCAGAGAAGTGGGATGTCAGTGAAGACGGTAAAACCTACACCTTCCACCTGCGCAAAGGCGTGAAGTGGCAGACCACCAAAGATTTCAAGCCGACGCGCGACTTCAATGCGGATGATGTGGTGTTCACCTTTGAGCGTCAGCTGGATAAAAACAACGCCTACCACGGCGTTTCTGGCGGCAGCTACGAATATTTCGAAGGCATGGACATGCCGAAGCTGATCAGCAAAATCGAAAAAGTGGACGAGAATACCGTGCGCTTTGTGCTGACGCGTCCTGAAGCGCCTTTCCTTGCTGACCTCGGCATGGACTTCGCCTCGATTCTGTCGAAAGAGTACGCAGACAACATGCTGAAAGCGGGCACCCCGCAAAACGTCGACCTGAACCCGGTCGGTACCGGCCCGTTCCAGCTGCTGCAGTACCAGAAAGATTCGCGCATCCTTTACAAAGCTAACCCGGATTACTGGGGCACCAAGCCAAAAATCGATCGCTTAGTCTTCTCCATTACCCCGGATGCGTCGGTGCGCTACGCCAAGCTGCAGAAGGGCGAATGTCAGGTCATGCCGTATCCGAACCCGGCTGACATTGCGCGTATGAAGCAGGACAAAAACATCAACCTGTATGAGCAGGCTGGCCTGAACGTCGGCTATCTGTCGTACAACGTTGAGAAAAAACCACTGGATAACCTGAAAGTGCGTCAGGCACTGACCATGGCGGTCAACAAAAAAGCGATTATCGACGCCGTTTATCAGGGGGCAGGCCAGCCGGCTAAAAACCTGATCCCACCAACGATGTGGGGCTATAACGACGACGTAAAAGACTACGCCTACGATCCTGAGAAAGCCAAAGCGCTGCTGAAAGAAGCGGGCATGGCAGACGGTTTCTCCATTGACCTGTGGGCAATGCCGGTTCAGCGTCCGTACAACCCGAACGCACGCCGCATGGCTGAGATGATTCAGAGCGACTGGGCGAAGATTGGCGTCAAAGCCAAAATCGTCACCTACGAGTGGGGCGAATACCTGAAGCGCGCCAAAGCGGGCGAGCACCAGACCGTCATGATGGGCTGGACCGGCGACAATGGGGATCCGGATAACTTCCTGGCCACCCTGTTCAGCTGCTCAGCGGCGAAAGATGGCTCTAACTACTCGCGCTGGTGTGATAAATCCTTCGAGGATCAGATTCAGCCAGCTCGCGCCACCGCCGATCAGGCGAAGCGTATCGAGTACTACAAGCAGGCTCAGGTTGTGATGCATGACCAGGCACCGGCGCTGATGATCGCGCACTCAACGGTATACGAACCGGTCAGCAAAAAAGTCTCCGGTTACAAAGTCGATCCGCTGGGCGGACACTACTTTGCGCAGGTAGACATTAAAGAATAATTGTCGCCTTTTCCGGGGCGGCTGCGCGTCGCCCCGGCTTTATCTCCCTGTTTTACTGGAAACGGTAGAGGCGCAGCCTGTCTGCGTCGCGGTCGGGCCTACCCGATCGTCAGATGTAAGCAATAACAACCCTCGCGGCGACGGTCGCGCGGACAAGAGAGAACCCGGATTATGCTGCAGTTCATACTCCGACGTCTGGGCCTTGTCATCCCAACGTTTATCGGTATTACATTACTCACCTTCGCGTTTGTTCACATGATCCCCGGCGATCCGGTGCTGATCATGGCCGGCGAGCGCGGTATTTCTCCTGAACGTCATGCACAGTTAATGGCGCTGTTAGGGCTGGATCAGCCGCTGTGGAAACAGTACCTGCATTACATTAACGGCGTATTACATGGCGACCTGGGCATTTCACTTAAGAGCCGCATCCCGGTCTGGGATGAGTTTGTTCCGCGCTTCAAAGCGACGCTGGAACTCGGCATCTGCGCCATGATATTTGCTGTGGCCATTGGTATCCCGGTTGGGGTGCTGGCGGCGGTAAAACGCGGTTCAATTTTCGATCACACCGCCGTAGGCATCTCCCTGACCGGCTACTCCATGCCGATCTTCTGGTGGGGCATCATGCTGATCATGCTGGTTTCAGTGCAGCTCAACCTGACACCGGTTTCCGGGCGGGTCGGCGACACCGTCTTCCTGGATGACACCATGCCGCTGACCGGCTTTATGCTGATCGACACCTTCTTCTGGGGTGAGCCGGGCGACTTCCACGATGCGGTAATGCACATGATCCTGCCCGCCATCGTGCTCGGCACCATTCCGCTGGCGGTAATTGTACGAATGACGCGTTCGGCAATGCTCGAAGTACTGGGTGAAGATTACATCCGTACGGCGCGCGCCAAAGGCCTGACGCGGATGCGCGTGATCGTCGTGCATGCACTGCGTAACGCCATGCTGCCGGTGGTTACGGTCATCGGCCTGCAGGTCGGCACGTTGCTGGCCGGGGCGATTCTGACCGAAACCATCTTTTCGTGGCCGGGTCTGGGTCGCTGGCTGATTGAAGCGTTGCAGCGCCGTGACTATCCGGTGGTGCAGGGCGGTGTGCTGCTGACCGCGGTACTGATTATTGTGGTCAACCTGCTGGTTGATCTGCTGTATGGCGTGGTTAACCCGCGCATACGTCACAAGAAATAAGGGGGCATCATGTCTGTTGTTGATCCCGGCAGCGTTACCGTTGCACCCAAGCCAATGACCCCGTTTCAGGAATTCTGGCACTACTTCAAACGTAACAAAGGCGCCGTCGTGGGCCTGGTCTACATCATCATTGTGCTGCTGTGCGCCATTTTTGCCGATTTGCTGGCTCCGCATGCGCCTGCTGAGCAGTTCCGCGATGCGCTGCTGCATCCACCGGTCTGGCAGGAAGGCGGTAACTGGAGCTACATTCTGGGCACCGACGACGTGGGCCGCGATGTGCTGTCGCGCCTGATGTACGGTGCGCGCCTGTCGCTGCTGGTCGGCTGTCTGGTGGTGGTGCTGTCGCTGATTTTCGGCGTGATCTTCGGCCTGCTGGCCGGTTATCTCGGCGGCGTGGTCGATGCCATCATCATGCGCGTGGTCGATATCATGCTGGCATTGCCAAGCCTGCTGCTGGCGCTGGTGCTGGTCGCCATCTTTGGCCCCTCGATCGTTAACGCCTCTATCGCGCTGACCTTTGTGGCGCTGCCGCACTATATCCGTCTGACCCGCGCCGCGGTGCTGGTGGAGGTGAACCGCGACTATGTGACCGCCTCCGGCGTGGCCGGTGCCGGTATGCTGCGCCAGATGTTTGTGAATATTCTGCCTAACTGCCTTGCACCGCTGATCGTGCAGGCGTCATTAGGTTTCTCCAACGCCATTCTTGATATGGCGGCGTTGGGCTTTCTCGGTATGGGTGCGCAACCGCCAACGCCGGAGTGGGGCACCATGCTCTCCGACGTTCTGCAGTATGCGCAAAGTGCCTGGTGGGTCGTGACCTTCCCTGGATTGGTCATTCTGCTTACCGTGCTGGCATTTAACCTGATGGGCGATGGTTTGCGTGACGCCCTCGACCCGAAACTCAAGCAGTAAAGAGGCACCGAGATGGCGTTATTAAATGTAGACAAACTATCGGTGCATTTCGGCGACGATAAAGCACCGTTCCGTGCGGTTGACCGCATCAGTTATCAGGTTGAGCAGGGCCAGGTGGTCGGTATCGTGGGCGAGTCCGGCTCCGGTAAATCGGTCAGTTCACTGGCGATCATGGGACTGATCGACTTCCCCGGCAAAGTGATGGCGGAGAAGCTGGAGTTCAACCAGCGCGATCTGAAACGCATCTCCGAACGCGAGCGCCGCCAGCTGGTAGGCGCAGAAGTGGCGATGATTTTTCAGGACCCGATGACCAGCCTGAATCCCTGCTACACCGTGGGCTTCCAGATTATGGAAGCGATCAAGGTGCATCAGGGCGGCAACAAACGCACCCGGCGTCAGCGGGCAATTGACCTGCTGAACCAGGTCGGTATTCCCGATCCGGCGTCACGGCTCGATGTCTACCCGCACCAGCTGTCGGGCGGCATGAGCCAGCGTGTGATGATTGCGATGGCTATCGCCTGCCGGCCTAAGCTGCTCATCGCCGATGAACCAACGACGGCACTCGACGTCACTATTCAGGCGCAGATCATTGAACTGCTGCTGGAGTTACAGCGGCAGGAGAACATGGCGCTGATCCTGATTACGCACGATCTGGCGTTAGTGGCAGAAGCGGCGCACCACATTATCGTGATGTATGCCGGACAGGTGGTGGAGAGCGGGAAAGCGAACGATATCTTCAAAGCGCCGCGCCATCCTTATACCCAGGCGCTGCTGCGCGCGCTGCCGGAGTTTGCGGCTGATAAAGCGCGTCTGGCGTCACTGCCAGGTGTGGTGCCGGGCAAGTATGACCGCCCGGCTGGCTGTCTGCTGAATCCACGCTGCCCTTATGCGACTGACCTTTGTCGTCAGGAAGAACCGGAACTGCGCACCATTCCAGGACGCCAGTCCAAGTGTCACTATCCGCTGGACGATGCCGGGAGACCCACTTATGAATCATGAAATCACGCAAGATCAGTTCCTGCTGCAGGCGATTGATCTGAAAAAACACTACCCGGTTAAGAAGGGGCTGTTTGGTCAGGAACGTCTGGTCAAAGCGCTGGATGGCGTCTCTTTTAATCTGGAGCGCGGCAAAACGCTGGCGGTCGTCGGCGAGTCAGGCTGTGGTAAATCCACGCTGGGCCGGTTGCTGACCATGATTGAAACCCCGACCGAAGGGCAGCTTTACTGGCACGGTCAGGATCTGCTGAAGCACGATCCCCAGGCGCAGAAGCTGCGTCGTCAGAAAATTCAGATCGTATTCCAGAACCCGTATGGCTCACTCAATCCGCGTAAAAAAGTCAGCCAGATTCTGGAGGAGCCACTGGTCATCAATACTCAGCTGACCAAAGCGGAACGCCGCGAGAAGACGCTGGAGATGATGGCGAAAGTGGGCCTGAAAACCGAGCATTACGATCGCTACCCGCACATGTTCTCAGGCGGTCAGCGTCAGCGTATCGCCATCGCGCGTGGGCTGATGCTCGATCCGGACGTGCTGATTGCCGATGAGCCGGTTTCGGCGCTCGACGTTTCGGTGCGTGCTCAGGTGCTGAACCTGATGATGGATCTGCAGCAGGATATGGGGCTCTCCTACGTCTTTATCTCGCACGATTTGTCTGTAGTAGAGCACATTGCCGATGAGGTGATGGTGATGTATCTCGGCCGTTGCGTCGAGAAGGGCAGTAAAGAGGCGATTTTTGCTAACCCGCGCCATCCTTATACCCAGGCTTTGCTGTCAGCGACGCCGCGTCTGAATCCGGACGACCGTCGTGAGCGTATTAAGCTGACCGGCGAGCTGCCCAGCCCGCTTAATCCGCCACCAGGCTGTGCTTTCAATGCGCGCTGCCACCGACGTTTTGGCACCTGCGTACAGTTACAGCCGAAGCTGAAAAACTATGGTGGTCAGGAGATTGCCTGCTTCGCGGTGGATCAGGATGAGAATCAGCCAGTGGGTGTGGCAGAAAAAGTCAGCTGAGGATTGGCGGCTCAGGCCGTTGATTCGTTGATAGCTCAGGGAGCATACGCCCTTCGCAAAGACTAAACGCCTCCGTAGCCCGCGTTGCTTTGCTCCAGGCGTATGCTCCCCTCTCCTGAAGAGGGTTAGCCGTCTGTGCTTCTGATTGAGTAGTGTCATACTCCCTGCGTCTTCACCTCTCTTCTCAGCCAAAGGCGCCTTTCTGGCGCTTTTTTTTATCTCAATTCCGCTGTAAACCGCAGCGCTGGCGGACCAGCCATCACGTTTCGGTTATTTCCCATCTTTTTCCGTTATCAGATTTAACCTGTTTTTCTGCTGGCGATATTCGCAGCGAAAAAAGATAAACACTCTCCATCCCTTATGACAGCGATCAGGTTTTTTTGCGCCTACGGCAGCCCGATTGCGGCTTAACATTGCGCTTATCGTGTCCCGCCTGGTTGTGCCAGTGGTTGTCAGAGCGGCTAAGTCTTAAAAATTATTGAAACATCGCAGATTAATTTAACTTAAACATCACTTATTAATTATAGGGGGTAATCACCTTATATTGGCATTATTCCGCTGTAAGCGAATCTTTATGATTAAACTATTTTATTGAATCTGCTTTATTTGTAATCAGGTTTTTCTGACTGACATTAAAGGGATGTGTTATATTCCAGGAAAATTCGTCCCTTGTTGCAGGCCACGGCCAATGAAGAATAATTACGATGATTTGCAGCGTTTTAAAGAGAAAACGCAAACGCTCGACATCGACTTTAAAGATATGTCTGGCCAGGCGCAGGAAGCGGCGGAACACAGTAAATGGGCTTTGATTCGCCAGCTGGCGAAAGAGGACCATCAGACCTCATTGGGAGGCGGTCAGCGAATCGACCTGCCGCAGCCTCAGCCGCTGCGCGGGGATGAATTCACCGCGCCACCGCCTGAGGCACCGGCAAGGCCTGCCACACTCAGTGTGCAACCGACGACTTCAGCCCGCAGCTCAATTCTCGATAGTCTGTCAGGCAGCAGCCTGCCCGCAGCCCGCACGGCTGAACGTGACCCTTCATCACTGTTTCCACCACCGCCGCCGCCGCAAAAACGGGTTGCGGCTGAGCCTGTTGCTGTATCACATCCTCAGCCCGTCCGGCCCGCCATGATGGCGGATTTAAAGCCCACCATCACGCCTGTCACACCCCATTCTGAACCGGAACGGTTTGGTGCGTTGTTCCGCTCGCGTGACAGCGAACCGTCGAATCTGCCGAAAGAAACCTTACTCAAACCGTTACTGGAGAAGATTGCGCTATGCCGTTAGTTTGTGTGTGCTCGCCGAAGGGCGGCGTGGGGAAAACCACGCTGGCGGCGAATCTGGCCTGGAGTCTGGCGCGTTCCGGTAGCAAAGTTCTGGCTATTGATTTTGATGTGCAGAATGCACTGCGTCTTCACTTTGGCGTGCCGCTGCATGATGGTCGCGGATTTGTGGCGCGCTCAGAAGAGCAGGCGGACTGGAGCCAGTCGATCCTCACCACTGGCGGCAATATCTTTGTCCTGCCTTATGGCGACGTCACCGAGCCACAGCGCGAACGGTTCGAAGAGAACCTGATGAAAGATCCCCACTTTATTAAGCGTGGTCTGGATACGGTACTTAATTATCCCGGTCTGGTCATTGTCGCTGATTTTCCGCCTGGCCCGGGCCCGGCCCTTAAAGCAATGACGGCGCTGGCCGATATGCATTTAGTGGTGATGTTAGCGGATACCGCCTCTGTGTCGTTATTACCGCAAATTGAAGAGAACCGGATGACCGGGAAACCGCTCAATAATAAGCAGGGACACTATTTTATCCTGAACCAGTGCGATAACCGCCGGAATATTAATCGCGATGTCACTGCATTTATGCAGCAGCGTCTGGGCGATAATTTACTGGGCGTGGTTCACCGTGATGAAAGTGTGGGTGAAGCCAATGCTTCCCAGCAGTCCGTATATGATTTCAGCCCTGCCTCAGCAGCGGCATTTGATATTGAACTGATCGCCAAACGGGTCAGCAGCATTCTGAATATCACCGTGGGAAATGGCGAAGTTCAGGCTTCCATCCGCACAAATCATTTTTAGTCGGCTACTGCAGGCGACTGACTTACACAGCTCTTCTCAGGGTGAATCATGAGTAAAATCGGGTTTTACCTGCTGCTGCTGGTGCTTGCACCCGTTGCCGCGGTGATCATCATTACGCCAATGGACAGCCAGAAACAGTATATTTTTGGTCTGATCAGCATCGGCATGATGTTTTTATTGGGTTTCAGCAAGAGCCGCAAAATAACCGTGGTGATGGTGATTCTCTCTGCCCTGATGTCCAGCCGTTATATCTGGTGGCGCACCACTGAGACGCTGCACTTTAATTCCGAAGTCGAGGCCATCTTAGGAACCGGCTTATATCTGGCGGAGCTTTACGTCTGGCTGATCTTAATTCTTGGTTTTCTGCAAACCACCTGGCCATTAAAGCGCACCATTGAGCCTTTACCGGACGATACCCGTCTGTGGCCGACGGTCGATATTTATGTGCCTTCTTATAATGAAAGTCTTGAGGTAGTGCGCGACACCGTGCTGGCGGCGCAGTGTATTGACTATCCGCGTGACAAACTCAAAATCTATCTGCTGGATGATGGCAAACGCAGCGAATTTGCCCGCTTTGCGGCGGATGTCGGGGTAGGGTATATAACCCGCGACGACAACAAACATGCCAAAGCCGGTAACCTCAACCATGCGATGAAAATCACCAAAGGTGAGCTGATTTGCATCTTCGACTGCGACCACGTGGCAACCCGCACCTTCCTGCAGGCGACGGTGGGACCGTTTCTGAAAGATCCGAAGCTGGCGCTGTTGCAGACGCCGCACTACTTCTATTCGCCCGATCCCTTTGAGCGTAACCTGCGCGCTGCGCGCAGCATTCCCAACGAAGGCGCGCTGTTTTATGGCCCGGTGCAGCAGGGTAACGACAACTGGAACGCCACCTTCTTCTGCGGCTCCTGTGCGGTGATCCGTCGTTCGGCGCTGGAAGAGATTGGCGGCTTTGCCGTTGAAACTGTCACTGAAGATGCACACACCGCCCTGAAAATGCAGCGCCTGGGCTGGGGCTCAGCGTTCCTGTCGATCCCGCTGGCGGCCGGTCTGGCGACCGAACGTCTGGGTCTGCATATCATCCAGCGAACCCGCTGGGCGCGCGGCATGACGCAGATTTTTCGCGTCGATAATCCGCTTTTTGGTCGTGGCCTGAAGTGGCAGCAGCGTCTTTGCTACCTCAACGCCATGCTCCACTTCCAGTTCGGCCTGCCACGCGTCGCCTTCCTGACCGCGCCGCTGGCTTACCTGCTGTTTAACCTGAATATTATTCACTCGTCGGCGTCGCTGATTTTTGCCTATGTGCTGCCGCACCTGGTGATGTCGCTTTACGTTAACTCGCGCATGAATGGCCGCTTCCGTTACACCTTCTGGGGTGAGATTTATGAGACGGTAATGTGCTTCCATCTGGTGATCCCGACCATCCTGACGCTGCTGTCGCCGAAACATGGCAAGTTTAACGTGACCGATAAAGGCGGCGTGCTGGATCAGGGCTTCTTCGATTTCCACATCGTGCGTCCGCACGTCATTGTGGCGCTGCTGCTGGGCATTGGGATTGTCGCGGGCGTGGTACGTGCGGTGATGCATGACTATTTTGGCGTCGACCCTTACGTTATTGCGCTAAACGTCGGCTGGGCGATTTTCAGCCTGATCATTCTGATGGCGGCGATTGCCGTAGCGCGTGAAACCAAACAGGTGCGTAAAACCATCCGCGTTGACGTACAAATCCCGGCGATTATTCACTACGCCAGCGGCATTTCATCACGCACCCTGACCAGCAACCTGTCGATGGGCGGTGCACAGCTCGATGCGCCGGATGGCCGTCATGAAACGGATGAAATTGAAGAGATTGATTTGTTGCTGAAATCCGGCGCGATCACTATCCCGGTGAGTAAGATTTCCGGCGATGACGAGAGTATTCGCCTGCGCTTTGAGGCGATGCCGCTGGCGCGCCGTCGCGAACTGGTGCGGGTGGTGCTGGCGCGTGCGGATGCCTGGATCCAGCCGGAATATAAGCAGGACAACCCGCTGATTTCGCTGGGCACCATTATCCGTACCGTATTTGAGCTGTTCTGGCTGACCTGGAAAGGTCGCCACGATAAACGTAAAAAAGTCGACCCGGTTGCCACGGCGGCGAAAGAGGATGGCGCGGCATGAAGATCCTGACGCACACGTTGCTGGCCAGTTCACTGACCGCCGCGTTATGGCTGACGCCCGCTGGCGCGGAAACGCCGACAGCGATTGATAACAGCAGTGCCGCGCCGGTAAATAGTGCGGCACCGATGCCACATGAGGCTGCTGCAACCAGCCAGTCAGCTGGTGCCGCCCTCAGTGCGCCGGTAAACAGCGCGGCTCCTGCGTCGTCTGAGGCCGCTGGCACCTCACAATCTGCTGATACCGTCGTCAGTGCGCCGGTAAACAGTGCGGTACCGATGCCACCTGAGGCTGCTGCAACCAGCCAGCCAGCTGGTGCCGCCGTCAGTGCGCCGGTAAACAGTGCGGCACCGATGCCGCCTGAGGCTGCTGCAACCACACAGTCAGCCGATGCCACTGTCAGTATGCCAGCGGAAAATCAGGCGCCGGCCAGCGGTGCGGCTCCGACGACGCCACCTGCAACGCCTGTTAATAATGCTGCCACACCGGATGCCGGTTCAGCGCAGGTGACGGCCCCGGTGAGTGGTGGCGGGTCAGCAACGCCGTCAGTGCCATCCGTGGCCCAGCCCGCAGAATCTATACCGGCCTCTGCGCCACAGAGTGCAGTGCCGGATGCCACGCCATCATCAACCAACTCTTCTTACGCACCAGCGGGTGAGGCAACATCAGCGCCTCAGGCGTCAGCGAATGGCGAGGCTTCTTCCGTCGCGCCGGCCACCGCTCCGGTGACGAGCAGCGGCGCTGTGACGCAGGACAGCAGCGCGCTCTCCGCGGTGCCGCTGCCGCAGGGGCTGAGTAATGCCGATCCGGCGCTGGAAGCGGCCGCCAGTGCGCTGCCCTACGCGCCAGGCCAGACGACTGCGCCGGTTGCAGAACCACAGATGCCGATCACGGCGGCTATCAATCAGCCGATCAGCAGTGTCATCTCCGTAGCCCAGATGGGCCAGTCACGCGGCATTACGTTGACCGGCGGTCAGTTGCAGTCGGGCATCACCTTTACCCTGCTCGGCGATGAAGTGATTACCAATGCGCGGCTTAATCTGACGCTGCGCGTCTCAGCCGCGCTGGCAGCACGCAATACCTCGCTGCAGCTGATGCTGAATGGTCAGCCGCTCGGTACGCTGCCGCTGGGTGCCACGGACAGCGACGTCAGTGATTATGAGCTGGATATTCCGGCGGCGATGGTGGTGTCGAACAACAACCTCAGTTTTAAAATCAACGATGCGGACAAGCTGCTGTGTGAGAAAGAGAGCGCACAGCAGTATCAGGTCACCATTCTGCCGAATACCGCGCTGCACCTTGAAGGGCAGAAGCTCAATATCGGTACGCGCCTGCGCAACTTCCCGCGTCCTTTCCTGGATCCGCAGCGGATGACGGCGTCCACCATCACGATGGGCTTTGCCAGTAACGTCTCACCTGATGCGGTCAGCGCGGCGGCACTGGTCGCTTCCTGGCTCGGCATTCAGAGTGATTATCGCGGCATCCGGTTCCCGGTGGTGCGCGGCGAACTGCCGGAAAACAACGGCATCCTGTTTGGTCATCCTGGCGATCGAATCGGCACCCTGACGTTCCCGGCCAGTCATGGCCCGATGCTTCAGGTGGTAGATAACCCCAGTAACCCGGTTTACAAATTGCTGCTGGTCAGTGGTAACAATGACGATCAGCTGCGTCAGGCGGCGAACCGTCTGACGACCCAGCCATTCACCACCGATGAGAGCCAGCTGCAGGTTCCTGTACAGACCATTGGCAACCGCAAACCTTACGATGCACCGCGCTGGATTAACACGGATCGCCCGGTCCGCCTGAGCGAACTGCTGCGTAAAGATCAGAGCCTGACCAGCAGCGGCATCTGGCATGACGCGCTGCGGGTTAACTTCCGTGCCGCGCCGGATCTGTTCCTGTGGGATGGCGACACAGTGCCGGTTAATCTGCACTATCGCTTCCCGTCTGAAAGCTGGATTGATGAGGACAACTCGTTCCTGAACGTCATGCTCAACGGCACTTTCCTGCGTAACCTGACGGTCAACAAAGTTGGCCTGCTGGAGAACGCCTGGCATCGTTTAGGCGGTGATGCGCGTCAGGAGCAGTATCAGCTGAATCTCGAGCCTTATCTGATCTATGGCGATAACCAGCTGGCGCTCTACTTCAATATCAAACCGCGCGCCGATGCGCCCTGCGGCGTGCTCCTGAACAACAACATCAAGAGCCGGATTGAAGAGGACGCGTGGATCGATCTGAGCCATACCCGCCACTTCAGCATGTTGCCAAACCTCTCATACTTTGTCGGTGCCTCGTTCCCGTTCTCGCGGCTGGCTGATTTTGGCCAGACCACGCTGCTGCTGCCGGAAACGCCCAGCAATGCCGAGCTGTCGACGCTGCTGGATCTGGCGGCGCGGGCCGGAACCGCGACCGGTGTGGCGCTGACGCAGAATCAGGTGCTGTTTGGTCTGCCCACTGGCGGCACCCATCTGGCGCGCATCCAGCAGAGCGATCTGCTGGCGGTCAGCACCACCGGCAACAGCGCCTTCAATCAGGCGATGCTGGCGGCGTCACCCTATGATGCCACCAGCAGCACCTTTGGGGTGAAAGAGCCCGACACGCTGGAAAAATTACGCGGCTGGCTGACCGGCGACTGGAGTCGTCAGCAGCTGGATGCGGATCGTTACTTCTCTTCCAACGAAGCGTGGCGGGGCTTTCTCAGCTACCGGTCGCCATGGAACCGCGATCGGCTGGTGGTGATGACGGTGGCAACCAGCGACGACCAGCTGCTGCGACTGCACAATGATTTAAGTTCGGCGCAGATTAACGCCGCAGTGCGCGGCGACACCGCGATTATCACCGATGAAAACGGCATTCGTAGTTTCCGCGTCGGTGCACAGTTCCCCAGCGGCGAAATGCCCTGGTACATGATGGTGGTGTGGTATGCCAACCAGCACTCGGTGCTGCTGGCGGTGGCGGCGGTGCTACTCTCTGCGCTGGTGGGCAGTGCGGCCTGGGTGATGCTGAAGCGTCATGCCTGGCGACGTCTGAACCCAAAGCAGAGCCATGATTCCGGCAGGAAGTAAGGACAATAATAATGAAAAAAAATCTGTTAAGTGCCGGTATCCGCCATGCGTTGCTGCTGGGCAGCGCGCTGGCCCTGTCACCGCCGCTGCTGGCGGCGGAAAGCGCCAATCCGGCGTTGCAGGCCCTGTTCGATCAGGCTTCCTACTGGCATCAGAAAGCGCATGACGACCTGGCGAAGGCCTCGCTGCAAAAGGTGCTGATGGTTGAACCCGGCAATACCCAGGCGCTTTATCTGCTGGCCCTCTATTCACAGCAGGGCGGCGACACGGCTGCCGCAGCGCAGTATCGCGCCCGTCTCAGCCAGGTCTCCCCCAGCGATCCGCACCTGAGCGAGCTGGATAATGCGCGCCAGATGCAGACCATTCCGCAGGCGCAGCTTTCGCTGGCGCGTCAGCAGGCGCGCAGCGGCAACATTCCGGCGGCGTTACAGACCTGGCGCAACACCTTCAGCGGTAATGAGCCGCCACCGAGCGTCGCGGCAGAATATTATCTGACGATGGCGGGTGATCGTACGCTGCTGCCGCAGGCGGTTGAGGCGCTGCGGCAGTTTGCGGCTCAGCATCCGCAGGACACCGGCGCACGGCTGGCGCTGGGTAAAGCGCTGACCTGGCAGGAACCAACCCGTCGCGAAGGCATTGAGGTGCTGAGTTCACTGGCGAGTGGTAATCAGGATGCCGATCGTTCACTGCGCCAGGCGCTGCTGTGGCTCGGTCCACAGCCGTCAGACGCGGCACTCTATCAGACCTGGCAGCAGCGTCATCCGCAGGACTCAGCCGTCATCGACTACTACCGTAAAAATGTCGGTGGCGCAGAAAAAGGAGCCGGATTCAGCGCGCTGAACAGCGGTGACGTCGGCGGAGCACAGACCAGCTTTGAAAAAGTACTGGGAGCCAATCCCCAGGATGCCGATGCGTTAGCGGGCATGGGCTATGTGGCCCAGCGAGCCGGACGTTATCAGGAAGCGGCTGATTATCTGCAGCGCTCTGCTCAGCAGGGCGGCGATCAGGGTTCCTCGCGTCAGCAGCAGGCTGACGATGCGCGCTTTTACGCCCAGCTGGCCAGCGCGCAGCAGGCGCTGAAAAACGGCGACAGCGCGCAGGCGCTGACCTTAAGCGAACCGCTGGTCCAGGCTGACGGTGAAAAAGGGCTGGCCGCCAGGCTGTTCCGCGCCGACGTGCTGCGCCGCACCAATCAGCCTGAGCAGGCGGAGCAGATCTACCGCACCATTCTGCAAAGTGATGCGGATAACCGCAGCGCCAAAGAAGGGCTGTTCTACGTTCTGCGTCAGCAGAATCGCAGTGCTGAAGCCAGCACGCTGCTGGGGGCACTGCCCGACAGCGTGCGCCAGAGCGTCACGCCACGGGCCAATGAAGCGGATGCGCTGCGTCAGCAGGCAAAGCGTCAGCTGGCGGCCGGTAACAACGCCGCTGCCATCGCGACGCTGCAGCAAGGTATTCAGCGCTATCCCTCTGATGGCTGGCTGCGGCTCGATTTAGCCCGGCTCTATCGTCAGCAGGGCGATACGCTGCTGGCGGCCAACGTGATGCAGCCGGTGATGCGCAACGGGGCCAGCACCAGCGAGCTCTATGCCGGTGCGCTGAACGCCAGCGAAAGCGGTGGCTGGCAGCAGGCCAGCGCGTTGCTGGCGCGCATTCCCGCCAACGCACAGACGGCGGCGATGCGTGAGCTGGCGCAGCGGGTGAATTTCAATCTGCAGATGAGCACCGCCGATCAATATCTGGCGCAGGGCGCGACGGCCGCCGCCGCCAATACCCTGAAAGCGCTCACGGTCACGCCGCCCGCTAATCCGGTGGATGCCGGAAACCTGGCGCAGAAGCTGGCAAAGGCGGGCGATCTCACCAGCGCGGTGTCGGTGGTGCGGACGAACCTGCAGCGTGGCGTGCAGGGCAATGTGGGCGATTATGCCGCGCAGATGGCGGTGCTGAATCAGGCGGGCCTCGGCGGTGAGGCGCAGCGCTTCCTCAGTAACCCGGAGCTGCAGGCGCGCAGTACCCCGACGCAGCTCGCCGGAATCCGCAACGGCTATCTGATTAACGAAGTGGATCGCCTGCGGCAGCAGCGGCAGTACGCGGTGGCCTATGACAAGCTGATTGGCGCGCTGCAACAGGATCCGCAGAACCGCGATCTGATGTTCGCGATGGCCCGTCTCTATCAGGACGGCAAGATGAACCGGGATGCGGGCGTAGTCTATGACTACCTGATGACCCAGGATACGCCGACCCAGGATGCGCGCGTCGGGGCCATCAACGTCGCGCTGGCGCAGAACAATGTGCCGCGTGCTAACGAGCTGAGCCGCGGCCTTAACACCACCACGCAGACGCCGGATCGTCTGCTGCTGCTGGCACGTGTCGCCGAAGCCAATGGCAACCATTCGCAGGCGATGGCGTATCTGCGTTCCGCGCGCGGGCAGCTGACTGGCCTGCAGGGTGCGCAACCTGACAGCGTACCGACCGTGGGCGGCCTGGCGCTGGCGGACAATCCGTTTATCAACCGCACCACCTCGCTGGTGGGACGCTCTCCGTCCAGCTACGGCACCGTGCTGCCGTGGCAGGCGGCACCAGCGGCGGCTACTGCGGGCGTGACAACGCAGAATGAACCGTCAGCGGGCAGTAAAACCGTTTCTCAGCAGTCACAGATTCTGCATGACGTCGACACCATGATGGATTCGCTGCAGGAGAAAACGGCTACCTGGAGTCAGGGCATGGTGCAGGTGCGCGGGCGCGACGGCGAGTCGGGCCTGAGCAAACTGACGGAAGCCAAAGCGCCGCTGACCTTCTCTACCGTGCCGTTTGAAACGGCGCGCCTCGACTTTACCGCCACGCCGGTCTCGCTCACGGCGGGCAGTGGCGCAGCTGATGCCTGGCGTCGTTTCGGCACCAATGCGCTGAGCCAGGGCCGCGTTGTGGCCACAGGCGGCGCGACGGTGAATGATCTGCCCAACGCGACCACCGATTCGCAGACCGCTTCTGGCGTCGAGCTGAATCTGGCGCTGAAGGGTGACAGCTACAAAGTGGATATCGGCAGTACGCCGCTGGGCCAGGATCTCAGTACGCTGGTCGGGGGTGTGCAGTGGTCACCGAAACTCACCGACTTCCTGACGCTGATCCTGACCGGTGAGCGTCGCGCGATGACCGACAGCCTGCTCTCTTACGTCGGCGCAGAAGATAAAGCCAGCGGCAAACGCTGGGGACGCGTCACGAAGAACGGCGCGAACGCCCTGTTAAGCTACGATAATGGCGATGCGGGCTTCTACGCTGGCGGCGGCGCGTATAGCTATCTTGGTGAAAATGTCGCCAGCAACAACAATCTGCAGGCGACCGCTGGGGCGTATGTTCGTCCGTTCCACAGTGACGACCGCGAGCTGAAAGTGGGCATGAGCGTGTCGTGGATGGACTTCTCAAAAAACCTCAGCTACTTCAGCTACGGGCAGGGCGGTTACTTCAGCCCGCAGAACTACGCGTCGGTCTCGTTCCCGATAGAGTTCTCACGCAAGTTTGACGATCTCAAAGTGAATATTGGCGGGGCAGCCGGTTATCAGACCTACAGTCAGGATAAGAGCGCGTACTTCCCGGCGGATGCCAGCCTGCAGTCAGAGCTGGAATCCCTTGCTGCCAGCGGCAGCGTGAAAGACGCGTACTACTCTGGCGGCAGTAAAAACGGCATCGGCTATAACCTGCATGCCGGGGCGGACTACAAACTCAATAAAGATGTGACGATTGGCGGCCAGCTGGGTTATGACACCTTTGGTGACTACAACGAAAGCAGCGCCCGGCTCTATGTCCGTTACCTGTTCGGAGAGAAGTAATGAGTGAGCATTCGGGGGTATCACATCCTTATCAGCCGGGCTGGTTTGACCTGGTCAGCGTGCTGATTGACGGGATGATCGCCAACGCCGGTCAGCAGGAGGCGGAAGCTTTTCTCTACAGGATGGGTGAATCGCTGGCGACCCGCTATCCTTTGCCAGAGTCGCGCACCGTGCAGGATCTGGAGCGCGAGGCCAACCTGCAACTGGCGCGGTTTAACTGGGGCTTTGTGCAGCTTCAGCCGGAAGAGAAGGCGCTGCTGATTGCGTATCACGCCTTACCGGCAGGCGACAATCGCCATTCTCCGGCTGAGTGGCAGGCGGCGTTTGGTGCGGTCATCGCCGGGCTTTTTTCAGGCTGGTTGCAGGGCCAGGGCGGCAGCAGAATGGTGCCGGTGACGCTTGAACTCAACGATGGCAGCACGCTGCACTATCGATATCAATAGGATCAGAAATGAAACGTAAGCCATTCTGGATGGGCTGGATCTGCTCTGTTTTACTGCTGGCCTGCAGCGCGCAGGCAAGTGCCAGCGGCTGGGATACCTTTAAAAGTCGTTTTCTGACCGCCGAAGGGCGGATCACGGACACCGCCAATAACAATGTCAGTCACACCGAAGGTCAGGGGTATGGCATGTTGCTGGCGGTAGCTAACAACGATCGCGCCACCTTTGATCGGCTGTGGCAGTGGACGCGCACTCAGCTGCGTAATCCGCAGACCGATCTCTTCTACTGGCGCTATGTGCCGGGCAGTGACAACCCGGTTGCCGACAAAAATAACGCCTCGGATGGCGATGTGCTGCTGGCATGGGCGCTACAGCGCGCCGCACAGAAATGGCAGGTGGAGAGCTACCAGCAGGAGTCAGACCGCATTCAGCGCGCCATCATCAAGCTGGATGTCACGAGCTTCGGCGGTCATACCGTCCTGCTGCCGGGCGCGCAGGGCTTCAATAAAACCAGCTATGTGGTGCTGAACCCCTCGTACTTCCTGTTTCAGGCGTGGCGGGAGTTTGGCGAGCGCAGTCATCTGCAGGTCTGGGATAAGCTGATTAACGATGGTTTTGATCTGCTGGGTAAGCTGAGCTTTGGCAAAACCGGCCTGCCGCTGGACTGGGTCGCGCTGAATGCGGATGGGTCGGTTGCGCCGGCTGTCGGCTATTCAAACCGCTTCAGCTACGACGCGATTCGCGTGCCACTGAACATCTGGTGGTATGACCCGCACAGTCTGGCGCTGGTGCCGTTTCAGCGCGTCTGGCAGGGTTACAGCCGCATGCTGACCCCTGCCTGGTTCGATGTGCTGGCGAACGCACCAGCTCCTTACCACCTTGAGGGCGGTCTGCTGGCGGTGCGTGACCTGACGCTGAATGAGACCGGCTATCTGAGCGATAAGCTGGCTGCCGATCAGAACTACTTCTCTGCCAGCCTGCAGCTGCTGACCTGGCAGGCGTTTCAGGAGAAGCGCTGATCAATCGCAGAACGGCGGCGCTGGCCGCCGTTCTGTGGCTGGTAACCCGGTATGTCAGGCGCTGAGCCGCGCCTGACTCATACTTCTGCTATCCGGCAATAATGCGTTACTGCGGATAGGGCACCCAGTCGCCGCCGTTGAGCCTGATCCAGGGTTTGCCCTGATACATCATCACCACCGCCCCGTCGTTTTCCGACACCACCGGCGTCTGCGGCAGCTTGTCGGTCAATACCGACATATTCACATTCGGCGCATTAAATACCTGTCCATCCACCACCCGCGACACAATCTCTGAAACCGCCAGCAGGCTGGTCGGCGCATCAATATTGAGGGGCTGTCCCTGATGCGGGGCTTTCATGCCGACAAACTTAATCCCCACCGGCACATGCGTAATGGCAGGGCTGGGAATATCCCGCAGGCCTGACATCTGCATCTTATCGCCCTCAAGTGCGGCGCCATGCTCCGGCACCACCAGCACCATCACCCGGCGGCCCGACTTCTCCAGCTGGGTGAGGAAGGCGTCGATTTGATCAAACAGCAGCTGAGCGCGCGGCTTCCACGGGGCAGTCTGGGTGCTGCCCAGCTCACGGGTGCCGTCGTGCAGCGGGATGAGGTTGTAGAAGGTGGCGCTGCGTGCATCGCTGCTCTTGCTGCGATCGTCAAGCCAGCGCTGCATCAGCTGGGCATCGTTAAGCACCGGCGAGCCGTCGAATGAGGTCAGCTCCGGGGCAATGCCCGCCTGCGACATCAGCGGTGCCTGAATATCGCCACCCTCGCGCAGTTCCTTGAGATAGTTACCGAACACGCCGGTGTGGTCCATCATCAGCTGCTCTTTAAAGCCCAGCTTCGCCAGATTATCGAAAAGATAACAGCGTGAATCGGTGGGTTTGTAGAGTTCGCTGTGCGAAGTCTGACCGCAGCTGGCACGCAGCAGACGAATCCCCGCCGGTCCGCTGTAACTGGTGGCGGAGTTATAGTTGGTCAGCATGATATCGAAATGCTGCCACAGCGGATGATTACGCAGCTGGGAGGCATCCATGTCGGACCAGGCGAGTGAACAGATGTTGATCACCAGGATGTCGAACGGCTGCGAATCGGCCGGCAGGCTGTCAGGGAAATGGGTGACGCGCTTGCGCTCACTCTCATAAAAACGGCTGAGCCAGGCGGTCAGGCTGGCGCTGGTGGGCGCGGCTGACTGATCGAGCCCATCCGGCACGGCCGCCTGGCTGGCAGCAGCCGGTGTCTGATTCAGCACCACCTGCGGGGTCGTCGCGCGGGTCGGCAGCAGCGACATCGCCGGACCCGCAATGGTCAGCACGTTGAGCCAGATCAGCATCAGTGAAACCAGCACAGTGATGCGAACCCACTGCGAAATAAACAGATAGAGCACCAGCAGAATAAACAGGGCACCCACCATTTGCCAGTTGATAAAACGGTCAGCCAGATCGAGCAGGTAAGCACCCGAGAAGCCCGCCAGCTGATCGCCCTGGCTGAGAATGCTGCTGAGTCCCGGCAGCCAGGTATCATGCCAGAACAGCGCGAAGCCAACAGGGATCGAGACCCAGTGGCGCAGGCGATGCAGGCGAACCGACGGCAGCGGGAAAAGCAGCCAGGCGAGAAACACCAGATTGCTCAAAGCATGAAAGTTGAGGTAGCCGTACCACAGCAGGGCGAATTTGACTAAAAAGTAGAAGTTCCAGCCGCCCAGTCCGCGCCAGCAGGACCACAAACGGGAAGAGTGGGCCGCAGCGGGTTGATCATTTTTCATTAATTTTTGCATCCGTTTTTGGAGATTGACGCTGCCAGTGACCTTCAGACTTCAGCGCGCGAGCAGGCAACAGCCGATTCAGCAGGCCGTTCCAGCGACGCGGCAGCCACTGATGCCAGACCGGCTTTAAAATCAGCAAAATAACAACGATCAGCAGCGCAATCTGTACCCAATCCATCAGGTTCATCGGGATTCATTCTCCGGCAGTAAAGTGATGGGCAGGGGGGCTGAGCGCTCCTGTGCTTCGTGCCGGCGCTCAACGGCGGCACGTGTTGTCTCTGATACCGGCGTCAGATCCTGAATCGCCATGGGCGTCAGTTTCTTAATATTGCTGACTTCCGCAAGAATCTGATTATCCTCGAACCAGACCATTCGGTTTGCAAACAGCTCATCGTGAGGCAGTGAAAAGATATATTTCAATGCCTTATCAAGATCGTTATAGCGGCAGGAGGAGAGAAACAGAATGACGCGATCTTCCAGTACCGTGACCAGATCGCCAAAGCGGCGCGGCTTACAAAGTGTCAGGATCTGCTGTGGTTTAAGCTGTGGCACCGGCCGCAACGCCACCAGCAGGCCCTTATCATTTTCCGGCAGCAAAGTATTACTGATCAACTGGCTGACCGACTGGCAGAAGGCGTCAAGCCGCAGGTAGCCTTTTTCATGCAGAGGCTGCAACGACGCGGTTAACGCCTCAAGACTGGCAGGAACGCGACGGTTAAACACCTGTCCCTGAACGCCTTCCAGCGTGGTCAGAAACCGCGACATGGGCGCGTTGGTCGGCACAATAACGTTTACCCCGCAGGCCAGCAGCAGACGCTCGTCGCTGTAACGCAGGCTGGCACCCATCTCGCGCACCACAATTTTCAGGCCGTTGCCGCGTCCGCGTCGCAGGCTGTGTACAAACTTCGCCAGTTCGTTGATCAGGTCGCTTCGGGTCAGGCTGAAAATAACCGTTGCGGCATTGGCCTGTTGAGCCCGTAACCAGACCTGCTCATTATCATCGAAGAGTTGCCACTGGCGTGAAAGTGGCGGTGCACCCTCAAGCACGATTTTGTCCGCAAGATAATGCTGCTCGTCATTAAGGCTTAGCGGTTCCTGGTTTTCATTTAAGGTAAAGAAACGATCTTCTTCACAGCCCAGGCGTATTGCACGATCGGCCAGCAGGCGTTCTGCGGCATACCACCAGTTAATTCGATACTGCCAGCTATCCTGCTGAAAGCCCAAATGCGCCACGCCATCCAGCTGACGAAAATAACGCTGAAGATTATTACTCAGGTTTATTATGGTGGAGCCGGACGTCACGATTAACAGCGTGAGTTTTCTTTTATGCAGCGTGTGTCGCATACCCTTTATCCACCGCGTTAATTCGGCGTCATCGAGCTTATCCCATTGCGCTGCGCTGTTGTTAAATATCACCAGGCCGTTTTTACTGCCGAGCGTGCGCAAAAAATCACTTTCCAGCTGCAGCAGACTCCGTTTGCTTTTGGGAAGAGAAAACAGCGGGATACGGTCAGGGCCGCCGACCGGGTCGGGCGTCAGTAAATCACGCGGCGGCTGATCAGCGCTGATCAGCGTGACGGCCTGCTGATTTGAAATCACCTGTCGAATAAAAGTGCGGGCGTCATCCTGACGTGCACAAGTGACCCAATAACAGCCAGGGGTTTGCAATGCCGTTAATTCAGGCTGAACATGCAACAGCCCTAGCGAAAAAGAATTTTTCATATTGAATTCGTTATTTTTCCAGTCCAGGCTAGCTTATTATAGACAGGCCTGGATGTAACCTGAGAAATTTGAACATTGCTAATGACAGGCTGGCTCACAATGTTCTGCAAATGCCGCGTTTCAGGAAATTTTTTTCAACGCCCTTTTTTACGCGCAGGCGGTCATTCTGAGTCTGACATTGTTTTATTTTTGGCGAAAAGTAATGAAAAACCAAAATCTTTATACCCCTGTCGCCACTGCCGGCGATCGTCAGGATGATATTAGCGCTTTGCGTGACGCCTTTTCTTTGCACTCTTTTCGCTATGTCGACATTGCACGTGAAGAGCGCCTGAAAGAGATTGTGTCGCGCTGGCCGCTGTTAGCGGAAACGCTCCCCAGCCAGCCTGAGCAATCTGACTGATGCCGCTGATAGCGCTTCAGGGCGTGCGGGGCGGCGTTGGCACAACCTCTCTTTGTGCCGGACTCGGCTGGGCGCTCGCCACCCTCGGCGAGCGGGTCTTGCTGATCGACGGCTCGCCGATCAGTCAGCTCGGCGTGCATTTTAATCTGCCCGCTCAGCAGGAGAGTGGCTGGATGCAGGCGCTGTGCGATGACAGGGAGTGGCAGCATGCCGCGCTTCGCTATCCCAATGGACCTGATTTGCTTCCACATGGTGTGCTTTCTCATCAGCATGCGTTGACTATTGCCCACCAGAATGAGGCGGTGGCCGCGCCGCTGCTCCAGGCATTGCCGGACCTGCAGGCGCGCTATCAGTGGATTATTTTCGATCTGCCCGCCGATCCTCTGCCGTGGCACGAAACGCTCTATCCAGCACTGGACGGTATACTGTGCGTCACTCAGCCAGATGCGAATTGTCATTTACGTCTGAGCCAGCGTCATTTTCCGGCACGTACCCGCTTTATAATCAATCAGTTCAATGCCAACAGCCGTCTGCAGCAGGACCTCCATCAGCTCTGGATGGCTTCGCTTACAGAGCTGATACCGCTGCTGATTCACCGCGATGAGGCGCTGGCTGAATCGCTGATGATGAAGCAGCCGGTTGGTGAATATCGGCCGCATGCGTTAGTCAGCGAAGAGATCATCACGCTGGCAAACTGGCTGCTGCTCAATCTGAATGGGGTGAGGTCGTGAACCCGTTGCGCTGGCTGTTGACTGCTCCCGCCTGGCAATCACTGCACAGCGGCTATACCACCGCGCGAGGCAATGGCGCTTCCCGCTTCGCCAGTGCACTCCACCTGTTCTGGTCTGTTCTGGGGCTGATGCTGCTCCGTTTCGAAAGCCCGGCCTGGCAGCGTGTTATTCAGCAGCGCCGCCGCCTCTATCCGCATATTTCTCCGGAGCGTCCGCGTCCGCTGGATATTTTGCGTTATCTGATTCAGACCCTCTGGCTGATTGTGATCCGGCTACCGGGTGCGGGCGGGCGCGACGGTGTTAATCGCCTGAGCGTGCTGACTGGCTGGCGGCACCACGGTTATCGCTGGCTGGATAATCTTGTCGCCCGCTCGCAAACCCACAGCATTGATACACGTCTTGAACAGCGGCTGAAGCGCCTGTCGCCGCTGATGCGACGCAGCCTTTTCGTCGTCGTTGCCCTCTTTGCCTCACTGCTGGCACTGCTCTGTATCAGTCAGCCCTTTGGTCTCATGACCCAGTTTATTTTTGTCGTACTGCTCTGGGGTCTGGCGATGCTGGTACGGCGCATACCGGGGCGTTTCCCCACGATGATGCTCATCGTGCTGTCGCTGACCGTATCGTGCCGCTACCTCTGGTGGCGCTATACCTCGACGCTGAACTGGGACGATCCGCTGAGCCTGATCTTTGGTCTGCTGCTGATTGCAGCAGAGACCTACGCCTGGGTGGTGCTGGTGCTGGGCTATTTTCAGACGCTCTGGCCGCTTAACCGTCAGCCAGTCTCTATGCCGGCGGACCGTTCGCAGTGGCCATCGGTGGACCTGCTGGTGCCGACCTATAATGAACCGCTCAGCGTTGTCAGACCGACGCTCTATGCTGCGCTGGGCATCGACTGGCCGAAAGACCGCCTGACTATCTATCTGCTCGACGACGGCAACCGGCCGGAATTTCGCGATTTTGCTGCCAGCGTGGGTATCAACTATGTCGTGCGTCCCTCTAACGAACATGCCAAGGCGGGCAACATCAACCACGCGCTGAAAAAGTACTGCCGCAGCGACTTCGTCTCGATCTTTGACTGCGACCATGTGCCGACACGCTCCTTTTTACAGATGGCCATGGGCTGGTTTATCAAAGATCCCCGGCTGGCGATGCTGCAGACGCCGCATCACTTTTTTTCACCCGATCCGTTTGAGCGCAATCTCGGGCGGTTTCGCCGTACGCCGAATGAGGGGTCGCTGTTTTACGGGCTGGTGCAGGACGGTAATGATACCTGGGACGCCACTTTCTTCTGCGGCTCCTGCGCCATTCTGCGTCGCACCGCGCTGGAAGAGATTGGCGGTATTGCCGTAGAAACCGTCACTGAAGATGCCCATACCTCGCTGCGTCTGCACCGGCGTGGCTACACCTCGGCCTACATCCGCATTCCGCAGGCGGCCGGGCTGGCGACCGAAAGCCTGTCAGCGCATATCGGGCAGCGTATCCGCTGGGCGCGCGGCATGGTGCAGATTTTCCGCCTGGACAACCCGCTGTTTGGTAAAGGGCTGAAATGGGTGCAGCGGCTCTGTTATGCCAACGCCATGCTGCACTTTCTGTCCGGCATTCCACGGCTGGTCTTCCTGCTGGCGCCGCTGGCATTTTTACTCTGCCATGCCTACATCATCTACGCGCCTGCGCTGGCGATCGCTATTTATGTTTTACCTCACATGCTGCATACCAGCCTCACCAACTCGCGTATCCAGGGGCGCTGGCGTCACTCTTTCTGGAGCGAAGTCTACGAGACGGTGCTGGCCTGGTATATCGCCCGCCCGACCACCGTGGCGTTGTTCAATCCCCACAAAGGCAAGTTTAACGTCACCGCCAAAGGCGGACTGGTTGAGGAGCAGCATCTGGACTGGGTGATCACCAAGCCCTACATGCTGCTGGTGCTGCTCAATCTGGCGGGTGTGCTGATGGCGTTCTGGCGCATACAGCATGGCCCGGCAAACGAGATACTGACGGTATGCGTGAGCCTGATTTGGGTCATCTACAACATGATTATTCTCGGTGGCGCGGTGGCGGTGTCGGTTGAAGCACGACAGATCCGTGAGGCGCATCGGGTAGAGATTGCTATGCCTGCTGCCATCGCACGCGAAGATGGTCATATGCTGCCCTGTACGCTGCGTGACTACTCTGACGGCGGTGTGGGGCTGGAGATGCGCGAACCGGATGCGCTTAGGGAGAATGAAAAAGTCTGGCTGCTGCTGCGTCGTGGACAGCAGGAATTCAGCTTTCCGTGCCAGGTTCAGCGTGTCTTTGGCCGTCGGGCGGGTGTCCGTCTGCATCAGCTGACCACCCAGCAACATATTGATTTTATCCAGTGCACCTTCGCCCGTGCTGATACCTGGGCACTGTGGCAGGACGGTTTTCCGGAGGATAAGCCAGTGCAGAGTCTGGCCGACATCATGATCCTCGGCTTCAAAGGTTATCTGCGCCTGGCGGAATATGGTCCGCCGCAGTTACGTCGGTTGTTTAACCTGCTTACCGCTGGGGTAAGCTGGCTGGCTTCGCTGTTGCCGCAAGGCATCGGACGCGTGCCCGCTTCAAAAAATCTGCATTGAGTTGATGATATGAAGACAACAGGAATAAACAGGTGGGTCGCTGCACTGCTGCTGGGCTCGGCAACACTAAGCTGCGCCGTGGCGCAGGAGAGTGCACCGGTCATGGCTACCGGAGAAACGGCGGTGCAATCGTTGCCGCAGCAGCCTGCCGCGCCGCTGCGTAGCAGTCAGCTGAGCTTTGCTAAGCTGGCACCGCCGCCGGGCAGCATGACGCTGAGCGGAACGCGCCCCAGCGGGCAGATCGAGTTCGGGGTGCGCAGTGATGAGGTAGTGACACGTGCGCTGCTTAATCTCAGCTACCGGCCGTCGCCTGCGCTGCTGCCCACGCTGTCGCAGCTGAAAGTCTATCTCAATGATGAGCTGGTGAGCCTGATCACCCTGACGCCGGAACAGATCGGCAAACAGAATCAGATGCAGCTGGCGATCGATCCCCGTTTTATCACCGACTTTAACCGCGTGCGCTTTGAGCTGGTCGGTCACTACGCCAACATCTGTGAAAATCCGGCCAACAGCACCATCTGGCTCGATATCGGCAAAGAGAGCGGTCTGGATCTGACGCTACAAAAGCTGCCGCTGAAAAATGACCTGTCTCATTTCCCGGAGCCCTTTCTTGATACGCGCGACACGCGACCGCTGACCCTGCCGATGGTGTTTGCTGCCCGGCCAGACGTTAACCAGCAGCGTGCCGCCTCCATCCTGGCCTCCTGGTTCGGCAGCAAAGCCGCCTGGCGCGGACAGCATTTTCCGGTGCTCTACAATCAGCTGCCGCAACAGCAGCATGCGGTGGTGTTTGCCACCAACGATGCACGCCCGGATTTCCTGAAAAATTTGCCGCCGGTGACGAAGCCGACCGTGGCGATGGTAAGCCAGCCTGACAGCCCCTATGAAAAAATGCTGCTAATCCTGGGGCGCAACGACGACGATCTGCTGACGGCGGTGCAGGGGATTGCGCAGGGTGAGCTGCTGTTGCGCGGCGACAGCGCGACCATTGACCGCGTCACATTGCTGGCACCCCGTCAGCCCTATGATGCGCCAAACTGGGTGCGGACCGATCGCCGCACCACTTTTGCTGAGCTGACGCAGTATGAAAACCAGTTACAGTCTGACGGTCTGCAGCCCAACCCGATCAGCCTGACGCTGAACCTGCCGCCCGATCTCTTCCTGGTGCGCGCGCGCGGTATCGATATGGATCTGAGCTATCGCTACACCTCGCCTGTCCACCCGGATGGCTCACGGCTGGCCGTTAACCTGAATAATCAGTTTATTCAGGACTACCCGCTGGTGCCGAAAAACACCGCCGGGCAGCAACTGCTGCATATTCCGCTGATTCAGGGAATGATGGACAAGAATCATGAGCTGCTGATCCCGGCGCTGCGGCTGGGCGTGGTAAACCAGCTGCGCTTTGATTTTGACTATGCCAACACTTTTATGGGCGGAACCGCCGACGGACGTTGTGAAACTGTGACGCCGGTAGGACACCATGTGGTGGTGGACGACAGTTCCAGCATCGATTTCTCTGGCTATCGCCACTACATCGAAATGCCCTCATTGCAGAGCTGGGCGAATGCGGGCTTCCCGTTCAGTCGCTACGCCGATCTGGCCCAGACGCTGGTGCTGGTCCAGCCCAATCCTGATGCACAACAGGTCAGTACGCTGCTGAATGCGCTGGGCAATATGGGCGCGCAAACCGGCTATCCGGCGCTGCGCGTGCAGCTTACCGATGACTGGAGTACGGCGAAAAAGCAGGATGCGGATCTGCTGATGATCGGCGACATCCCCAAAGATCTTCAGGATGACCGCCGGATCACGGCGCTGGTTGAGGCCACCGCCAGCTGGCTGAAAACCCCGGCGCGCAGGGTTTCTCAGCCTGTTCAGCCACTAAGCGAGGCTGAAAGAGCAGCGGAAAGCACTACGGCTATTGGTTCACGCGGCCCGCTGGCGACCGTCATCGGTTTCCAGTCGCCGTTTTACGATCAGCGCAGTGTCGTCGCGCTGCTCGCCGATGGCAGTCCGCGCAGCTGGCAGCTGCTTGATGAGGCGCTGGCTGACAGCGGCAAACGCCAGGCGATCTCAGGCTCCACGGCGATTATCCGTGAGTCGGGCGTCAACAGCCTGCGCGTTGGAGAGACCTATTTTGTCGGCCACCTGCCGTGGTGGGAGCGTCTCTGGTCGCTGCTCTCTTCACATCCCTTCTGGCTGGCACTCTGTGCGTTCTTTGTGGTGGTGCTGTTCGCGCTGATGACATGGCGTCTGATGCGAATTATTACCCGTCGTCGTTTACTGGATGAAGATGAATAACGCTCAGTTATTGCGGACAGGCATGCTGCTCGGCGCGCTGAGTGCGCTGCCGGACATGGCCGTTGCCGCTGACGGATCGGAAGTCTCGCCGGTCGACTGGCTGCTGACCCAGGTCCGTACCGGCGAGTCGACCAACAAATACGATCTGGTACAGCAGTCGCTCTATCGGCTGGAGAAAATCGATCCCGATAATCCTCAGGTGCTGGCGGCACGTCTGCGGCTGGCACTGCACCAGGGCGATATCGCCAGCGCGCAGTTGCTGCTGGATCAACTGAAAAAGGTTGCACCTGATTCGGCAGAGACGCGCGAAGCAGCTGTCGGCCTGGCGCTGACCTCATCCGATGGACGGCAGCAACTGCAGCAGGCGCGTCTGCTTGCCACCTCGGGGCGACTGACCGAGGCAAAAAGCGCTTATGACGCGCTGTTTAACGGCGTCTTCCCCGATCCCAATACCGCCCTGGAGTACTGGCGGCTGCTGGCGCGCCTTCCCGGCCAGGAGGGTGTGGCTTATCAGCAGCTTCAGGCACTGGAACAGCGCTATCCGGGCAATATCGGGGTTGAGCTACAAATTGCACGCATGGCGTTTAATCAGCAGCAGCCAGAAAAGGCGATAGCGCAGCTGAAGAAGCTGGCAAACAGCAATGGCGGGCGTGCCGCTGCTGCCGACCTCTGGCTGCAGCAGATCACCAGTCAGCCGATCAGCGACAGCAGCGTGGCGCAGCTTAAAGCCTATCTGACCGTGTTCACTGAGGGCGATGCGTACCAGCAGGGCGCAGAGGCGCTCGCGAAGCAGCAGACGACGCTGGCCGATCCCGCTTATCGGGAACGGATGCGGGCGCTGGCGCTGGTCGACGCAGGCGATGTGAATAACGCGATGATGACCCTTAACCGGGCGCTGAAAGCGAATCCCGATGATGCTGAATTACTGGGCGCGATGGGACAAACTCAGGCCCGCGCCGGCCACCGTGATGCCGCTATTCTCTGGCTGGAACGCGCCATCAAAGCGGGCCAGCAAAGTACGCTGATCGGCAAATGGCAGTCGCTGCTGCAGAGCAACCGCTACTGGCTGGCGATTGAGCAGGGCGATAAAGCGCTGGCACAGCACGATATTGATGCTGCCGAAACGCACTATCGCGCGGCGCAAACGTATGACAGCAGCGACAGCTATGCCCTGATTGGCCTGGGCGATGTGGCGATGGCCCGCAAAGAGACGGTGGCGGCTGAACAGTTCTGGCAGCGCGCGCGACGGCTGGATGGCACGAATATCACCGCGGTGCGTCGGCTGGCGGGGCTGTATCAGACGGTGTCGCCCGCCCGCGAGATGGAATTCATCAATACCTTACCTGCTGCACAGCAGCGCGCACTGGCCGACACGATCCGGACGCTGCGCAGCGACAGCCTGCGTGCGGAAGCGGATGCCCTGGCGCAGCAGGCGCGCTGGTCGCAGGCCGCAGAGAAATATCGCCAGGCGCGCGAGCTGTCACCGGATGACGTCTGGCTCAGTTACCGGCTGGCGGGTGCACTGCGTAACAGCGGAGCCGGACAGCAGGCGGATGCGGTAATGCGCGCACTGCCGCAGCAGCATCCCCGGGACGCCACCGCGCTTTATGCGACCGCACTCTGGTTCTCAGGCAACGATAACAACAGCGAGGCGATGGCCACGCTGCATCGGCTGCCCGACGCGCAGTGGAGCAGCGATATGCGCGAGCTGGCTGACCGCCTGAAGCAGGATCAAATCTTTGCGCAGGCTGAGGCGCTGCGCGCCGCCGGGCAAGAGCAGGCAGCGGTGACGCTGCTTGAGCAGCAGCCGGTTTCTACCCGACGCGACCTGACGCTGGCCGACTGGGCGCTGGCACGCGGTGAGGCGCAGCAGGCGCTGGCAGAATATCAGCAGGTGCTGTCGCGCCAGCCGGATAACGGCGATGCGGCGCTGGGACGAATCGAAGCGCTGGTTGCCCTGCAGCGCAACAGCGAAGCCCGCCAGGCCCTGGCGCAACAGCCGCCAGTGCAGGCGACAGTGAATGCGGATCGCCGTGCTGCGCTGGCGTGGCAGGCAGTCGGTGAAACCACGCGGGCTGCCGCGCAGTTTACCGATCTGAAACAGCGCGCCGCCGCGCTGCCGCCTTCGCAGGACAAGGCGCTGGTGTTTCGTGATGCGGCACGGCTGGAGGGCGCACAGCAGCAGCCTGAACAGGCGCTGGCAGACTATCGTCAGGCGATGACGGCCAGCGGTATCGATAGCAGTGGCAATATCAGCCGCGCAACCCGCAATGATCCCCAGGATGACTGGCTGAAGCGCAGCCTGCGCAGCGACACGGCCGATCTCTACCGTCAGCAGCAGACCACGCTGACGGTGCAGCAGGACTATTCACGCAACAGCGGCACCGGCGGCATCTCTGATTTTACGGCGCACACCACCATGCTGCAGGCGGAACATCCGTTTGCCGATGGCCGGGGCTTTTTCCGTCTTGATCGGGTGGATGTCTCCGCAGGAACATTTGCCACCCAAAACGGCAGCATCGACGCCCTGTTTGGCAGCTGTGATGATGCGAATTCCGGCGGCTGCAGTCGTCAGACCCGCCAGCGCGATGAGGGCACGGCGCTGGCCGCTGGCTGGCATAACGCAACCTGGTCAGCCGATCTCGGCACCACGCCGCTGGGTTTTGAAGTCACTAACTGGACCGGCGGGCTGAGCTGGAAAACCGATGTGAAACAGCTCGGTGTCACACTCACCGCCTCACGCAGGCCGATAGCCAGTTCGCTCCTCTCCTATGCCGGGACGCGCGATCCCGCCTCCAATGGCGGCAAAAGCTGGGGTGGCGTGGTAGCCACAGGCGGCAGCATCGGGCTGAGTTACGATCAGGGCGGCGCGCATGGCCTCTGGGGCGACATCAGTGCGCATCAGATCACCGGTAAAAATGTCGCCGATAACAGCCGCGAGCGGCTGATGGGCGGCTATTACTACAAGCTCATCAACAGCGATAACCGCCGTGCGACCGTCGGGCTGAACAGCATGCTCTGGCACTATCAGAAGGATCTCAGCGATTACACCTTCGGCCAGGGCGGTTACTACAGTCCGCAGCAGTATCTCTCTTTTTCCGTGCCGGTGACCTGGCGGCAGCGGACAGAGAACTGGTCGTTTGACCTGGGCGGTTCCGTTTCCTGGTCCCATTCGAAAACCAGTGCGCAGCAGCGCTATCCGGTTAATCCGGGTTATACCCTGGCCAGTAATCCGTCTTCTGCCAGCAGTTCCGGCGGCGGTACGGGCTATACGCTGCAGGCAGTGATTGAGCGACGGCTGACGTCAGGCTGGTTTATTGGTGCGGGTGTCGATATTCAGCAGGCAAAGGATTACACCCCGAGTCATGGTCTGCTCTATGTGCGCTATGCTGCCGGCGGCTGGGAAGGCGATCTTGATATGCCGCCACAGCCGCTGATCCCTTACGCAGATTTTAAATAACACGGAACGGGAAAAAGCAGGACTTTTCAGACGGTAAAAAAGTCAGTTTATGGGATATACTGGCGGGCATTGTCCTGTCTGCTATCTGGGCTTTTTTCATCGTCGGGAGAGAATTTTTTTGCGCGTAAGCCGG
>Ga0209371_1000308_pt1 | contig 54275 bp, 75 predicted proteins | sample AgamicAtAmrz_FD_187165 | JGI IMG/M metagenome (GOLD analysis project Ga0209371, IMG submission 187165) | Agave microbial communities from Guanajuato, Mexico - At.Am.rz (SPAdes) (version 2) | ecosystem: Host-associated > Plants > Roots > Rhizosphere | place: Guanajato, Mexico | collected 2012-06-07
AATCAGGCTAGTTTGTTAGTGGCGTGTCTGTCCGCAGCTGGCAAGCGAATGTAAAGACCAGACTAAGCATGTAGTACCGAGGATGTAGGAATTTCGGACGCGGGTTCAACTCCCGCCAGCTCCACCACTTTTGATTGGACCACGACCGGACAATAACTGTGAAAACAGTCATTTATGGAAACTGACCAGACAGTGCATGGACCAGATAGAGAAAAAAGAATGCACGTGAAATGCACGCGCATTTGGTTCCAAACAAAAAAGCCTCAGATCATGGTCTGAGGCTTTTCTGTTTGTGTCTAATTGAAACTCAATATTTCATACTGCTTATTCGTATGGGCTGAAGCCGTCAGTCGGCGAGCGCGCATAAAGACGACCGCTATATAGTAGGCCGGTAATCCTCATAAACTTCCACGACGTTCCACATCTGCACGCCAATCACGCTGATGTCTTCCAGCGCCTCTCCTTCGTACGTATCGCCGTCTTCACAGATGATGTAGTCCGGTCCGAGCCGGCCGATATGGCAAATCCCAAATGCCTCGAACAGGATGGTGTCACCTGGCTTCGGCCGGACGGACCTGTCGATAATAGCCACACCATCGCACGTCGGAACGTGGAGCGTTTCAGACGGCCGCGAAGTGATCAGCACCGGACCACCGGCAGGTCGGAAACTTTTGTGGTATATGCCGGCGAAAGCATCTCGCGCTTCATCGCCCATGTGTTCTGTATACCCTGCCCTGCGAACCATAGATTCCCCTTCCCGCTCAGGTTGAGACCATCCATCACGCGCATCAGCGCCTCGCTGTTGGCCTGTGGTTTGTTTTCATCAAACAGATTCAGCTGCGACACGCCTTCGCTGTAGAAATCGCCCAGCATTACGCCAGCCTTCATATAGCGGTGTCCTTCAAGCCAGATGCGATCGAGCGCTTCAATGGCCACCCGGATGATGTCGCGCGTGTCGTTGGTTGGCGTAAGCACTTTTCCTGTCGACTGGTTGCCGTAGAAAACTTCGCCCACGGCGTGGGGGCTGGTTCGGACGAACACGGCTATCTGAGTGCAATACTGGCGCTCTCCGCGCAGCTTACCCGCGGCACGCGCGGCGAAGGTGCATATGGCCTCGCGCATATCGTCGTATTTGGTTATCCGGGAGCCGAACGAGCGGGAGCAGACAATCTGCTGTTTGGTTGGCGCGAACTCTTCCAGCTGCAGGCATGGCTCACCGCGCAGCTCTCTGACGGTTCGCTCAAGCACAACGTTGAAATGTTTGCGGATGGTGTAGGTGCTTTGCTCTGACAGGTCTTTCGCGGTCAGGATGCCCATGGCGTTCAGCTTCCTGCTGATGCGCCGGCCGACGCCCCAGACATCCTCAACCGGTACCAGCGCCATAAGCTTGCGCTGACGGTCGATATTCGACAGGTCCAGCACGCCGCCGGTCTTCGTCCACTTCTTGGCGGCATGGTTCGCCAGTTTGGCGAGCGTTTTGGTCTGCGCTATCCCTACGCCTACGGTCAGGTGCGTTTCCTGCTTAATACGCGCCCGGACAGCGCGGCCAAAGTCCTCAAGCGGGTGGTTGCGCTGCATGCCGTCCAGGCACATAAATGCCTCGTCGATGGAGTAGATTTCCACGGCCGGCGCCATGCTCTCCAGCGTGCTCATCACGCGGTTGCTCATGTCGGCGTAGAGCGCGTAGTTGGAGCTGAACACCTGCACCTTGTGCCGTCGGAATTCATCCTTCAGCTTGAAGTACGGCGCGCCCATGGGTATTTGCAGCGCTTTCGCCTCTGCCGATCGGGCGATGACACATCCGTCATTGTTGCTCAGCACCACTACCGGCTTTCCCCGCAGATCTGGCCTGAACACCGTTTCGCAACTCGCATAAAACGAGTTCACATCTACCAGGGCAAACATCACACACCGCCATTCGGATTAAACACCTGAAACAGGCGCTCTTCACCGTCAGTAGTGGTGATGTCGCGGAACGTCGTGGTGTGCATCTCGATCCACTTATTGGCCGCACGCAGCGTGTAATGCCAGTTCATGCGGTCAAGTTCCCTGATGAAGTCGAGCGTGCTGATGGTGTAGCGGCCGGCAGCGTCGCGTTTCACTGCCTGGCGGAAAGCAATCATGATTTCGTAGTCCCGTGGCATGGTCATTTACCTCCGTGATAAATACTGTATGGATAAACAGTAATATCGATCGGTAGAACTGATCAAGCCGCTGCGATTGAGGTTTTTGTAAAGCCATTGGTGGGTAAGGAGATTTAGTTTGGCGCGTGCGGAGCGAATGACTAAGCTTTAATCACCCACCCCGTAGCCTGCTCAGATCGGCGCGGTATACCTCTGCCCCGTCGCCGGGGCTTTTTTATTTTTTTATATGGCTACTGGGGGAGTTTTTTTGGGAGTGACACTGGCTGGTTTGGTTGAAGACGTAACTTCGCTGTTATATGCTGAAATGACTTAGCACTTCTTTAATAACGCCTTTTGATAAAAGTTGAATTAAATGATTGAAATAATCAGATCTATGGTGGACTTTGGTCAGCAATATGCTGGCCGCGTTTTTCTTGCCGCTGCGGCTATCTGTCTGCTTGAATACATCCTGCCAATGTCCAGGCATTCCTTCGGCTCCAGATTGAGAGGGGCAATGTTTTGGATGGTCTACATTGTAATCACAGCCACAGGCATGATTCTGTTTTACCGCCTATGGGGAATGCTTGGGTGGAAACCCCCGATTCATGTTGATCTGAAGTTCCTTTCTTCATCAGAAAACCCAACGATAAGAGTAATTGGCGGAATTCTCTCTACTTACATTATTCTGCAGATTGGCGAGTTCTTTTATTATTGGTTTCACCGCCTTCAGCACACCAGCCGGTTTTTCTGGCGATTTCATGCAGTGCACCACTCACTTGAAGAAATGAATGCTTTCAATAGCAATCACCACTTCACGGAGGAGTTTTTCAGGATTCCATTTGTTACCCTGCCAATTTCTCTGCTTTTCAGTTTTGAGCAGGGGTATGTGCCATTCCTTTTTGCTTTCCTGCTAGGCTGGCAGAGCATTTATGAGCACAGTACTACCAAACTTCACTTTGGTATATTTCGTTACTTTATTCCTGACAACAGATTCCACCGCATACATCACTCTGTTGAGAAAAAGCACTTTAACAAAAACTTTGGTAGCGGGTCAGCCCTATGGGATATTCTATTCGGTACGGCGTACTATCCAAAAAATGATGAGTGGCCTGATACTGGACTAAAAAATCAACCCGAGCCTAAATCAGCTATTGAATTCATAACGATGCCTTTTAAAAGAAAAAGACAATAAATTAACATCGCCCCTCAAATGAGGGGCTTTTCATTCAATCATTTGTCGGCAAAGGCATACCCATCTGATCCCAGAAAGGTAAAGAGTTATAGTACTCAAGATAACGCGGGTCTGACGAAGATATTTCAACTATTCCTGGATGGGCATCTGGATCTTGAGGCCCACCAAAATAAGTAGTGATCTTGCCCTCTTCATCAAAAATCACATACAGGATTTGCATTTTCACACCCTTATATTTCGTAACCTACCGTCTTTGCAGAAAAATTACCAGGGTTACTGTTGTTCATCAGATAATAGACCTGCCCAGAAACGATAACAGGAAGCTCCATAATCATACCACTGGAAGAGGTGCCTGATGATGTAGAAGATAGCTGGCCTTGCGCACCAATCCCGGAGGTATCTGCCTGCAAAACCAATCCGCACGCTGTCCCAGAATTGGTCTGAGTTACGTTCAGGGCTATTGAAATTTTACGGCTATTAAGTGGCGCGCCTGGAGTGATCGACAATACAGTGGGGGTTGTTACTGGTGACGATGTTGTTAATATTGTTATTTGCTGAGTTTTAATGCTTCTGCCAGTTTGAAAGCCGGGAATAAATTTTGAAGATGAAATCCCCCACACGCTAATTAATGCAGATGATGAGTATCCCGATGGCATATTGGCACCACCATAAACCTCGGGTGCAACGGCGGACGTTGCATTGACCGCAAGTAAGGCAGAGGCTCCAGTGGTGGGATTATAAATAGCGTATATTGCTACAAACCCTGTCGCTGGTACCGTTCCAGTATCCATCCCGCCAGCGCCTGTTGTCGCAAGATTGATTGTCTTGCTGAAATTACCGATGCGATACTGACTGCCACCGAGAGCCGTTCCCACAATAATCTCATCAGCGGTTACCATCGCCGTCGCAGAAGCCGCAGTGACACTCATTGAGAGGTTTCTTGCCTGACCAACTACTCCCGTCATTACTGGGATTGCAGCCGCTTTAGCTGCACTTTGTACGGCTGTTTTAAAATTTGTGAGGATTGTCGCAGGGATACCATTATCCAAAACATCCGCGCCAGATAAATCAGAAATGTATTGAGCAAGGATGCTCGCCATCACAGTGCCTTGACGCAAGGCCTTATTGATTTGTGCAGAGCTAGCTTTACCACTTTGAAAACCCGTTACCAGAGAAGCCAATGCCTCATAGTCAGCCTGGCTAATTACATTGGCACCAGCGCCAATACTGAACGGTTTAAAATTATTAGTAGCCATTAAAGTGTTTTCTCCCATGCGCCATCATCAAATCCGGCGATGTATTCGTTATCCATGTCGAAGCCAAAGAATCTGCTTCCGACTGATGGGGTCTCTATTGAAGGTGTTTGAATGTCGCCAGCCCAGACGCCGGCGGCTTTAACGGTGAGATATCCCTGCCGAATGGCAGCGATGAGTTCCAGCGAGACCTGGCTGATGTCTTCTTCCGGAAACACCCACACAGAGATGGTCATGTCCTGATTATCGACGATCTGCATTTTCAGGCCTGAACCATCCAGCGCAGCCTCAAGGATTGGCGGCAGCGTATCGTTTTGTCCGTTCCAGTTGTTGATCGCTATTTTCGCCTTCAACACGATGCGGTATGTGTCATCGCTAAGGCTGGTATAACCAGCATCAGGGTCATACGGCCCTTGCCATATGCCCTGATCCCAGCCGAGGCCGTCCGTATCAAACGAGAAGTAAACGCCGCTGATAGGCTGGCTGACGATGCGCGTTCGCCCGATCCACTCGCCGAGAATGTCCAGTTGCGCACCAACCGCGCTGTCGATATCAAACGCGGTGATCAGCCCCTGAAGCGCAGTTGATGCATCGGTAAGCGGGCGAGTTGAAAGGTCTACATGCGCGACGAACCGCAGTTTACCAGCGTGATAGTTGGTGATCAGTTCGGTATATTTGCTCATGAGGTCACCGTCAACGCTATGTTGGCGGTGCTGCAGGACGCTGATTCGTTGAAGGCGATGACGATGTTGGCCGGGATCACTGCACCAGCGCTTTTGCCGATCTGCAGCTCGGTGATGTCGTAATACCTGGCGTTACCGCCGCTCACCACGCCGAGGTTCGCCGGGGAGTAAAGTCGGCTTAGCAGAACATCATCGCCGATAAGCAACCCGTTGATATAGTCAGCGATCGCCTGTTTGATTTGCTCTCCGATTTGCGTGGTGTATCCGGTGAACACCTTCAGGGAAAGCGCGACATAAATCGGCACGTCAGTGGAGCGGTAAAAGCTTATGACGTGCGGATTGTCGTATTTGTCCGGCACAGTGACCGACGTAGTGCCGTAAGTGGCAACGCCCTGTCCCTTTTTGCTACGAATGGTCTGAGCAATGACGGTCGCATCTCCGCCGTCGACTATTGCGGAAATAGAGTGCGCCGGCAGCCCATTTTCATCCACGGACCCGGTATCATTCTCGTAGAGCTTATGACGTGTAACGCCATCTACGTTTGCCAGCGCGCCATCAACAGCATCGAACGGCGTCAATGACGGCAGCGCCACGCTTTGCCCTTGCCTGATGCGCAGATCAGAATCCTTCTCAACAGCGGTGCCAACAGTGGCCGCGTTGGCGTTCGTAACCGCCGTCCAGCCCCGCGTCGGCGTATTGATCTGGTTAACAGAGCCAATCACTGCTGCAACTGCGCCAGAGGTCGCGCAGATCGCCGTTGCGATTACGGTACCGCCTGGCTCGATTGTCACACTGGCAGGTAGGTTCCAGATAATGCCGTTGGCATCTTTAACCGAACCATTTGTGATGGTGGTTCCAGCTGTTCCGGTAAGCAACAGGTCAACAGTTGAATTGGTGGCGGCTTTGCGCGCGATGCCGTTAATTTTCACATTTCGCGTGAGAGCATCAGACATTGCCGTTGAAGGTGAAAACGAGTTGTACACCTGAACTGCAGTGTTGTTGGCATCGTTGATAGCCAGCGCCACCAGAGCGACCATCTGTCCGTCTTTGCTGTCCGGATCGAGGTAGGCATCTGAGCCATAAATTTGCTGAAAATAGCCGGTAATGGTGGAGAGTATCGTCTGATAATCAGGCGCACTAATCCCCGAGGCAGTCACCGTAGCGGAGAGCCCCAGCGTGTCGAGATCAAGAGCCATTATGCCTCGCTTGTAACGGTCGTCGTTCCGTAGATGGTGTCTATCGTCGCGGTAAAAATTACGCGGCGAGTGGTGGTATTCAGATCGGTATTGAAGGCCAGGATGGAATTGACGCCCGGCGTTTCGAGGATGTGCTGGCGAATGGCGAGGTTATAGGTCTCAGGCTTTTGCTTGCCAAGTACCGACTGAATCCACGGTGTGCCAGCAGTGGTATCGAGAAACCATTGCCCATACCAGAGCAGGAATCGTGTTTTAACCGCCTGCGCCACTGCTTCAGGCGAGTTAATCAGCCAGGTATCATCACCCTGCCCGAAGGTGTAATCACCGTCGTCATCTTCGCGTCTGTATCGCATCAGTTCACCTTGCCGGAATTGCCGCTGCCAGTTTGCACGCCGTTATGCGTATGCTGGTCGCTGATATCTTTGCCGTTGGATGTGAGCGTGCCGAGGAACTGGATAGCGCCGGTAATCTTCGCCGCGGTTCCGGTTGCCAGACTGCCAACCATGCCGCCCAACCACGTAAACAGGCCATTCACTTTGACCGCATTACTAAATTCGGACAGCGGCGCTTTCACGTCTAATCCGCCCGGCGCCACAATGTTTATGGCGTGGCTGTTCGGGTCCAGCTCGATATAAGCAAAGCCGTCATCGGTACGCATCTGCAGCGTGGTGGTGCTGATGTTACTGATGACGTTAGCCTGAGACTGCGGGCCAACAATTGCGAAGGCGTCTGACAAATCATGCTGGCGCGGATCGACAGTCTCCTGCACGCCGCCGCTTTGCCACCAGAAATCGATGCAGCGATCAGAGAAAACAACCAGGCACTCGTCTCCCGCTTTCACAGGGAACGTGATGGTGCAGCCGCCGCCCCGCGGGAACACCACTGGGACATCCACCAGCAGTGGAAGTGGCGCTGATTTCATGTTGCCCAACTCATCGGCGGTCTGGCCCTTCAGCGCTGGCTGAACGGTGCATGTGCATGCTATGGGGTCAAAAGATTCGATTATGCCGGGCAGTGAAACGCGCAGCATGGAGAAGATGGTGTCTGACAGCACCTTCATGGCCTGCTGTTCACCGCCGGCCAGCGATTGAGGCGATACTGACATGTTAACTCCAGGCAATAAAAAACCCGCCGAAGCGGGTTATATTTTCAAAGATGCGCAGTTAATTAATTTTTTGGCAGTCAAAAGTGCCAAACACTCGCGGCTGATCCATGTTGCTGCGAATCGCCTCGACGTTCAGGATGGCCTTTCCATTACGCTTAACGTAGTCCATGCCAAACCAGCCGGGCGCATCGCTGCGCTGCACCAGCCACTGCATTTTGACGTTTTCATAATCGCCGTTGGCCTTTAAAAAAGTGAATTTCTGACTTTCTGGCTTAACCCCATTGATGCGTGCCCAACCATCATTAGCGTCACTTGTGCCAAGCTTAAATGGTCCACATTGTGAGTCTGCTAAGGCTGAGCCAGCAGCGAACAAAGCAAACATGAGAATCCAGCGCATCAGTATGTCCTGTTCAGCGAAGAGTTCGTTTGGAGGTCTGCCGAACCGCGAGCGATGCACATCAAATCCATGTACCACGGCTGACCTCTGGTGTCGCCAGTATAATCTATAGCCGATACGATATACACGCCGTCAGCCGCAATACTTGCGGGCTGTTGCAGTGTTCCGTTAACCGAGAGATTGCCGTTTGTATTGGTTTCGCTGGCCCGGCTGGGAAGTGACTTCACCTCATCGACTGACAGGCTGGCGCGGTACACTGACGCCTGGTCGATTTGCACCAGCCCTTTGAGCTGAATATTCGGGTTTATCAGACAGCGGACGTTTACCCCGCCGCCCATCGTCTGCTGCGGCATGCCGATCAGGCCGGTGTCGCTGTTAAGCACAATGGCGTTCTGCACATATTTATCTGTTGGCACCATCTGCGCCTGACCGGCGACCAGCTGCCACGTTGCGCCGCACTGCGCAGCCACATTATCCATGATGTCTCGGGAGGACTGATAAATGACGCGCCCGCGCGGAAATATTGTGGCCGGCATATCGCCGGTGATCCCCTGCGTTACTCCGTATGGGTTGAAACTGTCCATTGCAGCCGCGTGCACGTCAGCAACCGTATAGCCGGCGGAAAGGGTTTTGGTCACGCTGGCATTCATGAACGCCTGGTGCCCATCAATGGCCTGAATAAGCACCCACGTATCAGTGGGATTATCGCGCCCGGTAATTGTAAAGCGAATGTCGCCGCTGAATATCTCACCGAAATTTGTGCCGTTGGACTGGCCACCTTCGGCGGCATTGATGTTTTTTACAACGCCAACCTGACTGGCATCCACAGGCTGCGCGATGCCATCGTATCCCGCGATGATTTTTATCTTTGCGAACTCCTGCCCCAGAATACGCGAAGCCGTATCCTTCGACAGATTGTAGATCCGCACCATCGCAACACGCGGCCAGCGCGTATCCGTCCAGGCGATGTTAAAAACCACCTTAAAGTCGCTCAGGCTAATGCCCTGCCCGTTTTCCGCGAGGATCTGCAGCTCAAAGTGGCGCATCCAGTTCTGTGACATGCTTACTCCGTTACCGCCAGCAGGTGGCTGCGAATTCCCAGGTCAGTTTTGGTCGGATAATCCTGCGCCGGGTCATCGCACACCACCGCCAGGCCAAAACCAAGATTGAGGTAGGCGAACTGCTCCAGCAGATTCGCGCCGGTCACCAGCGGAATGCCCGTTACGATTGCTTTCCCGCTGCTGTCCAGCAAGTCGATAATCCAGCCAGCGTCATCTCGCCATAGCGTCAGAATGGAGTAATTAACGCCGTTAATCGCGGTGGTGAATTGCTGATTATCCGGCGACAGCGGTATCTCGTTAGCCTGCATTATTCCCCCTAAAACAGGTTTGATACCCTGGAAAGAATTGATTCGCTTTGCGGCACCGTGGATTTAACGCCGGCGTTCTGCACGGCTGAGGTACTGACGCCCTGCGACATATCTGCCTTGTCAGCCACAGCGATGCTCTGGGTTGAGGTGATCAACACCTCACGCAGCGTGAGCGTGGCCGCCAGCACGTTCTCAGTGGCTTTGTCGGTAGTTACATCCAGCACGCGGATCAGCATATTGCTGTAAATGCGCTTGCCGGTCGTGACGCTGAACGGCACGCGGCTGCGCTGCAGGTCGATAAGCTCCTGATAAACCTCTTTCGGGCTCAGGCCAAGACTAACCCCGATTGATGATGTATCCAGTAAATCGAGCAGCGAGCCGCCGCCAGCAAAACCAACTTCCATCACCAAATCCGAAGGGCGCCGGAAAGCGTGGTCAGCAACCGGCGCTTTGTCTTCCACCGGATGCTCGGTGATTTCCAGCGTATCGCTGTGCTTCTCACTCACCACCACATCTGGCACTATCAGGCCTATTTTTCTGCTCTGAAGAGAAAACAGCGTGGATATAACGTCCATTATCGGGGCCCTGTTGACATCACCTGACTAAATCGAGAATTAACGGAAGTCTGCTGATCAGCGACCGCTTTCCCCGCCTGCGCCGGATCGTTGACGCCGTGGATATGAATATTGGTTTCCTGGCTGATCTGCGCACCGCCGGCAGACGGCATGTTGCTAAGAACGCGCGGTATGTAATTGCGCGTTTCATCCGGCATCAGCGCCATGCCGTGCTTTTGCACATTGCCAATCCCCCAGTTATACGACGCCAGCGCCTTACTCAAATCACCGCCGTTCACCTGCAGCAACTGGCCGAGATATTTGGCCGCCGCGCCAGCAGATTTAACCGGGTCGAAAGCGTCATTTCCCCGTAAACCCAAATCCTTTGCTGTTCCCGGCATCAGCTGAAAAAGGCCTTGCGCGCCAGCGCCAGATACTGCGTTCGGGTCTCCTGAAGACTCAGCGATCGCCACGCTGCGCAATAATCCGGTGGGAAGACGGTAGAGCTGTTCAAGGCTGTTAAGCGTTGGCCCGAGCCAGCCAAGCAGCGCGGCGCCATTTTTTGTTGGCTCTGGCCGCTCGAAAAACTTGCCACGCACCCATTGTCCGATGCTACGTGTATCGAAACCGGTTTTATCCTTTAACCAGTCAGCTGCGCTATTGGCGCTGTCGGTAACCTGCGGCAGCGCATCGGCATTATTGTTTTGCTGCAGAATGTCGCGCCCGGCGGCGTAAGCATCAGCCCATCTACCATCTTTGATGGCGTTCATAAGACGCGCTATCCCATCAAGCATGCGCGCCAAACTACCGAGGTTTTGTGTCAGGTTGCTGAGGTCCCATTTTGCGGTCCACGTTTGCGGATCGATATTGAGCAGCTCCAGCACCCGGTTTTTCAGGTCATCGATAGCCTTAACGGCGCTGGTGATTTCCGGCTCCCACGTCTTCCAGTCAATGAGGGACTTGCCGCCTTCTTTCCACGTTTTGTAGTCGTCATATAGCGCGAGAATGGCAAGGCCGAGCGCGGTTATGATGCCGATGGGCGATGTCAGGAAGGCGCTATTCAGTAACTTCCAGGCGAGAATCAGCGCGCCAAATATTTCAATCAGACGCTGAGTGGACTTATCCAGCGATGCCCACCAACCCATGATGTCAGCGCCGGCCTGAATCAGCCGGTAAACAACCCTGCCGATGACTTCAGCAAGCCAGAGAAGCCCTTTAACGCCGCGGGTAATAACCCCTTCGATTTTGGGGAAGTTGTCGACTATCTGTTTGCGCAGCGTATCGATTGAGCCGGATAAGCCTTCAGCGAGGTTTGAACCGATTTTATCGCGCGCCATGCCTGCCATCTGGCCGAAAGCGCGCAAAGACGTCATGAAGCGGTTAGAGCTGGCAGCAGCCTGATCTGCGTTGAAGCCGATAACCTTCGCCATCTGCGTATACTGGCCGCTGAACTGGCCAAGCCCGCGGCGCATCGCCATCAGCGTATTTTCGTCAATGCCCAGCAGCTGCGCATACTGGTTGGCTCGATAGTAGGGCATGCTGTTAAGCCGCTGACCCACACCAGTGAAAATGGTGGCCATGTCCAGCATGTTGCCTTTTGCGTTCCTGGTCTGCACACCTAGGCGGTTCAGAAAACCTTCCGCGCCGGGGCTACTGCGCATGAAGCGGGCAAGACTCTCCAGCGAACCGCGCGCGGCTTCCGCGCTTGAACCCGCCTGCGCGGCCGCATAACCGATCGCCTGAATACCTGCCGCCGTAGCGCCCGTGCGCTGAGACGACCAGTACAGCTGATCAAGGCCGCTGGCAATTTTGGCTGTGTAGGCCAGCACGGATAGCGCGGCCGCTTCCACAGCGGTACCCAGCTGCACCACTTTGACGGTAGTGCCGGCGACAACCGCATCAAACTTGCGTGCGCCGGCGTCATCAATCTGGAAGCCCAGCGAGATGAGGAAATCTTTGATGGTTTCAGCGTTCATTGGTTGTCCTGTTCCCAGCGGCGGATCCGCGCGTTGTTATCTGCCTTGAGGTCAAGCCAGTCATTCATCCGGGCAATATCAGCGAGATCTACAGACCCATCTTTCAACGCCGAATAGCTGATGTACCCGGCATCAACCGGGCGCATCAGGTAATCTTCACCATCGGGAAGTGTATCGAGGATCAGGCCGCTGGCGGGGACTGCGTCTCGCTGCCGGGGGCTACGGGCAAAAAATTACCGAGACTGTCGCCTACCACCCGACCAACCATCTGCAGCATGCTCATCATGTCAATGTCATCAAACATCAGTTCACTCTGCTGCATCACCGGCGCCCAGGCCTTACCGTTTTGGCGTGCCACCACCGACAGGCATGGAAAGATGATCGCGTTGGTATCTTCCTCAGTCATGTTCGCCAGCTTCTCTGCAATCTTCGGCAAAGCCTTTTCCAGCACGCGATAAACTGCCTCCGGATCTGCTTTTTCACCATCGACCGGCAGCGCCTCTTTAATGCTCTGAACGTCTGGCATGATGCCGGCGAGAACCGGCAGCAGCTTGCGCGTGACTTTCAGCTGAGCGAAAACGCTGAGTTTACGGGTGCGGTATTGCACCCCTTTAATCTCAAATTCCACAATTAATACTCCCCGAGAACCTCATCGATTTTGATACAGTCGAACACCCACGCCACCATGCCGGCGACCTTTGGGTTACTGAAATCAGGCATCTTCTGAAACGCGCAACCGCGGGCTGTGACTAAGTCTCCCGAAGCGGTGTTACGCACGACAATTACGTTATTTCCCCAAAGCGCGGATGACAGCTGCTGAGCGTTGTACATGATCGAAAGTTTCTTGTTGACCGGGGAGGTTTTAAGCAGGTTTACCGTGACCGTACCGGGTTTACCCGCGTGCAGGCTGTGCATGCCCTCGCCATCTGCTCCGATTGTCATGGTGTTTTTGGCTTCGCCCATTGCAACGACGATGCCCTCATCTGAGTTTGCAGATCCGTAACCCAGATCGAGCGCGCCAGTCGGCCCGGTTAAGGACGCCGTAATGTCCATGAATGAATAAGTTGACATCGTTTTCCCCTTAACGGACTACGTTGATCTGAACATCGCCATAATGGATAGCTCCGGCGAGCTTGCAGGCCACCTGAATCAGCGGCGCTTTCCGCTTTTCGCGGTCCGCCTGCGCCTGCTGAGCCATCGGCGTTATATAGGCGTAGTAACCTTTGGTCAGGGTATCGCCAGATGATAACTCCCCGATCGGGCCTCCATTCCAGACGCCCGGCGCAATCAGGCCATTGGTCACAGCCTGATCCATCGACTGTTCTACGTTGGCCAGCAAGCGAGTACCACCCGCGTCGGTCTGTGGGATTTTGGTGAGCGACGTGTAAAGCAGGTTGAAATAATTGGTTTGCACATAGTTTTGTAGCCAGTCCAGCCCATGGCGTTCATCGAAGAAATCACCGTTCGCCATCACGCCCTGCTGCAAAATCGCTGTATCGTTCGCGTAGTACACGTATACGTTGCCATTAAAAGCATCGATTGCCGCGGCCTGCGGGCTTGTGAGCGTTTCGTAAGTTACGCCGGGCTCCTGCTTAAACTTGAGGCTGATAGTGGTGTTGCTGCCGGTGAAGTTCACTGTGAAAGCGCGGCCGAACGCTGAAATCGCAGCATATTTACTGGTTGAGCTGTACTGCCAGAATGTGCGTCCGAAGCTACCCGCTTTCAGCTTATAACCAATATTGGTTGTATCGGTGCTGTCCAGTACCTTTGAATTTGCCGTCGTTACGGCGAGGATCCTGCTCAGGCTTGAGCCCTGGATAGCAGCTGCGACAGCGAGCAGATCTTCGTCCTCCAGCTCAGTGTCATCAGCGACCGCCAGCCCATACCAGTTGGTGAACTGCAGAGCAGCATTAACGGCCTGTAGCAGGGATTCTGTGCTACCGCTTTCAGCAGAGGTCAGTGTCTTAGCCCAACGGCCGATATAGACCTGCGTCGGGGTTGGTGACTGTGAAAAAAACACCAGCGCGGCATCATACTCAGGACTGTCCACACCAAAGTCAGCACCGATATCCTCTGAAGAGGTATAAAGGCGAATGCGTTCTGACACAGGGATCACTGTGGAAGTGCCGAGAATGAGCAGCGAGCCAAAGTTACGACCTGACGCCGCTGTGGGCGACAGAATCACATCAACGTTGACCACGTTGGAAACAGGTAAGCCCTGTGCCATAAGTTATTCTCCAGAAATTGATACTGATCCATCGATCAGCGATTTGATGCCGTACTTGCGGATCACTTTGCGCCGCAAACGGACGGTTACGTCGTAGCGCCGCACCCACTGGTTATTGATTAATTCAGGGAAAGGCGTTACCTGGCTCACATCGAAAAAGGAGAGCTCCAACCTGTTCAGCTCGTCATTGTTCTGCGGTAACTGCATACCATCGCGAAACAGCGCGGCGAATTGCTGGCCTGACGGACCATAAAATGAGGCCATACATTCCACAATCTCATGGCGCCACATCTCGGTGTCGTCATCGGTTTGCAGTACGAACGCTGGCGAGGCATCAGAGGTAAAGCCGATGATGCCGAATCCGCACCAGTCAACGTTTTGCGCGGGGATTGCTGCCTGTACCGGCGTCCAGCGAGGACGGACCATACTGTCCGGTAAACCAGACAGAGCTTTCACCCATCGACTGAGGACGCGCTCGAGCGTTTCGTCGTAAGGCTGCGGTGCATTAAGGGGCGTCAGATAACCGGGTCGCGTGCTGTCATTGCTCATTAGCGCCACCATCGAATGGCTGCAGCTCACAATGAGCCTGAACAAAGCCCGCACCATATCGGGGATAAGGATCAACAAACGTCACGCGATAATCCGCGCCGGCGTATTCCACGATGTCAGCGTCAAGCGCGGTTTTTCCGCTAATCAGCCGCGTTTGTGTGATTACCAGGATTGCACCCGCGATTACCTGCCCCGATTCCATGCGTTTTGCCTCAAGTGAACGGTCTACCGTAACAACGCCGCCGAACTGCTGGCGCGTTTCATCGTTAACGGGAAAGCCGTCGCTATCGACTGACTGAACGCTCCGGCGGTACCAGAGTTCGGTGTCGAGGAATTCAGGCGAGAGAAGCACATCGCTAACATCAAGAGTTGGCATTTTTGTTCCTCACGACATAAGTAATGGCGCGCCGGTACTGGCCGGTGTCAATCAGCGGCTTGTCACCGGTCCGCCCCCTGGCAATGCGTGCATCAATGGTTCGTTCAGCGAGGGGCGTAAATGCTGTGATAGTCATGTACCGCTTCACACCATTGGCCGCCAGCGCGCCGGCGCGGTTCAGTTCCAGATCAGCAGCAGCGGCATTACCGCTCATAGCTGCCTGAGCAGCAGCGCATAGGTGCGGCACCGTTTGATCCTGAACTGACCGCACACCGGGAACGAGGTGCGGGCGCGCGGGGATGTTCTGCGCGGGAGAGCCGTTTTCGTTGATGTAGCCGATACCGGCATTACCGAACGGAACATCATCACGCTCGCTTCTGTCCTCGGGTATCCCCACCAGCACATCTTTGGCCGCGATGGCTTTAAGAGAGGCCAGAACTGCAGTAGCGTTATTACTGCGGATGGTGAGACCGGATTTCACAATTGCCGCCCTCCAGCGCCAAACATCGTGATCAGCTGCCAGAACTCAGCGCCATAACGCGAGTTGTTCCAGAATCCAGCATCCGGATTAAGCGTGGCGCCGGTGTCATAGCTCACGCTGACCTTATCCACCGACTTCGACGCCTGCACGCCATTGGTTGAGCCGCCGGCGCCGCCGACCTGAGCCGACTTAATGTCGGCCTGCCACAGCACCATGTAATGCGCTACGAAGAGCTCCACAAAGTAGGGAAACAGCGCTTTGCCGGTTAGCTTTTCGCTGAGCAGAACATCAGCCAGGTTCAGTCGAAAGGCGACCTGTGGGTCGGGGAAATTGGTGGTGTCAGCGAACTGCGGAAAGGCGGCGCGAAAATCAGCTACGGTTGGAAGTGACTCATTTTTTGACATCGGCTCCTGCTCCAGCGGCTTTCAGCGTTTCCAGCTCTGCTGTTAACACTTCCAGTGCTTTATCTTTGGCGGCGATTGATTCGGCCTGATCGCCGTTCATTTTTACCTGTTCCGCCAGCTGAGTTTTCAGGCTGTCGATCTGCGCCAGCAGCTCGTCATCGCTGCCGCTCGTTGTCGCGTTGCCGGTCTGGTCAGAGTGCGCCATTACAAACCAATGCTCTGCGACGTCTTTGCCAACGGTATGGCGCCCGGCCGGGAATGGCGTTTTTTCCCACTTATCGTTGGTAAAGGTAAACGGCGTGTGTACCAGAATTTCTACCTGTGTTTTCTTTGCCATTTCAGGCTCCTGCTAAGCCCCTTGCGGGGCTGTGTGAAGGTTAAATGCCGTCAGTGTAGGCAATGGTTTCACGGTAAATCGGCTCAACAGCACCGAGCTTGCCGTAGTAAGTCACCAGCTGATACAGGCCGCGATACTGGATAGGGATACTGCGCAGCGCCACCAGCGGATAACGGACGTACTTTTTATCGTTGGTGTAGGCAATCATGCGGTCTTTACCGCCCACACCGCGACCTTTCAGCCATTTGATGGCTTTGATCTCCAACGGCATGCCGTTGTTGTGGAACGCAATGGTGTTGGTCGACAGGTAGGTCAGCAGCGACATGTTGCCCGCTTCAGATACTTTACGGCTCGCCAGCAGCGCATACTGCTCTGGTGGTACGCGAAGTTCAGTAGGAACCACCGAATAGGCCGAGGCTTTCCACGCGTCGGTCAGAATTGAGTTGACGCTGTCCAGAATTTCATCATTGGTGGATGCCGCCCAGGTATTCGGCGCGTTATTTGGCGCGACACCGGTCAGGTTCAGAAGGCCTTTCAGATTCAGCGCGCTGTCACCGATGTAAACCTGCTCATCGTTGTCCATCTGCCATTTCAGCTGCATGCCTTCATACTTCTGGGTATCGATAGGCCGGCCAACCTGCTGAGCTGCCTGCAGCTCAATAACGGTCCAGCCCAGCTCCATGCCCCAGAGGTTCAGCGGATTACCGGCTTTATCAATGTTGACGTTCACGCCTGCGATCGCCGTAGAATCCTTGCCCACCCAGTTTTTACCGTTCGGGTTAGCACCAGAGCCGGCGGCGGCGAAGCTGGTATTTGTCCAGCTGGAAATGTCATCGGCGATCGACACGTCTTCGCGCAGCTGAATGTCGCGGGTCCAGGTGTAGCTTACCAGCGGCGCGTTCAGCGTCTGGTCGAGACGCTCGAGCTCACCAACCAGGAAAGCACCTGTTGAATCAACGGTGCGTTGGTCAAAAGTCTGCATTTTCGATCCTTAAATCTTGTAGGAAATTTCAGCGTTGCCGTCGGCATCGCCCGCACCGGTGAACTGCGCGTTCGGCAGCACAACCGTTTTGCCACTCACTTCGCTGGCGTAAAAACCACCCAGCGGCACATCAATGGTCGAGTCGACGCTCACCACGACATACACCGGCGCGCCTTTGGTGATGCCAGTAGCATCAGAACCGACGCTAACGGTCATGTAGCCGCGTTTGAGCGTATCGCCCGGGAAATTTTTGTCTGCGCCAACCTGACGGACCAGATCCGGGGTTGGAGTGGTTGGGTACGGACGCACGTAGATGCCCTGAATCACCGCAGCTGTATCACCATCAGCCAGCGGCACAAACAGACCATTTACAAACTTGCCCGCCAGGCCATAAGCAGTGAACGCGTTGGCAGCGTTAATGATCACCGGCTCCACGGTCAGATCCTGAGGGCGCGAGATAGCACCGGCGATGCCAACCGGCATCCGGTAAAGAATTGAGTTGCTCATGGATTTTCCTTAGCGTTTAGACCAGAAGGCTTTGTTTTGCTCGTTGAGGTCAGCGTTAGAGCTACCGGTTTTGCTGGCAGCATCGATGGTGCGGCTGGCCTGTGTATTGCGGCCTTTCGCCAGTTCAGAAACAGCGGTAAACGCCATTTCAATGTGCGGTTTGGGCAGCTGTTTGATTGCAGCGTCACCGACAATCTGGCGCACCAGCGCCTGATCAGCTGAGGCCAGAACGTGGCGCTTAAACGCGGTGGGCTTCATCTTCTGCGAGAGGTCGATACCCGGCATGATGAGTTCAGCGCGGTAAGCCGAATCGCCAGTAGGGGTCGATTCTTCTTCCTTGTCTTCGCCGTCGGCGTCGCCGGTCGGCTCTTTTTTATCCTGCTGATCATCGCTGTCGGTGGTTTTACCCTCAAGCTTATCAAGACGCGACAGAATGGCCTGAGCCCAGGCCGGGATCTGCTCTTCGTTATCACCGGTCTTGAGGCCACCCATTTCCGGATCTTTATCCGGCATCGGGTGCTGCGGCGCCAGGTTGATGTTCAGATTGACGCCCTGCGGCAAATCACCGCCTTCATCGCCCGTCTGGGACGACTCGAGCAGCTCATTCATGGTGTCGGTGTCACCTGTTTTCCACGCGCGTTTGATGCGGGTCAGCAGGTTGTTTTTGTTAGTTGCCATCGTGTTTCTGTCTCCAATTGCGCAACGTGATCCGGCCCTGCCATTTGGGACGAGAGCCACATGGTTTCCGGTAATCTGGTACTGCTTTGCCCTGCCGATGGCGGTTTGCTCGTACTCGGCGTCGTAGCCGCACGAAACCTCGCGCAGCCCATTTTCGATATACGCGATCGCCTTTTCGTCTTTGATAATGAGGTCGGCGATCATCAGGTCAGATTGCTGGCCAGTACCGCGCCGGACGTTTTGAACGTGACCGACTGCCAGTTCCCGCCAGTTTTCCGGGACTACAAACATGATGTTGCCGGCATCATCCTCCGGGTGAAGGATGGTGACGGTCATCCCTTCAAACGATGCGAGGGTCTCAGCGCTAAACACTTCGTCCGCGGTGCGTTCGACAACGATTTCGCCGTCCGCATCCGGTTTTAGCTTTGGCAGGTCCAGCGCGCTATACAGCTGCGAACCGATGCGGGCGATCGGCACGTCTTTGCATAGCAGCGAGCCATCGCCGAGCCGGTACCGCGTTTCGCCCAGGCGGGTGTTGAATAGGTATTTCATCGATTACCTGCAGGCGTAAAAAAAGCTGCCTAAGCAGCTCGTTTGATTTTGATGGCGGCAACCCTGACTGGCTTGCCATCTACGGTAATGACGCGGTGCACGCGGTCGCCAGTAGGCAACCGAACAACGTTGGCATGAGGAATCACAACTTCGCAGTAACAACGGCAATTCGGCAGCGCGCCGGCGTGGCCAGTTAACCCATCCAGCGTTGGCGGCTTGTCCCAGCTGACGAACTTACCTTCCATCTCAGCGTGCGAATGGCGCACATCACCATCCTCAGCGGTGCGCCAGATGTAGCCAGTCGAGCCCAGCGCCAGTGAGCGCGCCTGCGTAAGCGCAGTAGACGCACGCCCGATCTCGGTCCGGGCAATCAGCCGCGCGCGGGAAGCTGCAACATCACCTGATGCTGCTATCTCTTTAGCGAACGGTTCAGCGCGGCCACCGGCGACGACTGCCTCAATGGCTTTGTTCTGGATGTCGTAGATGCGGTCGGCTGCCTCGAGAGGAAGCGATTTGATGTACTTCACCTGTTCGGCGACGATGCTCTGCATCACCTGGCCGACCGGCGTGGTCATAACGATATGGCGCAGTTCGGCGCTGATGTACTGACTGTGCTGCCGCCATTCGTTATCGTTCTGCCGGGCCACCTCCAGCGCAAAATCAGTCGCTACGCGATGGGCCCAGCCATCAATGATGTCGCTGTATCGTTCCAGCGCATCCATGATTTCCAGAACGCTATCGTTTGAACCATCGTAACGGCCATCGACTATGTCGCCCACGGCTCGCGCTATCTTGCGTAGGCTCGTTTGATACCGGATCTCCGCCTGCTTTGACCGGTTCCGGGTCGTCAATCTCTCCGATGCCTGGCGGCGCGTCATCTTCGGCATCTTTGATATCCTCATCGGTGATTGATGCGCCAATGCCGGTGACGTCAGAGGCTTCTCGCAGGTCGGTCATCGCCGCTTTACGCGTCATCAGCCCATCGTTGAAAGCGGTGCTGATAGCGTTAACGGTGTTGACCGCAACCGTGGAGCGGTCAACATCCGACATCTGCCACAGCGGGTTAAACTCGAACGTGAAGTCGTCCGGCAGTGGCTGGCCAAGCTCCGATCGGTACATTACGTCAAACAGTTTGCGAAGCGGCTGCCGGAGCCGGCGCTCCTGCTGGGTGCCGATTCCGTCATAGTAGTTGGCCAGATCCGCATCTCCGGTCGAGAAACCTTTCGGGGACTGGCCGAACAGGCGCACCAGCGGAATGCCGGTCGCGCCGCTGATCTGCTCGGCGAACTGGCTTATCACGTCGTCCAGGCCGGCGAATGAATACTGGTGGGTTTCAAAAACATCCTCGCCGTCCATGAGCGTGAGGCCTTCATTGCTCTGGAAAAGGCGAATCATGTCCATGTTTTTCAGCAGCGCTTCATATGCCGGGCCACCGAGAGCGATCAGCTCGCGCAACTTCTTCACCTTGTAGGTTCGCAGGTGCGCTTTGTATACCAGCTGCGCGGCGCCCATTGTGGCGCTGTCGAACGCTGTCAGGCGGTCCCAGATGCGCTCAATCACCGACATACCCCACTCGTTTTCTGTCTGCGCCTGCTGATACGGCAGCGTGACACCATCGAAGCGGATCAGGCGGCTGTGGTGAATACTCCACGCGGGAATCCCGCTGGCCGTTGTCACCACATCGTAACGCTCGGGCTTGCCCAGGTTCGGCCCCATTTCTTTAATGCGGCGCTGCAGGTTTGGGTTAATCATCCAGCGATCGAGCGGCAGAATGCCCTTGAATTTACCTTCGCCGATAGTCTCAAGCCGCAGCGGGGTAAACGGCGCCTGCCCCTCTATCATGATGAAGCCAACAGCACCGCCATAAAGGCGTGACCACTTAATCGTGTCGTTGAGGCGATCCCAGATCTCCAGCTCGTCGAACAATGACTCGATGACGCCGCGCGCTTTCGGGTCGATTTCCGATGTTATGCGTACGCCCTTACGAGTCATATCGTCGGCCACGGCATCAACCGCGGAGCCGATGATCGCCGATGAGCGATATGCCCATTCAATCTGCAGCCGGTTGCGGCTGGTGAAGTTGGCGCGGTAGGTCGATGCAGCATGCTGGTTCGGCTGCTGCATACCAACACGCGCCATAAAGTTGTCGTAGCTGTCCGCGGTCGCCTGAGGAGTTCGCGCGGCGCCACCACTATTTTTTCGTGCCATCGTTTCCTCGTTACAGGCGCATCCAGATGTCCAGATCGGTGTTCATTGGCGCGTAGCTAATCATCACGGAGTCAGCCAGGTTCGGCGACTTCGTGCCGTCCGGCTGCTTATCCACGATGATTTTGCCCACTCCGTTGATTGAATAGGTCGGCTGTGACAGCTCGATCACGAGCTTGTCCTTATTCGCCATTTTGCTGCTGATCGAGATGATTTCGTCAGGGTTGAAAGCCATGCCCTCAACTACGGCGCGGTAGGTGTTCTGGAACAGCTTGCGCAGGTACCACCAGCTCTGTGCTTTGGCGTTTGCGAAGAAATCCTTATTCAGGCGCGCCGCCTGGCCATTGTCACCCCGCACCGCCTCATCATCCGGATCGAATACCGCGCCGCTGCCGCGAAACGGCGTGGCCAGAATCATTGGCCGCCGGGCTGCCTTCCGCAGTTCGTTGATGGCGCGCGCGTCGCCGCGAACACCAGCACCGAGGCCATCTTCATCAAAACGGAACTCCTCGAGGCGGTCCTCTTCGCAGTAGCCGAACACCTTTTCCACCGAGCCGTAGATGTCGCTGCCGACGCCGGACCACTCGCGCACGTTCTCCAGCAGGAAGCCGTGACGCGTGGAAAATGCGTTTTTATCGCGGCCTTCATCGGCCACGTCCATCGCGCCCAGGCTTTTGCCGGTGGGCTCAATACCCAGTTTGATGTGCGCATCGATAGCGGCTTGCACCCATTCGTTCGGGATCAGCACGCCTTCAGCCGATGCGGCATAGTTGAGGTCGAGTTCCTGCGCCACGACGACCGGGTTATCAATCTTCTCGCACTCTTTGCGGTACCACTCATCATCCTTGCGCGGGTCGCTGCGCCAGTGGAACGTGAACACCGGGATGCGGCCGCCGTGACGCTTTTGCGCGAACGGGTTCGCCATGCCGTTGACCGATGACAGGTCGATACGGCAGCGAGTGGTTTGCGAGAGTGATGCTTCGATAAGTAGTGGGCGCTGCAGGAATGCAGCCTCATCCACGAAATAGAGCGTGGTACGGTCACCACGACCAATGTTGTCGCCCGCTTCGCCCTTCAGCACTGCGCCGGTAGTCGGGAATTCAACACGCATGTATGGCGCGTGCTTCTTCGCGCTCCAGTCGCCGCGAAACTCAACCGGCAGCATTTCGACGAACTTACGCGCCTTCCAGAACAACGCTTTGGGGTCGCCGGTACTGTCGACGTATTCCTCTTTACGGGAACCGAAGCCGATCACCATCTCTTTGTTGAAGAGGCACATCGCGCAAGCCAGGCCGATTGACGTCCAGCTGAGCCCCATTTCGCGGCTTTTCTCGGTGATGCCGTTTTCATGGTTGCCGCGGCGGTCCATTATCCAGTGGATCCACTCCTCCTGTTTTGGGAACAGCAGGAACGGGATGGACACGGGCAGCCCGAAATCGAGGTTTCGCGGGTCGGTGGTGATGCCCCAGTCAATGATGAACTGGGCCGGATCGTCGCGGTAAAACGTCCGCAGCGCCGGCAGCACTTCAGGGTTGGCGCGGATACGCTGCAGCCGCTCCATTCGCCATTCGAATACCTGCCCATAGTCAGGGTTCTTGAAATCGAAGGGGAACGGTATGGGCATCAGACAATAAGCCTATTTAAATTGAGTTTGACGTATGTTTCAACCCAGGAAATATTGAAGTAACCGGCGCAAGGGGCGTCGGCACAAGGAGATACCTCATGGGATATTTCGTCATTAAAAAGAGCCAACCTAAAGGCGGCGCACTCTCACAGGCTTTGCTGGGAGGATTGCAACAATATTATTTCGTTTTGAAGGCAAGCAACGGCGAAGTTATTGCTACCAGCGAAATGTATAATTCAAAGCAAGCAGCTCAAAACGGTATCAGGTCTGTTCAGCAGAATGGCGGCTCAACTGACATCCGTGATGAAAGTTAGGTAATACAGATAATAGGGCTGATTTCAGCCCTATTTAACATAAGAGACATTACCCGCCCCGTGCGATCAGCACTCATTAGAATGTCACCCCGAAAGGCTCATTTCCCCATGATTTCACAGTTGATTAGCTGAAATCGGTCTGCATAAACGATGCATAAATTAGCCCCGAAAATGCATAGGCCTGAAGAGTAGCGAAACCGCCATTCCCGGCAGTTATCCCATCATCTTGCGGTAAAGCTCCGCCGCCTCCTCTGATGACAGCGAAACCTGCTCGGTCTGGATTGGGCCACCCTCAGGGCCGCTTATTTCGGTTTTGCTCTTCAGCATTCCAAGATGTTGGGCGACCATCTTAAGCGCCTCATCCTGATTACGGGTGATGATTTCAAGCCCGAACTTACCCTCTTTGATACCGGCGAACAGCCGGCGCGCAGCGCCAGACGCATCGCGAGTGTCATGAAAAACCGGGCGGCTCAGTCCAAGACCGTTACAGCGGGGGCATTCAGGGTTTGGATCGACAAGCGCATCATAGCCATAACCGCCGGTGTCCACCGGTGGCCGCTGCTTTTTCTCGATCGCCTCCATGCGCTTCTCTTCGAACTCGACCATATCCCGCCACTGATAGTTGTGGCCGAAGCCCCAGCAGTAACGGCAACAGTAGCGGTGCAGTTCGGTCAGCTGTGTGGCATCGGCGGTCGCTATGTCCCACCACCATTGCAACACTGCGTCCTGAGTGATCTGCGTGCGCCGTGCGCGGGCATCCATCGCATCACGCACAGCAGCGGCAACCTTAGCATTTCTTAGCAGCCGGGAGGCGTTGACGTATGCTGTATTGCCCTCCCCCTTATAGCCAGCGCGCTTATATGCTGCTGTCCGGTTCAGGTCGATGAGATACTCCTCAACGAATCGGATCTGCATATCGTTCAGGTCATAGCTGCGCAAATCAATTTCGTGCGCATCTGCCTGCGCATTTGCGGTATCAATGCGCTGCGCAGGCGCACTTTTACGCAGTGGTTCATGCGCAGATTGCTGCGCAGACGGCTTTTTGATGTACCGGCGGGCAGATGAGTAATTCAGTTCCTGCGCTTCGCACCAGTCTTTGGGGGATATACCGGTTTTGGCATGCTCGGACAGGAACCGTTTTTGGAGGCTCCCCCAGTCCGGTTTTGCCATGCTTACTCCAGAGAAGTTTTCGCTAAATGACCTTACGTTTTAAAGAAATCAGCTATTAGCTTCGGCCTTAAAGCAAATGAATAGTTGAATGCGCGATTAGAATTAAAAGAGCTCTTAAATTAGATAAGCCTAATGATATCATCTCAACGCGATTACTTTCAGAGTTCACCTATAGGAACAGTTAAATGGCTACAATAAAAAATGTTTCGGTTGAGGGGTTCAAGGTAGGCATCATTTTTCCTGCAAATGCAGATTTAACAATTGAAGATGTTTCTGTAACCAAGTCTCAAGTTGGATTGTTCGGCTATGAGAGCTCTGGGGACATATCTGCATTAATGAATACGCTTGAAAATAATGACGAACTTTTTAAAGAATTAATCACTAAGATTGAGAGCCTACAAAAACCGTCTGAAAGAAACATCCGTAAATTGATTGGTTCTTCTTCCATCGCTGCAGCTCTTGGCGCTGCTTCAGATTCAGCAGGTGTCATTGATTTTCTCATTGCGCGCCTAAAGGACTGCGGCATTCTCTGACTTATTTTAAAATCATCATCAGGCGCACAACTCTATGCGCCTTGTGATGATCTTATAAATACTTTTTTGCGATAGAGATCAGGTCCGCTTTGGCGGTTTCGCCCAGCTTTTCCATACCGTCGCGAACAAAATCAAACGCTGCATCGAAGTCGCGCACCATATTGCCAGCCAGCACATTTTCAACTGCTTTGGCCACTGCTGATTGCGGCGCCTGCTCAGCGGTAGGTTCAGCCGGTGCTGCCGATGGCTGCTGCAGGGTGGCCGGCAGTGCGGTTTCAGTCTGCTGTACGGTGGTTCCTGTGCCGGTGCTGGCGTCAGTTATTGGCTCAGACATTTGGTTGCTCTCTTCTTTGGGTTGGATAAACAGGCTTTTTAGCCAGGTCAGGAATTTGGTCATTTTTGCCGTTCCAGTTCGATTTTCCTGATGGCGGCTAACTTGCCGTTTGCGCTTTCTATAGTGGTCAGCAATGGGTCGATCCAGAGAACCGCCTGGCAGTAAGTCAGCGCGCCGGTGGCAGGGGTGGTATCACTGGGCTGGTTAACGTCTCTGGTATCTTTACGCATTGCGCTGGCACGTAAACGGTTCGCGTAGTCGAGCAGCCGGCCAGCGATAGCAGCAGGAACAGGTAGATCACAGGTTTTTTCAGTGACAAGGATTTTTCGGTATTCAATTTCCCTCTCCTCTGAATCGGCCTGGCTGCTTGTTTCGCTTTGCTGTGCTGCTAAGGCGATAGTGTTAAACCGGTTGAACTGGAATGACTGTGTGGCGATTACTGCGCTTTGCGTGGCGCCTTCCTGCGTAAGCTGAGCATTCTGCTGCAGCAAAAGCGCCTTCGAGGATGACTGCAGCTTAACCGTGACGCAGAGCGCTATGACCACCAGCAGAAGAACGGCGATGGCAACTGCATCCCATTTGATGCGGCTTAATATCATTCATCCAATCCCCAGCAGGTCAGCTCTGATTCCTGGTCCCGGCGCACTATTTGCCCATAACACCCGTTCGAACGAATGCGGCAGTCTTTACCGCCGTCAAATATCCAGCTCTTAATCGCAGCACATGCACCTTTTCGGTCTCCGGCATTAAGCTTTCGGTAAAACGTTGATGGGAAGCATTTGCCTGGCCCAATGTTGTATGGGCAAAAAGAAGCAATACCGGCAATCTGCGGCTGAGTAAGCGGGACGCGGACATTGCTTTTAACCCACGCAATGGCCTTTTCCTGCTCTATGCGGTTAACCCTGTCGCACTGCTCAGCGGTCATTTGCATGCCAGGCACAACGCGAACACCATTCACCGACGTTACACCGCGACAGATGGTCCATATTCCCGATCCATCCTGATAAGCATGAAGTCTGTTACCTTCCTTTTCATCCAGGAACTGATCGAGAATTGTCGATGCCCCGGCACCTGATAGGATGAGAGCGATTACAGCTTTACTGAGGCGGCTCTTTGTCTGCGGTGATATCGCCATGGCTATTCTCCGCGAACAACAGTCCTGCCTTCATCAGCCGCCTTCTCAATAGCTCTGGTCTGCCGGCGTTGGAAGTAGACGTTTGTGAAGAACGTAGCGATACCGATTACGATACCGCTGATTACTGCAACCTTGTTCCAGTCGAGGTCATGTATCCATTGCGACACACTGCCTCCGCAAACAAGTGTTCCAGATACGCAGTAGCTCACTGCGGAAGCAATTTTGTCTGGCATAATTTTCATATCCACCCCCTATAGGGGCTCGGCTGAATTCGGAATTATCCACATCCGGGAATAAGCGAGCCCGTGTAAGCTTTTCTGTGTGACGAGAAAAGCCCGAGCCGCGCAGGCCACAGATGCAGAAAACCCGCAAATTCGCGGGTTTTTTATTTGAAGCGGCGGAAAGCGTATGTGCCTATGCCCTGCCGGCCAAGCTCGCACTCCATGCGGTTGTGCTCTACGCACTTAAATCCCTGCGTTCGGAACCAGTTTCGCAGCCCTTCATCGGTGAAGTACCAGATGTGCTCATCCTTCCGGAAATGGTGAGATTGCAGGATGTCTGCGCTGTCGCGGAAAATGGGGATTGAGACGAATACGAACTCACCGGCGCGCGCCACAGCGGCTTCCGGATCGTCGATATGCTCGAGCACATCCCACATACTGATCGCCGGGCTTACCGTTGAATAAAGATCAACATAGAGCCCTTTTTCTTTCAGCCATTCAACGCCAGCCGGATTAACGTCATAGCCTGAGGTAAACGGTCGCATCGAAACGAACTGGCCAGCGCCGATTCCAACGTCCAGAACGGGACCGTGATAATGGCGCGCAATCAGTTCAATGCGGGACACAGTCAGCTGGCGCCCCGTTTCTGTTTCCGCCATTTGCTGATACCGCTGGAAATAACGCTCGTCGTATGGGCGCTCCTGCGGCACCGGATAGCGGCCGATTCCCAGTTCAGGGAAAAACACCAGCTCACTGTCAACTTTTTGATAAAACTCTTTCATGCAGCCAGGCCTCAAATTTGTCGCTGAATCCGGTAATGCGTTTATCGCACTGATGGTCCCACTGGTGACAGCGGCAGTAGTTATCCGGCAAAGCCCAGCCAACGTTGCTCAGGTTCATGGTGCCATCGGTGACTATCTCGGGCGCGTTATGGGCACCACGGCCACCAGCAACCACGTATACCGGCGTCCGATAGCAGATTGCCGCCGGCAGAGCCCAGCCAACCGGAGTAACCACCACTGCGGCGTTTTCGACCAGAGACATCAAGCCGCGCAATGTCAGCTCGCCACGATGAAGCTGCAAATCAGCCTCAGGCGCTTCCCCCACCAGCCACTCTTTTCCCTCTTCCAGATCCGCAATGCTGATAACAAAAAAGCGCTGTCGCAGGATCCGCGATGCCTGAACCAGATAATCGGGATCAGGGTTGCGGGAATCACTGCGCCATTCACTGCGAACTGTGGCAGGGCGAATCACCGCCACAGGCTTGTCGCTATAGGGATTTGGCGGAAGCAGCGAAGGCAGGTCGAATCCACCGGGCTGCACGCGGAACTTATCGCGCATGGCGTCGATAATCGAACCTCGCTCCAGTTCCGCCGGTCCGTAAAAGATACGGATCCGCTCTACGCTCTCAGTCAGTTCGTGCCAGAGTGCAGATGACCGCGATTCGTTTTTCTGCTGGGTGCGCAGCGTGGTTTTACTCCGTACCGGCTTTACCGGCAGGTCTTCGTAAACCTCCGGCCACGCCGTTTTGATGTAGGTTCCGGCCGGCAGGCGTTTTACGAAGGCGCGCTGATAGATCGAATCACCCAGCCCCTGCATCCCGTCGATGAATAGCGGTTTCGGTTTCATGGTTTTCTCTGATGGCGTCTTCCAGCGCAGCTCTGGGAAAGCAGCGAATGCTGGTCTGCCTGCTGCAGTTGATGATGCGCGGCCGCCCGGGCATTTCAGCGATACGCGCGAACTCGCCATGCCAGCGGCGGATGTTATCCGCTGTGGGATTACTGATGCCCTCATGTGCGCCATGCCAGTGCAGGCCGTTCAGGATGGAGCAGTCAAAGCCGAGCAGAATGATGTTTGTTACATCCAGGCTCATCGCGTACAGGATTGCGCGCTGGCCGGAATTGAATGTGCCTGATGTGTCAGTTTCGAAGAGATGAAGGCCGTACCGCGCTGCGGCGCGCCGGTTACAGGTCCACCGTTCCGCATCACTGGCAATTTCAGCGTGATTTTTATCCCACCATTGCAGATCGCCAGCGTAGATGTAGCGGCACTGCGGCGCGGCGCGCCAGCTGCTGTTCACTGCAATCAGTGGTATGCCCGCATCACTCACCAGCGCGCAATCAGCTGCAGTCAGGGAAGGACCAGACGCACAGACAGCTATTTGCCTCATGGCGCCCCCGGGCGATACAAATAAAAAACGCCCGCAGGCTGGTGAGGCCGCGGGCGCTTTTAATTATTCACAGTTTTTTGCAACTGACCGGTTTCTCTGCTGATGAACAGCACACAGAAATCCCATCATTGGCGAGATATTGGGCCATTTTCGTCACGGCGTCAATACATCAGATTTATCTTAGCCCGAAAAAGTATTTACGCCGCGGTTGCTGGTGACCCGCTGCAGCATCTGATCAGCATGCGATTCTTCCCGGTGGCACTGGATAACCAACAGCTCATAGAACGGTTTAAAGCTGCGTCGCCAGGTGGGCTCGCTGACAGTCATGACGGCAAATCCTACCGCACGGCGCACAACCTCAGACGGCAGCCGCGCATAGCCCCGCCCTGTACACTTCGGGCAGGTTTTCATCACAGGCACGCCCTGCAGATTGCTCTGCTCTTTATCGAGCACCTGGCCTTTGCCGTGGCAGCGGCAGGCGTTGCTGATCTCCCCTTTCCCGCCGCAGGATGTACAAAGTGCCCGGACAACCTCTCGAACATTGCGTTTAACCTCATAGCTTGACGGAATGACATCCTTCACGCCCCAGCGGATTGAGGTTCTCATCACCTCCCTGGCAACAAAAGGCGTGTGCGCCTTAGTGCTGAACACTTCCGCCTCCCTGAAGCCGGTGCCATTGCAGCAGGGGCAGCTACGCGTGCTGGCAGCACTGCGCGAATAATCCTGATACGCGAACGTTGCGAGCAATTGCACCAGTTCACGTTTAGTCTCTTCAGCGAGTTCGGTGATCGCCCGGTAGCGCACCGACTCTTTAACGCCAAAATCAGTAAGCATCTCCACGGCGCGGTCACTACTCGTTACGCCGTGCTTTGACAGAAACAGCTCAAAACCGAAGCGTGCCTGCGCCTCAGTGAGACCAAAGGATGCCATCACATCCGTAATGGTCAGGCTGTCACTGGCCGTGGCCCGTGGAGAATCGCTTAACTGAGGCGACTTTGGCGCAAAAAATTTAATGGAGTTTTCAAGGTTCAAGGTGATTCTCCTGTCGTAATCAGTTGTGGTTCCCGTTCAGGTAATGCTCTCAATACGTATCTGCCCCCTCTCTCCCCATATTTTGGTGATCCGCGCATCCCACACCGCGCTGTCATCTTCGAACACGGCATCCATCAGAGCCTTATGCAGGTTATCGACGTCTGGTTTTTGCTGGTGCGGCCGCCCGACGTGCTCTGCCCGCTTCTTCTTGCTCCAGCTGTCGGGCATGGGAATAACAAACGTGATCCGGCAGCCGCTTTCAGGCAGCATTACGCCGCGGAGACGCACCTCGTCTTTGAATGCGCGGTAACGCATAACCGCCGGACGCTGCGCCCACCGATCGCGATTCGTCTGCCGGGGCTTGCCCAGCGGCGTGATGTCATACACCTGGTTCAAAAGTCTCTCCTCATAGTGGCCTCGCCGCGTGCCGGGCGTTCGTGTGCAAGCTGAGCGGCTTCCATCTGGTCGATGTCCTGGAAATGGCCGTTGTAAAATTTCTGGTAGGCAACACCCTGCGGCCCATGGCGGTTTTTACCGACGATGATCTCCGCGATGTCTGATGCCGGGCTGTCAGGGTTGTAAACACCGTCGCGATAGATGAACCAGATGCCGTCTGCGTCCTGCTCAATGCTTCCGCTGTCGCGCAGATCCGCATTCACCGGGCGCTTATTCGGCCTCTTCTCTACGTCGCGCGACAGCTGGCTCAGACAGACAACAGGCGTTTTCAGCTCCATGGCCATCACCTTCAGACCGCGCGAAACTGCGCCAACGGCCAGGTCGTTACGCTCTGCGATCGGCTTTTCGATGAGTTGCAGATAGTCAGCCATAATGAGCGATGTGCCGGGATAGCGGTTTTTATGGCGCGTGGCCAGGGCGCGGATCTGTTCGATGGTGAGGTTCGTCGCGTCCACCACCCAGACATCGAGGTTTGCCAGGCGCTGAATGCCCATGGAGATGCGGCCCCAGTCCTCGTCGTTGAGGTGGCTCGCTTTGCGCAGCATCGAAACGGATACACTGGAGGCGTTGGCCAGCTGGCGCTCGACAATCTGCTGCCCCTGCATTTCCATGCTGAAGATCAGCACGCCGCGCTTATGCTGCTCGCTACCGAGTGTCACAGTACGATTTGCCACCGCTTCGGAAATCTTCAGTGCCAGCTCAGTTTTCCCCATACCCGGCCGCGCCGCGATGATGATCAGGTCGGTATCATTCAGGCCGCCGGTAATGTCATCGAGAGGTTCAATGCCGGTTTTCACTGTGTAGGATTCGTCCCCGTCACTGACGCGCTTCTCAAGAACGTCCATATAACCATCGAGCAGCTCGCCGATCCGTTGCGGTACTACTTCATCGGCCGGCCGGTTGATTACGGACAACTGCCGCGTAAACTCCTGGATGCTCTCCAGCGCGCGCTCGCTGTTTACCGCCCGGGTAATGCTGTCGTAGTTCTCTTCCATCAGCCGCGTAAAACTGCGGATGCAGTACCTTTCATTGAGTTTTTTAGCGTAACCCTTGATGTTGCGCGCCGTCGGCGTTGATTTGGCGGCTTCCATCACATCAGCAAACGTTCCAGGCTCATCACCCATGGATTCAGCCACCAGCAGCGAGTCGATCATCTTGTGATGGCTCGCATGACGTCGAATCTCCCGGTAAAGCCGCTGATAAAACGGGTGCGAAAACGCCTCAGGATGAACGGTGCTGAGTACGTCCTGTGCATCGGGAGTCAGGCCGCCAATCAGCAACGCGCCACACACACTGGCTTCGACATACAAATCAATCACAGTGTGCCCTCCCGTACCGCGCGCAGTGTTCTTGGCTGCATCAGGTAATCGAAGCTGGCGCGCCAGCCGGTACCATCCGGGCCGCCAAAGTGGAAATCACGCGCATCAGCCATGAACGCGCTGAAATATTTGCGGAACGCCTCAACGTCCTTTTTCGTCATGTGCCCCACCAGCGCGCGGATGGCGTTTTCACGATCGCGGTCAAGTTCTGCAGCGGCCAGCCGGCCTGCGGTGATTTCATTCCACGCATCGACCACAGCAGCGCAGTCGATATCAACGGCGTTTTGGCTCCAGACAGTCGCGTCGGCCAGGTAACCATCGAAGCGGTTCACCCGGCAGATGTTGGCCGGCTTGGCCACGGTATCGTTGCGGCGCTTCCACGTCTGGGCTACCCAGCGGATCACCAGCTGCAGGTCCGCGACGGTGTAGGCATCACGTGCACTGCGTTCTGTGAGTAAAACGGCAAAGGCTTCTGCAGAGCGGCAGGCGGAGCCTGTGACCTGGTTGTAATACTCCAGGACCTGTTTTGCCTGTGATAAAACTTCTTCTGAAAACTCCCCCCTGGGGGATTTAGGGGGATCTGTATTTACTGTCTTTGGAATAATGTCTTTGGTGTCCCCCTGTTTTGAGGGATAACGCTCCCCTAAATTGAGGGATTTTTTATCCCCTGATTTGGGGGATTCTCCCTCATTTTGAGGGATACGCCATTCAGAGACATTTTTATTGGGCCCAAACTGGCGACCCTGCTGGATCAGAATGTTCATTGAAACCAGTTGCAGCTTGGCTTCGTTGCAGCGCTTAACGGGGAGTTTGGCGATACTGGCGATCTGCGAATCGCTGATGCGGTCCATTTTTTTATTCCATCCATAGGTTAGCCGCAGAACAGCCAGCAGCACTTTAAACTGGCGCTTCGTTAAATCGGCACCGGCATATTCTTCCAGCAGCATGTTGGCCAGCCTGGAATACCCATCATCGGTATCGGCCACGCGCTGCTCCTCACGCTCTTTGTGAGCGTTGAAATTGATGATCTCGGCGGTATTACTCATGGCCATCACCCTCGCGCTGCAGCGGCTTAGCATGCTCAAGTGCATTAAGAAGGCGCGGCCCGACGCCGGGCGCGTACTGGCGCACAAGCTGATTGCGCACCATGTCTTTATGTACAGTGGTTTCTGCTTGCGGTTTACGGCGTTTCTGTCGCATAATTGACCTCGCTTTCCCAAAGCAACGCTGTATCAGGCTGATCAGTTCCCGCTGTTCAGCCTTCCCCTTCAAACTCCCTGAAATACCTCTCGAAATACCACTTCGGTACGCAGCACTCGTGCGGATAATCCGGGCGCCTGAACAGCACACGCCGTTCCTGTCTGTCGTAACCGAGGACGTGAACAACGATGCCGCGACGATCGCGGTATTTTTTACTGGTTTGAACGAATCTTTCATTCACCCGTTTCCCCGCCCTGTGTGCGGAGATGGTCCAGCATGCCAATCAGGCATTGCGCCAGCTGGCCAGTCTCATCCCCTTTGAAGATCACCATTCCGGCCGGCTGCTCATAGCCTATGGCCGCCAGTAAGCAGCTGGCCTTCTCGACCAGACCGCCGCGGCTTTGCCAGCGGCTCACCTGGGATTTATCAACCCCGAGTTTCTTCGCAACTGCCGTCACCCCCTGAGCGGCGATGCGGCTGACAATCTCGCTTTCGATATCACGCGCTTTGTTGCGTGACGTTGTGTTTGATTCCATTAGTATTTTTCCTTCATTAAGTGTTGATTTATGCAGCTTTAAGTTCTGGCCAGATTCTTTCCCAGTCGGATGGATGGAGATCTTTGCGTGTAACTTTTCCGTTACTTGCTTTCTCGATCAGTACGCATAGCGCCGGGCCAAGCTCATGGTTTTTGCTGAGCGCCTTGCGCAAGTAACCAATTGTGGTACCGCACGAGTCGGCGAAAGAGCGCTGCTCACGGAGCGATAGGGCGTTGAGATAAATTCGTAACTCTTCCATCTCGGGGTTCCTGTTTACCTTGAATTCGGCAAAGTTTACCCACGGGTAACATTTTTATCAATACCCACAGGCCATTTACCACGGGGTAAATAAATTTATGATGTTGCGCATGGATAAATACGAGAAGAGGCGCCTTCGCCTCATGCAGATCAGAGATGACATGTGCGGCGGTAAAGCTGTGGATGTCGCTCGCAGAATCGAAAGAGAACCGTCTTATGTGTCGCGCATGCTCTACGAGGATGGTAAAAAGGGGAAAAAGCGAATCGCTGACGATATGGTTGAAGTCATCGAGAAGGCATTTTCACTTCCCCGCGGCTGGATGGATGGCATAGCTGATAAAGGCCATGGCAACGTTGAGTTTGCAGGGAACCAAAAGGATACGAAGGGATTCCCATTGATTAGTTGGGTAAGCGCTGGCCAGTGGTTAGAAGCCGTTGAGCCTTACAAAATTAACGAAATTGACGAGTGGCCAGAAACGACTGTTAACGCTGGTCCTCAGTCCTTTTGGCTTTCAGTTAAAGGCGATTCGATGACTTCACCGGTTGGTTTTACTGTGCCGGAGGGAATGATCATACTGGTCGATCCAAGCAAAGAAGCAAAAAGCGGTAAGCTCGTTGTGGCGAAGTTAACGAATGATAACGAGGCTACATTCAAAATGTACGTCGAGGACGCAGGCCGAAAATTTCTTAAGCCCCTGAATCCTCAATACCCCATCACAGAGGTCAACGGTAATTGCACCATAATCGGTACTGTTGTTGACGTGAAGTGGCAGCGAATACCGTGACACTATCTTCATAACCCGCGATTAGCGGGTTTTTTTATGCCTGAACAATCTTAAAAGCAAAAAAATAATTACCTGAAATTTCAAGCAGGTAAATTTTCACGCGCAAAATGTTTACCCGTGGGTATAGACACGATTTATACCCTGAGGTAATGTTCACTCCACAGCACGACGCAGACCAACGCAGAGCGCTGACGCTCTTTAACAATCGAACCAGATATCACCGCGCTGGCGGCCGAGAGGCCCGAACTCAGCACCCTGGCATCCCCTGGCTCTACGGGGCTAAGGCATCCCAGGCATGCGGCGGACAGTGTGGTGATTCAGTTTCTTTTGAGCTGCGCCCATAGGCAGCGAGGCAGTCATAGCCGGACGGCTCCGCCGGGACTTAGGCTGATAGCAAGCTTCGGGCGCAGCATCAAAACGAACTGGCGGCATGGTGCCGTAATAATTGGGGTATTTGTGTGGAAAAGAAAACGAAGCAACTTGTGCCCGGCGATATGGTGAAAAACATCCTGAATGGCTGCTATTACCCGCTGGCTTCGGTTGAAAGAGTGGGCGCTGGCTACATGGTTAAACTGTCGCCTATAAACCTGAATGGCAATTGTTATTACGCCGCTTACAACACTCTCCACACTGTTCAAAATGAACCAAACGTAACGGTTTAACCGCCTCACCAGGGCAAGCCCGGAGTACCGCAGCAGTTAATTGGGCTTAAAAGTAAAGGCGGTGGATAAGCCGGGCATCATCCCGGCACACAACGGTAAGAGCGCTGCACCGGATATGTGGCCAGCACCTGTGTAACTCCCCCTGGCGTCGAGGTAGTGAGGTCGCAAAGGCGACGTTACGGGCAACGCGGCGCAAGGTGGTCAAATGCAGCGCTCTCCCCGTTTTGGTGAATTGCAGTCCACAGAGACAACCAGAAGATCAGCGCCTGGCGCCACACCCACTAAATGCTGTGTGTAGTCTTTTGCCCCCGCCTCGGGGGCATTTTTTTGACTGCCGATCAGCTTACCGAGGAAATCCCATGCACATCATCCCCAAACTGACGCGGCAGCGCCTCGGCGAACTGCCCATCGGAACGCCGATCCGTATCGGTAACCAGAGCGTAATTTTCAACGGCTGCAGCATTGAGGCGGATTACAAAGGCGTCGATGACACATTCATCAACTTCATCGATGAGGATGGCCAGCACCGGCGGTTCAGCGAGTGGGTAGTGCTGCAGTCCGGTACCGAATTCATCGATTCAGAGCTGTGCGATTACTGCGGCCGCTTCCGGCGCCCCGGTGATACAGCCCTGCGCGTAATCCAGTTCTGGAACCGCACCGAAAACAAAATTTTCTGCGCAGACAGCCAGTGCGCACACCGCTACCAGCAAACAATTCGCGTCCCGGCGAGCCGCCTGGGCGTCAAACGGAGAAACTATTCATGAGCCCTATTGAACGCCTGCAGTTTCGCCACCGCCTGACTGGCGCGGATTTTCACCCGCGCCGCCGCCACTGGCTGGTACCGGTCATTGTAGCCGCGCTTGTCGTAGCAGGGATGTGCGCCGGATGGATGTAGAAACCATTATCCCGACCGATTTCGCTATCAGCGAAGCAATGCGCAATCTCGCGATGAGCACCGTCCTCGCCATATGCGAACAAAACCACTTAACCCCGGCGGACCTGCAGCAGCTGGCAAACCAGCTTGCGCAGCGCGATGCGAACGCCGACGCCCGAACAGGAGCCCTGAATGTCTGCAGTTATTCGCGTGATCGACACTGAAACCACCAGCTTTGAAGGCGGCGTGTGTGAGATTGCCAGCATCGATATTGTCGATGGCACGCTGTGTAACCCGATGAGCGACTTCGTTAAGCCGCCTGAGCCAATCACTACCGCTGCGATGGCAGTACACCACATCACCGATGCAATGGTCGCCGACGCGCTGCCGATTGATAACGTGATTGGCCGCTATCTGGGCGCATCTGTTTATGTCGCGCACAATGCCGCGTTTGACCGCCCCAAGCTGCCGCAAATCACGGGCCCCTGGATCTGCACGCTCAAGCTGGCGCGGAAGCTCTATCCAGAGCTGGAAAGCCATTCGAACCAGTACCTACGTTATCACTTCATGCTTGATGTCGAAGTGCCGGAACACCTGCACGCGCACCGCGCGCTATATGACTGTTATGTCACGGCTGCGCTGCTGCTGCGCCTGAACCGTGAAGCACGTTTTACGATCGCCCAGATGCGCGACATCTCCGCGCGCCCTTCCCTGCTGCATGCTATGCGTTTCGGTAAGCACAAAGGCAAAACGTTCGAAGAGATAGCCGCCAAAGATCCCGGCTATCTACGCTGGGCGCTGGGAAATATGGAATTGGATGAAGACCAGACATTCACCATGCAACATCACCTGCAGCAAGGGGGCTGATATGGGTATCCCGGTCCTTATCCTGGGTGACTCAGGTTCAGGCAAATCGGCCAGCCTGATGCATCTCAATCCCGATCATGGCTTCCTGATCAACCCGGAAAATAAGCGTCTGCCCTTCAAGTCCAGCGGCTGGAAGCCACGCGATTTTGCCGCGAAAACCGGGAATGTTTTCTTCACCGATGTGCCTGGCGATATTGTGCTGATCATCAGCCATGCGCGGCGCGCCGGTAAAAAGTTTGTTGTGGTCGACGATTTCCAATACGTGATGGGCAACCAGTTCATGCGGCGCCGCAGTGAAAAATCGTTCGAGAAGTTCACGGAAATTGGCGGCGGCGCATGGGATGTGATCCGCGCGGCGCAGGCAGCCGAAGATGACCTGATTGTTTATTTCCTCGCACATACCGAAGAGACGCCCGCCGGCCGCATCAAGATGAAAACCATCGGCAAGATGCTGGACGAGAAAATCACAGTTGAGGGCATGTTCAGCATCGCCCTGCGCACCGGCGTGACGGATGGTCGCTACTACTTCACCACGCAGTCTGATGGCACTGACCCGGTTAAATCGCCGATCGGTCTCTTTGAGCAATTTCAGATCGACAACGACCTGAACGCCGTCGACGCGGCGATCCGGGACTATTACGAACTCAATGACGGAGCTACCGCATAATGCAAAACCCTATCTTCATCTTCGATCCGGACTCAGCAAAAAACTCTGGTCCGGGTGGCGCCACTGAAACCGGCGCGTATACCGGCAACATCCGCACCGCGCTATTTACCAATGGCCGCGAATCGCAGTCGCAGTCGATTGAGCTCTCAATGGATGCGGACGTGGGCGCCATTAATTACCTGCGCATTTCATACATTGGCCGTGATGGCGCCCCGCTAAAGGGGGGCACTGCGATGATCAACGCCATCATGGGCCTTACCAACACCAAACAGCTATTTGCAACTGAGGTTCAGGGAGAGAACGGTCCGGAAATGCATTGCCGCGAGCTGGAGGGGAAGCCTATCGGTTTTGTCCTGCAGAAGGTGCTCTACACCAAAGGCGATGGCGGTGATGGCTATAAATTTGAGATTCGCCAGGCCTTTGGCACAAAGACCCGCAAGACCTACAAAGAAGCGATGGAGAATCTACCCGCTGAAGCGGTAGATAAGCTGCTGGCTACGCTTTCAGATCGGGATGAACGCCAGCCGCATACTCACAGTGGTATGGCACATACACAGGCAAATCAGCCGCGATCTATGTTGGGTGGTCCGCAGACTGGTGGCACAGGCAATACCTCGCGGCTGGCGCAAAATGCCGGCGGACGCGGTATGCAGCAGCAACCGCAGCCGGATTTCGACGACGATATTCCGTTCTAAAATAGCCAATATTACGATTACCGTTCACCATAACCGCCTGTACCTGAGGCGGTTTTTTTATGAGATTTCAACATGTCATGGATAACCACTCAGTCAGGCAAGCATTTCGACTTTAACAACATTTCTCCCGATGCTATTTGCATCGAAGACATCGCCTGCGCGCTGTCAAATCTGTGCCGCTTCACCGGCCACGTGCAGGACTTTTACAGCGTGGCGCAGCACTCGGTTCACGTCAGTTATCTGGTACCCCCTGAGTTCGCTCTGGAAGCGTTGCTGCATGAGGCGGCTGAGGCTTACTGCAACGACATCTCCGCACCGCTGAAACAGCTGCTGCCCGATTATCGTGAGCGCATCGGTTCGGTTGAAAAAGCGATCGCCGGTACTTTTGGCCTGCCAGCGCACTTGAGCGCTGAGGTGAAAGAGGCTGACCTGATTATGTTGGCCACCGAACGCCGAGACCTCGATTTAGATGACGGTACACCATGGGCGGTTCTCGAAGGTGTAGAACCAGCGGCGTTTCTTCTTTCTCCGCTTAATCCGCGACAGTCGCGCGTTCTCTTTCTGCAGCGTTTTTACGATCTCAACGGGGGTAATCATGATTAAAAACCGCGCCCGCGGCGTTCCGGTCGATTCCTGCGCTTTAATGTGGATGCACCACCGGCGTGCCAGCGGCACCCTAATCAAGTTTGACGAGGGCGATTATTACGGTCATTTCAGCCGCTGCGCAGCAAAAAACATAACGCTGCCTGCCCGCACGGCCGGCAATGCTGGTAAGGATGGTGTGTGATGGGCCCAGTGATCCTTGATATGTGTTGCGGCTCGCGCATGTTCTGGATGAACAAACAGGACCCGCGTGCTGTTTATCTGGATGCACGCAGCGAATCGCACGTGCTTTGCGACAACCGCAAGCTGGAGATCCGCCCGGATGTGATGGGCGATTTCCGCCAGCTGCCTTTCGCTGACGGCCAATTTCGCCAGGTGATATTTGACCCGCCTCACCTGCGGCGCGCCGGCCAGAACAGCTGGATGCGAAAGAAGTATGGCCAGCTGGACAAGGAAAATTGGCGTGATGATTTGCGTGCAGGATTTGCTGAGGCATTCCGGGTTCTGGCTCCAGGCGGAACGCTCATTTTTAAGTGGAATGCGACGCAGATACCAGTACGGCAAATCCTTGAACTAACAGACCACCAGCCGACTATTTGGCATCGCGCCGGCAAGGCTGACAAAACCCACTGGATTATTTTTTTGAAGGATGGTGAGTGATGCGCGTTAAATGTATCAGAGACACAGAAGGTTGGTGGACTGAAGGCGAAACATATGAAGCCCGGGTTTATGGTGGCGGCTTCATTTTGCTCGGTGATGACGACGAACCTGATGGCGATGGATGGAGCGCCGCACCGCATGAATACAGAGATGATGGTTCAATAGTTTATGCGCTGGGCGGCATTCAGGGTGAAGTCTTGTTTAAAGAGGAAGCCATTGAGCTTAAGCGCGTGGAGGATGAGTAAATGGCTGAGCAATTTTCTTTCAACCTGGCTGTACGCAAAGTTGCGCGCGAGCGTAAATGGACCATCAAAAAAACCGCGTGGTTCTGCGGAGTTTCTGTCAGTACGCTCCGCCAGTTGATGAACAGTAAACATACTTATATCAGTACGATAGAAAAGTACGCAGCCAAGTTCAACATGTCCACAATCGTGTTTATAGAGAAGGGTCAACGGCAATGGTAAGCACAACGTTAATTGGTTTCGCTCTGCTTATCACCTCAGCCAGCGCCGAACCAATGCCGGTTAGCGAGCGCATTTACCCCAATAAAGCAGCGTGTGAGAAAATAAAAAATAGACTGCTTGAACAGCGCCCCAACGTGAAATTAGAATGTGCGATAGTAAGACGCGGAAAATAATTAAGCATTTATTATAAGGTTAATGTAAATAAGTCAAATAAACTTACAATACTGATGAGGGTTAATAATTATGCCTAACGGTGATGAGTTTTCAGTTAAAATTGAGCATGATATGGGTTTCTTTTTGGATCCAAATGTCTACGCACCCATTTTAAAAATAAATGATGATGCAGCGGTAGTGGTAAAGTTATCTCTAATTCATGAGAACTTTCTTACTGTATTTATAGAGAACATGCGAAAGGACGGCACTGAGAAGTATGTTAAGTCAGATAAATATTTTCATCCTAAGCTATGTACCTGCGTAGCTTTGGGATTACCCACTTCTATAGCAAACTGCCTTTCATATCTCAATGCGATAAGAAATAAATACGCTCACGAAATTAGTTACCAACTCTCTGATGAGGATGTACAAAAATTCGATGTGCTACTTAAGACGATTACCATGGATGACATAAATCACTTTGGGTTTTGTAAGCCGAACTTTATTGAACCTCTATTAAATCAGGGTGCTGATGCCATTAAGTTCATGACCGACCTACCATATTCTACACCCCTATCGCAAAGACGAAGGTCCAAACTGGTCGCCCAGGCATTTGTGTTATCTAATTTTTGCTCATTTTATTTTCTGAATGCAAAACAAGAAAGTGGCTCGCTCAAACTTAGCTATGGCCATTAAAGGTTTGCATATTTGAAGAGTTAACCGCCGCTTGGCGGTTTTTTTACGCCCTTATCACATGAAAAATCGCATCCGCGCGCACTATGCGCGCCACAAACCATTCTATGAAGTTGCCGCCATAGCTGGCTTTTGGATCACGCTGCTGATCGCAGCCCTAATCGTTGAGGCCACTCTTAAATGACAGAGATCACGCTAAATCCATATTGCGCGGCGCTGGAACAGCTTCGCGCGCAGCCAACCCACAAGCTAAAAGAGATTGGCGATCAATGGCGATCGCCAGAGCGGCTTTGGTGGGGAATAAATTCGCTGTTCGGTCCATTCGTGCTCGACCTGTTTGCCGACCGTGACAACGCAAAATGCGAGGCGTATTACACAGCTGAAGATAATGCGCTGACCCAGAACTGGTCGGAACGCCTGGCAGAGCTGAATGGCGCAGCCTACGCAAATCCGCCTTACAGCCGCGCCGCTATGCATGGAGACGTATACATCACCGGTATGCGTCACATAATGGCGCACACAATGGCTATGCGCGAGTTGGGTGGGCGTTACGTCTTCCTTATAAAAGCGGCCACTGGCGAGGTGTGGTGGCCGGAAGATGCGGATCACATTGCCTTCGTGCGCGGGCGCATCAGTTTCGACCTGCCAACCTGGTACCGGCCAGCCGATGGTCAGCCAGCTGAATCATCTGCCGGATTCGGCGCAGCGATCGCCGTGTTCGATAAGAAATGGCGCGGACCTGCGTTCGATTACATCAGCCGCGACGATTTGGAAGCACGCGGTGGCGCTTTTATGATGCAGATAGAGCGCGCAGCTGCGCGTCGGGCCCCTCATGATCAGCCCACTCTGCCCCATGATTCTTCGTCAAATGTCTGGCCCGCTGAAGTGCTGCTGCTGGCGCAGCAGTTACCTGCTCTGTCCAATCTCGCTGATGACCACCAGCGAAAAGTGAAGCATCACATCAATCGAATGCTGCTGGAACGCCATCCGCACGCTGAAATCATAACGGCAGCTCAGTCGCTTGCCACCACATTTGGAGAGCATGCCCAATGAGAGAGATCATCGTCGATAACTTTGCCGGCGGCGGCGGCGCCAGTACCGGGATTGAAATGGCCACCGGACGCAGCGTTGACATAGCAATTAACCACGATCCGAACGCGATCGCCATGCACACCACAAACCATCCGGAGACGTTACATTATTGTGAGTCTGTCTTCGATATCGACCCGCTGGCCGCGACCGCTGGCGCACCGGTGGGCCTGGCGTGGTTTTCGCCAGACTGCCGTCATTTTAGTAAAGCGAAGGGCAGTAAACCGGTCAAAAAGGAGATTCGCGGGCTGGCGTGGATCGTCATCCGGTGGGCTCTGGCTAAGCGGCCACGCGTCATCATGCTGGAAAACGTGGAAGAGTTTAAGACCTGGGGGCCGCTGCTGGTCGATGAAGAGCGGCCAGATCCGGCGCGCGCAGGGGAAACGTTCGCCGCGTTCGTTGGCATGCTGACCACCGGCGTGCCGGTCGATCATCCCGCGCTGGATGAGGTTTGCGACTTTCTCCAGATAGGCCGCCAAAGCGCCGACGCGCGCCGCCTGTCCTCTGGGCTTGGCTATACAGTTGAATCGCGCGAGCTGCGTGCCTGCGATTATGGTGCGCCAACGATCCGCAAACGCTTCTTTATGGTGATGCGCTGCGATGGGCAGCCGGTTGTCTGGCCTCAGGCAACCCACGGTGATCCGAAAAGCCTCGCGGTTCAGTCTGGACACTTAAAACCATGGCGATCAGCAGCCGAATGCATTGACTGGTCTATCCCATGCCCGAGCATTTTTGGCCGCAGCAAACCTCTGGCCGAAAACACGTTGAAGCGCATCGCCCGCGGCATCCAGCGCTTCGTGATCGATAATCCCACGCCTTTTATCGTGAAGTGCAACCACACCAGCAGCAAAACGAAGTACGACTGCTTCCGCGGCCAGTCGCTGGATGAGCCGCTCAAGACAATCACACAGACCCATGGCTATGCGGTGGTTGCGCCCGTGTTCGCCGGTACCGGCGGATCCACATTCCAGATGAAACCACGGCCTGTAGATAAACCGTTTTTCACGCTGCTAACGCAGAACAGAACCAATGTGATTTGCCCGCGGCTGGCGCCGGTCATTTCCCGACAGTTCGGCAAGAGCATAGGCCACGCACTGGATGAACCTGCAGGTACGGTAACGGCCGGCGGCGGAGGGAAAAGCGCGCTGGTGAGCCCAACGCTGATACAGGTCGGTTATGGTGAAAGACCCGGGCAGGCGCCGCGCGCGCCAGGACTTGCTCGCCCACTCGGAACCATTGTCGCCGGCGGCGGTAAGCATGCGCTGGTATCCGCTTTTCTGGCCAAGCACTTCGGCGGCAACTATACCGGTCCCGGTGCTGGTGTGGATGCTCCGGCACACACTGTCACGACCACTGATCATCATGCGCTGGTGACCAGTAATCTCGTTAAGTTGCGGGGAACCTGTCGGGACGGCCAGCGCACTGACGAGCCTATGCCTACTGTTACCGCCGGCGGCCAGCATGTCGGTGAGGTCCGCGCCTTCCTTATGAAGTATTACGGCAACGAGAAAGGCGGTGTCGGGCTGACTGATCCGCTCGGCACAGTAACCACCAACGATCGTTTCGGCCTGGTGACCGTTGACGGTACTGATTACGAGATCGTTGATATCGGGATGCGCATGCTTCAGCCGCATGAGCTGTACGCAGCCCAGGGCTTTCCGTCCTGGTACATCATCGATCAGGATTACCGCGGCAATAAATACGCCAAAGACAAGCAGGTTGCCCGCTGCGGCAACGCAGTTCCGCCGCCGTTCGCCGAAGCGCTGGTGCGCTCGAATTTACCTGAAATGTGTTCACCTTTGACTCAGGAGAAAATCGCATGAGCCTTGATGTAATGCCCATTTCCACATACTGCCAAACCACCGGTGAATCCGTCGATGCCATTAACAAACGGATACAAAGGAAGATCTGGCAGGTGGGGGTTCACGTATTAAAAGTGGACGGCGTCCAAGAACGCTGGATTGATCTTGAAGAGGTAAATAGATGGGCAAGAAAGAGCAGGGATCCGCTTTACCGCGGGGCATAACAGTTCGCCGGCATCAGACCGGCGAAACTCTTCAGCTCACCTTCACTTATAAAGGGGTTCTTTGCCGGGAACCCCTTTCAGGTTTGGAGGTGAACCCACGCAATATTAAATATGCCGATCGCCTGCTGGGCGAAATACAAAACAAAATATCACTGGGCACTTTCGCTTATGGTGATTACTTCCCGAAATCACGTAAGCTGGCCACATTTGGCGAAGTAAAGAAAACGAAAACGGTCAGGGAATACCTGAACGAGTACATTACCATCTGCATCAACCGCAAGCTTTCCCCCTCCACCATCGATGGCTATCAGAAGTGCATCACATCACTATCCACGCTTCATGCGCTTCCCGTCACCGAACTGACAGCTGGCGTATTGAAGACGTGGATCAGCAATAAAAACGCCAAACTCAAAACCATCAGGAATCTGCTTTCCTTCCTGCGCAGCGCGCTGGACGAAGCCGTGACAGATGGGCTTATCGAGCTAAACCCGGTATCTCTGGTTACCGCATCGCGCTATCGCCCCAAACAAACGACTGAAGAAAAAGATGATTATGTTGTCGATCCGTTTACGCCTCAGGAGGCCAAAGCCATTTTTGCCGCATGCACCTATGAGCAGTGGCGTTACCTCTTCCAGTTCGCGATGCACACCGGCTTACGCAGCTCCGAACTCTGTGCACTGCGCTGGCAGGATGTTGACCTGGTGCACAACACCATACACGTTCAAAAAGCGAGCGTGATTGGCGTGATCAAGGGCACCAAAACGGCAGCTGGTACGCGAAAGGTTGAACTCGATGAGATGGCGCTTTCAGCTCTGGCGGGCATGCGGTCGCATACCTTTATGCGCAGCGAGTATGTGTTTGAGGATCCGAAGACGATGGAGCCATGGAGCGGTTCAGCGGCAATTCGTAAAAAGGCCTGGATGCCAGCGTTACGCCGCGCGCAGGTGCGGTACCGGAATCCTTACCAGACACGACACACCTATGCGACCAGACACATCAGTATTGGCGTAAACCTTTACTGGCTTTGTGGGCAAATGGGGCATAAAGGCCCAGAGATGCTTTTCAGGCATTACGGTTCGTACCTGAAAGACTATGACGGAAATACATCGAAGCAGCCAAATCACCTGGCCGTTGTGGGAGGGAATAAGTCGGCGAAATAGTTAGGAGGATCGTTGCTTAATCGACACGGCATGGACAGCAGCAAGACTGGAATATGCACGTGTAATGCACGTGAAATTGTTTTTTTAGAAAATAGTCTTTTTAATCAATGGCAAATGTCGATTTGTGACGCGGGTTCAACTCCCGCCAGCTCCACCAAAATTCTCCATCGGTGATTACCAGAGTCATCCGATGAAGTCCTAAGAGCCCGCACGGCGCAAGCCCTGCGGGCTTTTTTGTGTCTGTAATCTTCCGGGATAACCCGCCTGAATTCTGAATAATTAGGTATAGGTTTGGTAAACACATTGGCGTAAGAAAAAATGCGCACCAGCTTGGACGTAAATAACTCATCGACAAGGCGAATCTGATAGCGCCACGCATGGGAAAACAATCCCGCCGCCTGACTGGCTTCCGTATTGGCATGTTTGATATGGCCACCGGCACGTTTAGTTCGCACAGCGTCCGGGCGAAAAACCTCGCAGGCTTTCCGGCGCTCATTGACGCGGTCAGCCGGGCACAATCACGACAAGCAGGAGCGTATCCTCGCGGAATTATTGATGGTGCTGGCAAACCGCTATGACTGGCAGATGTTTCTTGAACTCACCGGCCCCGGCGGCAGCGGTAAAAGCGTCATGGCCTCGATAGCCACTCTGCTTGCCGGAAAAGACAATACCACGTCAGCCACCATCGAAACGCTGGAATCCTCACGCGAGCGCGCCAGCGTGGTTGGCTACTCGCTGATTATCCTGCCAGACCAGGAGAAATGGAGCGGCGACGGCGCGGGCATCAAGGCGATAACCGGCGGTGATGCGGTGGCAATCGATCCGAAATACCGTGACGCCTATTCAACGCATATCCCGGCGATCATTCTGGCGGTGAACAACAATCCGATGCGCTTCAGCGATCGCAGCGGCGGCGTCTCGCGCCGCCGGGTTATCCTGACGTTCCCGGAAGTGATACCGGCAAAAGAGCGTGATCCGCAGTTGCTGGACAAAATCAGCGCCGAGCTGGCGGTGATTGTCCGTCACCTGATGCAGCGCTTTGCGTCACCTGATGAAGCTCGTGAGCTGTTACAGGCGCAGCAGTCATCCGGCGAAGCACTGGAAATAAAGAGACAGGCCGATCCGCTGGTCGATTTCTGTGGCTACCTGATGCCGCTGAGCACGCCGAATGGACTGTTTATTGGCAACGCCAACATTCGCCCGATTAACCCCAGGCGCTATCTCTATCATGCGTATTTGTCTTTTATGGAATCGCGTGGGCATCAGCACCCGCTCAGCCTGACGGCTTTCGGACAGGCTGTGCCACAGACGTTGAAAGAGTACGAACGCGTGCTGCTCAAGCGCCGCACAAATAACGGCATACAAACCAACCTGACGTTGCATGAGGACAGCGAGGCAGATTGGTTGCCTGCATGTAGCGCCTAATAATCTCACTACACATAAACCGGCTAAGTCCGGTTTTTTATTTAAAGCACTTGTTAATGTCTGCCAAGGCCAGCTATGAGCGAAGAGCAAAAGTCCATATATGTTTTTACAGCGCGATGCCGGCATTACTGAATCTTTATCGAGTTAATTAACGGAGAGCAGGTCACCCTCTCCGACTAATATCCCTGGCAAAGCCTTAAAGCTTCGCCAAAATATTACAGAATACGTTTCGGCCTTGGCTGCTTGAGTATGATTGCAGCTTACGCTATTACAACCCTGAATAGTTAGATAGACAATATAAATTGCTAAAAAAAAGATTAATTTATCAACCCTCCCTTCGTAAATATTGAATTTTTTTCCCTTCCTTGATTAACCTCTCTCTAATCTCAGATAACTTATCATTATAATATTGATAATCCCCCAAGCTATTGTGTCGATATCCAGCCATTAGTTTTGGATACCACAACGCCTGGGATAAATCATACCTACTCACCAAACCATTGAAAATAGAAACCATATTGAGACTCCAGAGGCTAGACATAATCCCTTCAAGAAAGTTAGTTTTCTCTAAATAATGGTTTATGTACCTAAACAGGTCTGACCTATCACCTAGTGCAGCATTAATCCCTTTAAGATTAGTTTTTACTCCATCGTGATAAATCTCAGTATACTTTTTCTCTTTGCTCAAATCATATAGTGCACAAAGTTCTGCCAATTTTTCTGGGGTGATATCTGAGATAATGTTGTTGATGGCTTCCCGACGCCTCATCATTTCCTCAACATATTCCCCATTAAAAGATTGCCCGACAACATATTCGGTAAATCCGGTCGTTATGCTTTTAGATTTTTCAATAGCATCTCTAAACGGACTCAGTGCGTTAATTATATCTAGAATGTAAACAAGATCATCAAAATTAAGATCTTTTGGTTTATTATCATAGTTTAATATGCCATTGATGCTATAATCGCGCTCCAGAGCCATAATAAGTTTAGAGTACTCATTACTGCTAATATTAAAATCTTGCATTATACTTTTTTTAGCAATTTTATAATATGCTTTTTCTTGGCCTAAAAATGGTTTCATCTTGTAAGCAGCGGATATGATGTCAAACCGAGAGAGGTGAGCGGTTGTTTTACACCACGAGTACTCATACTTGATATCTCTAACCAGAACATCTAAAAAATCCAAAATTTGAATCAAGCATTCAAATCTGATTTTCAAAGCAATAATGTTAATTAAGGGAGTGTCAACTAAATGGATCTGACTTTCAGTGCTTGCCGGGTATCTGAACGTCTGCCCTGTTGGGTCAATCTCAGCAATATCCGTTATAATTTCGGTTGCTAATTCAATAATATCTGAAAACCTGCTATCGATTATAGGAGCATACTCACATATTAATCGCCAAAAAATCCCAATATCATGTGTGACAGAATCCTTTACTTCTGGAAATGCACGCACTGCCCCCCCTATTTATTTGATCTAATTTGATTTTATTCTCCCTGTGTTCATTGAGGGCTACTTCTCTGTATTTTGATAATTCCTCTAGCGTCCGCCATAATTCTTTTAACTGCAATTCAACAGCATGCCTCATGTTAAAGCATATTGGATAAACAAGATAATCTACACTATTTCGTACCTCTTGGCTTTCTATAGCGAGTTCAATTAAGGCTAAGGCTGCGCTTGAATAACCGATTGAGTAGTCCATATTGGATCTTGCTACACCTTCTGGTTTAAAACTACCATTATTCCCGACAGTCGCATTCACTTCACTATAATGGCCATTCGCACCGAAGAATGTATTGTTTTCTTTCATTAATCGAACCCTCATAAAAATTAAGAAATACTTATAATTTTATCAATTTGGTATATGAACGTATACGCCTTGCGGCGTTAATGAAACGTGCATGCCTAAATGAATGGCGATATCATCAAGAATATCGGAGATTTCTTCCATTTCACTTATGTCTTCCCAGGTACCATACCGCTCAAAAATCTGAATTAGAGAGCTATTAAGCCTGCTGTAAAAAGGAACTATCCAGTCACTAGAAGGCTCAATATCAGATGGATTAAATGTGTCATCACCGTTCCCTGCTTTATCTCCAAAATAGTAGCCTGCAAGTTTCAATGTCAGGTCTATCTCTTTATAAACTTCATTTAGTACTCTGTCGACGTCTCCATGCGAGCGATACTCATCTATATAAGTCGCTACGGACCCGCTAAGCTTATGGGTCTGTTTTATATAATATTTTTTGAAGTCAGCACTTTGGTCATCATCAATGCCGGCAGCAATACGGCTCGCACAATATTCTTCCATCACCGACAACCAGCATTCACCTCTTAAACTTTCGTGAATGTTTTCGTAGCGTTTATGCATCATTCGGCCTGGGAAGCATTCGCACAATGCTGACATATTGGAAACGTGAGCACATTCGTGTGAAACGATAGCTAATGCTTTTTTAAAACTCTCACTTTCAATGTCGTCAATAAAACCTTCAAGATATGCAGCGTTGAAAACCATGTGAGCACGAGTAGTTCCTTCCCTTAACACCCTTACAACCATGGCGACCCCTACGACATCCCCACTAGTTGGTTTCAGAGGCTCTGTGTTTTCAATTCCCCGATCAACTAAATTCAGTTCTTCATGATAATCATATCCTACAGACACTCCTTCCAAAGCGCTCATATTAATTTTTCTAGCTAATGACTTAATTATTTCTGACAAAATTGTGCCCACACGATTTGCATGTTCAGACTCTCTGTACCCACTGAGTTTTATATTGAACTTAAGGTTTTGGCTGTGCTCTGACATTTTTCAATTCCTTTGTATCAACTGACATTAAGTTTTGGATAGTAAATCGCATGCTTTTAATTTCAAGATTATGCAAAGATATAAATTATAAAAAAATAATTAACCAAAAAGTTTTATTACTAAGCGCTGGTTAAGCCTGATGGGCATAATTCCCGAATAGCATTAATTTATGTTACCTGCCCTCAATTGATCAACACAGACTGTTGTTAGCGGCTTAGTTCGCTTTTAATCATCTTGGCTAAGTTGATCACCCTTAGTGTAAACTCGTGTACACCCCGTTAAAAACCATTCACTACCTAACGCAATGAATTTAGTACAATAATAACCATAAGTGAACAGTGTGAACACTTTTCCTTAAAATCATTTTATTTGGATTTTAGACTGGCCGTTGGTTATCCTAGCAAAGCCGTTCCGGGGTATGAGATCCAATAATTGGTACACGTTTAGGTACACGGTACAAAGTTGAATTGGCGAAAAATAATAAATTTCATTAGCTTGCGATACTTATTCAGATTCCGCCAGCGCTTCACATATGGAAGTGATTCGCAAGTTGCGCATCGACTCACCGCAATCAGTTCAGCTTGGCCTGCTCAGCTCTTTTCGATCGAATCTTCAACCCACCGCTAAGTCAGTTGGCAATTCTGCATTTTCAATCCAAGGCTCATATCAACGAAGCTCCTAAAGATGCCTCAATTATCCAGCCAGCACCCGACTTCAGCAGAATCGATCAGGAGCTGAACAGTAAGTGGCTTATGCGGTTCGCTGAAATCATCTGGAAAGTATCGCTGAAAACTGATTGATTTGGGATCGATGCCAAACCTTTCAGAATACTTTTCAAGTAGCTCATAGGCATCAAGAGGATCCATACGAAAATCTTTATTCAAATCAGTAGAATGCTTTAAAGGATAACGTCGAAAGGTAAGAAGGCTTCTACCATTGTACTCGGCCAGAAGTGAATAAACTGCCTGCTCAATATCCTGCCTTACCATATCTTATCTTCCTCTGTAACAATGCGATTGTAACGTACCATAGACTGATAACCTATTTGCGCCACATCGCCCGCCAGGATCACCCAGCCAATCACAGGAATAGCACGCCCTACAAACGTCGAAAGCTTTGATGTCATTATTCTTTTAACTTCAAAAGGATTTGCGGGATTTTGAATCCAGGTAGGTAAGCGGAAAGGGAGCTGAATATCCCTAAGCAGTTTCCTTGAATACTTTGAGGCATAACTTGTGCCGGGCGTAGCATTACCCAGCTTGCCTCTGACGGTTATAGTGTTATGACCGCTATAAATTGCTGCTGCCGCCAGAATATCCTTCGCGCCAGTGAAATGTTTTGCGGTTACGTCTACCATAATCCAGAAGAATAATTCCCCCGCACTGAGATTTGTTAGTCCACCATAAAAGTACGTTCCATTTAGCTGTTCGGTGGTATCCATTACCTTCTCCTTTCGCTTTATACGTGTCAAATCTTAAACCCAGGGCCGGGCAATTACCATTCCTGTTTCATTCTATTCCTTACCTTCTTATGCTCTGCCGAATGTCAACTCAGCCAGCTTAGCTGAGGTAATCACATCTGATATTGATGTACATCTTTCCTTCAACATGCGTAAGTAACATCAGACATACTCAATAGCCGCAACACTGTAATCTTCACACCATTCCCTGATAGTTTTCCCGGCCCCCCTATCAAAAACATTTCATTCAAATCGACGCAGCATTGTCATCGCTGGCGCGGAGCGCTGCCAGATCGGCCTGCTGACCGAATATGCCCCAGTTTGTTTCTTCGATTTCATGGATCACCACATAGACAGGCGCGACAGAGGTGCCTGACGGACGACGATCAAGAATCGCGGTTGCTCCCTCGATCAGCTTCTTCTTTGCTTCTTCATCCAGGCCACCTTTGATGACATATATCTGAAGTGACACAACCGGCAACCATGCGGGTTTATCTCCCATAAAGACGGCATCAGAAGAGTATTCGGCAAAGTAGGTCCAGACCGTACTACGAACCAGCGGGGAATCTGGCAGCGCCTCGCAATCAAGTCCTAACTGCGTCAGATCTCTGGCAACCTGTTGACGTTCAGCCGCATCAAAAGTGCCTGCTGGCGCATGAATGATCATTTTAGGCATCAAATACCTCTTATTGCATCAGGGGAACAGGATGGATTCCGCACCGGGCGGAATCCATCGTGGAGCAACTAAATTGACTGCCCACCAGAAACTTCAATACGCTGACCGGTGACCCAGCGGTTGTCCGGTCCCAGCAGGCTGGCAATCATCGGACCGATGTCATCAGGCAGGCCCACGCGACCCAGCGCGGTCATGCCAGCAAACGCCTGGTTGTAATCAGGGATGTCACGCACCGCGCCACCCAGGAAGTCGGTCTCAATCGCTCCCGGGGCCACGGTATTCACGGTGATGCCGCGGCTGCCCAGTTCTTTCGCCATATACACGGAGAGTATTTCAACGGCGCCCTTGGCAGCCGAGTAGGCCGAGAAACCCGGGAACGACACGCGGGTCAGCCCCGAGGAGAAGTTGACGATGCGTCCGCCATCGACCAGCAGCGGCAGCAGCGACTGCGTCAGAAAAAACACCCCTTTGACGTGTACGTTAAATAACGCGTCAAACTGCTCTTCCGTGGTTGCGCTAAAGTCGGCCATTTCCCCATGCCCGGCGTTGTTGATCAGATGGTCAAACGTTTCGCGTCCCCAGTCACCTTTCAGGATATTGCCCACGGCGGCGACGAAACCCGGGAAGGACGATACGTTACTGGTGTCCAGTTGCAGCGCAACTGCCTTACGGCCAAGCGCCTGGATTTCATTCACCACGGCATCCGCCGCTTCTTTACCAGTACGATAAGTCACGATGACATCACCACCATGGCGGGCAATGCTCAGTGCGGTATTACGGCCAAGACCCCGGCTGGCGCCAGTTACAAGAGAAAGGGTTGTCATGAAATATCTCCTCAATAATGGGAGAGTGATTCTAACAATCGACAAACTTCCAGGGTTGCCCAATAATTTTTAATTATTGCCTGATTATTTTTATATTTTTATTTGATGCCGTATTTACTAGAATAACTGCACCATAAATTTTTATTTTATTGCCTGATAATATGAAAAAGCGTGATCACTCGTATGAGGAACGCACTGCACGGGACGATGAATTCAACTCTGCCGGGAGGATGGCGGCTTTGCTGCAGGCGGCACGACACTACGCTGATGAACACCACAACGGAGCGGGGGTTGCCGCAACGCCAGTTGATGGGGTGTTCATTCTGCGCGAGACCGCGCCTACCGCGTTGCAATTCGCTATCACTAAACCGCTAATCGCAATGGTGCTGCAAGGCAGTAAACGCGTGACCATAGGCAGCGATCGTTTTGATTTTGGCGCGGGGGAATCCCTGCTGATCACCATGGACGTGCCAACCGTAAGTCAGGTTATCAGCGCCAGTGCCGACACCCCTTATTATTCTCTGGTCGTGGAACTGGATGCGGCGGTGATTAGTGAACTGATGGCAAACATGGTCGGGCTGGAGGCTGCCACGGATTTACCCGTAAACATTGATCAGATCGAAGAAGATGTGGCAGAAGCCGCTTTGCGTCTGCTGAACATGCTCAGCAGACCGCGCGCGCTCGCCGTGCTGGGCAGCCAGTTGGTGCGGGAGTTACATTACTGGCTATTGTCAGGACGACACGGCAGCGCGCTGCGCGCCCTCGGCAGTACTGACAGCCATGCGCGGCGGATTGCGCGGGCAGTCGCAATCATTCGGGCCAATTATGCGCAACCGCTGCGCATGAAAACCCTCGCTGACGCCGCCGGTATGAGCCTCTCGGTATTTCATACGCATTTCCGCCATGTCACCACGCTCACCCCGCTGCAATTCCAGAAACAACTGCGCCTGCTTGAAGCGCGGAGACTGATGCTGACGGAAGGGACAGCGATCGGTATTGCTGCTAACGCGGTGGGATATGAGAGCGTGACGCAGTTTACCCGTGAATATTCACGGCTGTTTGGTTCACCGCCAGCGCGAAATATTCGGGAAACCCGCGCACTCGAGCGTTCAGTCCTGTCCGGTGAGCCTATGAGGCAATAAATTATTCGAGTCTGTCGCTGCCGGGACGTATATTCCGGCAGATGACGAACCCAGCCGATTGCATCTGCTCACCCGAACGACGCCGACGCTGACTGCTTTACCTTCAATCAACCGTTACGATCGACAGCTCGCGAAAGCGTCTCTCCCTGCTGCGCATTTATGCCAGAAACGCCCACAGAAACGGTACGATTCACTTACAGTTTATTCCTAATGCCCTGCGTTGCGCTCTGTGCCACTCTTAACTACGCTCATAACACTTATGATGCTTAATGAGGGAATATATTATGAAAAAGACGATTATTGCGTTATCCGCCATTCTTCTGACTTCTACGGCGTTTGCCGCCACACACGCAACCGATGAAACCGTCGCTGACGCCAAAGCGGGCGCCAATACGGCGAAAGAGAAACTGCATCAGGCGCAGCATCAGGGTGAAGAGCAGCAGCTCAAAGCCAAACATGCTGCCGAAGGCAAAAGCGATAGCCTGACCAGCAAAGCGAGCGAAAACTCGCAGAAAGCCTGGAACAGCACCAAAGAAGGTACTGAAAAAGGTTGGGACGCCACCAAAGAAGGCGCGCAGAAAGGCTGGAACAAAACCAAAGAAGGTGCCAGCGATCTGAAGAAGAAAGTCTCTGAGTAATAGCGCTAACTATTATCCCCTAAAGGCCGCGATGCGGCCTTTTTTGTGCCTGCCAGCAACCTGATTAATACAAAACGCTGCGATCCCGCTCCTGGATTCGGGCAAATTCCTAATCAGTGATTGATTAATAAGCAGGCTGCGCAAATAGTAAGCGAACCGGCCATCGGGTGCCGGCACAAGGAGAAAGCACATGGGATATTACGTACTGAGAAAAAGCGATACAGCATTGTCGCAGAAATACTGGTTTGTGCTTAAAGCCAGCAACGGCGAAACCATCGCCACCAGCGAGATGTACAGCTCTAAACAGGCGGCGGAAAACGGCATCCGCTCGGTGCAGCAGAACGGTGCGTCAACCACCATTCACGACGAGACCTGACCTCGCGCAGCCTGCGCAGTGATGCGCGAAGGTGGGTCATTGACCCTGCAAGCGGCGCAATGTATTACGCGATCAATCG
>Ga0209371_1000310_pt1 | contig 54149 bp, 57 predicted proteins | sample AgamicAtAmrz_FD_187165 | JGI IMG/M metagenome (GOLD analysis project Ga0209371, IMG submission 187165) | Agave microbial communities from Guanajuato, Mexico - At.Am.rz (SPAdes) (version 2) | ecosystem: Host-associated > Plants > Roots > Rhizosphere | place: Guanajato, Mexico | collected 2012-06-07
AGGTGAGCAGATTCAGTACGGCTCAAGAGTGATTGTCCAGTACGCGGACTCTGGCACTGGTGAATGGGTCACGATCGACAAGACTTACAAAGGGAATACGAAGGACGCTTTTGGTGTTACCGAGGGGATTGACCTTCCACGCATGATGCGACCGATATTCCGCATGCGAAAAGCGTCGTATCTGGGCTGGGTCAACTCGCAGGACAACACCCAGTGGTATGCGTTGCGGAGCAGATTGCAGGATCGCCCCGCCTCGTATCCTGGCGTTACGTGTATAGCTCTCACCGTGAGAACAGGCACCCGTCTTTCGTCCCAATCCGACCGGCAGGTTAGCCTGGTTGCGACAAGGGTCTATGAGGATGGAAGCGCCAGAGAAATCTCTTCTGCATTTGAGCAAGTTTGCAAGAGTCTTCCGGATCAAGAGGCTGCGTACGATAGCGAAGAGCTGGACGAACTGCAGGCGCAGTTTTGGACTCCTCGCGGCGAGACATTCGACCATGTTCGACAAGCAGGTCACCGTTAAAGAGGCCCTGCAGACAATCCTAAATGCTGGAATGTCGCATCTGATCCTGGAAAATTCCATGGTCTCAGCGGTGCGTGAGGGTGTCACTCCAGTTGTCGGCGCCATTACACCCCACAAACAGGCCGGCGAACTCGCCTCTAGCTTCGTATCGCCAAGCGCAGACGGCTACAGCGGCGTAGATGTGAAGTACATCCACCCGGTGACCTTCTCACCCGAGATCGTGGAATGTCGCCTGCCTGGGGTTGAGCCGCTGAAGATCGAGAATTACACGCTGGAGGGTGTTCAAGACCGAACCAGGGCTTGGCGAATCGGAATGCGTCGGCTTGAGAAGTACCAGTATCAGCGAATCACCCACAAGACTGAAACCGAGCTTTCTGCGCTGGTGCACCGAACGCTCGATCATGTCGTGATGACCGACGACATTCCAGGTAACCAGACGATCAGCTGCTTGATTGACAGCATCGAGACAGTCGAAGAAACCGGCATGACCCTGATTACGGTTAGCGAAGATCTGGACTGGTCATTCCCAAGTCCAAGATGCCGGATCGTAGATCAGGAAGGGCGCGTCACAACGCTGCTCACGCCGATCAGGGTCTCAGAAGACCAACTGATGCTAGATGCCTCAACCATTGATCTTGACGTGGACTGGTCTTTAGAGCCGCCTCAGCTGATATTCAGCTCTTCAAGCAAGGTCGGCTATTCAGCAATGATCGAAAGCATCGAGCCAGATACCGAAGGTCGATGCAGCGTCATCGCGAAGCAGTACAGCGACCATTTCTACCGCAACGACAACGCGCTGCCGCCAGCCGCATAAATAACCCACCAACACAAAGCCACGGCCCGCTACCGCGGACTGTGGGAATTCCTACGCCTGGAGTAATTGGAATGGCTTACAACACTCGCAACCCGGTGGGAAGCACTGACCCCCGCGACTTGTTCGACAACGCTGGGATCATTGATCAATATGCAAACGGGCGTAACCCTTTGTACCCGGATAGGTTCGGCGTGCAGCGTTTGTCCTTCTCCGGTATGCGCTACAACTTCGTTCAGTCCATGTCTGGTTGGAACACCGCGTTTCAGCAGTTTTTGGCTGGCAGCGGTTTCGAGGCGCCTGTTCAGTACGCAGCCGGCGTAACGCTTGAGCGGGCCACACAAACGTTCGCCCGAGACAATATCCAGTATCGGATTAAAGACCCAGCCGAACTGCCGTATACCCTTACCGGCAACTCGCGCCGGGATATCGTAAATGGCGATCTACTGACTGCTGAAATGGTTCAATGGGAAGGACGCTCGCTCTCAGGCGCATTGAAGGCTATGCGCTCCACTGATCTGTCATCCAACTCTGATAAGGCGCAAGCGCTGATCGATTTTGCTGCGAGTCTCGGCGGCCAGCGAGGTCGAGTCGAGCCCGGCGTCTACATCCTGACAAAGCAGGTAGATCTACCTGGCAACGTGGACCTCGACCTCACCGGCGTAACCCTCGATTTCTCGGCGGCTGACGTAGCTAACTTCCCCGATCTGATCTGTGTCCGTCCTGCGCCAGGCACCCTCGTGCAGCTTCCGGCGCTATCTGCTAATCCCGCAATTGGGCAATGCAGCATCACGTTCTCAGCATCCCACAACCTGATCCCTGGCGATGCGATCATTCTTCACGACGATAAACCATTCAGCTACAGCGCGTTTCGCGCCAACTATCAGCAAGGACAGTTTGCGGTAGTGCGTAGTATCAACGGCCTCACGGTAAACCTAACTGCCCCAATTCTCGCCAGCATGACAGTTGGCCTTGATGGTAATGGCAAGGGCTTGAAGGTCTACAAAATGAACCCGGTCCGGCCGAGGATTCGAGGAGCAGATATCTTGATGCCGACCTCGGGGGGTGATGATCGCCGGGCTTCTTGGAGACGTTACTCGTAATGCCCAGTTTGAGTTCGTGCGGGCGTTCGGTACGTCTGGTGGCGGAATAATCCATCAGCGTGCACTGGGTGGCACCTCGCTGTTTTGTGAGACCTACAGCGACAGGGATGCTGCAGCAGATAACTACGGGCTTGGCCTTAGCAACGCCTCTCATTGTCTTGTAGTAGGTGGAACATTCCAGGCCCGAAGGCATGGCATCACGATGGGCGGCGCAGATCTGCCAGGAAGTGTGCCAACTCGTTTCTGCGTGGTTGATGGGGCAAAAATTTCTTCCTGGGAAAACCAGGGATCTGACATGCATGGAAACGTCGAACATTGTGAATATGTGAATTGTATTCATCAGAATGGCGTAACCGTCAGCGGCAACCATAATAGCGTTCGTGGAGGAACCATATTCGCACCCGCGCTTGCCGCCACCGGGAATGGCGTGGCGCTGTCGATTAATGAGATGCGAGGAACTAGTTTCTTATTCGAAGGCTTTAAAATAATCGCCGATGCTGACCCCGCAACGACCAATCGTGGTTTAATCGATTGCGGCGGTAACAGTAATAGTATGACTGCAGCCACTATCCTTGGCGGTGTAATGGCGTTCCGTAGCATCGATATAAGTGCACCCAATGCACGCATACCCATAAAAATTATCAACCGCGGTTCGACGGTGAACACGCGACAGGTAGACATCAGTAATGTTAATTGCCCAGATTCGCCAGTAGGGAGAACTTCGAACGTTTGGGTGAGCAATGACACAGGAGCAGGCGGCACTCCATTTGCGCGAGTGAAGGCTGACATCAGCTTTCCAAATATCGGAGCCCCAGCTAGCGCAACCGTTGACGCGATTCGAACATGTGGAATGCGCGAGGCAGGCACCGCCACTGTGACTTCTGCCGCTACGTCTTTTGTTGATGTTCCAATTACGTTCAATAGGAGGTTTCCAAAGCCTCCATCCGTGCGCGTGCAGGGCAACCAATCCGCAGTCAGTGCTAATTTCTTTTACGCACCTATGAACGTGAGCTCAGCAGGATTTACTGCACGAATCTACACCGCTGGCGGAAGTATGGTTGCCGGAGTATCAGTAATTTTGATGTGGGACGCAGTGCTGGATGAGTAGTGTTAAAAGAGGGCTATGGGCATAGCATTCGTCATCCAATGTGAGGCCGATGTTAGTGCATCGGCCCCCATACATAGGCTTAAGCGGCTTTCTCAGCTGTTTTGCTTTGCCATGAAAATCTTTTCTTAAATCCCATTATAGGACGTTCAAAGAAAACATAGCTGAGAGGTGCGGCAATAAACGTTAGCCAGAGCCCAGTATACATCTCAGGTGGGAATGCTGACCCGGATCTATAGGGGCCGTTGCCTGTAAATACGCCTTGCCATACATACAGCCCATAGCTAATTAAGCCAATCAGAGCAAGTGGCTTGAACTCAAGAATCTTTACTACAGTGGAATCCTGTTTGTAGTAGATGTAAAGCATCAGCAGCGACATGGCGGCAAGCCAGATAACTTCGCTCTTGGCGAATGCTGGAGAAACGAGGCCGGCAAGTATAGCGACCAGCATCACGTTTGATTTTGTTGAGTCGGTGAATAGATTTTTCAATACTGGCGCATTGTGAAGTAGAGCAGTGAGACACCCCGCAAGAATCGGCAGCATTGCCGGAAATGTCCAGCGGTTCGGATAACGGTTCAAAACCTCGGAGTAAAGGGATGTTCCAACCAGTACACAAGCTACGGCAGCGGTTGCAGCAATAACCAACGAGAATCTTCTGCCCAGCAGAAATATTAATGGCCAAAAAATATAGAAGTGTTCTTCAACAGATAGAGACCAAAAATGTGAGATTGTTTGGTGTGTACAGTTTTTATCAATGAAGTTGATGGTGTAGGTTAATGCGTACGGATAGGCGCAATTGGGAATGTTCGTTTTCCCCGTTGCATCCATGTACATAAGAAAGAATATTGCTAGGTAGTAGAGGGGGAATATTCGAAGTGACCTTCGCTTTATAAATGCGACTATGTCAACAGTTCCAGTTGCATCCCGCTCCTTCATTAAAAGCAATGTAATCAGAAAACCTGAGAGAACAAAGAAAATGCTAACCCCGATGTGACCGTTCATCAGCGCCATTATCTTTTGGCTTTCAATACCAAGATATGGCCACAATAGAGTGTGTGAGATTATTACAAACAGGACGGCTATTCCGCGCAGCCCATCAAGTCCCTTTATCTTTCCCAACTCTCGATCTCCTACATGCGTGCGTGCGCGCGCATGATGCCACATCACATCGAGAATCTCCCGAAACCATCTTGCAGGTGATCCTGCCTGTCAGTGATGCCCGCCATGCGCGGGCTTTTTCATGCCTGGAGAAAACCCAATGGCTCGACTCACAGCAGAAGAAGCGGGCGGCGCGAACGTGCTCGCCTTTCTCGATATGCTCGCATGGAGCGAGGGCACTGACCATCCCGGACAGCGCAGCAACGATGACGGCTATGACGTGCTGGTCGGCGGCCAGCTGTTCACCGACTACAGCAAACACCCGCGCGTGCTTGTGGCGCTGCCGCGCTACGGCATCAAGTCCACCGCCGCGGGCCGCTATCAGTTCCCGGCGCGCACCTGGGACGCGATCGTCGAGAACTACAACTTTATCGGCCGCTTCATCCCGCGCGCCCAGGACCTGGCTGCGGTGAAGTTGCTGAAGGAATGCGGGGCGCTCCCGCATATTCAGGCCGGCCGCATCAGTGAGGCCATTGCCGCCGCGGCACCCATCTGTGCCAGCCTGCCAAGCGCCGGCTATGGCCAGCACGAGCACAAGCTGACCAGCCTGCTGAAGATCTACGCCGACGAACGCGCCGCAGAGCCGTGCGACCAGGGCGACCTGCTAGCGATGTTCACCGCATGCGGCGGGGAGCTTGCGGCATGACCTGGCTGAAGCTGGTGCCAGCCTGGGGCTGGTGGCTGCTCGCCGTCGCTGTCGTCGCGGGTGTCCAGCAGATCCGCGTGGCCAGCCTGCAGAGCGATCTGGATGCCGAGCGCGCCGCGTCTACAGAGCAGTACGGCAAGCAGGTGGCCTGCCGCGAGACCCGCGGCAACCTGCTGGTGCAGGTCGGCGAGCAGAACAGCGCCCTGGCGGACATTCGCGCCAAGGCCGCTGCTCGAGCACAGCAGGCCGAGCAGGCCCAAGCCGGCGCCCGGCGAGAATCCGAAGCCGACTACCAGGCGGCGAACAGGCTGCAGCAGGAACGCATCGGCGGCGACGCCTGCGCTGCGGCTACCACCGTGATCGACAAGGAGCTGGGCCTATGAGACTGATTCTACTGTGCGCCCTGGCAGCGCTGGCCGGCTGTGCTGCCAAGCCCGCTGCGGAACCTGAGCTTCGCATCATCCGCGTCGAGGTGCCGATCGAGGTGCCCTGTCAAACGAAGGAAGTAGCGGTGCCGCCCTGGGCAGCAGCCGGGCTGAAGGCTGATGACAGCCTGGAGGTGAAGGTGAGGGCGCTGCTTGCGGAGCGCCGCCAGCGGATCGGATATGAGCGGGAGCTGCTAGCGGCGAATGAGGCATGTCGGTCCTAGGGCAGCAAACGCAATAGCCAGGCAATCAGCCTCCAGCGGCGGGTGACATAGACCAGCTTGGCGCGCTTGCTAATCGCCCGGTAGATGCACTGCGCCGCCCTTTCCGGGCTGGCCACCCAGAACGGTTTGTCGGCCTTCATCAGCGCGGTGTCAACAAAGCCTGGGCACGCCTCGGTTACGACGATATCCAGTTGGCGATTACGGGCCAGGTCGCGCAGACTGTCCAGATACATGGCTACGAATGCTTTGGACGCGCAGTACGAGGCCGCTCCACCGCTAGCGCGAAACTTGGCGATGGACGAGATCCCCACCAAGTGTCCCTGTCCCTGCCTCGCGAACAGCTCGAACGCAGCTTGAGCGACGGCAGCAAAACCCATGACGTTCACCGCTAGGGTGTGCTGCTCCAGGGCCCAGCCCAACTGTTCATTCACGTCTCCGGTGCCGGAACTGATCACTACCAGATCCACCCGCCCCAGCTGGCCTGCTAAGCGTGCGAATACCTGTCGACACGCCTCCGCGTTGCTCAAGTCGATGCTGCTGGTCAGTGACGGAGTCGGGAGTTGGTCGGCCAGCTGCTGCAGCTTGTCCAAACGCCGTGCAGCGAGTGCCAGGCGCCAACCTCTGCCTGCAAGTTGGCGGGCTAGGGCTTCACCTATTCCGGATGAAGCACCAACAATGATTGCGGTACGCCCGAGCTGCTCCATGTGCTTGAGATCCTTTAAAATCCGCTAGCCTATCCGAAAAATCGCCAGGCGAGTTTTTGATCATGAACTGGCTCGGCTGCGTGATTGCCTAGCTACTCCGCCGCCGCCGGAGGTGGTAGTAGCAACGGATTGCCCACGCTCGCCACCGGCGGATTCCTGGTGGATGGCGCCGGCCGAGCCGACATTGCCCCAGGAGTTGCTCAACGAATTGTCAGCATCGCCGATCGGGGCCACCGGGCGATCATAGCCCTGACAGCCTGTCAGGCGTATGTGAAGAAAGTTGCCGGAAGACTGAGAGGTGCGGACACTGAATGAGGCTTTTCATCACCCTTTCAGCGTGTCCAGTATGAAATCAGCACGTTCGGTGGTGCCGATCTTCGGCAGCATCGATACGCTGTAACCAAGATTCGGGTAAGCACGCATGAGCCTTTCAAACTCGATTAATGCAGCATCCATGTCGTGGCGACGATCTGCATCTTGAATGTAAATTTCAGGCCAAGGCGGTGCCAAGAATACTCGGTCGTGATACCGAGTCGATTGGCAGAGATTGTCCAAGATCGAGTCGCCCGTCAGTTCCACTAATGCCGCAGCTGCATCAACTAAGCTGCGGTCGAAGAACACCCAGCGAGTGTTTATACGTGCTGCCTCGGCGTGATCTTTCAGAGTGAGCTCAATTGCCCGGCGCAGAAATGCCGCCATGTCGACCCATGGAAGGGCGTCACCGCCACGGCGAGTTTCCTCCTCGACTATTCGCCGACCAGGCTCATCGACCACGGCATAACCGCGCCGCTTCAGCTCGGCCAGTAGTGTTGACTTGCCGCCGCCTGAACAGCCTGAAATGATTACGAACCTGGTCATTTATCAGTCCCATATCGTTTGTGTAGTGGACGATTGATTTTGGTTGCTGGGGAAGGGGCGCCGGCCAGCCCGTTGCCTAGCCTCGCATTGTGGGCGTAGAAATGCCGTGCCGGGCGAAGGAAGTGGCGGCGCCGCCTTGGGCTGCTGCCGGCCTGAAGGCTGGGACAGCTTGGAAGTGAAGGTGAGGACGCTACTAGCTGAGCGCCAGCAGAGGATCGGCTACGAGCGCGAGCTGCTGGCGGCGAATGAGGTATGCCGATCCTAGATTAGCAAACGCAAAAATGGGAAGACGACTCTCAAGTTGCTACAGAGAAAGCCGATAGCACAATAGTGCCTTTTCAAAAGTCGACTAGCGACACCTGCGACGCGGGTATTGCGCAACCGACATCGCTAGCGAAAAGTTGGACGTGCGCCATTCGGTGCAAGGACGCTTTACAAAGCTCTCGAGTGAGAACCGCTGAGCTTCTACCCAAGAGAGATGGCTTTCGCCGGAGCAGGCGCTACCGCGAGCCATCGATCTTTTCGAGACATCACCATGCTCGCTAACCTGACCATTCGCATTCGTTTGGCCCTGCTCGTAATCGCCCCACTTCTGGTACTCATAGCGGTCATTTTGATCGCCACGATCAATGCTCAGCGTATCAACGATAGCGTCGAACACCTTTTCTTGGACAGGATGAAGCCTATCAGCCAGTTGAAAATCGTGTCGGACAGTTATGCAGTCACTATGGTCGATTCGCTTCACAAGTACCGTGCCGGTTTATTTGATGAAAAGCGCTTGAACCAAGAATTTGAGAATGCTCTGCGGCAGGGCAACGAGGCCTGGAAGGAGTACCAGGCCACTCAACTGACAGATAGAGAGAGGGCACTGGTCGGCGAGGCGGATGACGCGCTGGTGAATGTACGTGAGGTTTCTCAGGCATTCATCCGAGCGGTAAACGACGGCACGTTAAGAACGATGGATACTCAACGTTTCAACACCACTCTTTATGAAGCGTTCGACCCACTAGGAGCCAAGCTTTCTGGCTTGATTGACCTTCAGCTAAGCGAGGGGCAGGCGCTCTATACGGCTTCGAACTTACAGTATCAGGCAGTGGTAAAGACGTTCTGGATTATCGGAGGCGTTTCGTTGGTAGGCCTGCTGCTGGCAGCGGTGGTGATCAGCCTCTCCATCATCCGTCCACTGTCTGGGCTACGGAGCGTCATCACAACTGTCCAGGCGACTTCGAACCTCACCCTGCGCGCTAATGGAGTAGGTCGTGATGAGGTGGCCGAAACTGCCCGCGCTTTCAACTCCCTGATCGAGCACCAGCGGGCTCTGATTGTTGACCTTTCTGCCACGGCAACACAGCTGTCCGGCGCTTCCGAGGAAATGAGTGCGATCAGCGCTCAGGTTAGCCACACTGCAGCGCTTCAGGGAGACCAAACGCACATGGTCGCTGCCGCTGTCCATGAGATGAGCATGGCGGTGCAAGAAGTTGCGAACAACGCACTCTCTACTGCAAACAGCGCATCCGACGCTAACCGACAGGCTCAAGAGGGCGGTGCGTTGGTACAGGCAAGTGTTAATTCTGTACAAGGGGTCTCGGTATCTGTGGCTCAGGCTGCTGAGGTAATCGATAGTCTGCATGCCCAGAGTGGTGAAATCAGCAAAGTGCTAAGCGTGATTCAGAGCATTGCGGCGCAGACAAATTTGCTGGCCCTCAATGCTGCGATTGAAGCTGCTCGTGCAGGCGAGGCGGGGCGCGGCTTTGCCGTTGTAGCTGATGAAGTCCGTGGCCTGGCGAGTAATACCCAAACTGCAACTGAGTCGATCAGGGGCATGATTGATGCGCTTCAAAGTGGAGCTCGTGCGGCTGTGGCTGTAATGCAGGATTCCCGCGAACATGTCGAAGATAGTGTTCAGCGCGCAAGCGATGCGGGTCATGCGCTGGTTTCCATCACCAGCGCGGTTGAGGGAATTGCGTCAGGCAACGAGCAGATATCGACTGCAACCGAGGAACAGACGACAGTTGCCAACGAGATCAGCCAAAACGTTAACCAGCTCAACAGTAGCATCGCTGAGGTGGTCAATGGTGCCCAGCAAAGTCTCATTGCCAGCCGCGAACTGGCGCAGATGGCGGGTCGTCTACACCAACAGACCCAACAGTTTGTGGTGTAGTTAGGACTAAAGGTGGCTGCATGAGTACTGACCCCCATCTTCGCAGAATCTGACTGGCTTCCGCTCGATGTGGCTCCCGCCTGGTGCTGAGCCCGGCGGCTAGATTAGTGGGTTATCAATCTTCCATATCAGCTCCTGGGCCGTGGTTATTCACGTTGCCCACAGCTTTACTGACCGGGTACCACTCGAACGCCTCGATTGGAGCGTCGTGGTGCCGAGTCGACCCGGGTGATGGCAGTGCTGGACGAGATCAACGCCAGGTGGGGAAGGGAGACGCTCCGGCCGGGGCGGGTAGAGCTACAGCCAGAGTGGGGAATGCAGCGAGAGATGCTCAGCCAGAGCTATACGACTCGGCTGGATCAGTTATGGCAGGTGGGGAGCCGCTGACGCAGAACGCGGTGCGGTGGTGCCCAAGGACGGGCGAGAGGGGCGGCTTTTTAGGAAAAATGCGTTCCAAAACTCAGAGTAGGCCCCGCATGGCTCTAAGCCTGTAGCGGTGCGAATTCTGCTAAGTTTCGGAACGCGAACGACCCTCTAAGCCGCGTAGCGCCTGAGATTGCTTATCGGATTGCAAATCCGTGAACGCCGGTTCGATTCCGACCTCAGCCTCCAAACGCAAAGCCCCGTAGTTACTGACTACGGGGCTTTTTTATGGGCGTTGGGAACGTGCAGTCGAGGTGCTGTTTCGAGCTCGTGCAAAGCCTTTGCAGGTTCCAGGGCTTGGTTTGGACATGAGGGCAACGCGCTCGATTTCCTTCCAAGCACAGAGCGGTGCCCGTAGGCGAGGGCAGGGATCTGGTCGGCAGCTTATGCCTGGCTACTGGCTGATAGACGCATCGCTATCCGCAACGCGCCCGGGAGTCCGGCGCTGCTGATTGTTCAGAAGCGAAAGCGCACTTCAAACCGCCTTTGACCTGGGGTAACTGGTGAGATAGCGGGAAAGCTCGTCCCGGCCGGGTGCACGGTGCGGCGCGCCGGGACCGTCATTGGGGATGTAGAACTTGTCGGAGCGCGGGTGTTTTTCCTCTGCCAGGGAAACGGTCTGCAGTGACACCCAAGGCAGCACGATCGCGCCATCTTCGAAGCCGTAACAGCCCGAAAGCGATGCCAGGTGCAGGGTCTTCTTGCTGCCCCCCGGCAGGGTAAGCGTAGCCTGGCGCTCATTGAACAGACGGCGGGCGAACACGGGCCCCAGGAGTTTTTCGATATGGTCGTTCAGGCTGCTGATGATCCCTGGCACCAGCATGATGTCGTCATGCTTCTTCATCGCCAGGTCGAGAACGCGGGAAAACTCTTGCAGGCAAGCGCCGTATTTCAGGGTGTGGTGCATCATGGAAGGGTGTGTCCTTGCTTCGTGTGGCTCCTGGGCACTAGGGTAGTCCTCCCTGATCCATCTTGGAAGCCGCGGGGGGCGGCCGGGATGACAATCCGACGATCAGGCTTCGATGTTTTCAGGCGTTAAATCGGGGTTCTTCCGATAGGGGGCGTGGCCCTCGTTCGAGCTCGACCGCCGCAAATAAAAAAGCCCCGAGAAGTCGGGGCTTTGATCTGGCCATGCAGGCACGCTGTAGGCAATTAGCGCGTGCCGGTCTTGAGGCCGTCGAGGTAGTCGATATTGGCTTCCTGAGCTTTCTTGCCCGGCTTGGCTGCGGTTTGCAATTCGCTTTTCAGCTTCGCTTCCAATGCATCGATCAGCAGGGTTTGCCTGGCCTGGCCCTCCAGATGGGCTTCGATGGCGCGGATGATCTCGGTGTTCATGCTGGTGTAGTTGTCGTTGGCCAGATCTTCGATGCGCTTGCGCATTCCATCAGGCAAACGGACAACGAACTTGTCCGCGGTGCGGGCATTGAAAATGGGTTTGCTCACGATTGGTTCCTCCATATCGAGTAATACTAGCTATTTGATGGTAGCTGGGGTGATAGTTCATTTGATCGGACGATTGGTCGCAAACAGGGCGCCGAACTATCTACTGACTCCAGCTAAAGCCGGTTCCTTTGGACCCACGCAAGAAGCATTATTATAGATCTGTAATGTGGCATAGTGATATTGCCTGTCAACCTGGCGCCGGGCACGGAAGTCCGTAGCGTGATGCATGCATCACTATCTGAACAAAGGAGAGGGAACTCGCATGACTGTTCATATGCCATTGCCGAAAATCGCCACTGATCTCGGCCTCAACGAAAATCTGCTGGCGAACTGGGTCACCCATTCGCGACCTTACCCGGATGGCAGCGGTTACCGGGTATTCTTCAAGGCCGAGACACCGCCCGACATCCGGCAACTGCTGCCACGCATCACCCCGACCAACATGCTCATCGTCCTTGCCGGGTAACCGTCGGGTTTCAGGGCGAGATCGGATCGCTGGCCGGGAAGGTTTCCTCCAGCGCGTTCTCCATTCGTGACTCTTCGGTCCGCTTGCCGGCCTCGGTTGAGGTCGCTGCGCTGGGCCCGCGGAGCGGCTCCTCGTCGGCAATCTCGCGCTGGACCTCCAGCAGGCTCTTGAGCTGGCAATGCCCGGTCAGCCCGCGCTTGGCAATCATCGCCGAGGCGGCGACCTTGAGCAGCCCTCCAAGGCCGCCCTGCCTGATGCCACTGACCATCCCCATGGTGCCCACGGCCAGCGAGAGCAGGCGTTCGGTACCCTCTACATTCTGCGTATGCATGTTTCACCTCATCGACTGTCGGTAATGCCCATAGGGGCAGTGAAGTAGGGAGGGGGCAGAACCGCGGGAGGTTCACGACGCCTTACGAGTGGTCGCCTGGTGCATGGCAAACCGCCAGCCGATGGACGGGACAAAATGCCTCATGCCGGATTTCACGGGACAGCTAGACTCCACTCGTCATCAACGTGAGGAAGGAGTTTCCAGGATGATGTCCATTCTCGAGCAGCGTCATATAGTCGAATGTGCCTTTCTGCCCTTGGCGTGCAGTTGCTTCATCGATGGCAGTGAGTCGGTGACGATTCAGATCAAGGACCCGGTTACCGCCCAGATCTACCTGAATGTCACCGGAATTTCCCGCGCCGAACTGTCGACTTCCCGCCAGATTTCGCAGCTGGTGATGCAGCTTCGCCAGGATCTGCGCACCCTGAATTCCGGTACGGTCAGGCGGCAGGCCTGAGCGCCTCGGCAAGAGAGAGGGAACTGCCTGCCCGTACCTGGGGCCTCAGTTAGCAACACTGACCTGAGGAGGGCGAGGATATGGATGGTGGAAAATTCGATGGCGTCGATCTGGAGCGCTTCAACGCCTTGCTGGCGCAGGAACTCGGCCTGACCGAGGACGAGTTGCAGACCTGGATGCAGGAAGAGCGTGAGCGCGTCGACGAGAATGGCCAGTTGATCGGGCATGCGGTGACATTCAAGCCGGATATGCCCTTTGACCTGCGTGCACGGATACGCGGCATGGCCGGCGACCATGTGGCTCACACCGGCATCATTCCGCTCGACGCCTGAGGGCTGACCGTTGCACGCGGCAAAAAGCCTGAACTCTGCCGCTTGGCTGGGCCTCCAAAAAACATCAACCACTGTATGGAGCATTCGCCAATGGCACGTAAAACTTCGCTCGAGAGCGGCCTGGACCAGTTTCAACAGGAAAGCGCCAAGGAACTGAAGAAGCTTCTTGATCAGGCCAGCAAGGCGCTGGGTGACGCCGAGTCGTTCTCCGGTGACAAGGCCCATGAAGCGCGTGAAAAAGTCATCGCATTGCTCAATGAGGCCAAAGGCACCATCACCGACAAAGGCCGTGAGGCTGTCGAACTTGGCCGTGAGACCATCGGCAATGCCCAGGATCGTATCGAAAGCAATCCCTGGACATCGGTTGCCGTCGCTTCCGGTTTCGGCTTGCTGATCGGGCTGCTGGTCGGCCGCAGCAGCAAGTAACCGGCAGGGCCGGGCGCCTCGGCGCCCGCCTGGCCACGGTCGATGCCGTTGTGCTGCCGTATCGGTAAGCCCAACGTAATAACCTCGTAGATCACTGATTTACGAGGTTTTTTATTGCATGCTTTAAACTTGCGGCGTCGCCTGGGGCTGTATATAGTCCTGCCCTCGCATATTTCGCCGCCCCGATGGTGAAATTGGTAAACACAGCAGACTTAAAATCTGCCGGCCGCAAGGCCTTGCCGGTTCGATTCCGGCTCGGGGCACCATTTCGGGCGTCGGCCCATGGGAAGTCCGCGCGTCGTTCCCTTATCTCTGCGGGCGTGTTTATCAGGCGCATCGGGTGAAGCATGGACAGCGCACTCGCTACATTTCCCGAATTCTCATTTTCCGGTTACAGATTGCGGCGTATTCGTCCTGACGATATCGAACAGGTCTATGCCGCTCTGTCGCATCCCCAGGTGATCGCCCATTACGGTGTTTCCTACCCGAGCCTGGTCGCCACCCGCGAGCAGATGCAGTGGTATGAGCGGTTGTTGGCAGACGAAGCGGGCATCTGGTGGGGGCTGGTCGATGATCAGGACCTGCTGATCGGCGCCTGTGGCTTCAATGACTGGAACCACGCGCATCACCGTATCGACATGGGCTACTGGCTATTGCCGCAACACTGGCGGCGCAGCCTCATGGGCCAGGCGCTGCCGCACGTGCTTCGCCATGGCCTGACGGTCATGGGTGTGCACCGCGTTCACCTGGACATCGAGCCGGAGAACGTCGCGAGCTGGCGATTGGCCGAGAAACTGGGCTTCAGCCGCGAAGGCACCTTGCGCGACGTCGAGTACAAGGACGGATGCTATCTGAGCCTGCATCAGTACAGCCTGTTGAGCACCGATCAGGCTGCCCGCGTACTGGTGGCAGGCTGACCGGCGACAGCTGGCCGCCGCCGTGGCGATGGCCAGCCCGGCGAATCAGAAATGCGCCTTGACCAGCAGGCTGATGGCGCTCTGGTTGGTACCACCGAGCACCTCGTCACCCAACGGGCTGTCGTTGTCGATGCCGTACTTGTGCTTCCAGTAGTCGTACTCGACGCCCACGTAGAATTTCTGCCCCCAACCCATGGCCTTGGCCAGGTCGTATTTGATCTGCGGATTGATGTGCAGGTTGGCGTGATAACTGTCGTCGTTGTCCACCACCCAGTCGACGAAACCATCGATCACCAGGTCGGACCGGCCAACCGGGATGGTGTAGCTCCACACCGGGGTGATCTGCCAGACGTGGCGGCCGTCGCGCTTGCCGTCCGGGCGGCGCAGGTAGGTGTTGAGCTGGAAGTAGTCGAAGCCCGGAATCGCCAGATCCACCGCCGGGCCCAGCAGGTAGGCGTCGACGTCGTCCTCGCCGAATTCGTAGGTGGCCGCCAGCAGCACGTCCTTGACCGGACCGAACGACAGATCGGCGCCGCTGATCTTGCCGAACGACAGCCTTGGGCTGATTTCACCATAGAAGGTGTGGCCGTCACCGGCGCCGTTGGTGGCCTCGGTGTTGTACTTGATGCCGTCGACGAACAGGAACAGGTCACCGAAGCTCCAGCCGCTGGCGTGCTCGAAGGTCAGCGTCTGCTGGCGGGGCGGATCGATCTTGAAGTCGATGCCGTTGAGGTAGGTCAGGCTGTTGTCCTGCCAGAGCAGGGCGGCCATGGCCTGGGCAGGCGCCAGCAGGCTACCCGCCAGCAACAGGGAGGTTGCGCAGTGTTTCATCACGAGGTGTTCCGGCAAATGTTGAATGTGGCTACGTAGCGTTGGCCGCCCGAAGGCGCTCGCAGGGGCAGGCAAGCGCTCTGCGGCGGCTGTCCAGGCAGCGCGCGGCGCGGGAGTGTACAGCATTTGCGGGGGGTGAATGGGCCGTGAACGGCCGGGCCGCAGAGACGACTGCGCCGTTTTCCCTCGGCGGGAGAACGGCGCAGGTTGCGCAGCGCAGGGGTAGGTCAGGCGTCGAGCTGCTTGGCCGTCTCGACACCCGATGAGCTGAGCTTGATGGGGTAGTGGATGGACAGCTCACCGTCCGATTCGGAAAGGTTGCCGTCGTGGATCAGGCCGTTTTTCTGCAGGTGCCTGAGCACGTCCACGACCGCGTGCTCGCCGCGGAAATTGTCCAGCACCTCTTTGCCCAGGCCGGCGGGATGAGCGTGCAGCAGACGAGTGAGAACTTCTTTCTTCAGGTCATTGTCGATGGACATGCGAACCTCGCGTTGCGGTGGGTTTCACCTGTTGTGACTGCCCGCTGCCGCAAACGTTTGAGCTGTTTGCATTGCTCCCGTTGTAAGCCTTGCACGTCCTGCTAGACTGCTGCGGCGTCGATAACCCTCTCTCATTCAGGGACTTCCATGATCAAGAAATGCTTGTTTCCTGCCGCTGGCTACGGCACTCGTTTTCTCCCGGCAACCAAGGCCATGCCCAAGGAAATGCTGCCAATCGTGAACAAGCCGTTGATCCAGTACGGTGTGGAGGAAGCGCTGTCTGCCGGCCTTACCGAAATCGCCATGGTGACCGGGCGCGGCAAGCGTTCGCTGGAAGACCACTTCGACATCAGTTACGAGCTGGAAGAGCAGATCCGCAATACCGACAAGGAAAAGTACCTGGTCGGCATTCGTCGCCTGATCGACAACTGCACCTTCTCCTACACCCGCCAGGTGGAAATGAAGGGCCTGGGCCACGCCATCCTCAGCGGTCGTCCGCTGATCGGCGACGAGCCGTTCGCCGTGGTGCTGGCCGATGACCTGTGCCTGAACCTGGACGGCGACAGCGTGCTGACCCAGATGGTCAAGCTGTACAACCAGTTCCGCTGCTCGATCGTGGCGGTTCAGGAAGTGCCGATGGACGAGATCCACAAGTACGGCGTGATCGCCGGCGAGATGATCCGCGACGACATCTTCCGCGTGAACAGCATGGTCGAGAAGCCCAAGGCCGAAGATGCACCGTCCAACCTGGCGATCATCGGTCGCTACATCCTGACCCCGGACATCTTCGAGCTGATCGAGAAAACCGAGCCGGGCAAGGGCGGCGAGATCCAGATCACCGATGCGCTGATGAAGCAGGCCCAGGACGGTTGCGTGCTGGCGTACAAGTTCAAGGGCCAGCGTTTCGACTGCGGTGGTGCCGAGGGCTACATCGAGGCGACCAACTTCTGCTTCGAGAACCTGTACAAGACCGGCAAAGGCTGAAGCGCGCCAGTCGCAGTTTCGGAAAAACCGCCCTCGGGCGGTTTTTTTTATGCCCGCCGTATCCTGCACGCGCACAGCAAGCCGCGGTCGCTCAGCTGGCGTTGATCGGCGTCGCGCCGGGGCCGAGGGGTTGGCCGTAGCTGAACTCGATCTGGTGACCGGCCGGGTCGCGAACGCCGCAGTAATAGCCCACCGGATAGGGTTCGTCGCGCTGCGCCCAGAGCAGGCATCCGGCAGCCTCGGCCTTGGCGGCCACCGCGTCCACCTCGGCGCGGCTCTGCAGGGCGAAACCGAAGTGGCTGTAATCGTTGGCCGCCAACTGGCGCGGCTCACCGCCGGGCATGACCACGAAGATGAAGTCGCTCTCCCGACCCGGCTCGGCCATCCACACGATCTGCGAACCCTTGCCAGGGCGACGGTGGATGACCCGCATGCCGCAGAAGTCTGCGTAGAAGTCGATACAGGCCTGCAGGTCCGGTACGTGCAGGGCGAGATGGGTGAGAATCGGGCGCATGGCAGTGTTCCTCCGTTACGGCTCTAGACCCCAGGTGCCGATGACAAGTTTGCCCCATGCGCCAGGCGGGCAGGGCGCTGCGTTTACGGTATGCTCTGCGTCTGTTCAGGAGGCTGTTATGACCTACGATTTCGATCTGTTTGTAATCGGTGCCGGCTCCGGCGGCGTGCGCGCGGCGCGCTTCGCGGCGGGCTATGGTGCCCGGGTGGCCGTGGCGGAAAGCCGCTATCTGGGTGGCACCTGCGTCAACGTCGGCTGCGTGCCGAAAAAGCTGCTGGTCTACGGCGCCCAGTTCGCCGACGAGTTCGAGCATGCCGAAGGGTTCGGCTGGACGCCCGGCCAGGCCAGTTTCAGCTGGCCGACGCTGATCGCCAACAAGAACCGCGAGATCGAGCGCCTCAACGGCATCTACCGCAAGCTGCTGGTGGGCAGTGGCGTCACCCTGGTCGAGGGCCATGCGCGCCTGCTCGACGAGCACCGGGTGGAGGTCGACGGCAAGACCTACAGCGCCGAGCGCATTCTGATCGCCACCGGCGGCTGGCCCCACATTCCCGAGATTCCGGGCCATGAGCACGCGATCAACTCCAACCAGGCGTTCTTCCTGGAAGAACTGCCCAGGCGCGTGCTGGTGGTGGGCGGTGGTTATATCGCCGTGGAGTTCGCCTCGATCTTCAACGGCCTGGGCGCGCAGACCTCGCTGCTGTACCGCGGCGATCTGTTCCTGCGTGGTTTCGACAATTCCCTGCGCACCCACCTGCATGAGGAGCTCGGCAAGCGCGGCCTGGACGTACAGTTCAACACCGACATCGCGCGCATCGACAAACAGGCCGACGGCAGCCTCAAGGCCACGCTCAAGGATGGCCGTACGCTGGAAGCCGACTGCATCTTCTACGCCACCGGTCGCCGCCCGATGCTCGACAACCTGGGCCTGGAAAACACCTCGGTCAGCCTGGACGACAAGGGCTACATCGAGGTCGACGACGAGTACCAGACCACCGCACCGTCGATCCTGGCCATCGGTGACGTGATCGGTCGCGTGCAGCTGACCCCCGTGGCACTGGCCGAAGGCATGGCGGTGGCACGCCGCCTGTTCAAGCCGGACGAGTACCGCAAGGTCGATTACCGGATGATCCCCACGGCGGTGTTCAGCCTGCCGAACATCGGCACCGTGGGGCTCAGCGAAGAGCAGGCCCGCGACGCCGGGCATGAGGTGAAGATCTTCGAGAGCCGCTTCCGGCCGATGAAACTGACCCTGACCGAGAGCGACGAGCGCACGCTGATGAAGCTGGTGGTCGATGCCAAGACCGACCGGGTGCTGGGCTGTCACATGGTCGGCCCCGATGCCGGCGAAATCGTCCAGGGGCTGGCGATCGCGCTCAAGGCCGGGGCGACCAAGCAGGTGTTCGACGAGACCATCGGCGTTCACCCCAGCGCCGCCGAGGAGTTCGTGACCCTGCGTACGCCGGTGAACTGACTTGTCGATGAACCAGCTGTTCTACCTGGCGGACCTGTTCGGCGTGGCGGTATTCGCCATTACCGGCGCGCTGATGGCCGGACGCAAGTCCATGGACCTGTTCGGGGTGCTGGTGATCGCCATCATCACCGCCCTGGGTGGCGGCACCCTGCGTGACGTGATTCTGGACAACCACCCGGTCAGCTGGATCCGCAACGACACCTATATCCTGGTGGCCACCCTGTCGGCGCTGGGTACGGTGATCTGGGTGCGCATGACCCGGCCGATCCATGAAAAGGGCCTGCTGATCGCCGACGCCTTCGGGCTGTCGGTGTTCACCGTGATCGGCACCGAGGTCGCCCTGCAGTACGCCATGCCCTCCAGCACGGCGGTGATCATGGGCATCATGACCGGCGTTGCCGGTGGCGTGATGCGCGACGTGATCTGCAACGAGATCCCGTTGATCTTCAAGAAGGAGATCTACGCCACCGCCTGCCTGGCCGGCGCGGTGACCTTCGTGCTGCTGCGCATGCTGGCAACCCCGCACTGGCTGGATACCGGGGTGGCCATGCTGGTGGTGCTGAGCATCCGCCTGGCCGCCATTCGCTGGCGTGTTTCGCTGCCCCGGTTCCACTTGCTGGACCGCGAATAGATACCCGCCAGCACGGCCGACGGGTTTCAGGGGCTAGGGGCATGCGGGCTCGCTGCCGAGAAATTTGCTGAGAAACTGCTGGGTGCGTGCCTGTTTGGGCGCACTGAACAGCTCGCGGGCGTCGCCCTGTTCGACGATGACGCCGCCGTCGATGAATATCGCCCGGTTGGCCACGTCACGGGCGAAACTCATCTCGTGGGTGACGATCACCAGGGTGCGCTTTTCCTCGGCCAGGGCGCGGATGGTCGCCAGCACTTCACCCACCAGTTCCGGGTCGAGCGCCGAGGTCGGCTCGTCGAACAGGATCACGTCCGGTTCCATGGCCAGTGCCCTGGCGATGGCGACGCGCTGCTGCTGGCCGCCGGAGAGGCGCTTCGGGTAGGCGTCTTCCTTGCCGGCCAGGCCGACCTTGGCCAGTAACTGCCGGCCCAGTTCGACGGCCTTGTCACGCGGTTGTTTCCTGACCACCAGCGGGCCTTCGATGACGTTTTCCAGGGCACTGCGATGGGGAAACAGGTTGAAGTTCTGGAACACGAAGCCCACGTGTTGGCGCAGCTTGCGGATCAGCCCCTGTTGCTGGCCGATCGGTTTGCCGGCGTCGATCTCGATGTCGCCGACGCGGATGCTACCGCCGTCCGGGGTTTCCAGAAGGTTGAGGCAGCGCAGCAGGGTGGTCTTGCCCGAGCCGCTGGGGCCGATAATGGCGACGACCTCGCCGGGGGCGATATCCAGGTCGATACCCGCGAGTACGGCCTGGCCCTTGAAGGATTTGCTCAGGTTGCGAACGGTGATCATGCTTGAGGCCATCAGTTGTCCGCCTCGTGGCGGTTGACGCGTGCTTCCAGGCGGTTCTGCAGATGGGCCAGCAGGCTGGAGAGAATCCAGTAGATCACCGTGGCCGCCAGGTACATGGCGAACACCTCGTAGGTGCGGGCGGTGATCAGCTGGGCCTGGCGGAACAGCTCCGGCACCTGAATGGTAGCCGCCAGGGCGGTGTCCTTGACCAGCGAGATGAAGCTGTTGCCCAGCGGTGGTAATGCCGTGCGCATCGCCTGCGGGAGAATGGCACGCAGCATCGTCTGGCTCTTGCTCATGCCGATGCTGGCGGCGGCTTCCCATTGACCACGGTCGATGGAGGCGATGGCCGCGCGCATGATCTCGGCGACGTAGGCCGCCATGTTCAGGGAAAAGCCGATCAGCGCCGCGGTCAGTGGCTCCAGTTGCAGCCCCAGTTCAGGCAGGCCGAAGTAGATGACGAACAGCTGCACCAGCAGCGGCGTGCCGCGGAAGAACGAGATGTAGACCCTGGCCAACCAGCCCAGCGGGGCGATGGCATAGAGCCTGACCAGGGCAAGGCCGAAGCCCAGCAGCATGCCGAAGAACATGCCGCCGAGGCTCAGAACGATGGTCCAGATTGCCCCCTTGAGGAGGAAGGGCAGGGAGTCCAGCACCAGCTGGAAGGTGTCCGGCATCATTGCGTGACGTCAGCCTTGAACCATTTCTCGGAGAGCTGTTTCAGGGTGCCGTCGCTGCGCAGTTTGTCGAGGGCCTTGTTGAGCGCCGCGAGCAGCTCCGGGTTGCCTTTGCGCAGGGCGATCCCCGACTCCTGGCGGGAGAAGGCGTCGCCGGCAACGGCCATGCGCTCACCGGTCTTGGCGACCATCTCGAACGCGGCCAGGCGGTCGACCAGCACCACGTCGATACGGCCGACGTTGAGGTCCTGGAACTTGGTCGGATCATCGTCGTAGGTACGGATGTCGGCCTGCGGCACGTTTTCCTTCAGCCACTGCTCATAGTTGGTGCCCAGGCCCACGCCGACCTTCTTGCCGGCCAGATCCGCGGCGCTCTTCACGCTGTCCGCTTCGCGCTTGCGAGTCAGGGCCTGGATGCCGGAAACGGTGTAGGGCGTGGAGAAGTCGTATTTCTTCTTGCGCTCCTCGGAGATGGTGACCTGGTTGATCACCACGTCGATACGGCCCGATTCGAGGGAGGCGAGAATGCCGTCCCACTTGGTTGGCTGGAAGCTGGCGGTCACGCCCAGTTCCTTGGCCAGGGCGTTTGCCAGGTCCACTTCGAAGCCGGCGAGCTTGCCGCTTTCGTCCTGGAAGTTGAACGGTGGGTAGGTGCCTTCCAGGCCTACCTTGATGCTGCCGGTGTCCTTGATCTTCTGCAGGTCATCGGCTGCGTAAGCCTGGCTGCCGGCGCCGGCGAACAGCGCCAAGCCGAGGCTGCCAATAAGGAAATGTCGACGCAGTGTGGCAATTATCATGATCGGGCCTCGATGGGTGTTGTTATGAGGTGCTTGGGACGCGGCACTCTAAGGTGGGCAGGGTAGTCGAGAAAATAATAAAAAATTATTTGTATATGCCGTTCAGAGAGTCAAGGACTGGTATGCAAATAGCGCAGGCGCGCCGCCGGTGTGCAGGAAGACGATCGGCTTGCCTTCCGCGAACGCGCCCTTGTGGATGCCGTCGAGCAGCCCCGCGAAGGCCTTGCCGGTGTATACCGGATCGAGCAGCAGGCCCTGGCTGCTCGCCAGCAGGCGAATGGCGTCCAGCGTGCCGGTGTTCGGCTCGCCGTAGCGCGGGCCGAAGTACTCGTCCCACAGTTCGATGGCCAGCGCTTGCGGTACGTTGACGCCCAAGAGTTCCGCGGTGCGCTGTACCAGGCCCTGTACCTTGGGGCGCTGCAGGTCGGCGGGGCGCGATACGGTAACGCCGAGTACCCGCCATTCGGGCAGCACATGGGCCAGGGCCAGGGCCAGGCCGGCATGGGTCGCACCGCTCCCCGAGGCCAGCACCAGGGTGCCGCTGTCGAGGCCCTTGGCGGCGACCTGTTCGGCGAACTCCAGGCCCGCCTTAACGTAGCCCAGGGTGCCGAGGGCGTTGGAGCCGCCGATCGGAATCACGTAGGGACTCTTGCCGGTGGCGCGCAGGCGGTCGGCCTTGGCCATCAGCAGCAAATCCGGCTCTTCGAGGTTGTCGACATGCTCCACGCGCGTGCCGAACAGATCCAGCAGCAGGCGATTGCCGTTGTGCAGGTAGTTCTGCTCTTGGGTGTCGATGGGGTTTTCCAGCAGGGCGACGCAGGCCAGGCCCAGCTTGGCGGCCAGCGCGGCGGTCTGGCGCACGTGATTGGACTGGATGGCTCCGGCGGTGATCAGCGTATCGGCCTGCTGAGCCAGTGCGTCGGAACCCAGGTATTCCAGCTTGCGTGCCTTGTTGCCGCCGAGGGCGAACAAGGTCAGGTCATCGCGTTTGACGTAGATTTCGCGCCCCATATGGTGCGACAGGCGCAGCAGGTGTTGCAGCGGGGTGGCATGGGGAACCAGTTCCAGGCGCTCGAAACGGCTCAGGGCTTCGCTGATCATGTTCATCAATCCGCAATAGAGGTGCTTTCACTTTAGAAGTGACCGCCCGAAACACAACAAGTGCGCCGGCTTCTCCTTATTCTGATAAGAAATATGAGAATGAATTAAAAGTATTTTCCACGTATAAATGTGAACCGTATTGTCAGCGCGCCGCCCCTATCCGGTCCGGCCAAATCACCCCATGCCGCTGTCGATCCAACGGCACCTACCGAGAATAAACATGAAAAAAACGCTTCTGTTGGCTGCATTGGCCTCCGTTCTGGCTACCCAGGCTTTCGCCGCCGAAAAACTCACCGTGGCGGCCACGCCGGTTCCCCACGCCGAAATCCTCGAGCTGATCAAGCCGAAACTGGCGGAGCAGGGCGTCGACCTCGAGATCAAGGTGTTCACCGACTACGTGCAGCCCAACCTGCAGGTCGAGCAGAAGCAACTCGATGCCAACTACTTCCAGACCAAGCCCTACCTGGACAGCTTCAACGAAAGCCGCGGCACCCACCTGGTGATCGTCAAGGGCGTGCACGTCGAACCCTTCGGCGGCTACTCGCGCAAGTACAAGAGCCTCGAGGAGCTGCCGGACGGCGCCACCATCGCCATCCCCAACGAAGCCAGCAACAGCGGCCGTGCCTTGCAGCTGCTGCAACACGCCGGCCTGCTGACCCTCAAGGACCCGGCCAACATCCAGGCCACGCCGAAGGACCTGGCCAGCAACCCGCACAACTTCACGTTCAAGCAGCTCGAAGCAGCCATGCTGCCGCGCGTGCTGGATCAGGTCGACCTGGCACTGATCAACACCAACTACGCGCTGGAAGCCAAGCTCAACCCGAACAAGGACGCGCTGGTGCTGGAGAACAAGGATTCGCCGTACGTGAACTACCTGGTAGCCCGCCCGGACAACAAGGACAGCGATGCCATCAAGAAGCTCGCCGACGCCCTGACCAGCCCGGACGTGAAGGCCTTTATCGAGAAGAAATACTCGGGCGCCGTGGTGCCTGCGTTCTAAGCGAATGCCCGACAGCCGGCACGCGAACCGCTCGCTGCCAGGACGCCGACAGAGGTGCTGCTTCTGTCGGCGTTTTTGTATCGGTCATTCAGGGCGGGTACGGCCTCCCCAGCAGCATGGCCGTGGCGGGGCGTCTAAGAACCTGTTCAAAGTCTGCTGCGCGTCAGCACTGCGGCGTTAAAAACAGGCTGGATTGCCATCCCAGTCGGACTGCTCATTTACAGCTCGTAAAGTCGGGCGCGACTCCGACCGGTCCTCGCCTGTTTTTGCGGGGCCGCCTAGGCCTTGCATTGCTCTAGCTCGCGAGACTTTGAACGGGCTCTAAGGCGCTGTGCCGCCGCTGAACTGCCGGCGAAAGGCTCCCGGCAGGATGCCGGTGATTTTGCTGAAAGCCCGGGTAAAGGCGGCTACCGATTGATAGCCCACGGTCTCGGCTGCATCGGCCACCGCGAGACCTTGCTTGAGCAGGCGGGAAGCCTGGCGAACCCGCAAGCTGACCAGCGTCTGGCCTGGCGAGGCGCCTGACAGCTCCTGGAAGCGCTTGCAGAACGCCGAGCGCGACAAACCGGTGTAGCGCGCCATGTCTGCCATGGACCAGCTGTGCTCAGGGTGGGCGATGAGCTGTTCGATCAGCGTGGCGAACTGTGGATGGCGCGCCAGCCCGAGCAGGCCGCCCAGTTGTTCGGCCTGACCTTGCCCGCGCAGCACGTATAGAAACAGCAGATGGCTGAGACGCTCGAGCAGGGCATCCGACGGGCCCTCCAGCCGCGCGCACTCCACGAGTATCAGTTCGAACAGCGTGCGTGCCGCTCCGAGTGCCGGGTCACCGGCTCGTAGCACCAGAATCGGCGGCAGCGACTCCAGGATCAGGCTGCTCAGCCCCGGACGAAAATGGAAGAAGCCGCATACCAGGCTGACGCCATCGCGTGCGCTGCTGTCGAGCGCCTGCATGGGAATTCTCGGGTTGCACCGGGCCTCGTGTGGCGACGCGCTGTTGGCCAGGCGGTAGGCCAGGTCGCGCAGCAGGAACAGCCCATCGCCGGCCTGCAGGGCGACCGGCGCCGGCTCGTCGTCCAGGTGCAGCCAGCATTCGCCCTGCACCAGCAGGTGGAAACTGGCGCGCGCCAGGCCATGGGTGCTGGCCTGCCAGCTGCCGCAGTAACGGCCCACGTGGAACAGGCTGGTGTCCAGCTCCAGGCTATCTAATAACCATTCGAAAGGAGCAGTGGAAGAATTCATCTAATAGAAAGACTCTGGAGCAAGTAAACGCGACTTTAGAATATGGCCAGAGATTTTTATAACCAAGAGAATAGTGGCACGTCCTCTCTCCCGCAGGAGCTGAACCATGCCTCGCGTCACCCTACAGACTCTGGAAAGCGCCCCGCAAGACGCGCGCTCCTTCCTGGAAAATGCCCAGAACAACTCCGGCTTCATCCCCAACCTGCTCAGGGTGCTGGCCAACGCGCCGGCGGCGCTGGAAACCTACGTCACCGTTTCCGCCCTCAACGGCAAGGCCAGCCTGGGCCTGGCCGAGCGTGAGGTGATCCAGCTGATCGCCGCCACCACCCATGGCTGCGCCTTCTGCGTGGCCGGGCATACCGCGGTGGCACAGAACAAGGCCAGGCTGCCGGCCGAGGTGGTCGAGGCGCTGCGCGCCCGCGGCGAGCTACCCAGCGCGCGCTACGAGGCGCTGGCCGCCTTCACCCGGGCGGTGATCGCCAGCCGCGGCAATGTCAGCGATGGCCAATACCAGGCGTTCAAGGAGGCCGGGTTCACCGAGGGCCAGGCCCTGGAAGTGATTCTCGGCGTGAGCCTGGCGACCCTGTGCAACTTCGCCAACAGCTTCGCCCATACCCCGCTCAACCCCGAGCTGGAGAAGTACCGCTGGGAGCAGGTCGAGGCCTGATCCGCGCACCGAAGGAGACCGCAGCATGCTCGACAATTGCCTGCATGAATGGCTGGACGGCCAGGCCGATGCACTCGACCGCGGCCTGCTCGATGGCGAGACCGTATTGACGCAACTGGGCCGCAGCGGGGTGCTGCGCCTGGGCGTGGACACACAGCAGGGCGGCAGCGGCGGCGAGGTGGTCGATGCGGTCGAGGCCATTGCCCAGGTGGCCGGTCATTCGCTCACCGCCGCATTCGTCTTCTGGGGCCAGCGCGCCTTCGTCGAGTACCTGTTGCAGAGCGACAACGCCGGCTTGCGCGAACGCCTGTTGCCGGCCTTGCTCAGTGGCGAGAAGGCCGGGGCCACCGGCCTGTCCAACGCCATGAAGTACCTGTCCGGTATCGAGCAACTGGGCGTCAGCGCCCAGCCCCGTGGTGGCGGCTGGCAGCTGGATGGGCGCCTGCCCTGGGTGACCAACCTGCGCAAGAGCGGTTTCAGCGTGGCTGCCGCCATCGACCTGCCGGGTGCACAGCCCTTCGTGGCGGCGATTCCCGACGATCTCCCGGGGCTGGTGCGCAGCGCTGACCTGCAACTGCTCGGCCTGCAGTCGAGCAACACTGCCGCCCTGCACCTGAGCGAGGCGCTGCTGCCCGAGGACTGCTTGCTGGCTGGCGATGCGCACAGCTATCTGCCCCGTGTGCGCCCGGCCTTCCTCGGCCTGCAATGCGGCCTGGCGCTGGGCCTGGCGCGGCGTTCGCTGGCCGAGGCACGTAGCCTGCTGCAGGGCGGGCGCTCGGTACTGGAAGGCGAGTGGCAGCAATTGCACGAAGAGCTGCAAAGCCTGCAGCGCGGGCTTTACCAGGGTCTGGGCAACGGCAGCTTCGGCGCCGCCCCGGTGGCCCTGTTCAAACTGCGTATCGGCCTGGCACGGGTGGCCGCCGAAGCGGTGCAGCTGGAGTTACAGGCCAGTGGTGGCAAGGCCTACCTGCAGGCTCACGGCGCCGGCTTCGCGCGACGTCTGCGCGAGTCTGCCTTCGTGCCCATCGTCACGCCCAGCCTGGTGCAGCTGCGCGCCGAGCTGCGCAAGCACGGCGAGATCGCGGCATGAGCGTGCTGCGCGCGCAGGACATCGCCCTCGGCTATGGCGGGCACCGGGTGCTGGAGCGCTTCGCCCTGGAGCTGCGCGCCGGCGAACTGGTGAGCATCCTTGGCCCCAGCGGGGTCGGCAAGTCCAGCCTGCTGCGCGTGCTGGCCGGCCTGCAGGCGCCCGAGCAGGGCAGGGTGGAACTGTTCGGCGAACGCCTCGAGGGGCCCCATCCGCGGGTGGCCGTGGCCTTTCAGGACCCCTCGCTGCTGCCCTGGCTGAACCTGGAGCAGAACGTCGGTTTCGGCCTCGACTTCAGCCGCCAGCCGAAGCGTTCGACCGCCGAGCGCAAGGCCCTGGTGGCGCAGGCCATCGCCGCGGTGGACCTGCAGCATGCCCATGGCCGCTACCCGGCCGAACTGTCCGGCGGCATGGCCCAGCGCACGGCGCTGGCCCGCTGCCTGGCCCGTGAGCCGCACGTGCTGCTGCTCGACGAACCCTTCGGCGCGCTGGACGAGGTGACCCGCGCCGACATGCAGCAACTGCTGCTGAACCTGATCCGCGAGCGACAGACCGCCGCCGTGCTGATCACCCATGACATCGATGAAGCGTTGCTGCTGTCCGACCGTATCCTGCTACTGGGTGGCACCCCGGCGCACACGCTCGACCAGTGGCACGTCGACCTGCCGCAGCCGCGTGCCGAACTGGTCGACGAGCTGGGCGCCCTGCGCGTCGATATCCTCAAAACCCTACGGCGGGCGAGCCGCAACAACGGACCTTCAATCGAACCGCTGGAGCCTTGCCATGTGCCTGGACGATCCCACTCATACACGTCGTGATTTCATCAAGCTGAGCGGCCTGCTCACCGCTGCCGGTGCCTTGCCGCTGCTCACCAGCCTGCAGGCGCGCGCCGCCCGCGAGCCGGACGCCCCGGTGCGCATCGGCTACCTGCCGATCACCGATGCCGCGCCGTTGCTGGTGGCGCACAACAACGGCCTGTTCGAGGCCGAGGGCATCAAGTCCGAGCGGCCAGTGCTGCTGCGCAGCTGGGCGCAGGTGATCGAGGCCTTCATTTCCGGCCAGGTCAACGTCATTCACCTGTTGTCGCCGATGACCGTCTGGGCGCGCTATGGCAGCAAGGTGCCAGCCAAGGTGGTGGCGTGGAACCACGTCGGCGGCTCCGGTCTGACCGTGGCGCCGGATATCGGCGAGGTGACGCAGCTCGGCGGCAAAAGCGTGGCTATCCCGTTCTGGTACTCGATCCATAACGTGGTGCTGCAGCAATTGCTGCGTGACGCCGGGCTGACCCCGGTGAGCAAGGCGGTCAACGCCAGCCTGGCGGCCCACGAGGTCAACCTGGTGGTGCTGGCACCGTCGGACATGCCGCCGGCCCTGGCCAGCAAGCGCATCGCCGGCTATATCGTCGCCGAGCCGTTCAACGCCCTGGCCGAGAACCTCAAGGTCGGGCGCATCCAGCGCTTCACCGGCGATGTGTGGCGCAACCATGCCTGCTGCGTGGTGTTCATGCACGAGCACGATCTGAACAACCGCCCCGAGTGGTCGCAGAAGGTGGTCAGCGCCATCGTCAAGGCGCAGCTGTGGACCCGCGACAACCGCGAGGCGGCGGCGCAGTTGCTGTCCAAGGACGGCAGCAACCGCTACACGCCCCATGCGCCGGAGGTGCTCGGCCGGGTGCTGGCGCCGGCCGCCAGCGAGCGTGAGGGCTATCTGGCCAGCGGTGCGATCCAGCATGGCGACTGGGCCGACGAGCGCATCGACTTCCAGCCCTATCCGTTCCCCAGCTACACCGAGGAGCTGGTCAAGCGCCTGAAGACCACCCTGATCGAGGGCAACAACGGCTTCCTCGCCGGTCTCGACCCGGCGGCCACCGCCCGTGATCTGGTGGACGACCGCTTCGTGCGGCGCGCCATCGAAGCGGTCGGCGGGCTCAAGGTATTCGGGGCGCCGGACAGCTTCGAGCGCACCGAGGAGATCGTCGTTTGAGCAGCCTGCTGCGCCGTCACGCCGGGCCATGGGGACTCGGCATGCTCGGTCTGCTGGGCCTGTTCGGCCTGTGGTGGCTGCTGCTGGAAGTGTTCGGCAGCGGCGAGGGCCTGGTGGCGCTGTTCACCCCGCAGGCCACCCTGGCCAGCCTGGTCGAGCTGCTGCAGCGCCCGGAGCTGTTCGAGCATGTGCTGGTCAGCCTCAAGCGCATCTTCATCGGCCTCGCCCTGGCGCTGCTGGTCGGCGTGCCTCTGGGCCTGCTGGTGGGCAGCTGGCGCAACCTGGAGTGGGCGACCACGCCGGCCTTCCAGTTCCTGCGGATGATCTCGCCATTGTCCTGGATGCCCATCGCGGTGATGGTCATGGGGGTAGGGGACCAGCCCATCTACTTTCTGCTGGCCTTCGCCGCGGTGTGGCCGATCCTGCTCAACACCGCTGCCGGGGTCAAGCAGCTCGACGGCCGCTGGCTGCAGCTGGCGCGCAGCCTCAGTGCGACGCGCTGGGAAACCCTGCGCCGGGTGATAGTGCCTGGCGTGCTGGGCCATGTGCTGACCGGCGTGCGCCTGGCCATCGGCATTCTGTGGATCGTGCTGGTGCCCTGCGAGATGCTCGGGGTCAGTGCCGGGCTGGGTTATTACATCCTCGATACCCGCGATCGGCTGGCCTATTCCGAGCTGATGGCGATGGTGCTGCTGATCGGCGTGCTGGGCTTCTTCCTCGATGCTGCGGCACGTACGCTGTATGCGCGCTGGAGCCACGGCTGACGCGCCGATGCCGTCATAAGTTAATTCTAAAAAGATATTTAAAACTTATTTCTTATGACTATATAGTTTTCCCATGCGTACCCGCCGGCCAACCGGCGCGCCGCACGACTGAATACAGGTGCCAGACACCTGCTTCTGAGACGCGCCCCGTGGGCGCCCTTACCGTGTGGAGTTGCGCACATGCCCGCCGTGTCGTTGAGTTCTGCCGATTACCAACCGACGCAGAATTTTGAAGTACGTCCTTTTTCCGCCGCCATCGGGGCCGAGATCGTCGGCCTCGACCTCAGCCGCCCGTTGAACGACGCCGATTTCGCCCGCGTTCACCAGGCGCACCTCGACTACAACGTCGTGGTGTTCCGCGACCAGCGCATCACGCCGCAGCAGCAGATCGATTTCAGCCGCCGTTTCGGTAGCTTGCAGATCCATGTGCTCAAGCAGTTCCTGCTGGAAGGCCACCCGGAAATCTTCATCATCTCCAACATCAAGGAGAACGGGCAGCCGATCGGCTTGGGCGATGCCGGCAAGTTCTGGCATTCGGATCTTTCGTACAAGGAATTCCCCAGCCTGGGCTCCATGCTCTACGCCCAGGAGCTGCCGGAAGAGGGCGGCGACACCCTGTTCGCCAGCCAGCAGCTGGCCTTCGAGACGCTGCCGACCGAGTTGCGCCAGGCCATCGACGGCAAGCGCGCTGCCCATTCCTATACGGCGCGTTATGCAGATGAGGTATTCGCCGGCATTCGTCGCCCGACGCTGACCGAGGCGCAACTGGCCGAGGTCAAGGCGGTGGTCCATCCAGTGGTGCGCACTCACCCGGAAACCGGCCGCAAGGGCCTGTTCGTCAACGAGAACTTCACCACCCACATTCTCGATGTGCCCGAGGACGAGAGCCGGCAGATCCTCGCCGAGCTGTACGCCCACAGCGCCAAACCGGAATTCATCTATCGCCATCAGTGGCGGGACAACGACATGGTGTTCTGGGACAACCGCGCGCTGATCCACCTGGCCACCGGCTGCCCCAGCCATCTGCGGCGGCGCATGCACCGCACCACTATCCAGGGCGATGTGCCGTTTTAAAAACGTCGCCGGAAAACTACCTGCGTTGCCATCGCGGCGTTAAAAACAGGCTCAAAATGCTCATGTACTGCTCGTACACTCCGCTTTTTCACCTGTTTTTTCGGGGCCGCCATCGGCCTTGCGCTGACTGCCTCGCCGACGTTTTCAACGACCTTTTACGCGATAGCTCGCCACACCACAATTTCCGCACTTTTTTGACTGGAGCCTCGATATGTCGGCAGGCAAACGCTTTCCCTTCATCCCCCGTTTTGGCCGGCTGGCTGGCGGCATCGCCCTGAGTCTGAGCCTGCTGGTCGGCAGCCTGGCGGCGCCGCAAGCCGCCCATGCCGAGGGGCAGATCCGTATCGCCGAGCAGTTCGGCATCGTTTACCTGCTGCTCAACGTGGTGCGTGACCAGCAACTGATCGAAAAGCACGGCAAGGCCGAGGGCCTGGACATCAGGGTCGACTGGCAGCAGCTCTCCGGTGGCTCGGCGGTCAACGATGCGCTGCTGTCCGGCGCCATCGATATTGCCGGTGCCGGCATCGGCCCGCTGCTCACCGTGTGGGATCGCACCCAGGGTCGTCAGAACGTCAAGGGCGTGGCCTCGCTCGGCAACTTCCCCTACTACCTGCTGAGCAACAACCCCAAGGTCAAGACCATCGCCGACTTCACCGCCAAGGACCGTATCGCCGTGCCGGCGGTGGGCGTGTCGGTGCAGTCGCGCTTCCTGCAGTACGCCGCCGCCAAGCAGTGGGGCGACCAGGCATTCGACCGCCTCGACAAGTACACCGTGGCACTGCCGCACCCGGATGCCACGGCGTCCCTGAAAGCTGGTGGCACCGAGCTGACCGGGCACTTTTCCAACCCGCCGTTCCAGAACCAGGCGCTGGAAAACCCGGATGTGCACGTGGTGCTCGACACCTACGAGCTGCTCGGCCCGAACTCGCCGACCGTGCTCTATGCCACCGAGAAATTCCGCACCGACAACCCCAAGACCTACAAGGCTTTCGTCGCGGCATTGGCCGAAGCGGCGGACTTCGCCCAGAACGATAAGGGCGCGGCAGCCGACACCTACCTCCGCGTCACCGGCGCCAAGATCAGCCGTGAAGAACTGCTGAAGATCATCGACAACGAGCAGTTCCAGTTCTCCGTCACGCCCACCAACACCTACCCGCTGGCCGATTTCCTGCACCGCGTCGGCGCCATCAAGCACAAGCCGGCCAGCTGGCAGGACTACTTCTTCGAAGACGCCGCCATCGGTCAGGGAAGCTGAAAACCATGAATGCCCCTCTGCAAGGCCACACGGCCAGCACCCCCGTTGCAGGCGCCTTCGACACCCTGTTGCAGGTGGAGAAGGTCAGCCTCGAGTACCGCACCCCGCAGCGCGTGGTGCGCGCCACCCACGATGTCAGTTTCGAGGTGGACCGTGCCGATCGTTTCGTGCTGCTCGGCCCCTCTGGTTGCGGCAAGTCCACGCTGCTCAAAGCGGTGGCCGGTTTCATCGAACCGGTCGCCGGCAGCATCCGCCTCGACGGTGCCCAGGTTCACGAGCCGGGCCCGGACCGTATCGTGGTGTTCCAGGAGTTCGACCAGTTGCCGCCATGGAAGACGGTCAAGCAGAACGTCATGTTCCCGCTGCTGGCCTCACGCACCCTGGGCCGTAAGGAGGCCGAGGAGCGCGCCCTGCATTACCTGGGGAAGGTCGGCCTGGCCGCCTTCGCCGATGCCTATCCGCACACCCTGTCCGGCGGCATGAAGGCGAGGGTGGCGATCGCCCGTGCCCTGGCCATGCAGCCGAAGATCCTGCTGATGGACGAGCCCTTCGCCGCCCTCGACGCCCTGACCCGACGCAAGATGCAGGAAGAGTTGCTGGCGCTGTGGGAGGAGGTGCGCTTCACCCTGTTGTTCGTCACCCACTCCATCGAGGAGGCGCTGATCGTCGGCAACCGCATCCTGCTGCTGTCGCCACACCCCGGCCGGGTGCGGGCGGAAATCAACAGCCATCAGTTCGACCTGCACAGCCTTGGTGGTGTGGGCTTCCAGCAGACCGCGCAGCGGATTCACCGCCTGCTGTTCGACGAGGAGGTCGACAACGGCACGGCCGTCGAACTGGGTTTCCAGGATATCCGCATCGCCTACTGAGGAGCGTTCATCATGAGTCTTTCCCCCGCACGGCGTGAGGAATACGAGATCCCCCTGCAGCCGCTGCCCGGCCTCAAGCTGGAGCGCGAGCTGTCCCTCGGCCAGCGCCTGTGGCAACAGGGCTGGCTGCGCAAATCGCTGATTCTGCTGGCCCTGGCGCTGGTCTGGGAGGCGGCGGCCCGCTACCAGGCCAACGACCTGCTGCTGCCCAGCTTCCTGCAGACGGCCAGGGCCTTCATCGAAGGCATCGGCAGCGGCGAGCTGCTGGAAAAGGTGGCGATCTCGCTGTCGGTGCTGGTCAAGGGTTACCTGATCGGCATCGTCCTGGCCTTTCTGCTGACCAGCCTGGCGGTCTCGACCCAGCTCGGCCGCGACCTGCTGTCGACGCTGACCTCGATGTTCAACCCGCTGCCGGCCATCGCCCTGTTGCCGCTGTCGCTGCTCTGGTTCGGCCTGGGCGAGAACAGCCTGATCTTCGTGCTGGTGCACTCGGTGCTCTGGGCCCTGGCGCTCAACACCTACGCGGGCTTTCTCGGCGTTTCCGAAACCCAGCGCATGGCCGGGCGCAACTACGGCCTCAAGGGCCTGCGTTTCGTGCTGTTCATCCTGATCCCGGCGGCACTGCCGTCGATCCTTTCGGGGCTGAAGATCGGCTGGGCCTTCGCCTGGCGCACGCTGATCGCCGCCGAACTGGTGTTCGGCGCCTCCAGCGGCAAGGGCGGCCTGGGCTGGTACATCTTCCAGAACCGCAACGAGCTGTACACCGACAAGGTGTTCGCCGGGCTGGTGGCGGTGATCCTGATCGGCCTGCTGGTGGAGAACCTGATCTTCGCCAGCATCGAGCGGGTCACCGTCAAGCGCTGGGGGATGCAGCGCTAGGGCCCAGTAGGGTGGATCACGCTTCACCGATCCACCGTTTCGCAGTCGCAATGGTGGATGAAAAGAGCGTCATCCACCCTACGTAACCAACTTACTGATCACATAACGAGAAAAGTCGATGACCAACACCTTCAAACTCGGCCGCCTGGCCACCGCCTTGGGGCTTATCGGCGCCTTGGCCACCCCGCTGGCCGCTCAGGCCGAAGGCCGGATCAGCATCGCCCAGCAGTTCGGCATCGGTTACCTGGTGCTGCACGTGGTCAAGGACCAGCAATTGATCGAGAAGCACGCCAAGGCCCAGGGCCTGGACAAGATCGACGTCGAGTGGCGCACCATCTCCGGTGCCACCGCCATGAACGAGGCGCTGCTGGCCGGTGCCATCGACGTGGTGTCGGCTGGCGTGCCGCCGATGCTCACCGTCTGGGACCGCACCCACGGCCGGCAGAACGTCAAGGCCGTGGCCTCGCTGGGTTCGCTGCCCAACTATCTGCTGAGCAACCGTGAAGAGGTGAAGACCCTCGATGATCTCGGCGAGAAGGACCGTATCGCGGTGCCGGCTGCCGGTGTCGGCTTCCAATCGCGTACCCTGCAGATCGAGACCGCCAAGCGGTACGGCGATGCCGACTTCCAGCGCTTCGACAAGATTTCCGTCAGCCTGCCGCACCCGGATGCCACCGCAGCGCTGACCAAGGGCGGCTCGGAAATCACCGCGCATTTCTCCAGCCCGCCGTTCCAGTACCAGGCGCTGGAAAACCCCCAGGTGCACAAGCTGATCAGCAGCTACGACATCCTCGGCGGCCAGGCCACCTTCAACGTGCTCTATGCCACCGAGAAATTCCACGACGAAAACCCGAAGACCTACCAGGCCTTCTACGACGCACTGGTCGAGGCCTCGCAGATCATCAAGGCCGACAAGGCCGCTGCGGCCGAGACCTACATCCGCGTAGAGAACTCCAAGCTGCCGCTGGCGTTCGTGAAGAAGATCATCGAGGATCCGGAAAACGACTTCACCGTGTCGCCGCAGCGCACCTTCATCTATGCCGAGAAGCTGCACGAACTGGGCGTGCTGAAGAACCAGGCCAGCTCCTGGAAGGATTACTTCTTCGAGCAGGCCTACGTCAATCCGGGGAGCTAATCAGCGTTGAACTGGATACTGGGCGCTTCACTTCCGGCAGCGTAGTGACTCGATGAAGGGCTGGGGGGAACGACGAGCTGCGGTAGCTCCTGCCTGGCTTGCAGGCTCTCCATAGTTCACCAGAGGCGGCACGTGGATCGACTGGCTCGCCTGCTGACCTCAGCTGCCATCAACAAAGCCCGCCTGGGAAATCAGGCGGGCTTTGTTGCATCTGCGCGCAAAGCATCAGACCAGCAGGGATTTGCGGCTATGGACGGGGTTCGGGAATAATTCTTCGTTTGGCATGAATCGCGCCGCGCCGATGATTGGGCGCTGCGAAGGTGTCAGGCCTTTGGCGATCTTGCACAGTCAGTCCTTGCGATTGCGGCGCAACTCCTCCAGCAACTTGTGCTTGTCGCGCTCGCGCTTGGCAATCACGTCACGCTCGCTGCGGATCTGGGCATGGCTGAGCAGGGCGAAGATAAAGCTGCCGCCGATGATGTTGCCGGCCAGGGTAGGCCCCGCAAACACCAGCCAGAAATCGCTCCAGCTCACTTCGCCGGCATACACCAGATAAGACACCTCTACCGAGCCGACCACGATATGGGTGAAGTCACCCAGTGCCATCAGGTAAGTGATCAGCACGATAATGGCGATCTTGGCGCTTTCCATCGAGGCGATCATCCACACCATGGTGGCGATCATCCAGCCCGAGATGATGCCTTTGGCAAGCATCTTGGACACGTCGTTTTCCATCACCTTACGGCCGATTTCCAGAAACGCCACGTCGGTCTGGGTATCGAAAATCGGCAGGCGCAGCATCACCCAAGCCACCAGCAGGGTGCCGGCCAGGTTTCCGCATAGCACCACGCCCCAAAGACGCAATAGTCGCCCGACATTGTTCAGGGTCAGCTTGCTCATCACCGGCAGCACGGCGGTCAGGGTGTTTTCCGTAAACAGTTGCTGACGGGCGAGGATCACCGCCAGAAAGCCTGCCGAATAACCGAGGCTGGCGATCACATGACTTTCATCGCTGGGGCCCAACCGAGAGCGGAACAAACCCATGGCCATCAGCGACAGGCCCATGGTCAGCCCGGCGGCCAGCGCCGACCACCATAATGCCGCGATGCTGCGTTCCAGCTCATGGTCGCCCTGGATCCTGATGGTTTCATGCAACACCGCCGCCCGCGGCGGCAGCTTCTCATCGATCTCGCGCTCTTCTTCGGCTGACAGGCCGGGGGTCTTGCCGTCTGCTTGTTCGTGCATACCAGTTACCTTCATGGGGGGGAAACAACGGAGGCCCGTCTGTCTGAGGATTCAGACCTGCGGCGCCCGGCGTCGTTCTCAGTGCGTAGTGGAATATGGTTATGATAAAAGGGTTCTTTTAAGGCATAAGGCCGCCAGGCAGACTGCCGCCCTTATCTGCCCCCTCGTAAGGAAACCCTGGATCATGCTGAAGAAAATCCTGCTGGCGACTGCCGTCACCACGTCGCTGCTCGGTAGCGCTGCAGCGCTGGCTGCGGACAAGCCGATTCTCAACGCCTCTTACGATGTCGCCCGCGAGCTGTTCGCCGAGATCAACCCCAAGTTCCAGGCTCACTGGAAGGCCGAGACCGGCAAGGATCTGAAGATCGACCAGTCGTTCGCCGGCACGTCGCGCCAGGCCCAGGACATCATTCAGGGCAAGAAGGTCGATACCGTGACCTTCAACCAGGTCACCGACGTGGACATCCTCGCCAAGCGCGGCCTGGTACGTAAGGACTGGGCCGAGCAGTTCCCCAACCACAGCTCGCCGTACTACAGCACCACCGCATTCCTGGTGCGCAAGGGCAACCCCAAGGGCATCAAGAACTGGGACGACCTGGCCCGTTCCGACGTGAAGCTGGTGTTCCCCAACCCGAAAACCTCCGGCAACGCCCGCTACAGCTACCTGGGCGCCTGGCTGTACGCCAACGAAGCGTTCAAGGGTGATGAAGCGAAGATCAAGGAATTCGTCGGCAAGGTGCTGCGTAACGTCGAGAACTTCCCCACCGGCGGCCGTGGCGCCACCGTGGCCTTCGCCCAGAACGGCCAGGGCGACGTGCTGCTGAGCTTCGAATCGGAAGTGGTGAATATCGCCAAGGGCGAGGAATTCAAGTCCGGCGAGTTCGAGGTGATCGTGCCGCCGGTAAGCGTGCTGGCCGAATTCCCGGTCGCCATCGTCGACAAGGTGGTGGACGAGAAGGGCACCCGCGACGTGGCCAAGGCCTACCTGGATTTCCAATACAGCAAGGACATCCAGAAGCTGCTGACCACCTACCACTACCGCGTGCAGGACAAGGAAGTGGCTGCCGAGACCGCTAGCCAGTTCCAGGAGCTGCGCCTGATCAACCCGACCGAGGTACTGGGCACCTGGGACGAGATCACTGCCAAGCACTTCGATGGCAATGGTATTCTTGACCAGCTTCTGGCCGAAGGCCGGTAATCGGCTTGCAGTCGACCGACGGCGATAAGGCAAAAGCGGTCGCTACGTAGGGTGGATGACGCTCTTTCATCCACCGTTGCGATCGCGGAGCGGTGGACGGATGAAGCGTCGTCCACCCTACAGATGTCCGCTCTCGCCACGCCACCTTGCAGTCAATGCAGAGGGCGTTACCGCGACAGAAGAAATAGGGGCCTGCTGCGGACCGTGAGCGGCGAACCACCCTGATTATTGAGCCGCATCAGCCGTATTCCACAAACCGCCGACTTCCGGCGGTTTGTGCATTCAAGGATTTTCGAGTGAGCAAGACCCCCGTTTTCTTTCTGCAGAATCCATTGCTGCCGGGTTTCGGCCTGAGCTTCGGTTTCAGCGTCTTCTACCTGTCGCTGGTCATCCTGTTTCCGCTGTCCGCCCTGTTGCTGTACGTCAGCGACATGAGTTGGGCGCAGTACTGGCAGGCGATCAGCGATCCGCGCGTGGTACAGAGCTACAAGGTGACCATCAGCGGCGCCTTCTACTCGACGGTGATCGTGCTGCTGATCGGTTTGCTGATCGCCTGGATCATCACCCGTTACGACTTCCCGGGGCGCCGCCTGGTCGATGCCCTGGTGGACCTGCCATTCGCGCTGCCGACTTCGGTGGCCGGTTTGACCCTGGCGACCCTGCTGGTGCCCGGCGGTTGGCTCGGCCAGTATTTCGAGGCCGCCGGCATCAAGATCGCCTACGCCTACCCGGGCCTGCTGATCGCCATGGTGTTCACCAGCCTGCCGTTCGTGGTGCGCACCGTGCAGCCGGTGCTGCAGAGCCTGGGCAGCGAGTACGAGGAAGCGGCGCGCACCCTGGGCGCCAGGAAGTGGCAGAGTTTCGCCTACGTGGTGCTGCCGAGCTTGCTGCCTGCGCTGATCACCGGTGCATCGCAAGCCTTCGTGCGCAGCCTCGGCGAGTTCGGCGCGGTGATCATGATTGCCGGCAACATTCCCTATAAGACCGAAGTGTCGTCGCTGATGATTTTCGTGCGCCTGCAGGAATTCAACTACCCGGCAGCGGCGGCGATCGCCTCGGTGATTCTGCTGGCGTCGCTGTTCCTGCTGTTCAGCCTGCAGGTGGTGCAGGGTCGACTGTTCAAATGGCAGAGGCAAGGTCGATGAAAAAGCCTCAATACTGGCACCAGTGGCTACTCATCGGCCTGGGCCTCGGCGCGGTCGCGCTGATGCTGCTGGTGCCCCTGGCGCTGATTTTCACCCGGGCGCTCAGCGGTGGCTGGGCGATGCTGGTCGACAACCTGTCCCAGGACTACATGCAGCACGCCATCGGCCTGACCCTGCTGGTCGCCGCACTCACCGTGCCGCTGAACCTGTGCTTCGGCATTCTGCTGGCCTGGTGCGTGACCCACTACGACTTCCGCGGCCGCAAGCTGCTGACCACCCTGGTGGACATTCCCTATGCGGTGTCGCCGGTGGTGGCGGGTCTTTGCTACCTGGTCGTCTATGGGCTGGAAAGCGCACTGGGGCAGTGGTTCTACGATAACGACATGCAACTGATGTTCGCCTGGCCGGGCATCGTCATGGTCACGGTGTTCGTCACCGCTCCGTACGTGGCGCGTATCCTGATTCCGGTGATGCAGTCCCAGGGCAATGACGAGGAGACCTCGGCGCTGTGCCTGGGGGCCAATGGCTGGCAGATCTTCCGCCATATCACCCTGCCGAATATCAAGTGGGCGCTGCTGTATGGCGTGGTGGTGACCAACGCCCGGGCCGTCGGTGAGTTCGGCGCGGTGTCGGTGGTGTCCGGCACCATTCTCAACCAGACCCTGACCCTGCCGCTGCTGGTCGACCAGCTCAACAACGACTACAAGCCGGTCGCCGCCTTCACCGCCGCAGCATTGCTGGCCTGCATGGCGCTGCTCACCCTGTTGCTCAAGACCTACATGGAATGGCGCCAGCGGGTGAGCATGCAGCGCGCCGCCGACAGCTGATTAGGCTCTGTCCGAAAAGTATCTGCGCTCGGTGATGCTTCGTTAAAAATCGGTTCGGAATGCTCATTTACAGCTCGTAAACTCCGCTTCCTCACCGATTTTTGCCTCGCCTGACCTTCGCTCGGAGACTTTTCAGACAGACCCTAGCGCGCAATCTGGGTCAGGTGCCGGGCCAGGGCGGTTTTGAACGGCGGCAGGTTCTGCGCCAGCCGCAGCCCCGCGTTGCGCAGCAGGCGGGCAGGGGCGCGATCATCGGTGTACAGGCGCACCAGCAGGCTGGTGGCCTGATACAGCGGCCAACTGGCCCGCTGCTGGGCACCGGCGTAGCGCTGCAGTACGCCTGGCTCACCGATGTCCCGGCCCTGACGCCACGCGTCGAGCAGGGTGTCGGCCAGGCGCTTCTGGCTCTGCAGCCCGAAGTTGAAGCCATGGGCCGTGACCGGGTGCATGCACACCGCGGCGTCACCAACCAGCGCGCTGCGCTGCCCGGCGAAGCGCTCGGCATACACGCCCACCAGCGGATAGGTGATGCGCTCGCCCAGCAGCTCCATGCGTCCCAGGCGCCGCTCGAAACGCCGCTCCATGTCGCGGGCGAAGGCCTGTTCATCGAGGCTCATCACCCGATTCATTTCCGTGGGTTCCAGGGTCAGCACTGCTGAAGCGCAGTTGCCGTTCAGCGGTAGCAGGGCGAGGGTCTGCCCGTAGCCGAACCATTCCCAGGCGACCTGTTCATGGCTGTGCTCGTGGGCCATGCGGCAGACCAGCATGGTCTTGCCGAAATCTTCCAGGCGGGCGCCGATGCCGAGGCGCCTGCGGGTTTCCGAAAAACGGCTGTCGGCCGCGACGATCAGGCGAGCCTGCAGCATTGCGCCGTCATTCAAGCGCAGGGTGACGCCATCGACCGAGCAACTCAGCTCGCTGATGGTGCGTTCGCAGAGCAGGTCGATGTCACTACACCCGCTTATCGCACCATAGGCGGCCCGGCGAATCGCCTGGTTGGGCACCAGACAGCCGAGGCGCTGCTTGCCGACCGCCGCGGCGGCGATGCGCAAGGCATAGGGGGAGGGACCGTTGAGCACCTGGGCGTCGCGCAATGGCGCCATTTCCTCGGGACCAAACTGTTGCCATAGGCCCAGGTCCTCGAGGGTGCGTTGCGATGCGTGCGTCAGTGCGATCTCGCGACCGTCGAATGGCGGCGTGGCCAGCTCAGCTTGCGTCTGCCGTTCGATAATGCGGATCGACAGGCCATGGCCCGACAACGAGCGCGCCAGGCACAGCCCGGCAGGCCCGGCGCCCACGATCACGACATCGGTTTTCATGGCGGTTTCTCCTGAGGATCTGCCGCCAGTCTAGGTCAGCACCGGTCGGCAAACCTTGCTCAGGATCAGCCCATCCTGCGATTACCAGAAGCCGATGGGATGACGCTCGTTGATGTAGTCGAGCGGCAACGCGAAGCCCTTGCGGAAGAAGTTGGCCAGGCGGGTATCGATGACCTTTTCGTTGATCGAGGCGAGCAACGATTCCTGGCGATGGATATCACCGCTGTCGGCGTAGAACTCCTCGTGCAACATGCGCTGCGAGGCCAGATTGGCGACCAGGCTGTAGCTGCTCACGGTGTCTTCACCCGGGCGGCTGACCGCCAGGATCAGGCGCGGCTTGTCATGCTCCAGCACCAGATCGACCACTACGTCGAGATCGTGATTGCGTGCGTAGCTGGCCGCTTCCTCGAACAGCGGGCGCGCCTTCTCGCTCAGCGCCTGGACGAATGCCTGGCGCAACGAGTCATCGCTCACGTCGTGCAGTTCATGGGTGTCTTGCGATTTGCGCAGCGTATTCACCTGTCATCCCCTCGTTCTTAGGCTCTCTAGCCTGGGAAAAACAGCCCGCGTGTGGAGTTCAGCCGGCACGATCAGCGGTCGGCGCTAAATGCTTCGGAACTTGTATGCCCCAGCCACTGCCATAGACACACGGTAACAATTGGCAGGAGACATTCGCGGGCATGCAAAACATCGAGCAGGCGGTCCATTTCCTGGAAAAGTACAACCTGGTGCTGAGCACTGCGGAGTCGGCCACGGCCGGCCTGCTGGCTGCAACGGTGGCTGCCGTGCCGGGTTGTGATGGCGTCCTCGAGAGCGGCTTCGTGGTGTATTCCAAGCGCGCCATGCAGGCCTCATTGGGCGTCAAGCCGGAGACCATCGAGACCTTCGGCATGAACAGCGAAGAGGTGGCGCGCGAGATGGCCCTGGGCGTGCTGATGACCAGCAGCGCCGACATCATCCTGGCCATCACCGGCGCACCGACCGCCGACGACAAGCGTGGTCAGGAAGTCTACGACGGCGCCATGTGCTTTGCCTGCGCCACGCGCCTGGCCGAGCATCAGGGGGTGACCAGCGAGACCGTGACCCTTCCCGGCGACAATAACGAACGACGTGCGGCCGCCGCACGCCATGCCTTGCTGCGACTGCCTTATTACTACGAGCGGCTGCGTCAGACCTCCTGATGCCGACGTCTCAGCGACTTGAGCAACATTGACCATTCAAGGAAAACCCATGATCAAGAAATGCCTGTTCCCTGCCGCCGGTTACGGCACACGCTTCCTTCCGGCGACCAAGGCCATGCCCAAGGAAATGCTGCCCGTGGTCAACACGCCGCTGATCCAGTACGGCGTCGAGGAAGCGCTCGATGCAGGCCTGAACGAGATCGCCATGGTCACCGGTCGCGGCAAGCGCTCGCTGGAAGACCACTTCGACATCAGCTACGAGCTCGAGCACCAGATCCGCAACACCGACAAGGAAAAGTACCTGGTCGGCATTCGTCGCCTGATCGACAACTGCACCTTCTCCTACACCCGCCAGGTGGAAATGAAGGGCCTGGGCCACGCCATCCTCAGTGGTCGCCCGTTGATCGGTGACGAGCCGTTCGCCGTGGTGCTGGCCGACGACCTGTGCCTGAACATCGAAGGCGATGGCGTACTGACCCAGATGGTCAAGCTGTACAACCAGTTCCGCTGCTCGATCGTGGCGGTGCAGGAAGTGCCGATGGACGAGATCCACAAGTATGGCGTGATCGCCGGCGAAACCATCCGTGACGACATCTTCCGCGTCAGCCACATGGTCGAGAAGCCGAAGGCCGAAGACGCGCCGTCGAACCTGGCGATCATCGGTCGCTACATCCTGACCCCGGACATCTTCGAGCTGATCGAGAACACCGAGCCGGGCAAAGGCGGTGAGATCCAGATCACCGACGCGCTGATGAAGCAGGCCCAGGACGGCTGTGTACTGGCCTACAAGTTCAAAGGCCGTCGTTTCGACTGCGGTGGCGCCGAGGGCTACATCGAGGCGACCAACTACTGCTTCGAGAACCTCTACCGTGAAGGCCGCGGCTGATCGGCGTCGCTGAACGAGAAACCGGGCCATGGGCCCGGTTTTTTATTGCCTGCGCTTTATTGACCTGGGCCACACGGTGATCACCATCTGCGGATACAATCGCAGACGACCCCGCCGCCCCGGCGCTCAAACAGATGGATCGGATGGCGGCCCGCAGGGTCGATAGCAGTGCCCGTCGCGCAGTGATTCGAGCTGCACGGTGGCAAACGGTCTCTTCACCTTTTCAGCCTACGCGCACCGGTACCCGATGATCATCAACGCCCTGGTTTTCCTTGCCACCCTGACCGCCATGGAAGGCGTGGCCTACCTTGCCCACAAGTACGTGATGCATGGCTGGGGCTGGGGCTGGCATCGCTCCCACCACGAGCCGCGCGAAGGCTGGTTCGAGAAGAACGACCTGTACGCCGCGGTGTTCGCCGGGCTGGCCATCGTGCTGATCGCCCTGGGCACCCAGGGTTGGCACCCACTGGAGTGGATCGGCGCCGGCATGACCGCTTACGGTTTTCTGTATTTCGTCGTGCATGACGGCCTGGTGCATCACCGCTGGCCATTTCGCTTCGTGCCGCGCAGTGGCTACCTCAAGCGCCTGTATCAGGCGCACCGGATGCACCACGCCGTGGAGGGCAAGGAGCGCTGCGTGTCGTTCGGCTTTCTCTATGCCCCGACTACGGCGCGTCTGAAGGCGCAGTTGCGGGCGATGCACGACGGCCCGCTGCGCAAGCCGGACGGGGACGTTGCCACAGATCGGCGGAGCGAGCCGGCCAGCGCGCGAAGCGACTCGTAACCGCGCGCCACAAGCCGATCGACACGGCGCCGATCTTCTCCGCCTTGGAGGTGGAAATACGCTCGTCCCAGGCGTGCTCGCCGGCTTCCAGCACTTTCATGCCGATCTGCCGATACACCACCGCTGCCGTCGCTACCGCCCAGGCCGAGCGCCAGGGCAGGGCGCTCAAGCCTGCCTGAGCGCTGGCGTAGTAGGGCTCGGCCAGTTCGACCAGGCGCTGGCCGAGCAGGGCCACCGCCGGGCGGTGATGGAGGTCGGCGAGCCGGTCACGCGGGATGGCCTGCTCTTCCAGCCACCGCTCGGGCAGGTAGCAGCGACCCACGGCGGCGTCATCGATGATGTCGCGGGCGATATTGGTCAGCTGGAACGCCAGCCCCAGGTCGCAGGCGCGATCCAGGGTCGCCTCGTCCCGGGCGCCCATTACCCGCGCCATCATCAGGCCCACCACGCCGGCGACGTGGTAGCAGTACTCGAGGGTGTCGTCGATGCTCAGGTAGCGGCGCTCCAGCACATCCATCTCGAAGCCGGCCAGGTGCTCGAGGGCGTGCTGCTCCGGGATGTCATGGGCGAGTACCACCTGGCGGAAGGCAGCGAACGCCGGGTCGTGCAGCGCGTCGCCGCGGTACACCGCGTGGGTCTGCGCCTTGAGATGTAGCAGGCGCCGCTCGGCTTCCTCGCGGCTGATCGACACGGCGTCGTGGCCGGCCTCCTGGCCGTCGATCACGTCGTCGCAGTGGCGGCACCAGGCGTAGAGCATCACGGCGCTGCGCCGGGTGGGTTCGTCGAACAGTTTCGAGGCCGCGGCGAAGCTTTTCGAGCCCACCGCGATGCTCTGGTTGGCGTGTTCGATCAGCGCGTCGTCCTGCGGCGCGCCGCTCATGCCTGCAGGTCCTCGAGCATCAGGCTGGCGGTGGCCTTGGCCGAGCCGATGACGCCCGGCACCCCGGCGCCGGGGTGAGTGCCGGCGCCGACCAGATAGAGGTTGTGCAACTGGGCATCGCGGTTGTGTGGGCGGAACCAGGCGCTCTGCTGCAGCACCGGCTCCAGGGAGAACGCCGAGCCCTGGTAGGCGTGGAGTTCGTCGCGGAAATCATCCGGGGTGAAGATCCGGCAGGTCACCAGGTCCTCGCGCAGCCCCGGCATGTAGTGTTCTTCCAGATAGGCGAGGATACGGTCGCGATAGCGCGGCCCCTCGACGCTCCAGTCGATCGGCGCATTGCCCAGGTGCGGCACCGGCGACAGCACGTAGTGGCTGGAGCAGCCTTCGGGGGCCAGGCTCGGGTCGGTCACGCAGGGCGCGTGCAGGTAGAGGGAGAAATCCTCGGCCAGGGTCTGGCCCTTGAAGATCTCTTCGATCAGCTCGCGGTAGCGGGGGCCGAAACACACCGTGTGGTGCTGCAGCTGGGGCTGCGGGCGCTTGAGGCCGAAGTGGATCACGAACAATGAGTTGCTGAAGCGCTTGCCCTTCAGGCGTTTGCCTTCCTGGCGGCCGCGTGGGTGGCCGGCCAGCAGCTTGTCGTAGGTGTGCACCACGTCGCCGTTGGAGGCCACGCTGTCGGCGGCGAAGTGGCGGCCGTCCTGCAGGCGCACGCCGGTGGCGCGGTTGCCCGCGGTGTCGATGGCGGCCACGTCGGCGTTCAGCTCCAGGATACCGCCCAGGTCCTCGAACAGCCTGACCATACCCTGCACCAGCGCGCCGGTGCCGCCCCTGGGAAACCACACGCCCCACTCGCGCTCCAGGGCATGGATCAGGGTGTAGATCGACGAAGTGGCGAACGGGTTGCCGCCCACCAGCAGCGAGTGGAAGGAAAACGCCTGGCGCAGTTTGTCGTACTCGACGAAGCTCGACACCATCGAATAGACGCTGCGCCATGCCTGCAGGCGGGCCAGCTGTGGGCCGACCTTGAGCATGTCGCCCACCGACAGGAAGGGCACGGCGCCGAGCTTCAGATAGCCCTCCTTGAACACGGCCTTGGAGTAGGTGAGAAACCGCTGGTAACCGGCCACATCGGCCGGGTTCAGGGCGGCGATCTGGCGGTCCAGCTCGGCCTGGTCGTTGGCGTAGTCGAACTGCGTGCCGTCTTCCCAGCACAGGCGGTAGAACGGCGCGACCGGCAGCAGCTCGACGTAGTCCTCGATCCTGCGGCCGCTGAGGGCAAACAACTCCTCGATGGCGCTGGGGTCGGTGATCACCGTCGGGCCGGCATCGAAGGTGAAGCCCTGGTCGCGGTACACATAGGCACGGCCGCCGGGCTGGTCTCGTTTTTCCAGCAGGGTGGTCTGGATGCCCGCACTCTGCAGGCGGATGGCCAGGGCCAGCCCGCCGAAACCCGCGCCGATGACGATGGCTGTTTTCACTTGGTTCATGAACGCGTCTCGAAATGCCTGGGCGAGTGGCGCAGGGCCGCCCGCATGGCTTGGTCAACGGGGACCGGCGGTTTGCCGACAAGAATTCGTGCACGGTCGTACCAGGGGTTGCGGCCGGCGTAGAAACGCTCGATCAACCCGGCTGGCAGGCCGTAGAAACGTTGCATCACCTGCCAGCGATCCTGTGGCCGGCCGGCCAGGAACAGCATGCGGTTGAGCAGGCGATAGAAGCCCTGGTTGCGCCACTCACCCCGGGCATGCTCGCGCAGGTCGCGGGCCAGGGTGGCGGCGTCGCGCAGCTGATAACTCACCAGCCAGTCGGCCAGGCGCACCGCATGGGGCAGGGAGTAACCGGTGGTGCAGTGGAACAGGCCGGCGCGCAGGCCCGATAGCGGCTGGCCGGCGGCCTCGTCCCAGAAGGCCTCGAAGTCGCCGGCCAGGGTGATCGGCAGCACACCCTGTTCCTCGCGCAGGCATTCGGCTATCTGCCAGCCATGCTGCCTGGCATAGGCAGCGATGTGCTGGCGAAGCTGCTCGGTGGTGGCGCGATGGTTGTCGACGTAGTGGGTGTCCTCGATCAGCAGCGTGTCGGCGGAGAACGGCAGCACGTAGACGAAACGATAGCCGTCGCCCTGGGGCACCCGCGCATCCATGATGATCGGCGCCGTCAGCCCGTGGGGCTGTTCGAGGCGCAGCAGCTGGCCGACGAAAGCCTGCTGGCCGAGCACCAGGTTGTCGCTGGGCCGCGCACCACGCCCGTCGATGACCGCCCGCGCCTCCAGACGTTCGCCGCTTTCCAGCAACACATGGGTCGGGCCGAGCGCGCTGATGCGGCTGTCCAAGCGCAGGGAGGGACCCAGCGCCGGGGTCAACACCTCGGCGAAGCGCTCGCCGGTGATGCTCGCATAACCGCTGTTCAGGGCGCGCGACAGGTAGGGGAAGTGCACCTGGTAACTGGCCCAGCGCTTGACCACCAGCGGCTCCAGCCAGCGATGCTGGGCCTCGCTCAGGTCACCATCATGGAATGACCAGGTATGGTTGCCGCCCAGGCTGGCCTGTTCCTCGATGCACAGCACCTTGAGGTCCGGGCGTTGCTGCTGCAGGCGCCAGGCGATCAGGCCATTGGCGAGGCCGCCGCCGGCCAGGATCAGGTCATGGGTCATAAGGTGTGCGCCTGTGCGGTGGCGTGGCTGACCACGGCAGCCTCGACGATATCGGCCGCCCGGGTCACGCCGCCAGCCTGCTGCAGCTCGTCGATCAGCGGGTCGAAGCCGGTTAAAGGTTTGGCGAGCAGATCACGCAACGCCGCTTCGATACGGGCCGCGCCGGCACGCCGGCTCAGCTGGCTGCCCACACCGCGGTAGGCCACCCGTGCGGCGACACCCGGCTGGTCGAAGGCGATCGGCATCACCAGCATCGGCGTGCGCGCAACGATGGCATCCATCACGGTGTTCAGGCCGCCGTGGGTGATGACCGCGTCGGCTTTCTCCAGTGCCCATTGCTGCGGCGCGAAGTCGGTGACCCAGGTGGCGCCGCAGTCGATCAGGCGGCGTTCCTGGACAGCATCGAGCTTGCCGCAGTGGGCGATCAGCAACTGGCCATTGAGGCGCTTGCAAGCCTTGGCAATGCGTTCGAACACGCCGAGCCGATCTCCCTGCAAGGTGCCCAGGCTGGCGAAAAGGAACGGCCGCTGCCCATCGATGGGCCATTCGCCCTGTTGCGGCGTGGCTGGGCTGCGCAGTGGGCCGACCGCATGGAAATGTGCCGGCAACCGGCTGCGCGGGAAGTCGAAACCTGCCAGGGTCTGGCTGATCTGCGCCAGGGGCGACAGGCACTCATGCAGGGCGGTGCGCGGCGGCACGCCCAGGCGCAGCGCTGCATCCTGAATCACCTTGCCCAAGGGCTTCATCAGCCAGTCGTAGACCTGGCTGCTGCCGCGGTACATATGCTGGCTGCGCTCGTCGGTGCCGTAGGCGAAAGGCATCACCGGCAACGGCAGGCCCGGCTCGCGGTTGACCGGCAGCGCGCAGGCCACCGACACGAACGGCAGGCCCAGGCTTTCGGCGACCAGTCCGCCAGCGGGCTCCATCTGGTCGCAGAGCAGGGCCTCCACGGCGTTATCGGCCAGCGCCTGGGGCAGCTCGCTGCAGAGCATGGCGGTGGTCGCGCCCATCTGCTTGATGATGCGCCGCAGACCCCAGGGCGTGTCCGGGTGTGCGGCCTGGTGCAGGGTGCGCGCCAGGCTGCCGGGCGGGTGGGTGTTGGCGCCTACCGAGCGGAAGGCCACGCGCGGGTCGCTGAGCCAGTGGGCGGCATCGGACTGATGGAAGAAGGTCACCCGGTGGCCGCGGCCGATCAGCTCGACGGCGAGGGCCTGCAGGGCCTGGAAGTGACTGTAGTAAGGCGGTGCGACAACCGCGAAGTGGGTCATGCCTGGCTCGCCAGCAAAGGCGCCTGGCGCAGCGCGGCCAGGTTGGCCGAGCCGGTGCAGAAGCACGCGGTACGCAGTTGCCGGATGACGATCTGGAAGTGTTCGATCACCGCCTCGGTCGAGAGCGTCGCGCCGGGCAGCGCGCCGGCCGCCTGGCCGACGATATCGGCGCCCAGGCGGATGGCCCTGGCGGCATCGACGCCGTCGCGTACCCCGCCGGAGGCGACCAGCGTCACGTCCGGCAGGGCATCGCGTATCGCCTGCACGGCGCTGGCTGCAGGAATGCCCCAGTCGGCGAAGGCCATGGCCACCGCCCGATCGGCCGGGTTGGTGGCACGCTCGCCTTCCACGGCCGCCCAGCTGGTCCCGCCGGCACCGGCCACGTCGATGACCTGCACACCGGCCTCGACCAGCGAACGGGCGACGCTGGCCGACAGGCCGGCGCCGACTTCCTTGACGATCACCGGCACCTCCAGGCTGTCGACCACCCGGGCGATCTGCGTCAGCACACCGCGCCAGTCACGGTCGCCTTCGGCCTGCACGGCTTCCTGCAGCGGGTTGAGGTGAATGATCAGGCCGTTGGCCTGCAACGTATCGACCGCACGGCGGGCCAGGTCGAGACCGTCGACCTCGAGCAACTGGGCGGCGCCGATATTGGACAGCAGCACGATATCCGGAGCCAGGCGACGCAGCTCGCCGGTCAGGCCCTGGTCATTGCCGGTCTGCAGGCTGACGCGCTGGGAGCCGACGCCCATGGCGATGCCCAGTGCCTGAGCGGCCTCGGCCAGGTGACGATTGATGGCTTCGGAGCGCGCCGCGCCACCGGTCATGGAGCTGATCAGCAAGGGCGCCTGCAACGGGGTGCCGAGCAGCGAGGCGCGCAGGTCGATGGCGGCGTGGTCGAGCTCGGGCAGGGCGCAGTGCTCGAATTGCACCTGCGACCAACCGGCACTGACACGGGTAGCGGCCTTGTGCCGATCCAGAACGATATCCAGATGATCATCCTTACGCCGACTGAGGTCGCTATTATTCATGCAGGCTCCATTGCGCCGGAATCATTTTGCTGTGCACGCGGTCTGTCCAGAACGGAATAATCGAATAGCATGTCGATCCAGCCGCCTTGTACAAGTCTTTGAACAACCTGCTGGCAGGCAAGATTATCAGGCAACCGCAGGCATTAGACGTTCCAACATTACAAATCGGCTTTGGTTACGATGATTTAGATGTCAGGATCGTACAACGTCGTGACCCTCGGTACGTAACAGGTGCTCGCGTACTGCAGGCATACAGAAGAAGAGAGTGAACGATGACAGCCTATGCGACCGCAACGATCGACAGCGGATTCACCGAACACCTGATGCAGCTGCGTGGCGCCGTCGATGACCGACTCGACGAGCTGTTGCCGCCTGCCAGCAACGAGCGCGACCTGGTGGCTGCGGCGATCCGTGACGGGGCACTGGCCCCGGGCAAGCGCATGCGCCCGCTGCTGTTGCTGCTCGCCGCCGACGGGCTGGGCGCCGATCAGCACCAGGCGCTGGATCTGGCCTGTGCCATCGAGATGGTGCATGCCGCCTCGCTGATTCTCGACGACATGCCCTGCATGGACAACGCCCAGCTGCGCCGCGGGCGGCCCACCGTGCACCTGGCGTTCGGCGAGGACATCGCCATCCTCGCGGCCGTGGCGCTGCTGTCACGGGCCTTTGGCGTGGTGGCCTCGATCGACGGGCTGCGCCCGCTGGTGCGCACCCAACTGGTGGAGATTCTCGCCAATACCATCGGCTCCCAGGGGCTGGTGCAGGGGCAGTTGCAGGACCTGCGCGACGGCCGGCACGCCCGTAGCGAAGAGGAAATCGCCGCCACCAACAACCTCAAGACCGGGGTGCTGTTCAGCGCCATCATGGACATGGCGTTTCTGATCAGCGATGCACCCCAGCCGTTGCGCGGGGTGCTGCAGCGCTTCGCCATCGAGCTGGGGCACGCCGTGCAGCTCTACGACGACCTGCAGGACATCAATCCCAACAGCGACAAGGACCAGGGCAAGGACAACGGCAAGTCGACGCTGCTGGCCCTGCACGGCGAGCAGAAGGTGCGCGAGCGCCTCGATAGCCACCTGGCCCGGGCGCACATCTGCCTGGATGAAGCCTACCGCGGCGACGCCTATATCGGCCGCTTCCTGGGCATGCTGTTCGGCTGATTACCGGGGCAGCGCCTCCAGCGCGGCCTGCAGGGCTGCCGCATCACTGAAACGCTGTTCACGAACCACGTTGCCATTGTGCACGTCCAACCACTGCACGGTGTCGCGATCACCGTCGTAGCGACTGGCGACCCGACCGGTCTGGTCGAGCATGATCCGATACTTGGCCGAACGCATGGCCGGTACTGCAACCATCTTCGCCAGCGACGGCATCTTCTCGATATCGGCCACGTAGACCACGTGACGAGCATCCAGAAACCCTTCCGGCTGTTCTTCCAGCGCGCCGTTGACCAGGCGGGCGGTGGACATGCTGCGCGCCACCAGCACCACGCGGGCGCTGTCATCCAGGGTATAGGCCTTCTCGAATTGATCCAGCAGCGTCCAGCGTGTCGGCGCGGGCGCATCGGTCGCCCAGGTGGAGGAACAGACAACACTGAACAACAGGATGCAAAGTCGTTTCATGGCAAGCCGCTCGGTGAAAAAGTGGCAGCACAATAGAGCGCGGCGGTCACGCTTGCCAAATATTTTGCATTTGCTCCAGCTTCCTCGGCACTGCAGGCCAGCCTGCAGACCCCGGTAATTCCGAGTGCAAGGCTACCTTTCGGGATAGTTGTTAATTAGAATCGATCTCGTTATTGATCTTTCGTAACGGGTGTTGGCATGGGTGGTGTGGCTGTATCGAGTGAACGCGCGTTCGACGATCTGTACCGGGAGCATCGCAGCTGGCTGGAGCAGTGGCTGAGCCGCCGTATGGGCAATGGCTGGGATGCCGCCGATCTCAGCCAGGATGCCTTCATGCGCGTGCTGGCCGGTTCCCAGGCGATCAGCGAGCTGCAGGAACCGCGTGCCTACCTGAAAACCATCGGCAAGCGCCTGCTCATCAACCTGTACAAGCGCCGCAGCCTGGAACAGGCCTATGTGGAGGCGCTGGCGCAACTGCCGGAAGCCTGTGCGCCATCACCGGAAGAGCGGTGGCTGGTGCTGGAAACCTTGCAGGCCCTGGACGAACTGCTCGACGGCTTGCCCCAGGTGGTGCGCCGAGCGTTCCTGCTCAGCCAGCTCGAAGGGCTCGGTTACCGGGAGATCGCCGAGCGCCTCAAGGTCTCCGAGCGCAGCGTCAAGCGCTATATGACGCAGGCCTACGAGCACTGCCTGCTGGTCGAGCTGTGCTGAACCGCGAAATCAGCGAAGACACCCGGCGGGTGGCGCGCTCGGCGGCACGTTGGCTGGCGTTGATCGAGTCCGGTGCGGCCAGCGAGCAGGACCACCTGGCGCTGCAGCGCTGGCGTGAGGTGCACGCCAGTCACGAGCATGCCTGGCAGAAGATCCAGGCCTTGCGTTCGCGCTTTGGCGCATTGCCTGCCGAGTTGGCGATGGCCAGCCTCGACCGCCCTGACCAGGGCCGGCGGCGCCTGCTCAAAGGCATGCTGGGGTTCGCCGCCCTGGCACCGGCGGCCTGGCTGGTCAGCCGTGAACTGCCTATCGATGCCTGGCGCGCCGACCTGGCCACCCGTGTGGGTGAGCGGCAGCGGCTGACCCTGGCCGATGGCAGCGTGCTGGACATCAATACCGACTCCGCGCTGAACCTCGACGCCGGTGGGCGTCGCCTGACCTTGTTGCGGGGCGAAGTGGCCCTGCGTGTCGCTGGCAGCTCGCCATTCGTTATCGAAACCGGCCAGGGCAGGGCGACGCTTGCGGCTGGAGAGATCTGCGTGCATCAGCAGGGCGATAGCTGCCGGTTCTCGGTGCTGGCGGGTTCGGTGCAACTGCAGGCAAGTACTCATGAGACTCAGGTTCTGCAGCGGGGGCAGCGGACCACACTGCGCGCTGGGCGCATCCAGTCCACCCAGATCTTCGACCCTGGTGCGCCTGGCTGGCGTGACGGTGTGCTGATGGCCAACGACCAGCCCCTGGGCGATTTCCTGCGCGAGCTGGACCGTTACCGGCCCGGCATTCTGCGCTGGTCGCCCGCCCTGGAAACCCTGCGGGTGACCGGCAGTTTCCGCCTCGCCGACACCGACCAGATCCTCGACCTGCTGGCTGCCAGCCTGCCTGTCGAGGTGCACAAGCGCACCCGTTACTGGGTCACTCTGGTGCCGCGCGAAAAAATTGCCTGAAGCCTGTCCCTTTTTTTTCACTCACCTGTCATGGGAGGTAGTGAATCAAAAAGAGAGCGTCTGCCATGCCACCCCTGACACGTTATCGGCCTCGTCTGGTGTCTTCGATTTCCTACTCCACCGTCTGCCTGAGCCTGATGCTCGGGCTGGGCAGCATCGCGCCGCTGAGCGCCGGGGCACAAACCGCCGAGCGCAGCTACAGCGTGCCGAGCAGCAGCCTCGGTGAGGCCCTGAGCCGCTTTGCCAGCCAGGCCGGGGTAAGCCTGTCGGTAGATCCGGCGCTGGTCAGCGGGCGCAGCAGCCAGGGGCTGTCCGGTACCTACAGCGTCGATGAGGGGTTCACTCGCCTGCTCCAGGGCAGCGGCTTGCGTCTGCAGCCGGTTGGCGATTCGGCCTATACCATCGCGCCAACAGCCGATAGCGCCGATACCCTGGAAATCGCCCCGACGGCGATCACTGGCGTGACCATCCCGTCGCAAAGCCTGGAAGGCGAGCGCTACGCCGGCGGCCAGGTCGCGCGGCGCAGTTCCCAGGGGCTGTTGGGCTCGCGGGACTTCATGGAATCGCCCCTGAGCATGACCACCTACACCAGCGAGGCGGTGAAGAACACCCAGTCGCGCACCCTGGCCGACCTGACCGCCAGCGACCCGGCGGTGCGCTCGACCAACCCGGCGGGCGGGCGCTTCGAGCAGTTCACCATCCGTGGTTTCAGCCTGTTCAACAGCGATGTGTCCTACGGTGGGCTGTACGGCATCATGCCGACGTACTCCATCGACATGGAGATGGCCGACCGCGTCGATATCCTTCGTGGCCCGACCCAACTGGTCAATGGCATCTCGCCACGCGGCAGCGTCGGCGGCGGCATCAACGTGGTGCCCAAGCGCGCCACCGACAAGCCGATCACCGAGTTAACCGGCAGCTACGCCTCGGACAGCCAGGTCGGTGGGGCGGTCGACGTGGGTCGTCGTTTCGGCGAGGACAACCGCTTCGGCATCCGCTTCAACGGCGTCAAGCAATCCGGTGATACCGAGTGGGATCACCAGAAGGTCAACCGCGAGATGGCCGTGGTCGGGCTGGATTTCCGCGACGAACGCTTGCGCCTGTCGATGGATCTGGGGCATACCGAGCGCGATACCGATGCGCCCCAGGAGCGCGTACTGGTCGGCGCCAATGCGCCCGTGCCGCGGGCCGATGACGTGCGCCACAACTACGCGCAAGCCTGGAGCAAGGCCGAGACCCGCGACACCTTTGGTGCGCTGCGCGGCGAATACGATATTGACGATTCGTTGATGGTTTATGGCGCTGTGGGTGCGCGTAAGAGTCGTCATGATTTCCTGCGGCACAACGTGTCGGTGACGAACGCTGCTGGCGATTTCACGGTTGACCCGAGGGGGTTCAGCAGGGATGAGGATGTTCGAACCATCAACGCCGGCGTGCGTAAGTGGTTTAACACAGGATCGGTCAGCCATGAGGTCAACTTGGCCGCCGACTATTTCTCCATGGATTTTGAAAACGGCGACACACGCTATGCCCGTGGAAATAGCAACCTCTACAACCCGCGACCAACGCCTGCGCCAGGCTTGCCCACGAGGCCGTCAACCAGGGATTACACAGAGAACCGCTTCAGCGGGGTAGCGCTCTCTGACACCCTGGGCTTTATGGAGGATCGCCTGCTGGTGACATTGGGAGCACGTTGGCAGCGAGTG
>Ga0209371_1000313_pt1 | contig 53399 bp, 42 predicted proteins | sample AgamicAtAmrz_FD_187165 | JGI IMG/M metagenome (GOLD analysis project Ga0209371, IMG submission 187165) | Agave microbial communities from Guanajuato, Mexico - At.Am.rz (SPAdes) (version 2) | ecosystem: Host-associated > Plants > Roots > Rhizosphere | place: Guanajato, Mexico | collected 2012-06-07
TACCCCTGGCAGGCGGCGCTCTGGCAGCAGCTGGCCGGGCGCACCCAGCATGCCCACGCCTATCTGCTGCATGGCCCGGCTGGTATCGGCAAGCGCGCCCTGGCCGAGCGCCTGATGGCCTTGCTGCTGTGCAAGTCGCCGGTGGATCTGCAACCGTGCGGGCAATGCAAGTCGTGCCACCTGCTGGCCGCTGGCAGCCACCCGGACAACTACGTGCTGGAGCCGGAAGAGGCCGACAAGCCGATCAAGGTCGACCAGGTGCGTGCGCTGGTCAACTTCGTGGTGCAGACCGCGCAACTGGGCGGGCGCAAGGTGGTGCTGCTCGAACCCACCGAGGCGATGAACCTCAATGCTGCCAACGCGCTGCTGAAAAGCCTCGAAGAGCCGTCCGGCGATACCGTGCTGCTGCTGATCAGCCACCAGCCGAGCCGCCTGCTGCCGACCATCAAGAGCCGCTGCGTGCAGCAGGCCTGCCCGTTGCCCAGCGAGGCGATGAGCCTGCACTGGTTGAGCGAAACCCTGCCCGGTAGCAGCGAACAGGACATCCGCGAGCTGCTGTACCTGGCGGCGGGCTCTCCGCTGGCCGCTGCCAGGCTGCAGGAGCAGGGCGTACGCGAGCAGCGCGCCCTGGTGGTCGACGGCGTCAAGAAGCTGCACAAGCAGCAGGCCTCGGCCAGCCAGTTGGCCGAAGCCTGGAAGGACGTGCCACTGCCGCTGTTGTTCGACTGGTTCTGCGACTGGGCCCACCTGACCCTGCGTTATCAGCTGGCCCAGGACGAGCAGGGCCTTGGCCCGGCGGACATGGCCAAGGTGGTGCAGTACCTGGCGCAGAAGTCTTCCCAGGCCAAGGTGCTGGCCATCCAGGAATGGCTGCTGCAGCAGCGCCAGAAAGTGTTGGGCAAAGCCAACCTCAACCGTGTGCTGCTTCTCGAAGCCTTGCTGGTGCAGTGGGCAAGCCTGCCTGGACCGGGCTAGAATCGACCCCACGTCACGACTTCAGGAATCACGCATGAACTTGCCACCTAATCTGGGACCCCGTAACGGCATCCTGTCCCTGACCATCAAGGACAAGTCCGTGCTGTACGCCGCCTACATGCCCTTCATCAAGAATGGCGGTCTGTTCATTCCCACTAACAAGAGCTACAAGCTCGGTGATGAAGTGTTCATGCTGCTCAACCTGATGGATGAGCCGGAGAAGATTCCGGTGGCCGGCAAGGTGGTGTGGATCACCCCCAAGGGCGCCCAGGGCAACCGCGCCGCTGGCGTAGGCGTGCAGTTCAACGAAGGCGACAACACCGCCCGCAACAAGATCGAGACCTACCTGGCCGGCGCCCTCAAGTCCGATCGCCCCACCCATACGATGTAATAGCGGCCCATTCGCGCAGCTCTGGCGGGCCTGTTTGCCTGCCGCGCCCCCTGCGCATCCCGCCTGCCGCTCAAGGTTCTGATTTATGCTCATCGATTCCCACTGCCACCTCGATCGTCTCGACCTGGCCGCCCATGGCGGTTCTCTGGACGACGCGCTGGCGGCCGCCCGTGCCCGTGGCGTCGGCCACTTCCTGTGCATCGGCGTGAGCGCCGACAATGCCGCTGCCGTGCGTGAACTGGCGGGGCGCTACGCCGATGTCGACTGCTCCGTCGGCATCCACCCGCTGGATCTCGAGCCCGGCAGCGCGCCGGCGCTCGACTGGCTGCTCGCTGAACTCGACCATCCCGGTGTGGTGGCCATCGGCGAGACCGGTCTGGACTATCACTACGAGCCCGAAGCGGCCGAGCTGCAGCAGGAGGCGTTTCGCCTGCACCTGCAGGCCGCGCAGATCACCGGCAAGCCGGTAATCGTGCATACCCGCGAAGCGCGTGCCGATACCCTGAGTCTGCTGCGCGAAGCCGCGCTGCCCCAGGGCGGCGTGCTGCACTGCTTCACCGAGGACTGGGAAATGGCCAGGGCGGCGCTGGACATCGGTTTCTACATTTCGCTGTCCGGCATCGTCACCTTCCGCAACGCCGAGGCGCTGCGCGAGGTCGCCCGCCAGGTGCCGGCCGACCGCCTGCTGGTGGAGACCGATTCGCCGTACCTGGCGCCGGTGCCGCACCGTGGCAAGCCGAACCTGCCGGCGTACGTGCGTGACGTCGCCGAGTACCTGGCAACACTGCGTGGCGTCAGCTATGAAACCCTGGCGCAGCAGACCGGCGACAACTTCAGGCGGTTGTTCCCGCTGGCGCAAGTTGCCAGCGGAACCTGAGGCGCCGAGCAAGTTCGCTGTCGGCTGTGGCGCTGCGAAGGCTGGCCGCCAGCGAGTGGGCAAAAGAGGTTCTTTGCATTTTCGCGGGGAGAGTCCGCTTGACACCGGACTGGCAAGTTTGTGTGCGTATCGCTTACCTACATAGCACCATCCATTACCGAGTCCACTGATCGTTTGGGTCGCGCCCCTTACGGGCGCCACACCTTGACTCGCTTCGCTCACCCTTCGGGCCAGCCTGCGGCTGTTACTGCGCTTCGCTACGTCTCTTTGCTTGCCCAAGAAAGGTGTGCCAAAGAAGGGCACCCCGACATTCGGGTTTCGCTGCGCGAAACTTGATTCGCTTTGCTCACCCTTCGGACCAGCCTGCGACTGTTACTCCGCTTCGCTGCGTTTCCTCGCTCCGGCGCCGCTCCAGGGGCCGGCTTACATGGGCCATCCCTGGCCCATTAAGCCTCTCGCCGCGTCCATGCGGCTCGTCCCCCTACACGACACCTCCACTCGGCCTCCTGACGGGACCGGAGCGCGAGCTTGCAAAATTTCCACAGACTCAAGCTCGGCGGCGTTTGTTTTTGCTTTTGCTCTCGAGCTGCGATCAAACAGGCGACGCCCAATTCCCCTTCAGGAGGCCGAGTGGAATCATCACGTAAGGGGTTGAGCGACATGGATGTCGCGAGAGCCGCGATGGGCCAGGGATGGCCCTTCGCGGCGTGCCCCTGGAGTGGTGATGGAGCGAGGGAACCCCGGCGCAGCCGGGGCCGGATGGTGGGGTGCCCTTCTCTTTGGTTACTTTCTCTTGGGCAAGCAAGAGAAAGTGACTCGCCCGTAAGGGGCGAAACCCATCCGGCCAGGCGGCGCGCTAATGGAAGGTGCCGAGTTATCGACAGCTCACACAAACTTGCCAGTCCGGTAGCAACCCTAACTTTCCCAAACTATGCGAAGAGCCAAAAAAAACCCGGCTTCGGGACGGAATCCGGGTCAAGACCATTAGGAGTCGAACGAAGTGCGCGGTCCTCGGCACTTCGGCCGCTGCGACACTTGGGGGAATATGCCGCACCGGTACGATTGAGTATTGGTCATCCGCGGCCATCGTCCATGGCGTCTTTAAACGGATTTGGAATACTCCTGCCGACTCTGAGTGCCTATTCGCTGAGGATCGCTCGCAGGCGCTGCAGACTCTGTTCGATCACCCGTGCTTCGGTATAGAAATGCGGTGACAGGCGAATGCCACCGCCGCGCTGGGCGCAGATGATCTGTTCGGCCTTGAGGCGTTCGTGCAATTGGCGATTGTCCCAGGCGTCTGCGGTGAAGGTGACGATGCCGGCGCGCCGGTCAGGTGCCTGGGCGCTGAGCAGGCGCACGCCCGGCATTTCGTTCAGGCCATCGAGCAACCATTGCACCCGCTCGTGCAGCGCCTGTTCGACCTGAGGCATGCCCACTTCCTCGAGCAGCGACAGGCTGGCCTCCAGGGCCATGGCGCCGAGCATGTTGGGGCTGCCGCACTCGAAGCGGCGGGCGCTGCGGGCCGGCGCCCAGTCGCTGCGGTCATAGTCGCCGGCGTTTTCCAGCATGTGCCAGCCGTATTCGTGCAGGGCCAGCCGCTCACGCAGATCCTGGCGGCAATAGAACACGCCCAGGCCTTCCGGGCCGAGCATCCACTTGTGGCCGTCGGCCATGGCGAAGGCGCAGCGGCTGCGCTGCACGTCCATGGCCAGGGCGCCCAGTTGCTGGATGGCGTCGACGCACAGCAGCACGTCGCGCTGCTCGCAGCCGATGCCCAGGCGCTCCAGGTCCAGGCGCAGGCCGCTGGCGTACTGCACGGCGCTGATGGCCATCAGGCGGGTGCGCGGTGTGCAGGCGGCGAGCAGGGCGCCTTCGGCATCGCCACCCTGCAGATCGACCTGCACCACTTCCACGCCCCGTGGGCGCAGCGCTTCCCAGACGATGCGGTTGGAGGGGAATTCTTCGCTGCTGATGATGACCTGGTCGCCGTCGTGCCAGTCCAGGCCGAAGGCCACGAACGACAGGGCTTCGGAGGTGTTCTTGACCAGTGCGATATCGGCGCGCGAGGCCGCGTTGAGCAAGCGCGCCAGGCGCTCGCGCAGGGTGCGTTCGGTAACCAGCCATTGCGAATAGTCGCGGGCGCCGGTAGCGATATTCTCCCGGGCAAAACGCTCCACGGCCCGCGCACTACGCGCCGGCCAGGGGGCGACCGCAGCATGATTCAGGTAGTAGAGATCGGCCGGCTGGGGAAACTCGTCGATGATGACATTCATGTCGCGTGATCCGTGCAATTTGGCGTTAGTTGGGCATAATAGCGGACTTGAATTCCGACCTTGTCATTTCCCTATGCAGAAAGAACCCCGCAAGATCCGTGAGTTTCGCCGCCGCGAGCAGGAGATTCTCGATATCGCTCTGAAACTCTTCCTCGAGCAGGGTGAGGACAGCGTGACCGTGGAGATGATTGCCGACGCCGTGGGCATCGGCAAAGGCACCATCTACAAGCATTTCAAATCCAAGGCGGAAATCTACCTGCGCCTGATGCTCGACTACGAGCGTGACCTGAACGAGCTGCTGCATTCGTCCGATATTGATCGCGACAAGGAAGCGCTGTCGCGGGCCTACTTCGAATTCCGCATGCGCGACCCGCAGCGCTACCGCCTGTTCGACCGCCTGGAAGAGAAGGTGGTCAAGGGCAACCAGGTGCCCGAACTGGTCGAGCAGCTGCACGCCATCCGCGCCTCGAATTTCGAACGCCTGACCCAGCTGATCAAGGGGCGCATCGCCGAGGGCAAGCTCGAAGACGTGCCGCCGTACTTCCACTACTGCGCGGCCTGGGCGCTGGTGCATGGCGCCGTGGCGCTCTATCACTCGCCGTTCTGGAGCAACGTGCTCGAGGATCAGGAAGGCTTCTTCCAGTTCCTGATGGACATCGGCGTGCGCATGGGCAACAAGCGCAAGCGCGACAACGAAACGCCTCCCGCCTGAGTTGCTGCGCGACCTGCCCCGGTCGCGCGTCTCTCCTGGCGCGAAACCTGCTTGGAGCAGTCATTCGCCGGTTTTCCGTCGCCGGTGTCGGGAGATTTCTTATGCGTAACCTGCTCGCCCTGGCCCTGCTGCTCAGCCTGACCGGCTGCATGAACGTCAGCGACATGGCCGATGGCGCCACCTACCACCTGCGCGATGCCGGCGTGCTGGACTACAGCAAGATCCGCCGCTCGGCATCCTGGCGCTTGCAGCCCGATTCGTTCATCTACATCGCCCAGGGGCCGTTCACCCCCAACGGCAAGCATGCCTATCCGCGGCCCAACGTGGTGGCCGAGGAAGCGTTTCGCGGCTTCGTCGAGTACTTCCCCATGGTTCGTCGGGCCAGAGCGCCGGTCGGCCTCGACGAGGCGCTGGGTGAGGCCCGTGCCGCCGGCGCTCATTATCTGCTCTACACCCGTTTCGCCTACGCTGATGACCGCATCGGCACCCTGGAAGAATGGGAAGACCAGGAAGAGTTCGAGCGGCTGGGCACCGACCGCAGCGTGCTGCAGCTGATGCTGATCGAAACCAACACCCGTTTTCTGGTGGACACCGCGCGCATCCGTAGCCGCGGCGGGTTCCTGACCTTTTACGACGCCCGCCCCGAAGACCTGATCCGGGCGCCGCTCGAGGATTATGCGCGTACACTGCTGGGTTTCAGCCGTTAACCGGGAGAGGTCATGAGCGAGGGCGACAAGGCCGGCGATCTGCTGGCGCAGATTCCGCCGGCAGGCAGCAAGGGCATGCCCCCGGTGCACCTGTGGAACCCCGATTTCTGTGGCGATATCGACATGCGTATCGCCCGCGACGGCTCATGGTTCTACATGGGCACGCCAATCAGCCGGCCGGCGATGGTGCGGCTGTTCTCGACCATCATTCGCCGCGATGGCGATGACTACTTCCTGGTCACCCCGGTCGAGAAGGTCGGTATCACCGTCGACGACGCCCCCTTCGTGGCGGTGTCGCTGCAGGTGAGCGGGCAGGGCGAAGCCCAGATGCTGAAGTTCGTCACCAATGTCGGCGACGAGGTGGAGGCGGGGGGCGAGCATCCGCTGCGCGTCGAGCTCGATGGGCGAACTCAGGAACCATCGCCCTATGTGCATATCCGCGCCAACCTGGAAGCGCTGATCCACCGCAACGTGTTCTATCAGTTGGTGGAGCTGGCACAGACCCGCGAAATCGATGGCCAGCCCTGGCTGGGCGTGTGGAGTGGCGGGGTGTTCTTTCCCATCGGGCCGCTGGAGTAGCAGCAAGAAAAAGGCTCCCGAGGGAGCCTTTTTTGTACTACATATTCGGATAGTTGGGGCCACCGGTCCCTTCCGGCGCCACCCAGGTGATGTTCTGGGCCGGATCCTTGATGTCGCAGGTCTTGCAGTGCACGCAGTTCTGCGCGTTGATCTGGAAGCGCTTGCTGCCATCGTCGTTGGCCACCACTTCGTACACGCCGGCCGGGCAGTAGCGCTGCGCCGGTTCGTCGTACAGCGGCAGGTTCTTGTCGATCGGGATGCTCGGGTCGCTGAGCTTCAGGTGACAAGGCTGCTCTTCTTCATGGTTGGTGTTGGAGAGGAACACCGAGCTGAGCTTGTCGAAGCTGAGTTTGCCATCCGGTTTCGGGTAGTCGATCTTCTTGCAGTCGGCAGCCAGCTTGAGGCAGGCGTAGTCCGGCTTGTTGTCGTGCAGGGTGAAGGGCGCCTTGCCGCCGAACAGATTCTGGTCGACCCAGTTGATGCCGCCGCCGATCACCGCGCCGTACTTGTGGATCGCCGCGCCGAAGTTGCGGCTGCGGAACAATTCGTCGTACAGCCAGCTGGCCTTGAAGCCGTCTACGTAGCTGCGCAGCTCGTCGCCGCCCTCGCGGCCGGCGGCCAGGGCTTCGGCGATGGCCTCGGCGGCCAGCATGCCGGACTTCATGGCGGTGTGGCTGCCCTTGATCTTGGCGAAGTTGAGGGTGCCCAGGTCGCAGCCGATCAGCGCACCGCCCGGGAAGACCATCTTCGGCAGCGAATTCAGGCCGCCCTTGGCGATGGCGCGGGCGCCATAGGCGACGCGCTTGCCGCCTTCAAGATACTGCTTGAGCACCGGGTGATGCTTGAGGCGCTGGAATTCGTCGAACGGCGACAGGTGCGGGTTGGCGTAGGACAGGTCGACGATCAGGCCGACCACCACCTGGTTGTTCTCCAGGTGATAGAGGAACGAGCCACCGGTGTTCTCGGTGCCCATGATGTCCATCGGCCAGCCGGCGGTGTGCACCACCAGACCCTGTTGGTGCTTGCTGGGGTCGATGTCCCAGATTTCCTTGATGCCGATGCCGTAGTGTTGGGCGTCGGCTTCGCTGTCCAGGTTGTACTTCTTGATCAGCTGCTTGCCGATATGGCCGCGGCAGCCTTCGGCGAACAGCGTGTACTTGCCACGCAGTTCCATGCCGGGGGTGTAGTAGCCTTCCTTCGGATTGCCTTCACGGTCGACACCCAGGTCGCCGGTGACGATGCCGCGCACCACGCCGTTCTCGTCGATCAGTGCCTCCTGAGCGGCGAAACCCGGGTAGATTTCCACCCCGAGGTTCTCGGCCTGCTGGGCCAGCCAGCGGCACAGGTTGGCCAGCGAGATGATATAGTTGCCTTCGTTGTGCATGGTCTTGGGCACGAAGAAGCCCGGCACCTTGACGGCGCTGTCGGCATCCTTGAGCACGTAGATGTCGTCACCCTTGACCGGGGTGTTGAGCGGGGCGCCCAGCGCTTTCCAGTCGGGAAACAGCTCGTTGAGGGCACGCGGTTCGAATACCGCGCCGGAGAGGATGTGGGCACCCACCTCGGAGCCTTTCTCGACCACGCAGACGCTGATTTCCTGGCCAGCCTCGGCGGCCTTCTGCTTCAGGCGACAAGCGGCGGACAGACCGGCAGGGCCGGCGCCGACGATGACGACGTCGAACTCCATAAATTCGCGTTCCACGGGCTATCTCCTCATCTGGGCTCTCTAATTTTCATGGCGGGCCGGCATCCTTCCCGAGGCGCGCCCGCGCAGTATATAGCGAGCCCGGATCAGGGCCAATACAAACGTTTGTTTGAATTTTCTGTAGGCCTGCTAGAATCCGGCTACAACACGAATGGCTCGCAGCCAGTCGTATTGACCGAGTTGGGTCGTACGGTCAAGATACGGGCGGTTTTGCGCTCGCTGTCTGGGCTGAAGGTCGCTCGCGTCCTGCTTGTCTGCATCACCCGCATGCTCGCTTCTGGCGACATTCCTATTCACCGGAGAGTAACGAGGAATCCATGAAGGTTCTTGTAGCTGTCAAACGAGTGGTCGATTACAACGTCAAGGTTCGCGTCAAACCGGACAACAGTGGCGTCGATCTTGCCAACGTCAAGATGTCGATGAACCCTTTCTGTGAAATCGCCGTTGAAGAAGCCGTGCGCCTGAAAGAGAAGGGTGTGGCCAGCGAGATCGTGGTGGTTTCCATCGGCCCGACCCAGGCCCAGGAGCAACTGCGTACCGCCCTGGCGCTGGGTGCCGATCGTGCCATCCTGGTCGAGTCCGCCGACGAGCTGAACTCCCTGGCCGTCGCCAAGCTGCTCAAGGCCGTGGTCGACAAAGAGCAGCCGCAGCTGGTCATTCTCGGCAAGCAGGCCATCGACAGCGACAACAACCAGACCGGCCAGATGCTCGCCGCGCTGACCGGCTACGCCCAGGGCACCTTCGCCTCCAAGGTGGAAGTCAATGGCGACAAGGCCAACGTGACCCGTGAGATCGATGGCGGTCTGCAGACCGTGGCCCTGAACCTGCCGGCCATCGTCACTACCGACCTGCGCCTGAACGAGCCGCGCTACGCCTCGCTGCCCAACATCATGAAGGCCAAGAAGAAGCCGCTGGAAACCCTGACCCCCGACGCGCTGGGCGTTTCCACCGCGTCCACCGTCAAGACCATCAAGGTCGAGGCGCCTGCGGCACGTGGCGCCGGTATCAAGGTCAAGTCGGTCGCCGAACTGGTCGAGAAACTGAAAACCGAAGCGAAGGTGATCTGATGACTATCCTGGTAATCGCTGAAAACACCAATTCCGTGCTGGCACCTGCCACCCTGAACACCGTTGCCGCTGCCCAGAAGATCGGTGGCGACATCCACGTACTGGTCGCCGGCCAGGGCGTTGGCGCCGTTGCCGAAGCCGCTGCCAAGATCGCTGGCGTGGCCAAGGTGCTGGTCGCCGACAACGCTGCGTTCGCTCACCAGTTGCCGGAAAACGTCGCGCCGCTGGTGGCCGAGCTGGGCAAGAGCTACAGCCACGTACTGGCTGCCGCTACCAGCAACGGCAAGAACATCCTGCCCCGCGTCGCCGCCCAGCTGGACGTCGACCAGATCTCCGAAATCGTATCCGTGGAAAGCCCGGATACCTTCAAGCGCCCGATCTATGCCGGCAACGCCATCGCCACCGTGCAGTCCTCGGCTGCGGTGAAAGTGATCACCGTGCGTGCCACCGGCTTCGACGCCGTGGCGGCCGAAGGCGGCTCCGCTGCCATCGAAAACGTGTCGGCCGGTGGCGATGCCGGCAAGTCGGCGTTCGTCGGTGAAGAACTGGCCAAGTCCGACCGTCCGGAGCTGACCGCTGCCAAGATCGTCGTTTCCGGTGGTCGCGGCATGCAGAACGGCGACAACTTCAAGCATTTGTACACCCTGGCCGACAAGCTCGGCGCGGCAGTGGGCGCTTCCCGCGCTGCCGTGGACGCCGGCTTCGTGCCCAACGACATGCAGGTCGGCCAGACCGGCAAGATCGTCGCGCCGCAGCTGTACATCGCCGTCGGTATCTCCGGCGCCATCCAGCACCTGGCGGGCATGAAGGACTCCAAGGTCATCGTGGCGATCAACAAGGACGAAGAGGCGCCGATCTTCCAGGTGGCCGATTATGGCCTGGTGGCTGACCTTTTCGAAGCTGTACCGGAGCTGGAAAAGCTGGTCTGATCCGCTTTTTCCCGCAACGAAAAACCCGCTCATCGAGCGGGTTTTTTATTGGCTGTCGGAAAGCGGCCGCCTATTGATTTGGGGTCGCTGCCTGTCGTGCTTGAGCGGCACGCTGGCTCGCCTGGTCGATGAACTTCAGGTAGGCTGCAGCGCTTTCTTCCGGGCGCTCGAGTATGGGCGCGTGGCCGCAGTCTTTTATGATCACCAGGCTCGCATCCTTGAGCAGCGGTTTCATCGTCTCGATGCTCGACACATCGAGGATTCGGTCCTGGTCGCCCCACAGCAGCAGCGTCGGGGCGGTGATCCTCGGTAATTCGGGCTCCAGCGGCAGATAGCGCTGCTGCAGGTGCTCGAATATTTCTCGCTGGTGGGCGCTGTCGGCAACGGCGCGTTGTGCGAGGTACTGATGAAGACGCTCGGGCAGTTGCGGCGGTGCGACGAACAGCCAGTCGAGCAACTCGTCGAATTGCGGTGCGCTGGCCACCAGCAGCGGATTGTCGCCCTGTTCTTCGAGGCGTTGGAAAAACGCGCTGCGTCTCGGCGCACTGACCCCGGCATTGGCAATCAGCGCCAGGCTGGTCACCTGTGCGGGGTAGCGGGCCGCATACAGTGCGGCGATATGCCCGCCCATGGAGTGGCCGGCCAGGTGCAGGCGGCGGATGCCCAGGGCATCGACGAACGCCGCCAGGCGCTCGGTCTGGGTACCGACGTCGTAGCTGCCATGGGGCCGGTCGCTGGCGCCGAAGCCGGGCAGGTCCACGGCAACCACTTGATAGCGCTCGGTCAGCGCCCGGGCGAACCACAGCCAGGTGCTCTTGTCCGCGCCAAAGCCATGCACCAGCAGCACGGTCTCGGCGCCCTGGGGGCCGCCTTCGTAGTAGCTGAGCTTGAGATCGCCTGCGCTGACGCTGCGCTCGTGCAGCCCCGCGCGCCACTGTTCGACGCCCTGGTAGACCGTCAACTGCGCCGCTGGCGAGAGGTACACAAGGGTGCCGGCAGCAACGGCCAGGAGAACGAACAGGGCAGGGATCAATTTCTTCATGCGGCGTCTTATCGCTGATTATCGAGATCGTATGAGCTAGCATGTCATGAATCTCCGGCTGGTGGATGGCCGGCTGCATCGGAATCGAGAGTGTGCCAATGGGTAAGCGAGGTTTTGGCTGGGCTGGGCTATGGGTGGGCGCCGCCATGTTGCTGGCTGGCGGCGCCCAGGCCGCCGGCAAGTGCGAGCGGTTGGTGGCCACGGGCAACCCCGAGTATCCGCCATACCTGTGGCGTGACCCGCAGAATCCGGAAAAGCTGATCGGCGCCACGGTCGATCTGCTCAAGGCGGTGGCCGAGGATCTTGGCGTCGGCATCGAGGTGATCTATGCCGGGCCCTGGTCGCGGGCCCAGGAGGAGGTGCGCACGGGGCGCGTCGACATGCTGGCCGGCGCTTTTCTGACCGTGCCGCGCCTGGAGACCATGGACTTCGTGCACCCGGCCTTTCTGTCCACGCCGAGCGTGGTGTGGGTGCGCAAGGGGCAGGAATTCCCGTACGCCAGCTGGGCCGACCTGCAGGGGCGTACCGGCGACACCCTGGTCAACAACAGCTTCGGTCAGGCCTTCGATGCCTACGCCCGCGACAACCTGACCCTGGAAGGCGTTTCCAGCCTCAGCCAGGCGTTCCAGAAACTGTTGCTCGAGCGTACCGATTACGTGCTCTACGAGCGCTACCCGGGGCAGGCGCTGGCCTCGACCCTGGGCCTGCAGGACGACCTGCAGGTGCTCGACCCGCCGGTGTCCAGCGAAGGCCTGCACTTGGCGCTGTCGCACAACTCGGCGTGCAATGACGCCTGGCTGCGCGGACAGCTGGCCAAAAAAATGACAGAATTCACTGCCGCCGGCATGCCGCAAACCCTTCTGCAGCGCAACTTGCAGCGCTGGAAGGAGCAACAGCCCGCAGCGGCTGCCAGTGTTCCGAATCAGTAGGACGTACCCGTGATCTATCGATATACCGGCGCCGCTCTGGCGCTGCTGTTGCTTCAGGGCTGTGCCAGCGACCCCGCGCCGACCGAGCAGATGCGTCTGACCGAACAGGTGGTCGAGCAGGCGCGTACCGTGGCCGCCGGCGACACCGTTGCCGAGTTGAGCCAGGCCGAAGAAAAACTCGCCGAGGCCCAGGCCGCCATGGCAGCTGGCGCCTACCGCACGGCGCGGGTGCAAGCCGAACAGGCCGAGCTGGATGCACGCTTGGCCGAAGCCCGGGTGCTGACGCTGCGCAGCCAGGCGCAGTTGACCGAACTTAACCGGCGTATCGGGCGTTTGCGTGATCAGCTGGGAGCGATGCCATGAGCCCGCTACGTGTTGGCGCGCTGGCGCTGATGAGCCTGGCCATGGCCGGTTGTGCCGGCCTCGGGGACGAGCATACGGCCGAGCTGGACGCCGCCCGTGCCAGCTTTCAGGCCGTGAAGGAGGATCCGCAGGTACTGCGCAGCGCGCCCAAGGACGTGATTCGCGCCGGCGAGTCCCTGGGCCGGGCCGAGCGGCTTGCGGGCTACTGGGGCAGCGCCGACGATGTCGCCCACTACGCCTACCTGAGCCAGCGCTACAGCGAGATCGCCCGCGAGCATGCCAAGCTGGCCCTGGATCAGGAGCGAGCGGCGCGCCTGGAACTGGAGCGACAGCGTCTGCAACTGGCGTTGCGCGAGGCCAAGCTGGTCAGCGTGCAGGAGCAGAACGCCTGGCTGGAAGCGCAGATCGTCAACCTGGCCACGGCGCAAACCGATCGTGGCCTGGTGATGACCCTGGGTGACGTGCTGTTCGATGCCGGCGAAGCGCGTCTCAAGGCCAGTGCCAACCGCACCGTGCTCAAGCTGGTGCAGTTTCTTCAGCTCAATGGGCGGCGCACCGTGCGCATCGAAGGCTACAGCGACAGCAGCGGCAAGCGTGAAGAGAACCTGGCGCTGTCCCGAGCTCGGGCGCAAACCGTCGCCGATGCGCTGATCGACCTGGGCATCGATGCCAAGCGTATCGAGGTGCAGGGCCTCGGCGAGAGTTTCCCGGTGGCGGAAAACGCCTCGGCCAAGGGGCGCGCGCAGAACAGGCGGGTGGAGATCCTGTTCTCCGATGAGCAGGGGCGTCTGGGCGCCACGCGCTGAGTCGGTTGTCGCGAAACCCCGCCACTGGATAACAGGGCGGGGTTTTTTATTGCCCGTGGCGTGAGTGTATCGTCCAGATATTTCAAGGCTGTACCGGTACAGAAACATTTTGATGAACTACTGTTATGGTTCAGTACCGGGAAGAAACGGCCATGACCAATCTGTTGCTTTATCAGCGTATCGCTCAACAGCTGGCGGATGACATCCGCCGCGGCGTCTATCAGCCTGGCGAGCGGGTGCCCTCGGTACGCAAGATGAGCGCGCAGCTCAGCGTCAGCCATGCCACGGTGCTGCAGGCCTATGCCAACCTGGAGGATCTCGGCCTGATCCGCGCCCGGCCGCAATCCGGCTTCTACGTGCACCAGACGCCGGCGCTGACCGCCGACACGCCGGATATCGCCCGGGTTGAGCGACCTGGCCTGGTGACGCGCAGCAGCATCATCAACCAGGTGCTCGGCGAAGCACGTCGCGAAGGCGTGTTTCCGCTCGGTGCAGCGGTGCCTCATGTCGATTACCTGCCGGTCCGTGCGCTGCACCAGCAGCTCGCCAAGGTCACCCGTTTCCAGAGCCCGCGGGCGTTCAGCTACATGTTCAGCCCGGGATTCGAGCCGCTGCGCCGCCAGGTGGCGATTCGCATGCGCGATGCCGGTGTGCTGGTCGACCCTTCCGAAGTGGTGATCACCCATGGTTGCGTCGATGCCCTGCAGATGAGCCTGCGGGTGCTGACGCAACCGGGCGACCTGATCGCCACCGAGTCGCCGACCTACTACGGCCTGCTGCAACTGGCCGACCTGCTGGGCCTCAAGGTCATCGAAATCCCCAGCGACCCGACCACCGGGATCAGCGTCGAGGCATTGCAGCTGGCGGCCAGCCAGTGGCCGATCAAGGCGCTGGTGCTGACCGCGCGCCTGAGCAACCCCTTGGGTGGCACCATTCCCGAAGCGCGGCAGAAGCAGCTGCTGCGCCTGGCCAGCGATTTCGACATCCAGATCATCGAGGACGATATCTACGGCGAGCTGATGTTCGAACAGGGCCGTACCAAGGCGCTCAAGGCCGGCGATCTGGAAGGGCGCGTGGTGTATTGCTCGAGCTTCTCGAAAACCCTGTCGCCCGGTGTGCGGATCGGCTGGATCATCGCCGGCAAGTACCAGGACGAAGTGCAGCGCCTGCAGATGTTCACCACTCATTCGGCGTGCAGCGTCACCCAGATGGCCGTTGCCGCCTACCTGGAGAACGGCGGCTATGACCGTCATCTGCGGCATATCCGCCAGGAGTACCGCAAGAATCTCAGCGCCTTCCAGCTGGCCATCCAGCAGTATTTCCCCGAAGGCACGCAGATTACCCGGCCCAACGGTGGCTTCATCCTCTGGGTCAGCCTGCCGGCGCGGGTCAATACCAAGGACCTGCACATCAGCGCGCTGCAGCAGGGCATCAGCATCGCCCCGGGGCTGATCTTCAGCAATACCGAGCAGTTCAACCACTGCGTGCGCATCAACTGCGGCATTCCGTGGAACCGTGAGGCGGAGCGCGCGCTGATGACCCTGGGCATGCTGGCCACCCAACTGTGTCAGGAAGCGGGCTGAGGCAATCCGCATCGCGTTAACCCGAATGGCCGGCCCCCTGCGTCTACTGGATCAGAGCGCTCTTTCGATCCAGGAGAAACACCATGGGCAGCCGTTCCCGCTTCGTGTCGTACAGCATCGCCGGCAGCATCGTGCTGTCGCTGACCGCCTGCAGTGCCGGGCAGAACCCTTCGCAAGACTCGCTAGCCAAGCCGGCACAGAGCGCTGAAGCGCGCCCAATCGCGCCAGCCATCGTCCCGGCGCCGATGACCACCCGCCTGGCTGCACCGGCTGCGCGCGAGTACGCGTATTGGCCGCAGCCAGAAGCCAGCCGCGAGCAATATCAGCGCCTGGCTGCCAACCCCGTTCGGTCGGTTGCCGAGGCGCCGGTGTCGACCTTCAGTATCGACGTGGACACTGGCAGCTATGCCAACGTGCGCCGCTTTCTCAACGAAGGCCGCCTGCCGCCCGCCGAGGCCGTGCGCCTGGAGGAGCTGGTCAACTACTTCCCCTATGCCTATCCCTTGCCCACCGGCAGCGCGCCATTCGGGGTCGGCACCGAGCTGGCTGTAACACCCTGGAATTCCCAGAGCCGCCTGCTGCGCATCGCCATAAAAGCCTCCGACATGCAGGTTGCCCAACTGCCAGCCGCCAACCTGGTGTTTCTGGTCGATGTGTCCGGCTCCATGGATCGCCCCGACGGCCTGCCGCTGGTGCAGAGCACCCTGAAGCTGCTGGTTGATCAGCTACGTGCCCAGGATCGCGTGTCGCTGGTGGTCTACGCCGGTGATTCCAGTGTGGTGCTGGAGCCGACGGCTGGCTCGCGTAAGGCGGATATCCGCGCGGCCATCGAGCAGTTGCGTGCAGGTGGTTCGACCGCCGGCGAGTCGGGCATTCAGCTGGCTTACCAGCAGGCGCAGCAGGGCTTCATCAAGCGCGGTATCAACCGCATCCTGCTGGCCACCGATGGTGACTTCAATGTCGGTGTCAGCGATTTCGACAGCCTCAAGGCGCTGGCGGCCGCCAAGCGCAAGACCGGCATCTCGCTGACCACCCTGGGCTTCGGCACCGGCAACTACAACGAGCACCTGATGGAGCAGCTGGCCGACGCCGGCGACGGCAACTACGCCTATATCGACAACCTGCGTGAAGCGCGCAAGGTGCTGGTCGAGCAGCTCAGTTCGACCCTGGCCACGGTGGCGCGGGACGTGAAGGTCCAGGTCGAGTTCAACCCGGCCCAGGTCAGCGAATATCGCCTGCTCGGCTACGAGAATCGCGCCTTGAAGCGCGAGGACTTCAGCAACGACAAGGTCGATGCGGGGGATATCGGCGCCGGGCACAGCGTGACCGCGCTGTACGAAATCGTGCCGGTCGGCAACCCGGGTTGGCTGGAGCCGCTGCGCTATCGGCAAGCGGCGCAAACACCTGCGGACCATAGCGAACTGGCCTGGCTGCGCATCCGTTACAAGACGCCCGAGCAGAACCGCAGTCGGCTGCTGGAAACCGCCATTCAGGCGCCCGGGTCCTCCACGCCGATCAGCGACGCCAGTGAGGACCTGCGTTTCGCCGCCGCCGTCGCCGCGTTCGCCCAGCAACTGAGCGGGGGCCAGTACAACGGCCATTTCGACTGGGCGGCCACTGCGGCGCTGGCGCGGGGCAGCCGTGGCGATGACCCATTCGGCCTGCGCAACGAGTTCCTGCAACTGGTGGAACTGGCGCAAAGCCTGCAAACTGCCGACTCCCGTACCTCTGGAGCCGAGTGAGTGTGACTGCCCAACCTCCCAGCGCCGAGCCCGCCGACGCCGACCTCTTGCGGCGCTACCGAGCCGGCGACGCTGCAGCCTTCACGCAACTCTATGAGCGCCATCGTCTGGGGCTGTTTCGCTTCCTCATGGGCTTGTGCGGCGATCAGGCGGTCGCCGAGGAGGTGTTTCAGGAGACCTGGATGAGCCTGATTCGCAGCGAGTCGTTGCAGCGTGAAGCGGCGGTGCTGTTCAAGACCTGGCTGTACCAGATCGCGCGCAATCGCCTGATCGACCACTGGCGCAAGCAGGGCAAGCGCCAGCAGCGCGAAGAGGCGTTCGACGAGCAACTGCACGACCAGGCCATGGCCGAGCCGGACCCCGAGTGGCAGCTCAGCCTCAGCCAGGATCAGGCGCGCATCCAGGCGGCGCTTGCCGACTTGCCGGCCGAGCAGCGCGAGGTGTTCCTGTTGCGCGCCCACGGCGACCTGGAGCTGCATGAGATCGCCGAGCTGACCCGCACACCGGCAGAAACGGTAAAAAGCCGCCTGCGTTATGCGCTGCAGAAAATGCGCCGCCTGCTCAGCACGGCCGAAGAGGTAGCACCATGAATGATCACGATGAGCGCTTGCTGCGTCACGTCCGAGAGCACAGCGGCGAGCGGCCAGGGCCGGCGCTGGACGCGCGGATCCTGGCGGCAGCTGGCGAAGCGGCCGCGGCCAGGCGGCACTCGCCGGAGGGCTTCTGGGCACGGCTGCGTCGCGCACTAGGGGGTGCTTCGGCGCGGGGACGCTGGCCAGCCGCCTTTGGTTGCCTGGCGCTGCTGGGCATGGGGCTCGGGCTGAGCCTGCAGACCCTCGAGCAAGCGCCAAGTCGCTACGACGCACCGCCGGCCTCGATGCAGCGGCAGGCACCCATGGCCTTGCAGGCCCCTGCCAGCCCGGCACCGATGGCCGAGATGAGTGAAGCCCCTCGAATCATGGCACGCATGGCGGCGGAGGCGGCGCCGCTGCCTGCGCACGTGCTGGCCGCACTGCGCGAGATCGCCGAGCTGCGTGAGCGGGGTGAGGCAGAGCAGGCGCAGCAGCGCGTCGACCGCCTGCAGGCGGATCATCCGACCCTGGATGTGGAGGCCGAGCTGCGCCGTCTATCCAGGGAATGATGGCGCGCGAGCGACGGGTGGCACTGCCATTCGGCAGACTGGCTGGCGTTATCGTCCAGTCGTTTTAGAATGCAGGACTATCGTTACACGAACCGATGCGAGGATTTCGATGCGCTATCTGTTGTTGCCGCTGTGTCTTGCCGTGCTGCTCAGTGCCTGTGGCTCCGATGAGCAGGGCAAGGACGTGCCGCGCAAGGACAGTGAGCCGGCAGTGGCCGTCGAGCCCGCCAAGCCGGCTCAGCCAGTCGAGAAGCCCGAGCCACCGGCCGCACAGGTCGAGGCGCCGCCTGTCCAGCCGCCGGCCCAGCCGCAGCCTGAGGTGGTGCAGAAACCGGCACCCGCCGAGCCGAAGAAGACCGCCCAGCGTGCCAAGCCCGAGAAGGCTGCGCAGAAGGTCGTCCAGACGCCGCCCAAGACCAAGCTGGACCTCAGCCTGCCGCCCGAGCTGGCTGCGGCGCTGGATGCCGAAGACAAGGCCGCGACCGACGGTGCGCCGCCGATCCTACCGGCGTTCTTCGAAGAGCGTAAATCCGCGCTCAACCCCTTCCAGGTCAGCGGCAAGCTGTTGACTGGCGAACTGGGCTCCGAGTACTGGAATGCCGTCGAAGGCGCCGAACTGCAGTTCGAGTTCCGCCGCTAGCGGGTTTGCCTAGACGATACGCAGCGGGTAGCTCAGCAAGGTGAAATGCACCAGATTGACCAGCCCGTGCAGAGCGATGGCCAGGCTCAACCGGCCGCTGACCTGCATGACCAGGCCATAACCCAACCCCGCTACCGCAGCCACCATTGCAAAGGTCGGGCTGAAGGGGATATGCACGGCGCCGAACAGCAGCGCCGTCACCAGTATTCCCGGCCATGTCCCCAGCCTGCTCACCAGGCGCGCCTGCAGCAAACCGCGAAACAGCAATTCTTCGGCCAGTACCGCGACGACCAGGTTGACCGCCAGCCAGGCACCGAGCAGCTCCGGCCACTTCGGTTGCCAGGCGACCACGCCCAGCAGCAGCGCAAGGCCCGGAACCGCCAGTAGGGTGACGATGAATATCGGCACCACGAAAGCGGGCCGCGGCCCCGGCCTCGGTGGCAGGCCCAGCCACCAGGCAAGCAGGGTGCAGCCCACCAGCAACTTGTCCCATGACAGCCTCAGCTGGTAAGGCGCGGCGTCCGCGCTGATGCGCTGCGGCTGGGCAATTTCCCAAGGCCGAAAGCCAGGCAGCAGGTGGGCTGCCAGCAGTACGCTGGCGAGCATCACCAACATGCACCATAGCCATTGGGGCAAGCGTGCCGGTGTCAGTACCAGTGCGATGAACAGGCAGGCGCACAGAAAACCGACGGGCTGGATATGACCCATGAGCGTACCCGCCAATAGCGGGCAGCCGGGCAGTAGCAGGCGGGGTAATAACGGCATTGCGCCTCCGGGGTGGAGGCGCAGTCTACAGGGCGGCGGGGTCAGCTTGTGCAGAGTGATCAGCGATCCTGCGCGTCCTTGGCGTTCTGCTCGATTTCCCGTTCGTGGATGCGTTTGAGCTGCTCGTCGCTGAGCGGCAGCTTCTTGGCACTGTCGCGCAGCATCAGCAGGCCACCGACGATGGAGCCGATCGCCAGAATCAGGATCAACCAGGCATACCAGGGCATGTGCGACTCCTTCTATCGAGTGATGGGCCTCGCGTCGATCGAGGTATCGAGGCCCTGTGCTGAAGACCGCCCGTCGCTGCGCTTGGTTCAGGTTAACGCGCGGTTCAGCGGCGCACCTGCTTGAGCGTCTCGGCGATCATGAACGCCAGTTCCAGGGACTGATCGGCGTTCATTCGTGGGTCGCAGTGGGTGTGATAACGGTCCGACAGACCGGCCTCGGTGATCGGTTTGGCGCCACCGATGCACTCGGTCACGTCCTGGCCGGTCATCTCGATATGGATGCCGCCGGCATGGCTGCCCTCGGCGTGGTGGACGGCGAAGAACTGCCGCACCTCGGCGAGGATCTGCGCGAAATCCCGGGTCTTGTAGCCGCTCGAGGCCTTGATGGTGTTGCCGTGCATCGGGTCGCTGCTCCACAGTACCTGGCGGCCTTCGCGCTGCACGGTACGGATCAGCCTCGGCAGGCCGGCCTCGACCTTGTCGGCACCCATGCGCACGATCAGGTTGAGGCGGCCCGGGTCGTTGTCCGGGTTGAGGATGTTGATCAGGCGGATCAGGTCCTCGTCGGTCATGCTCGGGCCGACCTTGACGCCGATCGGGTTGCCGACGCCGCGCAGGAATTCCACATGGGCACCGTCCACCTGGCGGGTGCGGTCGCCGATCCACAGCATGTGCGCCGAGCAATCGTAGAAGTCGCCGGTCAGGCTGTCGCGGCGCACGAAGGCTTCCTCGTAGTTGAGCAGCAGGGCTTCGTGGGCGGTGAAGAAACTGGTCTCGCGCACCTGGGCCGCGCTGTCCATGCCGCAGGCGCGCATGAAGGCCAGGGTCTCGTCGATGCGGTCGGCCAGTTGGTGGTATTTCTGCGCCAGCGCCGAGTTGGCGATAAAGTCCAGGTTCCAGCCGTGCACCTGGTGCAGGTCGGCGAAACCGCCCTGGGCGAAGGCGCGCAACAGGTTCAGCGAGGCGGTGGACTGGTGGTAGGCCTGCAGCAGGCGCTGCGGGTCGGGCGTGCGGCTGGCCGCGTCGAAGCCGATGCCGTTGACGATATCGCCGCGGTAGGCGGGCAGGGTGACCCCGTCGAGGGTCTCGTCGTTGGCCGAGCGCGGCTTGGCGAACTGACCGGCCATGCGCCCGACCTTCACCACCGGGCAACCGGCGGCAAAGGTCATGACGATGGCCATCTGCAGCAGCACCTTGAAGGTGTCGCGGATCTTCGCGGCGCTGAATTCGGCGAAACTCTCGGCGCAGTCGCCGCCCTGCAGCAGGAAGGCGCGGCCCTGGGTCACCTCGGCGAACTGCTTGCGCAGCTCGCGCGCCTCGCCGGCGAATACCAGGGGCGGGAAGCTCGCCAGGGTCTGCTCGACCTGGGCGAGCTTGGCGGCGTCCGGGTACTGAGGTTGTTGCTGGATGGGGCGGCTTCTCCAGCTGTCGGGGCTCCAGGGCTGACTCATGGCGGCTTCTCTTGTTGGCGATGGGGCATGGTAACCGATCGCTGACCGGCTCCGAGCATGGCGCCCGGCAAAAACCGATGGCATTTAGCGCGTGACCTGACCGCGCCCCATCGCCGACAATCGCCTTCTAGCCCGGCCTCAGCCGGGGAACGCGACGGTGGAGAATCTGCGCATGCCTGGCTTGCCTCCGGTGGAGGAGATGAAGGACGAAGTGGTGCTGGCCGAGGTGCACGATGCCTTCGGGGTGATCCGCGTGGTCGAGGTCGGCGAGTACCGGTTTCTCGAGTTCGGTGAGTCGATCGAGCAGAGCTGCGTGTTCACCGCCGACCCGAGCTGGCTGGAGTACGACTACACCCGCGCCATGTTCGTCGGTGCGCTGTGCCATGAGGCGCCGGAAAGCGCGCTGTTTCTGGGGCTGGGCGCCGGCACCCTGACTCAGGCCTGCCTGCGCTTTCTACCTCTGGACGATGTCGAGACCATCGAATTGCGCCCCGACGTGCCGCGCCTGGCCATGCAGTACCTGGGGCTCGAAGACGATGAGCGCCTGACGGTGCGCATCGGCGATGCCATGCAGTTGCTGCCCAGCGCGGAAACCGCGGACCTGATCTTCGTCGACCTGTATACCGACACCGGCCCCGGCGTCGGCCACCTGGCCTGGCGTTTTCTCGATGACTGCCGCGCCAAGCTCAATCCGGGCGGCTGGCTGATCATCAACCAGTGGGCCGGCGACGACGGCAAGCCGTTGGGCGCTGCGCTGCTGCGCGGCCTCTATCATCGCCACTACTGGGAATGCCCGGTGGTGGAGGGCAACGTGGTGGTGCTGGTGCCGGCCGAGCTGGACCAGCAGTTCGACCGCGAGGCGGTGAGCCGGCGCGCCCAGACCCTGCAGGCACAGCTCGGCTATTCGCTGCAGCCGCTGATCGATGCCGTCCGCATGGCGACCTAAGGGCCTGTTCACGATCTTCATGCTCGTGAAGCGGCAACTACAAGGCAGAGGCGGTCGCCCAGCGACCGCGTGGGAGCGGCTTTAGCCGCGAGTTTTTATTAATGTAAGCAAAGAGCTCGAGGCTAAAGCCCCTCCCACAAAACCACGCATTCACCGTCTGCTTTTGCCACACTTGGCTGCCAGAATCGGGGGAGCCTGGGCTGAAAGATTATGAATAGGTTCCAAGGTCGCCTCAGCCAAGGCAGGAATTAACCGTCAGCGGCGCTGTCCCTTTAGGGCCTCGCCTGCTCAGCGCGCCGTCCACCGTCGCCTGCGCAGGCGAATCCCCCCAAGTCTTCGCGACGGAGCCCTGTCATGAGCGATCAAGATCTTCCCACGGTGTATCGCGCCTATATCGACTGCCTCAACCGGCAGGACTGGGCGAACCTGGGGCAGTTCGTTCACCACGATGTGGTGCATAACGGGCGGCGCCTGGGCCTAGATGGCTACCGCGAGATGCTCGAGCGTGACTACCAGGAGATACCCGATCTGCAGTTCAACATCCGCCTGTTGACCTGCGAGGAAGCGATGATCGCCTGCCGCCTGGATTTTCACTGCACCCCAAAAGGCCGGTTTCTCGATGTGCCGGTCAATGGCCGCAAGGTGGCCTTCAGCGAGAACGTGTTCTATGCCTTTCGTGACGGCAAGGTCGGCGAAGTCTGGTCGGTCGTCGACAAGGCGGCGATCGAAGCGCAGCTCACCGGCAGAGCCTGACCGCTCGATCAGCATCGGCACGGCTGCGACATACTGTCGCGAGCCGTGCGCTGCCTGCCGCACACCTGTTTTATTGTGTGAAAAAGCGCACACGTCTGTATGAATTCCGGTATAGTACGCGCCGGCCAATTCATGGCCACGTTCAAGTAGTGCAACTCGCCCGGAAGCTTTCCGGCAGCCAGTCCGCCAAGCGGGCTATCTTGACGATTCACTTTTCACCACGTTTTCGCAAATCCCCGCCGACCAGGCTGCCAGGGTGACCCACAAGGTCCTACATGGCATGCGCAGCTTTGGAACATGGGTCTTTGCGGATGCACTCAGAGGCAGACCCATGACCCAGGAAATCGGCGGCTTCGCCGCACTCGGACTTCATTCCAATATTCTCGCCGCGCTGACCGCCGTCGGTTACGAAGAGCCGTCGCCCATTCAGTCGCAGGCCATCCCGGTGATCCTCTCCGGCCAGGACATGATCGGCCAGGCGCAGACCGGCACCGGCAAGACCGCCGCCTTCGCATTGCCGATCCTGTCGAAGATCGACCCGGCCAAGCGTGAGCCCCAGGCGCTGATCCTCGCCCCGACGCGCGAACTCGCTCTGCAGGTTGCCACCGCCTTCGAAACCTACTCCAAGCAGATGCCTGGTCTTAACGTGGTCGCCGTCTACGGTGGCGCACCGATGGGCCCGCAGCTCAAAGCCATTCGCCAGGGCGCGCAGGTCATCGTCGCCACCCCGGGCCGTCTGGTCGACCATCTGCGTCGCGACGAGAAAGTACTGTCGACCATCCAGTACCTGGTACTCGACGAAGCGGACGAAATGCTCAAGCTGGGCTTCATGGATGACCTCGAAGTGATCTTCGAGGCCATGCCCGAGAGCCGCCAGAGCGTGCTGTTCTCCGCGACCCTGCCGCACTCGATCCGCGCCATCGCCGAGAAGCACCTGCGCGAGCCGCAGCACATCAAGATCGCTGCCAAGACCCAGACCGTGTCGCGCATCGAGCAGGCGCACCTGATGATCCACGCCGATCAGAAGACCAACGCCGTACTGCGTTTGCTGGAAGTCGAGGAGTTCGACGCGCTGATCGCCTTCGTGCGCACCAAGCAAGCCACCCTGGACCTGGCCGCCGCGCTGGAAGCCAAGGGTTTCAAGGCCGCTGCACTGAACGGCGACATCGCCCAGAACCAGCGTGAGCGTGTCATCGAGTCGCTCAAGGATGGCCGTCTGGACATCGTCGTGGCCACCGACGTCGCCGCCCGTGGTATCGACGTGCCGCGCATCACCCACGTGTTCAACGTGGACATGCCGTACGACCCCGAGTCCTACGTGCACCGTATCGGCCGTACCGGCCGCGCCGGTCGCGATGGCCGTGCGCTGCTGCTGGTCACGCCGCGTGAGCGCCGTATGCTGCAGGTGATCGAGCGCGTCACCGGCCAGAAGGTTGGCGAGGTCAAGCTGCCCAACGCCCAGCAGGTGCTGGATGCGCGCATCAAGAAACTCACCAACAGCCTGGCGCCGCTGGTTGCCGACGCCGAAGCCAGCCATGGCGATCTGCTCGACCGCCTGACCGCCGATATCGGTTGCAGCCCGCGTGCCCTGGCCGCTGCGCTGCTGAAGAAGGCCACCAACGGCCAGGCCCTGGATCTGGCCAGCGTCGAGCGCGAGCAGCCGCTGGTGCCGGGCGTCGGTGGTGCTCCCCGCGAGCGTCGTGAGCGTGATGGCGAGCGCAGCGGTGAGCCGCGCGAGCGTCGTGCGCCGATGCCGCTGGCCGAAGGCCGTGCGCGCTGCCGTACCGCCCTGGGTGCCCGTGACGGTATCGCCGCCAAGAACCTGCTGGGCGCGATCCTCAACGAGGGTGGCCTGGCCCGTGAAGCCATCGGCCGCATCCAGATCCGCGAGAGCTTCAGCCTGGTGGAGCTGCCGGAAGATGGCCTCGAGCGTCTGCTGACCAAGCTCAAGGACACCCGCGTTGCCGGCAAGCCGCTGAAGCTGCGTCGCTACCGCGAAGACTGATCCGCTCATGCAGCACTGATTCGGGGGAGCCAATGGCTCCCCCGAGTCGTTTCTGGAACCTGAACCGTCGCTTGCCGGGCCTAGGACGAACCTGCCAGCGGCTCTACAATCGGCCGTCCCTGTTTTCGTGATGCCCTAAATGCCTACCTGTCTTGTCCATCCGCTGCCCTATCAGGCCGATCCTGCCGTGTATTTCCAGGCCGTGCGCCAGGCGCCGGGCGCTGTGTTGCTGGATGCCGGTCGGCCGGTGGCGACCCGTGGGCGCTATGATCTGCTCAGTGCCTGGCCGCTGGCCCAGCTGGCGCCAGGGCAGGGTGAGTCGGGCGCTGCGTTCTTCGCGCGCCTGCGCGAGCAGCTCACAGCACTGGGGCCCGCCGAAATGCCGCCAGGTATCGAGCTGCCGTTCGCTGGCGGCCTGCTCGGTTACCTGGCCTACGATTTCGGCCGCCGTATCGAAGCGCTGCCTGTGCAGGCCGGTGATGACCTGGGCTTTGGCGATGCGCTGTTCGGCCTGTATGGCTGGGCGCTGATCAGCGACCACCAGGCGGGTGCCAGCCAACTGGTGTTACATCCCTCGCTACCGGCGGGCGAGCAGGCGCGCCTGCTGGCGCTGTTCGAGCATCCCCCCGCTGAGGTCCCGGAGCAGCCCGCCTTCGCGCTGCTGGCGCCGTTTCAGGCGAATATCGATCCGCAGCGCTACGCCGAGGCCATCGGCAGGATCCAGGCCTATATCGCCTCCGGTGACTGCTATCAGGTCAACTATGCGCAGCGCTTCCAGGCCCGCTATCAGGGCGCTCCCTGGCAGGCCTATGGCGCATTGCGGGCTGTCTGCCCAACGCCGTTCGCCGGCTATCTGAGCCTGCCCGGTGGCGGCGCCTTGCTGAGCCTGTCGCCGGAGCGTTTCATCCGGGTCAATGGAGGGCTAGTGGAAACGCGGCCGATCAAGGGCACCCAGCCCCGCGGCCGTGATGCTCAGGAGGATGCCAGCAATGCCCAGGCGCTGCTCGCCAGCAGCAAGGATCGCGCCGAGAACCTGATGATCGTCGATCTGCTGCGCAACGACCTCGGGCGTAGCTGCCGTATCGGCTCGGTGCGCGTGCCCGAACTGTTCGCCCTGGAGAGCTACCCCAACGTGCACCACCTGGTCAGCGCGGTGACCGGTGAGCTGGCCGCTGCCAAGGACGCCCTGGACCTGCTGCTGGGCGCCTTTCCGGGGGGCTCCATCACCGGTGCACCGAAGATCCGCGCTATGCAGATCATCGACGAGCTCGAACCGACGCGCCGTGGACCTTATTGCGGCTCGCTGCTGTACCTGGACGTGCGCGGCGAGATGGACAGCTCCATCGCCATCCGCAGCCTGCTGGCCAAGGACGGCGTGATCAGTTGCTGGGGCGGCGGCGGTATCGTCGCCGACTCGGCCTGGCAGGCCGAGTATCAGGAGTCGATCACCAAGGTGCAGGTGCTGCTCAGTACCCTGGAGCAGAGCTGCCTTCAGGCAAAGCTGTAGATATCCATGCCCAGGGCGCCCAGGGTGAAGCCCTGGTGCTCGATGGCGAAGGTGCCGCCGGCACCGCGGGCGAAGAACAGCGGCAGCAGGTGTTCGTCGCTGGGGTGGTTGCGCCGCGCGTGGGGGGCCTGACGACGGTAGTCGAGCAGTGCCGCCAGATCGTCTTCGCGCAACCGTTCGACCATCCAGTCGCGAAACGCCAGGGCCCAGGGCGCTGCCTCGTCCCCGGTGGAGCGCCAGTCCAGCTCGCCCAGGTTGTGGGTGATGCTGCCCGAGCCGATCAGCAGTACGTTGCGCTCGCGCAGCCCGGCCAGCGCTTCGCCGACCCGCAGTTGCAGCGCCGGACCCTGGCGGCTGGGCAGGGAAACCTGCAGCACTGGAATGTTCGCCTCGGGATAGAGCAGCGACAGCGGCACCCAGCTGCCATGATCGAAAGGCCGGCGCTCATCGGTCTGCGCGGCCAGGCCGGCTGCCCGCAGGCGCTGGACGATGTCCTCGGCCAGCTGTGGATTGCCGGGCGCCGGGTACTGCACCTGGTAGAGCTCGGCAGGAAAGCCGCCGAAGTCATGCCAGGTTGGCGGTTGCGCATTGCTCATCACCTGCAACGCCTCGCTTTCCCAATGGGCCGATACCACCACGATCGCCTCCGGGCGTTGCAGCTGGGCGGCGAGGCGAGTAAGGGCGGGGCCGCTGGCGCCGGGTTGCAGGGCAAGCATGGGCGAACCGTGGGAAATGAACAGGCTGGGCTGCATGGTGGTCTCCTAGTGGCGTCATCATGATCCATCAGCCAAGTTGGCCTAACAACGGCTAAAGTCTGCTCGGTGTTATCTGTTTTCTTGATGGCTTGAGGATAAAACATGCAGGAATCATTCTGGCTGCAACGCTGGCACGCCGATCAGATCGGCTTTCACGCCCGGCAGGTCAATGGCTTGCTACAGCGCCACTGGCCCACGGTGGCCGCAGCGAGCGACGCGCCGGTGCTGGTGCCGCTATGCGGCAAGAGCTTGGACATCGCCTGGCTGGCGACGCGGGGGCATCGGGTGGTGGGCGTGGAATTGGCCGAAGTGGCGGTCGCGGCGTTCTTCGCCGAGCAGGGGGTCGAGCCGCTGATCACCCAGGAGGGGGCTTTCAAGGTTTATCGCCACGGCCGAGTCGAACTGTTCTGCGGCGATTTCTTCGCCTTCGAAGCGCGCCATATGCCCGGCTGCGCGTTGTTCTACGACCGTGCGGCGCTGATTGCGTTGCCGGCCGAGATGCGTGAGCGCTACGTGCGCCACCTGCAGCAGATCCTGCTGCCGGAAAGCCACGGCCTGCTGGTGACCCTGGATTACGATCAGGCGCTGATGGACGGCCCGCCGTTCTCGGTAAGTGACGCCGAGGTGCGCAGCTGGAGCGGCAAAGTATGGGAGAGCGAATTGCTGGAAAGCCAGGATGCCCTGGAGGATCGTTTCAGAGCCCGTGGCCTGTCGCGCATGGATGAGCGGGCTTACCACCTGCGCCTGCTCTGAGGCGAATCGCGGACATGAAAAAGGCGACCCTCGGGTCGCCTTTTCTTCGCGCTTCGATCAGCCCAGGCGACGCAGGGCTTCGATACGCTCTTCCAGCGGCGGGTGGGTCATCAGCAGGCCCGCCAGGCCGTTCTTCAGGCCACCGTTGATACCGAAGGCGGTGAGGCTGTCGGGCATCTGCACCGGCACACCCTGTTCGGCACGCAGGCGCTGCAGGGCGGCGATCATCGCGCCCTTGCCGGCCAGTCGTGCACCGGCTTCGTCGGCCTTGTACTCGCGTTTGCGCGAGAACCACATGACGATGATGCTGGCCAGGATACCGAGTACCAGTTCGGCGAAGATGGTCGCCACGAAGTAGCCGATGCCATGGCCGTCTTCGTTCTTCAGAATCGCCTTGTCGACGAAGTTGCCGAAGATACGTGCGAAGAACATCACGAAGGTGTTCACCACGCCCTGGATCAGCGCCAGGGTCACCATGTCGCCATTGGCCACGTGGCCGATCTCGTGGGCCAGCACGGCGCGCACCTCATCGGGCGAGAAGCGCTCGAGCAGGCCCTGGCTGACGGCGACCAGTGCGTCGTTCTTGTTCCAGCCGGTGGCGAAGGCGTTGGACTCGTAGGCCGGGAAGATACCCACTTCCGGCATCTTGATACCGGCATCGCGCGACAATTCTTCGACGGTCTGCAGCAGCCACTGCTCGTGGCGGGTACGCGGTTGAGTGATGATTTCGGTACCGGTGCTCATCTTCGCCATCCATTTGGACAGGAACAGCGAGACCAGCGAGCCGGCAAAACCAAAGACGGCGCAGAATATCAGCAGGCTGCCGTGGTTCTGGCCGGTGAAGCGATCAACCCCCAGCAGTTTGAGGGTGATGCTGGCGATAACCAGTACCGCCAAGTTGGTAGCCAGGAACAACATAATGCGCATCATGGTGTGAAACGACTCCTCACGAGTAAAGACAGGCTCATTACGGCGGCTATATAAGGGCGCGCCCTATGGCGATTCAACCGAGTCACTATTTCAAACTGTGTCGCCTGGCCCGTCCGCTGCAAACGGTCGTGCATGGGCGACAATGCTTAGATGGGCTTTTTCGCGATTATTTCAATCGCGGCCGAGAAAAACCGCCGCTTGCCAGGCGTGGCCGGCGGGCCGACGGCCCTCAGCCAGACGCAGCCGGGCGCTGTTCGAACAGCTGGCGAGTCAGTCGTGCAATCCGTTCACCATGTTGCTGGGCGAGCGCGTCGCGCAGTTGAAAGGCCAGGGTCGCCTGCACCCGATCCACCGCAGGCGGCACGGCTTCACCCTCGTTGACCGCCCGCGGGATGCCGCGCGACAGGCGCAGGAAGCCCTTCTCGCTCAGCACCGCCTGATCGAGGGCGTCATAGCCGATGGTGGATTCGTAGCGCAGGTAGCCTTCTTCCGCCAGCCACAACAGCGCGCCCAGGCAGGCCTGGTGGCGCTTGCTCGGCAAGCCGAACTCGTCCGGCTCCTCGCGGCCGATCAGGTCTTCCACGTACAGCGAGGCCTTGCGCGGAAAGGCCTGGTAGAGCATCAGCAAGCCGCTGGCGGCATCCTTGTAGAAGTCGTCTATCTGCAGGTCCATGGGCTCGTGCTCTAGCAACGGTGGAGGCGGATGCCCGGGCCGGCATCCGCGCTGGCGCGGGTTACTGGCGGTAGGTCTTGAGGAAGCTGCCGATACGACCGATCGCCTGTTCCAGGTCGTCGACGCGGGGCAGGGTGACCACCCGGAAGTGGTCCGGCCACGGCCAGTTGAACGCGGTGCCCTGGACGACCAGCAGCTTCTCGGAGAGCAGCAGGTCGAGGACAAACTTCTCGTCGTTGTGGATCGGGCAGACCTTGGGGTCGATCTTCGGAAAGGCGTACAGGGCGCCCATGGGTTTCACACAACTGACGCCGGGAATGTCGTTGAGCAGCTCCCAGGTGCGGTTGCGCTGTTCCAGCAGGCGGCCATTGGGCAGCACCAGGTCGTTGATGCTCTGGTAGCCCCCCAGTGCGGTCTGGATCGCATGCTGGCTGGGCACGTTGGCGCACAGGCGCATGTTGGCCAGGATGTCGATGCCTTCGATATAACTCTTGGCCTGATGCTTGGGACCGGAAATGATCACCCAGCCGGAGCGGAAGCCGGCCACCCGGTAGGACTTGGACAGGCCGTTGAAGGTCAGGCACAGCACGTCCGGCGCCAGGGAGGCGGTGGAGATGTGCTGGGCTTCGTCATAGAGGATCTTGTCGTAGATCTCGTCGGAGAAGATCACCAGGTTGTGCTGGCGGGCCAGTTCGACGATGTCCTGCAGCACCTCGCGCGAATACACGGCGCCGGTGGGGTTGTTCGGGTTGATCAGCACCAGCGCCTTGGTGTTCGGGGTGATCTTGGCGCGCATGTCGGCGATGTCCGGGAACCAGCCGGCCTGCTCGTCGCACAGGTAATGCACCGGCTTGCCACCGGAGAGCGCCACGGCAGCGGTCCACAGGGGGTAGTCGGGCGCCGGGATCAGCACTTCGTCAGCGTTGTTGAGCAGCGCCTGCATGGCCATGACGATCAGCTCGGACACACCGTTGCCCAGGTAGATGTCCTCGATGCCGACGCCTTCGATCTGCTTCTGCTGGCAGTACTGCATCACTGCCTTGCGCGCGCTGAACAGGCCCTTGGAATCGCTGTAGCCTTGGGCCGTGGGCAGGTTGCGAATCACGTCCTGGAGGATTTCCTCGGGGGCTTCGAAACCGAACGGCGCCGGGTTGCCGATGTTCAGCTTGAGGATGCGCTGGCCTTCCTCTTCCAGACGCTTGGCGTGCTTGAGCACCGGGCCGCGAATGTCGTAGCAGACGTTGGCGAGCTTGTTGGATTTGCTGACCTGCATGGTGAAGAATCCCGAATCGAAGAAAGGCGGCCTGCAAGGGGCCGAGGCGGCGGCGAGCCGTGGCGGGTTGAGGTGTCGAATCATACGTGTCAGCCTGAGTCGGGCAAAGATACAGATAGGGCTTTTTTATCCCGAGGAGGACGGCCTGTGAGCAAGCTCGAAAAACCCCTGGAAACCTGGCGCGAGGAGCTGACGGACGCGCAGTTCAACGTCTGCCGCCTGGGCGGCACCGAACGGCCGTTCACCGGTGAGTACCACGACAGCAAGGTGCCGGGCGTCTATCAGTGCGTGTGCTGCGGCACGCCGCTGTTCGACTCGGACGCCAAGTTCGACTCCGGCTGCGGCTGGCCGAGTTACTTCCAGCCGCTCGACGACCAGGTGATCACCGAGCTGGACGACTTCAGCCATGGCATGCACCGCATCGAAGTGCGCTGCAGCAACTGTGAAGCCCACCTGGGCCACGTGTTTCCCGACGGCCCGCGGCCGACCGGGTTGCGCTACTGCATCAATTCGGTATCGCTCAAGCACGTGCCGCGCGAGGCGTAAGCGGCAGGCCCGCCATCAGCTGCGTTGATGGCGGGCCTGTTTTTGGGTGAATCAGATTGTGTGCAATTCAATTGCTGGCTACTCTTTTCGCTCCATTCTCGAGAAGAGCGCTGACGCCATGAGCCAAGACCTGCTGGCCATACCTTGCACCACCATCAGCGGCGAGCAGAAGCGCCTGGGCGATTTCGGCGCCAAGGCCATCCTGGTGGTCAATACCGCCAGCCAGTGCGGTTTTACGCCGCAGTACCAGGGGCTTGAAGCGCTCTGGCAGCGCTACCGCGACAAGGGGCTGGTGGTGCTGGGCTTTCCCTGCAACCAGTTCGGCAAGCAGGAGCCGGGCGACGAGCAGGCGATCTCCAGTTTCTGCGAGCTGAATTTTGGCGTGAGCTTCCCGCTGTTTCGCAAGGTGGAGGTCAATGGTGCCGGGGCCCATCCCCTGTTCGTGCAGCTCAAGCGCCAGGCGCCTGGCTTGCTCGGCACCCAGCGGATCAAGTGGAATTTCACCAAGTTCCTGATCAACGGCGATGGTCGTCAGGTCAGCCGTTACGCACCGACCACCAAGCCTGAGGCGCTGCAGGCGGCCATCGACGCGCTCACCGATGGATGACCTGGCCCTCGACCGGCAGCTGTGCTTCAAGCTGTACGCGGCGTCCCGCCAGGTGATACGTGCCTACAAGCCGATGCTCGACGGCCTGCAACTGACCTACCCGCAGTACCTGGTGATGTTGGTGCTCTGGGAGTGGGACGAGGCGGCGCCGGCGCAGCCGACGGTCAAGGCCCTGGGCGAACGCCTGCTGCTCGATTCGGGCACCCTGACCCCGCTGCTCAAGCGCCTGCAGGCGGCAGGCCTGGTGGAGCGCCGGCGTAGCGCCGTGGACGAGCGCGAGATGCACCTGTGCCTCAGCACGCAGGGGCGCGAGCTACGCCGCCGCGTGCCGGTTCTCAAGCAGCAGTTGCTCTGCGAGCATGGCGTCGATACCAGGCAGCTGGAGCCCCTGCGCGCCCAGCTGGACGTGCTGCTGCAGCGCTTGGCCTAGCAGCCGGCCGCCGCTCAGGCGGGCAGCCACTGGTCGAGCAGGGCGAGCAGCTCTTCACGGCGGAACGGCTTGGCCAGGTAGTCGCTCATGCCTGCGGCCAGGCAGCGCTCGCGCTCGTCCGACAGGGCATTGGCGGTCAGCGCGATGATCGGCAACTGCTGCCAGGCCGGGTTTTGCCGAATGCGGCGGCTGGCCTCGTAGCCATCCATGACCGGCATGTTGCAGTCCATTAGCACCAGCTCGAAGGCTTCTTCCTGCAGCCGCTCCAGGGCCTGCTGGCCGTTGTTGGCCAGCACCACCTCGAGGCCCTGTTTGGCCAACATCCCCTTGGCGACCAGCTGGTTGACCGGATTGTCCTCGACCAGCAACACGCGCGCCGGTTTGCGGTCGCTGGGGATCGGCTTGGGCGCGCCAGCCGAGTCGTCGGATGGCCGCTTCAGCGCGTGATTCAGCGCCTGCAGCAGGTGCTGCCGGGTCAGCGGCCTGGCGACCTGTTCCAGGGGCGCGAGCGCTGCAGCCTGGGCGCTGTCCAGGAAACTGCCATAGGCGGTGACCAGGATGATGGGGGTCGCCGTCTGCTGGCGCAGCCTTTCCATGCAGCTGGGGCAGTCGCTGATGATCACGTCGGCGAGGATATCCTCGGCATCCCGGGCGCTGTCCAGGCGGCGGTAGTCCAGCCCCCAGCTGCCGATCAACAGCGGCAGCAATTCGGCCAGGCCGGTGTCGGCAGCGCAGATCGCCAGCACGCGCCCGCGCAACTGCGGAGCCGGCAGCGGCGCTTCCAGGCTTGGCAGCGGCAGAATGGCGCTGAAGCGACTGCCGCTGCCCGGTGTGGACTGCAACTCGAGGGTGCCCTGCATCGCCTCGCAGAGGCGGCGGGTCAGTGCCAGCCCCAGCCCGGTGCCGCCGAACTGCCGGGTGATGTTGGCGCCAGCCTGGGTGAACGGCTGGAAGATGCGCGCCTGGGCATCCTCGGCGATGCCGATGCCGGTGTCGCAGACCTCGATACGGATGCGTTCGCCTTCAGCGCCGATACGGATGTCGACCCGGCCCTCGCGGGTGAATTTCAGGGCGTTGGACAGCAGGTTGCTGACGATCTGGCGGACACGGGTCGGGTCGCCGAGCACCTGGGCAGGTAGCCGGGGATCGATCAGGCAGGTCAGCTCCACGCCGCTCTGGGCATTTTGCGACAGCAGGCTGGCGGTGCCTTCCACCAGGGCGCCGAGGTCGAAGGCGATACGTTCGAGTTCCAGCTGGCCGGCCTCGAATTTCGACAGGTCGAGGATATCGTTGAGCAGGTCCACCAGCACCTTGCCCGAGTCGTGGGCGATGGACAGCTGCTGGCGTTGTTCGCTGTTCAGCGGCCCTTCCAGCGACAGGGCGAGCATGCCCAGCAAGCCATTGAGCGGGGTGCGGATTTCGTGGCTCATGTTGGCCAGGAAGATCGAGCGCGCCTGGGCCATGGCCAGGGCGTCGCGGCGGGCCTGCTCCAGCTCGTGGTTGGAGCGGCTGAGGCGGCTGTTGGCCGCCTTCAGCTCGACGGTGCGCGCCGATACGATGGCCTCCAGTTCGCCCAGGTAGTCGGTCAGGCGATCCTCGGCGGTGCGCCGGTGCTCGATCTCGGTGGCGATGCTGGCGAACTGGCGGTTGGCGACCTTGACCAGTACGCCGATCTCGTCGCTTTCGTGGCCGGGCGGGCAGGGCAGCTGGGTGCGGTCGGGCGTGCGCAAGTCGCGGCCGGCGAGCGCCTGGATCACCTGGGTGAGCGGCTTGGTCAGCATGAAATAGAACAGCACCAGCAGGATCACCGACAGCAGTAGGCTGCGGGTGAAACCGTTGATCATGGTGAGCACCGAGCGCTTGAGAAAGTTGCTGCCGAAGGCATAGGTGTCGATGTCCAGTTGCAGCATGCCGAGCTGTTCGTCCGGCGCGTGATCGACCGAGAGCTTGGTCTCGAAATGGCGGCTGCTGCCGAACAGGAAATCGCTGAACAGCCGGTAGCGGCTCTGCATGGATGGCTGTGTGGCGCTGGCCAGCACTTCGCCGTTGCTGTCGACGATGCGCGCACCGATTACCGCGGGCGAGCGGCGCAAGCCCACCACCAGCTCCTGGGCAAGTTCGGCATCGATGTTGTAGGCGATTCTGGCGGCCGGGTTATGGCTGATCTCCATCAGCGCACGAATCTCGCGGTTGATGGCAGCGTCTTCACTGGCATAATCGACGCCGATCTGCACCAGGCTGAGCAATGCGCCCAGAATGAACGCGACGAGAACGGTGAGGCCGGCCTGCTTGAATGACAGTCGCTGTCTGAGTGGTATTTCCATATTGGGTGGCGCTGTCTCGTTCCGATCGCTGCCCAAGCATAGACGATCTGGCCTGTTTTTCGGCACACCTGCCTCACAGACTGAATACTCGAGGAGCTGCTACGTGGATTCCCGTATTACCGATTTTCTGGGCCGCGCCGAAAGCGTGCTGACCCGCCTCGAACCGCTGTTGCCGGCTGTTCGCGAGCCGCTGGACTGGCGTCATACCCTGGCCGCGCGCTGGCAGCGCGAGGGCCGCTCGGGCTACCTGCAGCCGCTCAAGGTGAGCCTGGACATGAAGCTGTCCGACCTTATCGGCGTCGATACCCAGCGCGAGCAGCTGGCGCGCAACACCCGGCAGTTCGTACAGGGCATGCCGGCCAACCATGCGTTGCTGTGGGGCGCGCGTGGCACCGGCAAGTCGTCGCTGGTCCGTGCCCTGCTGGCCGAGCATGCCGGCGCCGGGCTGCGCTTGATCGAGATCGAGCGTGATCACCTGGCTGATTTGCCGCGGGTGGTCGAGCAACTGATGAAACTGCCGCAGCGCTTCGTTCTGTTCTGCGACGACCTGTCGTTCGAGGCGGGCGAGGGTGATTACCGGGTGCTCAAGAGCGTGCTCGACGGTTCGCTGGAGCGTTCGCCGGAAAACGTGCTGCTGTATGCCACGTCCAACCGCCGGCATCTGGTGCGGGAGCGCGAGAGCGACAACGCCAATACCAGGATGGTCGACGGCGAGCTGCACCCCAACGAGGCCGTCGAGGACAAGATCGCCCTGTCGGATCGCTTCGGCCTGTGGCTTTCCTTCTACCCCTTCACTCAGCAGCATTACCTGGATGTGGTGCACCACTGGATCGAGGTCCAGGCGCAGCAGGCCGGCCTGCAGTGGCAGTGGAGCGAGGAGCTGGAAAAGCTCGCCGTGCGCTGGGCCACCGGCCGTGGTAATCGTAATGGCCGTTGCGCCTATCAGTTCGCCCGCCAATGGGTCGGGCTGCAGTTACTGGAGACTTCGCAATGATCGATTTGAGTCAGACCGGTTCCGGTCTGGACGGTTACGCCCTGATGACAGCCCAGCTGGAGGCCCTGCTGTCTGGCGAGCGGGATTTCATCGCCAATGCCGCCCAGTTCAGCGCTTTCGTCTATCACGAGCTGGAGGGGCTGAACTGGGCCGGTTTCTATCTAGTGAAGGATGACGAGCTGGTGCTCGGCCCGTTCCAGGGCAAGGTGGCCTGCGTGCGCATCGCCTTTGGCCGCGGCGTGTGCGGCGCTGCGGCGGCATCGCGGCAAACCCAGCGGGTGGAGGATGTGCATGCGTTCCCGGGCCATATCGCCTGCGACAGCGCCTCGAACAGCGAGCTGGTGGCGCCCTTGATCAAGGAGGGCCGGTTGATCGGTGTGCTGGATCTGGACAGCCCGCGGGTAGGGCGTTTCAGCGAGGCGGATCAGCGCGGTATCGAAGGCTTGGCCGCCGTGCTGCTGCGCGCCAGTGATTGCTGAGGGCTGAGAGGCGCAGGCCTCTCAGTCGTACAGTGCCTTCTTCTTCCAGTCGCCGTCGTCTTCCATCGACTTGAGCCCCTCGGTCAGCTCGCTGTTGGCGTCGTCGCCAGGTGCCTGTGAGCTGACCAGCATGGCATTGACACGCTCGAGCTGCTTCTGGAATTGCGCCAGGACCGCCTGGTAGCGCGCAGTGTCGGCCTGCTTCTGCAGAAACTGCACGCCGCGCTCCAGGGCCAGCCGCGCGTGCCCGGCCTGTTGCTGCTGCAGCGCCTGTTTGGCCTGGTTGCCGTACAGGTCTATATACAGCTGCACCAGCATATGGCGAATATCCTTGGCCCACTGCTTGGCTTCCTCCACGGGCAGCATGCCGGTCTGCGCCAGTTTGCCGACCTGACCGTGCAGCGCCTCCAGCTGTGCGCGTACCTGAGTGGCCTTGGCATCATCGGTCACATGGAAAGGCGCATTGCGTACCGGAATGTCCTGGCCCAAGGCGATCATCTTGCGCAGTTCCTCGGCCATGGTCAGGTAGACGCTGTCCTGCTTGTCGACTTCCAGGATGCGTTCGGCGAACTGCAGCTGCAGGCGGCACAGCAACAACTTGAGCTCGGGGCTCATGAACTGGCCGGCGAACTGTTCGTTGAGGTCGGCAACACGTCGATAGCGTTCGGCCAGGTCAGCTTTCAGGCGCGATTTCTTGCGCTTGTTGTTTTCGGCCAGTTGATTCAGGTAGGCCAGCAGCACCAACAGCGTGATACCGCCGATTATCGCCATGGTGATCACGAGCGAGGACATCGTCTTAACCTCTCGAATGCCGTTGTGCAGGGCGCAGCGACCCGCGAGCCGGGGCTGCCTGTCAATGCCGACCAGTTTACTCGCGTTCTGCCATCATTGCGCGCATTAGGCGAGGGCGCGCGACGCCGGCCTGCTGCATTAAAGCAGGCAGCATTGGTTTGTACTGCGCGCGCGATGCCGGAATCCGGGTGAAGTCGTTGATTTTAAAAAATTTTATATGAGAGGTTGACGAGTGTTGAAAGGCTCCATAGAATGCGCGCCACTTCCACGGTAATGCTGAAAAGCACAGCGGGGAAGCCGGAAATTCCGGGCAATGTCCCCTTCGTCTAGTGGCCTAGGACACCGCCCTTTCACGGCGGTAACAGGGGTTCGAGTCCCCTAGGGGACGCCACTTCCAAAAGAAGTGGAGCAGCAAAAGATTGCGGGAATAGCTCAGTTGGTAGAGCACGACCTTGCCAAGGTCGGGGTCGCGAGTTCGAGTCTCGTTTCCCGCTCCAGATTCTGGATCCAGCCTGGCAGCTGGATCTCGGTAAGAAGTTCCAGGTCCCCTTCGTCTAGTGGCCTAGGACACCGCCCTTTCACGGCGGTAACAGGGGTTCGAGTCCCCTAGGGGACGCCAATTTGTTGTAAATGCGGGAATAGCTCAGTTGGTAGAGCACGACCTTGCCAAGGTCGGGGTCGCGAGTTCGAGTCTCGTTTCCCGCTCCAAATAAACGAAAACGCCGCTCAATCGAGCGGCGTTTTCGTATCTGCGTTTCGGCGCTGAAAAGAGCCCGCCAGCATTTGGATTGTTGGCGGGCTTTTTTCGTCAGTGGCGGCTGATTGGTGCCGGCATTGGCAGCGGCTGCGTTTACTGGTTTCTGCCGATCAATCTAGCCATGCATGCTCGGGATGACATGGGGTTTGTAGTTTTCCGCACCTCGAACCCTGTAGCTATCTCGAAAGAGTCAGGGTACCGCTGCGTCTGTTCGCTATGTCAGGAAGACCACGCGCCGCAGCCAGGTGTGCTTGCCTGGGGTGCGGATGACACCAAGTTCATCGAGGTCATCGCGAAATCGGGCTGTGCGCCTGTCGATAGGGCAGTGGGCTAAGGCGATCTGCTGGCGAGCCCGTCATCACCTTTCGCGCTGCAGTCAAGGTCCAGAGTGCCGCCATGCAGGTCGGCCAGCGAGGCAGAGGCCCGACGCTGTCCAGGCGTCGTTGGAAACTGATCAGGCAGTCGACCTCTGGCGTTCATTCGGCAAGTTCGGGAACACCGTGCCGAGATAGGCTACGGTTTTCTGAACCTCGCCAAAGGTGGCACTGTGCTGGGGCAGGCGCCCCAGGCAAGGCGCCGGTGAAGAACCGTGGCGCCATGATGAACAGATGGCAGGGCGGTAACCTGTTCACCCCGCGCAGTTGCTATAACCCCAGCTGTTTTAACGCACTTATTCAATAGCCTCTGGGTAGGCATAACGGCGCCTAACTGGCATAACCTCACGCCTCTAACTTATGGCTTCTCGCTATCATTGCAATGAGAAGTGTTTGCATTCAGGATTGGCGCTCCCTGCCAAGAGCGTGACCTCACATGGAATGTTCTCAACAGTCATTGCCGGCCTCGGGTCGAAGAGGTTTTCGGCCGTCCTTTGCCGCGAATGCATCTGCTTATCGCCGTGCCGCTGCGGCCATTGATCGCAACGCGTTGCTGGCAGCCTATCAGGCTCAGCGTCATTCGTTGCTCAATGTGGCGACACGCATACTGGGCTGTCGCAGCAGAGCCGAAGATGTCCTGCAGGATGCCTTTCTCAAATTGTGGGAGGGCAACCTCAATCTTTCCCGGGTGGAGGCGCCCGAGCGCTACCTGAGTCGTCTGGTGCGCAATCTGGCCATCGATCATCTGCGCCGCTTGCAGCTGGAGCAGCGCTACGGAGCTGTTTCCGAGCTGGCGGATCTGCAGCCCTCGGAGATTTCCCCGGAGCAGGCCGTAGGCGGGCAGCAGGCGGTGCGCCGGTTGCTTGATGCCCTGGCCGAGCTGACCCCGCGCATGCGGCGAGTTTTCACCCTCAGTCAGTTGGATGGTCTCACCCAGCGCGAGGTGGCGACTCGACTGGGTGCGTCCCCGGCGCTTATCAATCTGATCTTGCGCGATACCCTGGGGCATTGCCGTGTTCGACTCGACGGGCATTGCTCGCGTAACTGTCCCCTGACCAAGAGGTTGTGAATGAAGCTGCTGCGTCTGGTTTTTCACGAATATCGCTGGTCTATCACGCTGGTGCTGGGGCTTAGCCTGAGCAGCGCTTTGCTCAGCGTGGCGGTGATCGCCTTCATCAACCAGCGCATGCTCACGCCAGCGGGCAATCCGGGTGAGGCACTGGGGCAGTTCATCGCCTTGCTGGCGTTACTGCTGGTGCTGGCCTCGGCGGCGCAACTGTCACTGACGGCGCTGGGCCACCGTTTCGTCTACCGCATGCGGCGTGCCTTGGTGAAGCGGGTGCTGGACACCAGCATCGAACGCCTGGAGATCATCGGTGGCTCCCACATCATCGCCAGCCTGTCGAGCGATATCCGCAACATCACCCTGGCCTTCGTGCATCTGCCCGAACTGATTTACGGCAGTGTCCTGACGCTGGCGGCATTCGCCTATCTGGCCTGGCTGTCGCCCGGCCTGTTCGTCACCACGCTGCTGTGGATGAGCTTTACCCTCGGCGTCGGCTGGCTGCTGGTCGGTCGCCTCAATCACCACCTGCGCATGTTGCGTGAGTCCGAGGATCAACTCTACGGGGATTACCAGGCAGTGATCGATGGGCGTAAGGAACTGACCCTCAACCGCGATCGCGCTCAGCGCCTATACGAAGACGAGTTCGACCTCAGCGCTCGCGCTTATCGCGATCACGTGACCCTGGCCGACCGTTACCACGGCCTTGCCAGCAACTGGGCCAACATCATGGTGCTGGGCACCATCGGCCTGGTGTTCTACCTGGCCAATGGTCTGGGGTGGGCCTCCACAGCGGTGGCCTCGACCTATGCGCTGACCATTCTGTTCATGCGGACGCCGCTGGTCTCGGCAGTGGCAGCGATCCCGGCACAGATCGCCGGTCGCGTGGCGCTGGACAAGGTGGAATCGCTGGCGCTGGCGCCCCATGTGGAGGCCTTCGAGCACCCGGCCGACCCCTTGAGTGGCCAGTGGCAGGTGCTGGAGTTGCACGAGGTGGAGTATCGCTATCCGGCGCAGGACGGTGAGCCCGGCTTTGACGTGGGGCCGGTCAGCCTTCGCCTTGAACGCGGCGAGACGGTGTTTCTGGTCGGTGGCAACGGTAGCGGGAAGTCTACTCTGGCGCGTCTGCTGACCGGGTTGTACATCCCGCAGCGCGGCGAGATCCGCGTCGACGGCCGGGTGATCGGAGCGCAGGACTGGTCGGCCTACCGTCAGCTGTTCGCATCGGTGTTCACCGACTACCACCTGTTCTCGCAGCTGCTTGGCCCGCAGGGTGTGGCAGCGTCTGATGAAGAACTCGATCACTGGCTCGGCAGCTTGCACATGCGCCACAAGGTGCAGGTGGCGGCAGGGCGCTTGCGCGACACGCGCCTGTCGGCCGGTCAGCGCAAGCGTTTGGCCCTGCTCCTGGCGCTGCTCGAAGCGCGCGATATCCTGCTACTCGACGAGTGGGCCGCCGATCAGGATCCGCTGTTTCGCCAGGTATTCTACCGCGAGCTGTTGCCGCAGTTGAAAGCCGCCGGCAAGACCGTATTCGCCATCAGTCACGACGACCACTACTTCGATCAGGCTGACCGCCTGCTGAAGATGGATAGTGGACAGCTCTATGAGTTGCAGGGCGAACATCGCGCCCGGGCCAGTCGCAACGCGCTACTGGAGATCGGTGGCGCCGCTCATTCCTGAATAGTGTTTTCCTTGTTGCGCCCGCTTGATGCGGGCGCAGTTGTTGTTGCCGGAGTGATTTCACAGTCCGCAGGCAATTGCCCCTAAACATTCCTCTCCCTCGTTCGTCAGTGTTAATGAGAATGTTTTCCAGTTTATTCCGGCTGGCGAACCGCCCATTCAGTACGCAGATATCGGGAGGATTTATGGGGCTCGTTTACGACTATATCGGGGTTGGCTTCGGGCCCTCTAACTTGGCACTCGCCATTGCTACCGAAGAGTTCGCGCAGCGCAGTGGACGAGAGCCCAGCGTCTGCTTTATTGAGCGCAAGCCTTCATTCAACTGGCATGAAGGAATGCTGATCGACGGTTCGAGCATGCAGATATCCTTCCTCAAGGATCTCGCCACGCTGCGCAACCCGGCCAGCCGTTTCACCTTCATCAGCTACCTCAAGGCATGCGGGCGCCTGGAGGACTTCATCAACCTGAACACCTTCTATCCCAGCCGCGAGGAGTTCAACGACTACCTCGGCTGGGCCGCCGATGCATTCGCCGGGCAGGTCCATTACGGCGAAGAGGTGACCAGCATCGAACCGCTCTACAGCGCCGGCGTCTGTGCCGGCGTCGAGGTGGTTTCGCGCGGTGCGGATGGGCAGAGCACGCGGCGCCGCGGGCGCAACCTGGTGCTGGGTATCGGCGGTGTGGCACAGATCCCGGCGGCCTTCGCCGGCCTGGCTGATCCACGCATTGTGCATTCCTCGCGCTACCTGGGCGTGCTCGATACCTTGTTGGGCGATGGCAGTCATCCACGTCGGGTCGCCGTCATCGGGGGTGGGCAGAGCGCAGCAGAAATCTTCCATGATCTGGCGGGCCGCTTCCCGCAGGTCGAGGCCAGTCTTTTGATACGCGGCGGCAGCCTCAAACCCTCCGATGACAGCCCGTTCGTCAACGAGATATTCAATGCTGACTTCACCGACCGCATCTTCGCCCAAGGCCCTGAGCAGCGCGCGCGGATGCTGAGGGAGTACCGCAACACCAACTATTCGGTGGTCGATCTGGAGCTGATCGAGAAAATCTATCACCTGTTCTACCAGCAGAAGGTTCGCGGTCGGCACCCCCATCGTTTGCTCACCCATCGCGAAGTCATGGCCGTTGCCACCGACGACAACGGTGTGGAGTTGAGCCTGCGTAACACGGTGGGCGGCGATCAGCACAGCGAGCGATTCGATGTGGTGATCCTCGCCACCGGCTATCGCCGTGATTATCACCGCACTCTCCTGGAGGGCTTTGCCGACTACATCGAGGGCGATGCGGTCGACCGTCAGTACCGCTTGTCACTGCGTGCTGGCTGCCAGGCACAGATTTTCCTGCAAGGCAGCTGCGAGGGCAGCCATGGCCTCAGCGACACCCTGCTGTCGGTACTGGCCCTGCGTTCCGAGGAGTTGGTCACCTCGATGTTCGCGGAGCCCTCCGGCACGCAGGTGCGCGAGTCGCTGCGTCTGGCCGCTGCATCGCTCAGCTAACCGACTGACGCAGGTTTTTCCTACTTTCGCGAGCGGCTCGGCAGTCCTTGCCAGGCCGCTGCGCAGGCACGAGTTTTCACGGGTGACAAGATGAGATCGATGGTGGATCAGGCGCAGCACTTTGCCGACATTCTGGACTATCACGCCGAGCGCGCGCCGGGCCGGGTGGCCATCCGGCATATCGTGGCGGATCAGGGCGAGCCACTATTGACGACCTATGGCGAACTGCGTGAACAGGCGCTGGCCGTCGCCGGCCTGCTGCAGCAGCGCCTGGGCTGTCAGGCGGAGGAGCGTTGCGTGCTGATGCTGCCCAGTGGCGCCGAGTACGCTGCCGCCTTCTTCGGTTGCCTGTACGCCGGTGTGATCGCGGTGCCGGCCTTCCCGCCGGAGAACAACCGGCAGATGCATATCGAGCGCCTCACCGGCATTCTGCTCGATGCCCAGCCCGCAGTGGTGCTGGCGCCGTGCGAGGTGATCCAGCGTTGCCAGGCGGATCTGCAGCCGCTGCTCGCGCCCGATGCAAAGATGATCGCCATCGAGGATGTCGATGCCCACGACCGCGCTGGCTACCAGCCGCGTTTGATTGCCAGCGATGCGCTGGCTTTCCTGCAATACACCTCGGGCTCCACCCGTGCGCCCAAGGGGGTGATGGTCAGCCACGCCAACCTGCTCGCTAACGAGCGCAGCATGAACCGGGGCTTCAATGCCATTGAGGAGGAATCCTGGGTCAGCTGGCTGCCGCTGTACCACGACATGGGGCTGATGGCCGGGCTACTGCTGCCGGTTCTGCACGGCGGTACCCTGACGCTGATGGCACCGAACTTCTTTCTCGCCAGGCCGGCGCGCTGGTTGCAGGCCATCAGCCAATACGGGGGCACTTTCTCCGGCGGGCCGGATTTTGCCTATCGCCTGTGCGCCGAGCGTGTGCCACAGAGCAGCCTGGAGACACTCGATCTGAGTAGCTGGCGTCTGGCGTTTTCTGGCTCCGAGCCTATCCGGTTGGACACTCTGCAGGCCTTCAGTCAGCGTTTCGCGGAGGTGGGTTTTCGTGCTCAGGCGCTGGCGCCGAGCTACGGATTGGCCGAAGCGACGCTCTATGTCTGCACCGACGCCGCTGAGCGCGAACCGCAGGTGGAGGCGTTCGCCAGCAAGACAGCTGGCCAGGCGGGCAGCCGCCTGCCGGCTTGTGGCTGGAGCGATGCGCAGCACCCGCTACGCCTCGTCGAGCCGCAGACGCTGGAGGTGCTGGGGGATGATCAAGTCGGCGAAATCTGGGTTGCCGGGCCGAGCATCGCCCAGGGTTACTGGCGCAACCCTGAGGCGACTGCCGAGGCCTTCGTCGAGCGTGATGGCCGGCGCTGGCTGCGTACCGGCGACCTGGGCGTGGCGCGCGAGGGTCAGCTGTTCATCGCCGGGCGCCTGAAGGATCTGATCATTCTCAATGGTCAGAATTTCTACCCGCAGGACATCGAGCAGGCCCTGGAGCAGGACATCGAGCTGCTGCGCCAGGGGCGTATCGCCGCTTTTGCCGTCACAGACGAGCAGGGGCTGGAGGGTGTCGGCCTGGCCTTGGAGATCAGCCGCAATGTGCGCAAGCTGATCAGTGCCGAGATGATCTGCCAGCGCATCGCCGATGGCATGGGTGCGCGCTTCCAGTTCGCTCCGCAACTGATTCTGCTGCTCGAGCCAGGCACCTTGCCGCGTACCACCAGCGGCAAGCTGCAGCGCTCGGCCTGCCGCAGCGGCTGGCAGAATGGTAGCCTGGCGACCTTCGCCCAGTGGCACAAGGGGCGCCTGCAAGGTGCCGATGCGACAAATCCGCTGCCGCAGCCCAGCGTCGTACTGCCGCAGGTGCAGCAGGCCTGGCAGGAGGTGCTGGGCTGCACGGATCTGGGGCATGACGATCACTTCTTCGCGCGTGGCGGCGACTCGGTGGGCGTGATGCAGGTGCTGGCGCGCCTCAACGCCGAGCTGGGCCTGGAGCTGCAGGCCGACAGCCTGTTCGAACGGCCGCGCCTGGGTGAATTCAGTGCGTGGGTCGCGGCGCAGCCGCGCACGGCCCGGCAGGTGCCGCCCCTGCAGGCCGAGGTGCGTGACGCGCAGTGCGTGCAATCCTATGCGCAGCAGCGCCTGTGGTTTTTCGAGCGCTTGCAGGGTGACGCCAGTGCCTACCGGCTGGGCGGCGAACTGCGCTTTCAGGGCCAGCTCGACGAGACGGCGCTACAGCGCAGCTTCGATGACTTGGTAAGCCGCCACGAGAGTCTGCGCACGCGCTTCGCCGCTGGAGAAGAGGACGGCTTGCCGCTGCAGCGCATCGATCCCCCATTTAGGGTCAACCTGGCGCGTTTCGATCTGCGTGGCGAGCTGGATGGCGAGGCGGCACTGGCGCGCCTGCGCGAGTCGAGGATGAACCTGCCGCTGGATCTGCAGGAAGGCCCCTTGTGGCATCTCGCCCTGGTACGGGTGAGTGAGGACGATCAGCGCCTGCTGCTGGTAATGCACCACATCATCTGCGACGGCTGGTCGATTCAGGTACTGATCCGCGAGTTCGCCCAGCTCTATGCCGCTCATGTCCTCGGCCAGACGCCGAACCTGCCGGCACTGCCGGTGCAGTACGCCGACTACGCGATCTGGCAGCGGCGCTGGCTACAGGCGGGCGAAGGTGAGCGCCAGCTGACTTATTGGAAGCAGCAGCTGGGCGATGAGCAGCCGTTGCTGCAACTGCCTGCCGACCATCCGCGCCCGGCGCGGCAGAGCCACCGCGGTGCGCGCCACGCCATTCGTCTCGATGAGGCGCTGAGCCAGCGTCTGCACGCGTACGCTGCTGATCAGGGCGTCACTCTGTTCATGCTGCTGCTGGCCGCCTTCAAGGTGCAGCTGCAGCGTTACAGCGGCCAGCGCGATATCCGCGTCGGCGTGCCCAGTGCCGGGCGCGTGTGCCGGGAGACCGAGGCGCTGATCGGCTTCTTCGTCAACACCCAGGTGTTGCGCAGCCAGTTCGGCGGCGAGCACAGCTTCGCCGATGTGGTGGCCCAGGTGCGGGCAGCGGCCCTCGGCGCGCAGGATCACCAGTTGCTGCCCTTCGAGCAACTGGTCGAGGCGCTGGCGCCGCAGCGCAGCCTGAGCCACAACCCGCTGTTCCAGGTGAAGTTCACCCAGCAGTTCGCCTTGGCTCAGGATCTGGCCCTACCCGGCGTAAGCCTCAGCGCGCGCCAGCTCGACGAGCAGGCCGCACACTTCGACCTGGGGCTGGATATTACCGACCTGCCCGAGGGTATCGAGGCTGCCTTCACCTATGCCCAGGATCTGTTCGACGCCGAGCGCATCAATGCATTGGCTGCCGATTTCGAGCAGCTGCTGGAGCAACTGCTGGCGCAGCCGCAAGCGCCGCTGGCCAGCCTGCAACTGACGGTACAGCCCTCGCAGGTGGTGGGCGTCGAGTGCAGGTTCGCCGCTGCGACGGTGCTCGATCTGTGGCAGCCGCATGTGCACGGCGAGGCCGTGGCTCTGATGCACGATGGCGTGCCCTGCAGTTTCGCCATGCTGGAAGCCCAGGCTAATCAGCTGGCACAGCATCTGCTCGCCCTAGGGGTGGCGCCGGAGCAGCGCGTCGCCCTGTGCCTACAGCGTTCGCCGTCTTTCGTCATCGGCCTGCTGGCTGCGCTCAAGGTCGGGGCTGCCTTCGTGCCACTCGATCCGGCCTGGCCAGCGCAGCGCCAAGCGTTCGTCCTGGCCGACAGCGCCTGTGTGGCATTGCTCTGTGAATCCGTATCGGCGCAATCCTTCGCCGGCCCGAAGCTGGACTTCAGCGCCGATGCGCCGTGGCGCCAGCAGCCCAGCGAAGCGCCAACGGTGCTGGTGCATCCGCTACAGGCAGCCTATCTGATCTACACCTCCGGCACCACCGGCCAGCCCAAGGGCGCAGTGATCAGCCATGGGGCGCTGGCCGACTACGTACAGGGCATGCTCGAACAATTGGCTCTGGCGCCTGAGGCGAGCATGGCGATGGTGTCCACCGTTGCGGCCGACTTGGGCCATACCGTGCTGTTCGGCGCGCTGCTGTCCGGGCGTACCCTGCACCTGCTGAGCGCGGAAACCGTGGCCGATGCCGATAACCTTGGGGATTACCTGACCACGCAGCAGGTCGGCATTCTCAAGATCGTACCCACCCATTTGGCTGGCCTGCTGCAGGCCGGCGCAGGTGAGCGGGCGATACCTGCGCATGCTCTTATCTTTGGTGGCGAAGCCCTGCCGGCCGAACTGGTGAAGGAGGTCAAGCGTCTGCGCCCGCAGTGCCGGGTGATCAATCACTACGGGCCCAGCGAAACAACGGTCGGCGTGCTGACTCACGAAGTCGCGGACGTCGAGCTGGCAGCACTGGGCGGCGTGGTGCCGATTGGCCGGCCATTGCCCAACGTCCGCGCCCTGGTGCTGGACGCGGCCCTGACGCCGCTGCCGCAGGGTGCGGTCGGCGAGCTGTACCTGGGTGGGCCTGGCCTGGCACGCGGTTATCTCGATCGTCCGGGGCTGACGGCGGCGAGTTTCCTGCCCGATCCCTTCGCCAAGGGTGAGCGTCTGTATCGCACCGGCGACCGTGCGCGCCTGCTGGCCGACGGGCGTATCGAGTTTCTCGGGCGCAGCGATGATCAGGTAAAGGTGCGCGGTTATCGCGTCGCCCTCGGCGAGATCGTGGCGCAGCTGCGCGGCCTGGCGGGCATCGCCGATGCCCATGTGCAGCTGGACGAACGTGGCCAGTTGCTCGCCTATGCGGTCGCGCAGGCGTCTTCTCTCAACCCCGCGCAGGTGCAGGCACAACTGGCCGAGCGCCTGCCGGATTACATGCTGCCGAGCCATGTGCTGCTGCTCGAACGCTTCCCGCTGACCGCCAATGGCAAGCTCGATCGTCAGGCGCTGCCGCAACCGCAGGCGGCAGAGCAGGGCTTCGAGGCGCCGCACGAGGGCATCGAGACGCAACTGGCAGCGCTCTGGCAGCAGGTGCTGAAGGTCGAGCACGTCGGTCGGCACGACAACTTCTTCACCCTTGGCGGCGACTCCATCCTCAGTCTGCAGATCATCGCCCGGGCGCGGCGCCAGGGCATTCGCCTGACGCCCAAGCAACTGTTCGAGAAACAGACCATTGCTGAGCTGGCGCAGGTCGCCGTAGTTGCAGAGACGCCGGTGGCACCCGCAAGTGCCAGCGCAGAGGTGACGCACAGCTTCGCCCTGACGCCGATCCAGGCGCGCTTCTTCGGCCAGCCTCCGGCGCGCATCGGCCACTGGAACCAGGCTTTGCTGCTGGCGGCGGACGAGCCGCTCGACGCTCGTGCGCTGGCTGAGGCGCTGCAGGCCGTGGTGCGTCATCACGCCAGCCTGCGCCTGAGTTTTCAGCAGGACGCGCAGGGCAACTGGCAGCAGCGCTATCGTGGTGCGCAGCCGGTGCAGGAGCTGCTGTGGGTCTGTCAGGTGGCCGCCGCCGATGACCTGCCGGCGCTGTGCGACGAAGCCCAGCGCAGCCTGGATATCGAGCGCGGCCCGCTGCTGCGCGCGGTACTGGCCCAGTTGCCGGACGGGCGCAATCGCCTGATGCTGGCTGTCCACCATCTGGCGGTCGATGGCGTGTCCTGGCGCGTGCTGCTCGACGATCTGCAGCAGGCCTATGCGCAGCGACTGGCCGGAGAGACGATTAGTCTCGCGGCCGTTGCGACCAGCTTCCAGCAATGGTCGGCGCATCTGCAGACCCTGGCGGGCAGCCCGCAGCTGGCAGCACAACTGGAGTACTGGCAGGGTTTCAGCGCCGCCGCAGCCTGTTTGCCCTGCGAACGGCCCGAGGGCAGCGCCAAGGTCGCCGATGCCGGCCAATTGCATCTGACGCTCGACGCTTCCTCCACTGCGCGCCTGCTCGGCGAAGTGCCAGCGGCCTACCGCACGCAGATCAACGATGTGCTGCTGGCGGCGTTGGCCCAGGCCTTATGGCAGTGGAGCGGTCGCCGGCGCACGGTGATCAGCCTGGAGGGCCATGGCCGCGAGGAAGATCGGCTCGATCTGAGCCGCACGCTGGGCTGGTTCACCAGCCTGTACCCCGTGACGCTGCAGGCCAGCGATGACTTGAACGCTACCCTCAAGCTGGTCAAGGAAGGGCTGCGTCAGGTGCCGGACAAGGGCATCGGCTACGGCGTACTCAAGTACCTGGCCAAGGCCCCGCTGGAGGAACTGACTGGCCAGGGGCTGACCTTCAACTACCTGGGCCGTTTCGATGACCAGGCCAGTGCACGCTGGCGTCTGGCCAACGAAGCGAGCGGCGCGCCACGCGACGGCAGCGGCCCGCTGGCCAATGCCCTGGCCATCGACGGTCAGGTGCGTGGTGGTTGCCTGCAACTGGCACTGACCTATAGCCGCGCGCGTTTCGAGGCGAGCACCGTCGAGCGTCTGCTGCGTTTGTATGACCAGGCGCTGCGGCAGTTGATCGAGCATTGTTGCGCGCCCGGAGCCGGCGGCCTGACACCTTCCGATTTCCCTCTGGCAACGCTCGGTCAGGCGCAACTCGACGCCTTGCCTTATGCGCCGCAGCAGATCGAGGATCTGTTCCCGCTGGCGCCGATGCAGCAGGGCATCCTCCTGCACAGCCAGCTGGAGCGGGGCAGCGGCATCTACCTGATGCAGGACCAGTATGCCGTGGCCAGTGCGCTGGATGTGGAAGCCTTCACCCATGCCTGGCAGCAGGTGGTGCAGCGTCACCCGGCGCTTCGCACAGCTTTCTGCAATCTCGACGACACACCGCATCAGCTGGTGCTGCGCCAGGTGCCTTCGCCCGTGCAGTTCCTCGATTTCAGCGAGCTGCCGCGCGATGAAGCCGAGGCCAGGTTGCAGGCAATCCTGGACGAGGAGCGTCAGCTTGGCTTCGACTTCACCCGGGCGCCGCTGCTGCGCCTGCGCCTGGTGAAGTTCGCCGAGGCCGATCTGCGCATCGTGCAGAGCCATCACCATGTCCTGATCGACGCCTGGTGCCGGGGCCTGATGCTGGCCGAGTTCTTCGCCCAGTACCGCGCTAGCCTGCTTGGGCGCAGCCTGCAACTGCCGCCGGCGCGACCCTATCGCGACTTCATCGCCTGGCTCGCACGTCAGGACGAGGCGGCCAGCCGTCGCTACTGGCAAGACGAGTTGGCCGGCTTCGACACGGTCACGCCACTGCCTTATCGCCACCAGCAGGGCGAGGCGGGTATGCGCGATGTCAGCCTGGCGCTCGACGCGGCGCAGACCTGCGCTCTGGCCGAGCAGGCGCGGCGCCATCAGTTGACCATCAACACCTTCGTCCAGGCTGCCTGGGCGCTGCTGTTGATGCGCTACAGTGGGCGTGATGACGTGCTGTTCGGCGTCACCGTGGCCGGTAGGCCTACCGAACTGGAGGGTATCGAGGAGGCGCTGGGGCTGTTCATCAACACCTTGCCGCTGCGCGTGCAGCTCCCGGGTGCGGACTCGACCGGGCTGCAATTGCTGCAAGCGCTGCAGGCGCAAAATGCCGGCATGCGTCAGCATGAGCAGCTGTCCCTGGCCGAGGTGCAGAACCTCGCCGACACCCCGCGCGGCCAGCCGCTGTTCGACAGTCTGTTCGTATTCGAGAACGTGCCGCTCGGTGGCGAAGTGCAGCAGGCCGTTGAGACCTACCGCATCACGCCGTTGGCCAACCGTACCCATACCAACTACCCCTTGACCGTGGTGCTGCTGCCGGGCTCCAGTTTGACCCTGCAACTAAGCTTCGATACTCAGCAGTTCGCCTTGGCCGACATGCAGGTGCTGGTCGAGCATTTCCGTCGTTTGCTACTGCAGTTGAGCGAGGCCCCGCAACATCCGCTGAGCGCATTGCGTCTGCTCGATGATGGCGAGCGCGACGCCCTGAGCCAACTGGGGCAGGGCCAGACGCAACCCCAGTGGTATGCACAGAGTTACCTGGCGCGCTTCGAGGCCCAGGTCGAGCAGCATGGCGCCCGTACCGTGGCCCGCTGTCAGGGGCAGACGCTGTCCTACCTCGAGCTCAACGAGCGGGCCAACCGTATCGGTCACGGCCTGATCGAGTGCGGTGTGCAGTTCGATGACGTGGTGGCGCTGTATGCGCCCCGTGACCTGCCACTGCTGAGCCTGATCATCGGCGCATTCAAGGCCGGTGCCGCCTACCTGGCGCTGGACGAGCGCCATCCGCCGGCGCGCAGCGCACGCATGCTGACCAGCAGCGCCGCACCGGTGCTGATCACCCCGCGCGAGCAGCTGGCGCAGGTTCAGGCGATGCTCGCCGAACTGCCCCAGCCGCCGCGCGTGCTGGTCTATGAAGACTTGCTGGAGCATAGCCGCAGCGACAATCCCGGGCGCTATGCCGGCCCCGAGCACTTGGCCTACCTGATCTACACCTCCGGCTCCACCGGCGAGCCAAAAGGGGTGATGGTCAGCCAGCGCGGCATGCTCAACAACCAGTTGGCCAAGGTGCCTTATCTGCAACTCGGCGAAGCGGACGTGATCGCCCAGACTGCCGCCACCGGCTTCGATATCTCGGTCTGGCAGCTGCTCACCGCGCCGCTGTTCGGTGGCGCGCTGGAGATCATCCCCGATGCCATCACCCATGACCCGCAGGCCCTGCTCGCGTGCGTCGCTGATACCGGGGTGAGCGTGCTGGAGGCGGTGCCGGCGGTGATCGACGGCATGCTCGAAGCGTCGCCCGTGGCGCTGCCGGCACTGCGCTGGCTGTTGCCCACCGGCGAGGCGCTGAGCCATGAGCTGGCCACGCGCTGGTTCGCCCGCTACCCGCAGGTACCAATGATCAACGCCTACGGCCCGGCCGAGTGCGCCGATGACGTGGCGCTGTACCGTCTGGACGCGGTTCCGCCGCGGCGACAGCCCATCGCCATTGGCCAGCCGACCGACAACAACCGCCTGTACGTGCTGGGCGGCGACCTCGAGTTGCTGCCCAGCGGTGTGGTCGGCGAGCTGTACATCGGTGGCACCGGTGTGGGCCGTGGCTATGCCGCGCGCCCGGGGCTGACGGCCGAACGCTTTGTGCCCGACCCCTTCGGCGCACCTAGCGAGCGCCTGTATCGCAGCGGCGATCTGGCGCGCTGGAACGCCGAGGGCCAGCTCGAATACGTCGGCCGGGTGGACTTCCAGGTGAAGATCCGTGGCCAACGTATCGAACTGGGCGAGATCGAGGCCTGTCTGCTGGCCAGTGCGCCGCTGCGTCAGGCAGTGGTGGACGCCCACGAGGGCGCCGCCGGTACGCAGCTGATCGCCTATGGCGTGGCCGAAGCCGGCCAGCAGGTTGAGGTGCAGGCGCTGCGTGAGGCGCTGGCTGCGCAGTTGCCAGCCTTCATGGTACCGGCGCAGATCATCCTGTTGCCGCGCCTGCCGCTCAACGCCAACGGCAAGCTGGATCGCCGCGCGCTGCCGGCACCACAGGTGCAGGCACACAGTTTCGAGGCGCCACAGGGTGAGCTGGAGCAGCACTTGGCACAACTCTGGCGCGACCTGCTCAAGGTGGAGCAGGTCGGCCGTCACGACCACTTCTTCGAACTCGGCGGCCACTCGCTGCTCGCCACCCGCCTGCTGGCGCTGATCCGCGAAACACGGGGAGTCACGGTGCCGCTGGCACAGGCCTTCGAGGCCACCACCGTGGCCGCCATGGCCAGCCTGATCCGCAACCTGGAAAACCAGGCTCTCAATGATGAACGCCTGGACGCGCTCGACGACCTGATGAGCGCTCTGGAGGAAATTCAGTGAATCTGTTGCATGACAAAGCCCTGCTGCTGTCGCGTCGCTTTCTCGGCCTGGGGCCGCAGCAGCGCCGCGCCTTCCTCGACAAGCTGCGCGAACAGGGGCTCGACGCCTCGGCGCTGCCGATCCCGCCGGGTGCGGCCGATGCCGAGGGCAGCGTGCTCTCCTACGCGCAGCAGCGCCTGTGGTTCCTCGAACAGCTACAGCCGGGTAACAGCGCCTATCACCTGCCGGGCGCCCTGCAATTGCAGGGGACATTGGACGAGGCCGCGCTGCTGGGCGCCTTCGGCGATCTGGCGCAGCGTCACCCGAGCCTGCGCACGCGCTTCTTCGCCGATGCCGACGGCAACCCGCGCCAGTGCGTCAAAGCAGCGCCGGCACTGACCCTGGAACCGCTGCACGGCGATGACTTTGCCGCCCTGGCGCGGGAGTTCGCCCAGCGCCCGTTCGACCTCGAGCAGGCGCCGCTGTGGCGCATCGGTTTGCTGCGCCAGGATGAGCAAAGGCATGTGCTGCTGGTTTGTCTGCACCACATCATCGCCGACGGCTGGTCGATCCAGCTGTTGTTGACCGAACTGGCGCAGTTCTACCGCGCGCGCGTGCAGGGCGAACCTGCCACTCTCGCTGAGCTGCCGCTGAGCTACGCCGACCACGCCCTGTGGCAGCGCGCCTGCCTGGATGCCGGTGAAGGCGAGCGGCAACTGGCCTACTGGCGTGAGCAACTGGGCGACGAGCAGCCGCTGCTGGAGCTGCCTTGCGACCATTCGCGTCCGGCGCAGCAGAGTTTTCGTGGCGCGCGTCTGGCGTTTCGCATGGAATCGGCGCTTGCCACGCGCGTGCGCGAGCTGGCGCGGCAACGGGGCTGCACGCCGTTCACCGTGTTGTTGGCGGCCTACAAGGTGTTGCTGCATCGCACCAGCGGGCAGTGCGACTTGCGTGTCGGCGTGCCCATCGCCGGGCGTACGCAGAGCGAGACTCAGGGTTTGATCGGTTTCTTCGTCAATACCCAGGTGCTGCGTAGCGAACTGAGTGGCGAGCGGAGTTTCAACGCACTGCTGGCGCAGGTGTTGCGCACGGCGCAGGGCGCCCAGGCGAATCAGGCGCTGCCCTTCGAGCAACTGGTCGAGGCGTTGCAGCCCGAGCGTAGCCTCAGCCACAACCCGCTGTTCCAAGTGCTGTACAACCACCAGCAGCGCCCGCAGGACAGCCTGCAACTGACGGCCGATCTGCGCGCCGAGCTGATTGCCCTCGACAGCGGCAGCGCCCAGTTCGACCTGGCTCTACACACCTGGGAAGGCCCGGGCGAGGAGCTGGCCGGCAACTGGAACTACGCCCTGGATCTGTTCGAGGCGGCGACGGTGGAGCGCCTGCACCAGCGCTTCATCCGCCTGCTGGAGCAGTTGCTGGCGCAGCCGCAACTGGCCATCGGCGAGCACCGCTTGGACGATGACCAGGATCGCCTGGCACTGACGAGCTTCAACGCCACCCGCGTCGATTACGGCGGGGTGGAGCCGGTGCACCATCAGTTCGAACGCCGTGTGCAGGCGCAGCCGCAGGCCATCGCCCTGGTGTTCGGCGAGCAGCGTCTGAGCTATG